>UMII01060262.1_pt1 | contig 110867 bp, 100 predicted proteins | sample 1965731 | NCBI WGS metagenome assembly UMII01 (sample SAMEA4836118, study PRJEB28245) | human gut metagenome | biome: gut microbiome; material: fecal sample | place: Denmark | collected 2008
CACCACTGAACATCTGGCAGTGTGAATGCGGACATATGCATTCTATCGGAAGCCGCCAGGAACTCTTCGAGATGAGCGGTGACGAAAAAGCCAAAACAGTAGAGCTTCACCGTCCATATATCGATGAGATCACACTGAAATGCCCGGAATGTGGTGGAACCATGCACCGTGTACCGGAGGTAATTGACTGCTGGTTTGATTCAGGAGCAATGCCTTTTGCACAGCATCATTATCCATTTGAAAACAAAGAACTCTTTGAAAAACAGTTCCCGGCAGATTTCATTTCCGAAGCTGTTGACCAGACAAGAGGATGGTTCTATTCTCTGCTTGCCGAGTCTACGATCCTGTTTAATCAGGCTCCATACAAGAACGTTATCGTTCTCGGACACGTACAGGATGAGAATGGTCAGAAGATGAGTAAATCCAAGGGAAATGCCGTCGATCCGTTTGATGCACTTGAGAAATACGGTGCAGATGCAATCCGCTGGTATTTCTATATCAACAGTGCTCCGTGGCTGCCGAACCGTTTCCATGGCAAGGCTGTTCAGGAAGGACAGCGTAAGTTCATGGGTACTCTGTGGAATACTTATGCATTCTTTGTACTGTACGCAAACATTGACAATTTTGACGCAACAAAATATACTTTAGATTATGACAATCTTCCGGTTATGGATAAATGGCTTTTAAGCAAGCTCAACTCCGTAGTGAAGACTGTCGATGACTGCCTTGCAAACTACAAGATTCCGGAAAGTGCAAGAGCTCTGCAGGAATTTGTAGATGAGATGAGTAACTGGTATGTAAGAAGAAGCCGTGAACGTTTCTGGGCAAAAGGCATGGAGCAGGATAAGATCAATGCTTACATGACACTTTATACTGCACTGGTAACAATTTCCAAAGCAGCAGCTCCGATGATTCCGTTTATGACAGAAGAAATCTACCAGAACCTTGTAAGAAGCATCGATAAAGAGGCAATCGAAAGTATCCATCTCTGCGACTTCCCGGAAGTAAAAGAAGAGTGGATCGACAAAGAACTGGAAGATGACATGGAAGAACTCCTCAAGATAGTTGTTCTTGGACGTGCAGCAAGAAATACTGCAAATATCAAGAACCGTCAGCCGATCGGTACAATGTACGTAAAAGCGGACAAAGAAATGGGTGAGTTCTATACAGACATCATTGCAGATGAGCTGAATGTTAAAGAAGTAAAATTCGCCAGCGATGTAGAATCCTTTATTTCTTACAGCTTCAAGCCGCAGCTCCGTACAGTAGGACCAAAATACGGTAAACTTCTGAATGGTATCCGTAAGGCACTTTCAGAGATCAATGGAACAGAAGCTATGAATGAGCTGAGAACCACAGGTCTTCTGACACTGGATATTGATGGAAACAAGGCAGAACTTTCTGAGGAAGACTTATTGATCGAGACTGCACAGACAGAAGGTTATGTAACAGAAGCAGACGGTGATATTTCCGTAGTTCTTGATACAAATCTGACACCTGAGCTGATCGAAGAGGGCTTTGTCCGCGAGATTGTCAGCAAGGTACAGACCATGAGAAAAGAAGCTGGATTTGAAGTTATGGATAAGATCCATATCTATGCAAAAGATAATGATAAGATTCTTGAGCTCATGAAGAACCACAAAGAGGAAATCATGTCTGAAGTACTGGCAGAGGATATGACTCTGGGCACAACCGATGGCTATGTAAAAGAATGGAACATCAACAAAGAGCCAGTTGTTCTTGGTGTTGCAAAAATGTAATTTGTAAACAATACATGCCCGGTAATTTACCGGGCATGATTCGTAAAATTTGGGGAACAAAAAGCGCAGCTTAAGCTGCACAATAAGGAGGAAACGCGATGATCGACAAGCAGTTTAAAAAAGAAGCTTTCAAAGAGAGCGTAAAGGAAAATGTCAAATTTCTGTATCGTAAAAAACTCGAAGAAGCTACACAGGAACAGATTTTCCAGGCTGTATGTTACACCGTAAAAGACGTTATCATTGATAACTGGCTGGAAACACAGAATGCATATAAAGAGCAGGATCCGAAAACTGTTTATTATATGTCCATGGAATTTCTGATGGGACGAGCTCTTGGAAACAACCTGATCAACCTGACTGCATACAAAGAAGTAAAAGAAGCTCTGGATGAACTTGGTCTTGATCTTAACGTGATCGAAGATCAGGAGCCGGACCCGGCACTTGGTAATGGTGGTCTGGGACGTCTTGCAGCATGCTTCCTTGATTCTCTTGCAACTCTGAACTACAGCGCATATGGATGTGGTATCCGTTATCGTTACGGTATGTTCAAACAGCAGATCAAAGACGGATATCAGGTAGAAGTACCGGATAACTGGCTGAAAAATGGATATCCGTTCGAACTTCGTCGTCCGGAATATGCAAAAGAGGTTCATTTTGGCGGATATGTTGATGTTGAATATGATCCTGCAACAGGCTCCAATAAATTTGTGCATAAGGGATATCAGGCAGTAAAAGCTGTTCCGTTTGATATGCCGATCGTTGGATATAACAACAAAATCGTAAATACATTAAGAATCTGGGATGCAGAGCCAATCGTAGATTTCGAGCTTGATTCCTTCGATAAAGGTGATTACAAAAAAGCGGTTGAGCAGGAAAACCTTGCCCGCAACATTGTTGAGGTCCTTTACCCGAACGATAACCACATGGCAGGTAAAGAACTGCGTCTGAAACAGCAGTATTTCTTCGTATCTGCAAGTCTTCAGGCTGCTATCGCAAAATACAAAAAGAATCACAAAGATATCATGAAACTGCACGAAAAAGTTACTTTCCAGATGAACGATACTCATCCGACTGTAGCTGTTGCAGAACTTATGCGTATCCTTATGGATGAAGAAGGACTCGGATGGGATGATGCATGGTCTGTTACAACCAAAGCAGTTGCTTATACAAACCATACTATCATGGCAGAAGCACTTGAAAAATGGCCGGTTGAGCTGTTCTCCAGACTGCTTCCTCGTGTATACCAGATCATCGAAGAGATCAACCGCCGTTTCGTTCTTGAGATTCAGGAAAAATATCCTGGAAACTATGACAAGATCAAGAAGATGGCAATCCTCTATGACGGACAGGTCAAAATGGCACATCTTGCAATCGTTGCAGGCTACTCTGTAAACGGTGTTGCAAAACTTCATACAGAAATCCTTAAGAAACAGGAACTGAAAGATTTCTATGAAATGATGCCGGAGAAATTCAACAACAAGACAAACGGTATCACACAGAGACGTTTCCTGCTTCATGGAAACCAGCTTCTTGCAGACTGGGTAACCGATCACATCGGACCGGAATGGATCACAGATCTTTCTCAGATCAGCAAACTGAAAGTTTATGTGGATGATGAAAAAGCACAGCAGGAATTCATGAACATCAAATACCAGAATAAAGTTCGTCTGGCAAAATACATCCTTGAGCACAATGGAGTAGAAGTAAATCCACGTTCTATCTTTGACGTTCAGGTTAAGAGACTTCATGAGTATAAACGTCAGCTTCTGAACATTCTTCATGTGATTTATCTGTATGACCAGATCAAGAAACATCCGGAAATGGATTTCTACCCAAGAACATTTATCTTCGGAGCAAAAGCATCTGCAGGTTATGCACGTGCTAAGAAAATCATTAAATTGATCAACTCTGTAGCAGATGTTATCAACAATGATGCTTCTATCGAAGGCAAGCTGAAAGTTGTATTTATCGAGAACTATCGTGTATCCAACGCTGAGATGATCTTTGCAGCAGCAGATGTTTCCGAGCAGATTTCTACTGCAAGTAAAGAGGCTTCCGGTACAGGTAACATGAAATTTATGCTGAACGGTGCACCGACTCTGGGAACCATGGATGGTGCAAACGTTGAGATCGTGGATGAAGTAGGTAAAGAAAATGCATTTATCTTCGGTCTGAGCGCAGACGAAGTTATCAACTATGAAAACAATGGTGGATATGATCCGAGAGTTATCTACAACACAGATGACGAGATCCGTCAGGTACTGACAGAGCTTGTTAACGGAACCTTCTCTTCTGATACAGAACTGTTCCGTGATCTGTATAATTCTCTTCTCAACCAGAACGGTGGAGAAAGAGCAGACCAGTACTTTATCCTTGCTGACTTCCGTTCCTATGCAGCAGCGCAGAAGAAAGTGGAAGAAGCATACAAAGACGAAAAAGGCTGGGCTCGTATGGCAATGCTGAATACAGCGTGCGCAGGTAAGTTCACATCCGACAGAACGATCGAAGAGTATGTGGAAGATATCTGGCATCTGGATAAAGTTTTTGTAAAGTAAAAAAATTATAAAAAAGTGTTTTTAAAATATTCTGCAAAGGGGACTTTGCCAGTCCCCTCTGCACACCCCTGGGCCTTTTTTAGGATTTCTACGTGTTATAAGCCGGAAGAGAATGGATTACGTTCGAACGCCTGGTTATAGTGTGGGGAAGATATCCTGTGTGGGGAAGAAACACTGGTAAAGATTAAAAGACTGGATTCTTTGAAAGAAGGGTCTGGTCTTTTTGTTTTCATATAAAAATATGAATATGGAGAAGGTGGAGATATATAAAATAAAGAGAGAGGGAATGGTTTGGGGGTACAGCAATGGCGTATCTATGGGGTGGGATGCTTCTGATCGGGATTATGTATGGTGTGCTGGTCGGAAATGTGGATGAAGTTACGAAGGCTTTTGTGTCATGTTCGGGGGAAGCGGTCAGTCTTTGTATTTCTATGGCGGGAATCACGGCGATGTGGACAGGAATGATGAAAATTGCGGAGGCTTCCGGGCTGGTTACGGGACTGGCGGACAAGATGAGACCGCTGATAAGGTTTCTGTTTCCGAAACTGGACACAGAATCAAAAGCAGCGCATTACATATGTCTTAATTTTCTTTCAAATGTGCTTGGATTGTCATGGGCGAGTACAAGTTCGGGCCTGTGCGCGATGAAAGAACTGAAAGAATTGCAACTGAAGAAAGAAAAAGCAGAGAGGAATGCAGAAGATAGCGGAAAGAAAAAAGATACTGCCGGAAATAGCAGTATAGTTGCCAGTAATGAAATGTGCACGTTTCTGATCATCAATGTTTCTTCCCTGCAGCTGATTCCTGTAAATATGATCGCTTACCGGGCGAAATATGGGAGTGCAGATCCGACAGCAATCGTAGGACCGGCAATCCTTGCCACCGCTGTCAGTACAGCAGTGGCTGTGATCTTCTGTAAGGTTATTCACATCCGTGAGCATGATGGATAAACTCTGCAAGGTGGGAGCGAATCGTTTCCATTTTATTTTTGGTATCAGGATTGCTGTATGGAATCCGGTCTATAATTTTATTGAGATAATCATGTTCTTTGATGATGTCAAAGCTTGCGCGGAAATAAATATCGCAGAAATGTGCTACGTAGGAAACCCAGTAGTCCATTTTTGTAACACGATCCGGGGAATAAATGCACTGGTTGGACAGAACCGTGTCATAAACTTTCGGTGTAATTGTCTGTGCACCGATGTCCTCACCTGACATACCCATAAATACAGGCAGATCATCTTCCAATTTTACGCGGCAGTTGTCCAGCTTGTCCGCATCCCGGATCAGACGGGCATGGAGAAGCGTTCGCGGATTAGAGATATTTTCTAATTTAAAATTGCTGTGCAGGGCAATTGCAGTGTGGATGACGTCATCCCACTGATTTTCCGGGACAAAACGGCGGATCATGCCCTCTTCAAATAATACCTGTACGCCGTAAGCAGCATGATCCATGGTAGCAGGTTCAAAACTGTCAAAGCGTTTCAGCTGTTCGAAGCGTCCGATGTCATGGAGCAGGGCAATGATCTTTGCCAGCTCGGTATCTTCGGGGGACAAAGCCATGCGGTGGCAGATTTCTTCCATATCGTGCACCACCCCGTAGGTATGTATGATCTTCAGGCGGACCTTATCATTGTTGCGGTCATAGCCATCCAGATAGTGTTCAAATTCGTTTTTTGCGTCTGTATAGTTCATAGAAAGTCATCCCTTTTTACATTTTTCTATAGTATACGAAAATATAGATTGACTGACAAGGTTCGACATAACTGTAGTACATCATGTGCTATAGTGGGATTGTTACCGCCTCCCACCGGTACGGAAAGGAGGTGTGACTATGGATGACATAATAAGTTTTATACTTACTGTCATGGCTGGTGTAGTGTGTCATTGCATCAACAAATGGCTGGACGGTGATAAATAGTCGGTGACCAGCCTGTGGAATAAGCCACCATAAAAAAACGGAATAGAAAACCCCTCGGAGTGCCAGCTCGAGGGGTTTTCGTTTTTGGTACTTGAATAACATAATAAGTTTCTGATGACATTATAGCATATGTAAAAATGACTTACAATATACGAAAATAAAAATCGTTTGACAAGATTCGACAAAATCTGCCATGAAATTTAAAGCCAGTGAGACTATGTTTTTTATTACTTCATTAAATTCTTCCGATATTCTCTCGGACTGCATCCTTTCACTTTTGCAAATACCTTTGAATAGTAGTTTGAATCAGAGAATCCGACCTTCCCTGCAATCTCGCTGATCGTCCCTTCTGAACTTAAGTACTCAAGACTTCGTTCAATCCGATAATCCTGCAGAAAAGAAAAAAGTGTTGTATTCATATGCCGTTTAAACAGTCTGGTGCATTCACTTTCGCAGAGGTGTATATGCTCAGAAATTTCAGCAAGTGTAATATGGTTCATATAATTTTGTTCCACATAAGCAATGATCTTTCGAATCCGGTCATATTCAGTAAGATCGGAAGCGGCAGTCATCGGATGGTGAGGGAGATGCTCAACAAGCAAACGCCACATAGTCTGCATCCGTATCAAAATATCCAGTTCATAAAAGTCCGGCCTTTTTTTGTCAAGATCAATAACTTCCAGCATCCGGTCACGAAAAACTGTATGCCAGCTTTCTGAATAATCAATGTGCATGGCACAGGCAGACAGATTCTGAATCACAGGTGTGACGTATTTTGTACAGATGGTACTCCTGAAAAAACCGTAGATCAGCTTGGGATCAAATGTGATCGGTATGTATGAGCAATCCTTCTGATTTTCCATCTCTCCGGTATGCAGGGCATTAGAATTACAAAAAATAATATCGCCTTCTTTCAGATGAAATGAACGGTTATTCACACGGTAATGCATGGAACCCTTTTTTACATAGGTAATCTCTATCTCAGGATGGTAGTGCCACATAAAGGAATTGGACTCATACTCCGAAAGCCGCTGGTAACTGACAAGAAACGGGAAATAATCACTGCCATGCTTTTTTAATTCTTTTTGAAACTGGTTGGTGATGATCTGCATAGGTAATCAATCTCCTCTGTACTAACTAAAAAATACTACATTAAACTTAACGCAGAAAATTACCTTTATTATACACAAAAAGTTGTGAAGAACGCAATATTTTACTACTTTTTCGCAGATTAATTAAGGTAATTTTTGAGGAAAACAGTATAATAAATTTATAAATCACACGAACGTATAAAAAGCACAGAAAATATAATGTAAAAGGAGAGCAAAGTCATGAATTTACCGGAAACAGCAAAACTTCAGGAAATTTACGGAGAGACCGAAGTAAGTGGTGCCCGTTTTAAAGATCTTGCAGATCATTTTGAGAAAATCTACAAACAGGACAAAGCAGAATACTTTACTTCCGCCGGAAGAACTGAAATTATCGGAAACCATACAGATCACAATGGCGGTAAAGTAATTGCAGGAAGTATCAACCTTGATACCATCGGAGCTGCATACCCGAATGATACACAGGTGATCCATATTACAAGCGAAGGATACAGAGATGAGATCGTTGTAGATCTCACAAAGCTCAGTAAAGCAAATTACAAAAAAGGCACAGTTGCACTTGTTGCCGGTATGATGGAAGGCGCACAGAAAAATGGATTCAAAGTATCTGGTTTTGATGCTTATGTGAGTACAAATGTTATTGCAGCCGCAGGTGTCAGCTCATCCGCATCTTTTGAAATGCTGATCTGTACGATCATTGACTATTTCTTCAATGACAGCAAAATGTCCTACAACGATTATGCCAAGATCGGTCAGTATGCAGAGAATGTATACTGGGACAAGGCTTCCGGAATGATGGATCAGATGGCTTGTGCAGTCGGTGGTCCGGTTCTGTTTGATTTCGCAGACAGAAACAATCTGAAATACAGCAAACTTGATTTCTCTTTCGGTAAATTCGGTTATAAGCTGGTCATCGTAAACACAGGAAAAGGCCATGCCGATCTCAGCCAGGAATATTCTGAGATTCCGGGTGAAATGAAAGCTGTTGCCAAAGTACTCGGTGTAGAACTTCTTCACGAAACAAATGTAGATGCACTTCTTGAACGCTGCAATGAAATCGAAGATGACAGAGCGGTTCTCCGTGCACTTCATTTCTTTGGAGAAACTACCCGTGTAGAGGAAGCTGCAGATGCGATCCACCACGAAGATTATAAGAAATTTCTGGAACTGGTGAATGAATCCGGTACTTCCTCATGGGAACTTCTGCAGAACTGCTATACAATGAAAGATTTCCATGAGCAGAAGATCACAAGAACTCTCGCACTGACACAGCTTTTCCTGAAAAAAATCGGTGCAGGTGTATGCCGTGTTCATGGCGGTGGTTTTGCCGGTGTTATTGCAGCCATTGTTCCGGAAAAAGAGCAGGATAACTATGTAGAATATATTTCCAGATTTGTCGGCAAAGAAAATGTATATCCGATGGATATCCGTGCCGTAGGTGCTGCTCATATCGGATAATTAATAGCATAAAAAGAAAAACGACATCAGTTGTTTATCTTTGATGAAAAAATATTCAGCTACAAATGACAAATTATACATAAATCATAACGAACCCTTCATAAGGTATCATAACTACAGATAAGAGGAACTTTTTCTATGAAATTTATTTCTTACATTTCTGTATTTATGATACCTGTTTTAATTTTGTACATACTTGGATATGGACTGATCGCAAAAAGAAATATTTATAATGATTTTGTGGAAGGGGCAGAGGAAGGCTTAAAGATCGTATGGAGACTTGTTCCGACACTGATCGGGCTGATGACGGCGGTCGGAGTTCTGCGTGCGTCAGGTTTTCTTGAATTTCTGGGAGGCATACTTTCAAAGGCATCGGGGGCGCTTGATATCGCGCCGGAACTTTTTCCGTTGGGGTTGGTGAGACTTTTTTCTTCCAGTGCGGCGACAGGTCTGCTTCTGGATATTTTCAAACAGTTCGGAACGGATTCTCCGACAGGACTGATGGCCGCACTGATGTTGAGCGCAACAGAAAGTGTTTTTTACTGTATGAGTGTATATTTTGGTTCTGTAGGGGTACAAAAAACCCGATACACGCTGCCGGGGGCATTGCTTGCCTCACTTGCCGGAATGATGGCTGCTGTGTGTATCGGGCGGTTGTTTTAAATAAGCTCTTTGTTTTTTTCAAGCATCTCATGGATCACATTCTGTGTGTATACACCGAGATGTTTCTGGTCTTCCCTGGAAAGCTCTTTTACGTAGATTGGTTTGCCGTATTCCAAAACGACATGAGTTGCTTTGATTTTGGGCATATGTGCCTCAAAGATTTCGGCGGTGTTGTTCATAGCCATCGGAATGATCGCGCATCCGGATTTGCTGGCGATTTTGAAACTTCCTTCATGGAACGGAAGGAGCTCCAGCTCGTCTGCATTTGCGTTTCGAGTACCTTCCGGGAAGATACAGATGGAGATGCCGGATTTTACTTTTTCGATTGCGGTCAGGATAGTTTTCAGTCCCTGTTTGATATCTTTTCGGTCAAGGAACAGACAGTGAAGATAGCGCATCCAGTTGGAAAGAAGCGGGTAACGCTCCATTTCTTTCTTGGCGATGTAACCGGTGCGGAGCGGGCAGCGGCTGTAGCTGAGCACAATGTCAAAATAGCTTCGATGGTTTCCGATGTAAAGCACAGGTGTATCTTTCGGAACATTTTCTTCACCGATGATCGTCACCTTCGTGCCGGCTTCCCACAAAATCAGTTTGAATATTCCCTGTATGAGGCGTAAAGAACTGATTTCTTTCGTGCGCGGTGAAAATTTGCCGATGATCCATTCGATGAACAGAATCGGAATGGAAAGAATCAGAAATCCGATGACTGTGATCGCAACAATGATAAGACGAATCATAATAAAGTCCTCTTTCTGTTAAATTGAAATAAAAACTAAGATAAAAGCATCCCGAAAAACGGGACTCTGGTACAAGTATAAGTGATTTTGGAAATACTTGCAATAAATCTTTTGTCCCCTGCATAGAATACATACTGAAGAAATGAGATGCCGGGAAATGGAAAGCTGTTTATGAAAAAAACTGCCGCATTTCTGTCGCTTTTGATGCTTTTACTTATGCTTGGCGGATGTAAACTGGTACGGATTGAAGAGGGTGAGAGAACTTCGCTTAAATATACGGTCGTGGATCATTCACAGATTCCTGAGCAAGCCGCAAAGCTGATTGAAGAAAAAAAGGAAAAAGAATTCCAGATGGCATACCAGAAGGGCGAAGACCTTTATCTGATAAAGGGATACGGAAGGCAGATGAGTGGAGGATACAGCATTCAGGTGACAGATCTGTCGGCATCTGTGAACGCTGTTTTTTTTGAAACAAAACTGATCGGCCCTACGGAGGAAGTGCAGGGCGGTGAACCTTCTTATCCATATATCGTTGTGAAAACAGAGTACCGGGATGTTCCGGTTCAGTTTCGGTGAGATTGGAGGACAAAAAAGTGGAATTCAGGAAAGAGGATATTCAGGTACTTCGAACAAAGAGCAGGGCAACCAGTCAGGTAACGCTGGACATGGATTATAATGTACCGGATGTGAAACCGGACATTGGACGCATGATACAGAATAAAGGTGATGTGACGGTAGAAGAAGTGCGCCTGAATGACGGGCATGCTTTTGTCAAAGGGAAACTGCAGGCGGATGTTTTGTATGTGGGAGAGGAAGACGGGAGAGTTTACAGCCTTTCAGCATGCCTGCCTGTTGAGGAGACTCTGAATCTTGACGGAATCGCAAATGGTGATAAGCTCTGTCTGAAGTGGGAGATTGAAGATCTGAGTATCCATATCATTCATTCACGGAAGTTGAACATCCGTGCTGTGATCACACTTTATGCTTCGGTGGATGAATTGACGGGAATCCGTCTGCCGGTAGTGGCGGATGATGAAAATATCTCTGTTAAGAAAAAACAGATGCGTCTTCTCAGTCTTGCAGTACATAAAAAAGATACCCTGCGGCTGAAAGAAGAAATTGAGCTGGTTTCAAACAAACCGGATATTGCGGAACTTCTGTGGTATACCATCGAAGTGCGTGGACTGGATCTGCGGCCGGAAGAACAAAAAGTAAAGGCAAAAGGAGAACTGTTTATTTTTGTTCTTTATACGGGCGGGGATGAAGGAAGTTCTCTGCAGTGGCTGGAACACACGATTCCGTTTAACGGGGAAGTGGAATGCACCGGCTGTACTTCGGAGATGATTCCAAATCTGGAAGCGTCAGTGATCAGCCAGTCTCTGGAAGTCAAACCGGATGCCGACGGAGAAGAGCGTAAACTGCAGGCAGATGTTGTTCTGGAACTGGATATGAAGCTTTACCGGGAGGAAGAGCATGATGTGATCATGGATGCGTACACTCCGTTTCGTCAGTATCAGCCAAAAGGCAGAACGGAAATGCTGGAAAGCCTGTTGATCCGGAATTTCTCACGATGCCGTCTGTCGGATCGTGTGACGATTCGTGAAACACAGGGGAAAATTCTGCAGATCTGCCACAGTCAGGGAGAAGTCAAAGTTGACAAAACCCAGATCGTCAGTGACGGGATTCAGGTGGACGGGATTCTGCGGCTGAAAGTCCTGTATATTGTAGGTAATGATGATATGCCGTTTTATTCTGCCGAGACTGTTATTCCATTCAGTCATACCGTGGAGGCGAAGGGAATCTCAAAGGACAGTGTCTATTATCTGCATACCGAACTGGAACAGTTGTCAACGACCATGGCAGACAGCAATGAGCTTGAGATCCGTGCAATGCTCGGTGTCAATGTGCTGGTGATACAGTGCAGTGAAGAATTTATTCTTGATAAGATGGAAGAACATCCACTTGATCAGGAAAAAATCCGCAGCATGCCTGGAATTACCGTGTATATCGTTCAGCCGGAAGATACGCTCTGGGATATTGCAAAACGCTTTTATACGACTACGGAAGAAATCAGCAGTATGAATGCGTTGGAAAATGAAGAAATTTCCTCAGGAACGCCGCTTCTTCTGGTAAAAAAAGTCGAAGAATGATACTTGAAATTAACAAAAAAATCAGATAAAATAAGATACATAGATTGTATACAAAGTACAAAAAGAACGAAAAATACAAAGGACAGAGGTGTGTTTATGCGTTTACGAGCTATGGCAAAAATCAATCTTGGACTCGATGTACTCCGCAAGCGTGAGGACGGATATCACGAAGTACGGATGATCATGCAGACGATCCAGATGTATGACCTTTTGGATATCCGTAAGAAATCAGAACCGGGAATTATATTGTCTACAAATCTTCCTTATGTTCCTTCTGATGAAAGGAATCTGGTATATAAGGCAGCCAAACTTCTTATGGATGAGTTTGAGGTAGGAGAAGGTCTTTCCATGAAACTGACAAAATCCATTCCGGTTGCAGCTGGTATGGCGGGTGGCAGTTCGGATGCGGCAGCAGCTTTTGTCGGAGTGAACCGTCTGTTCCGTCTGGGACTCAGCGAGGAAGAGTTGATGAAGCGTGCCGTACAGGTGGGCGCAGATGTTCCTTATTGTGTAATGAGAGGAACTGCACTTGCAGAAGGAATAGGAGAAAAACTTACAAGTCTTCCGGGACTTCCGCGCTGTTATGTACTTGTCGGCAAACCGGGAATCAATGTTTCGACGAAGCTGGCATATGAGAATCTGAATCTGAACAGCATTCAGAAACATCCGGACATCGATGGAATGCTTCTGGATATTGAGAATCAGGATATTTACAGCCTGACATCTAAGATGGAAAATGTCTTTGAGCCGGGAATCATCCGCCAGTATCCGGTAATTCAGGAGATCAAAGATCTCATGGAAGCAAACGGTGCACTGAAAGCAATGATGAGCGGAAGCGGACCGACCGTATTCGGAATTTTTGATGACAGAGCGAAGATGCGTGAGGCAGCAGAAGTCCTGAAACAGAGCCATCTGGCAAAAACAGTATTTGCAACACAGATTTACAACCGAAAAGATCGTGCATAGATCAGGATGTGTGCAGGAAAGGTGATACCTATGATGAATGATTTTTCTGTAGATATGAACGAATATCTGCCGCTTCGGGATGTTGTATTTAACACACTCCGTAAGGCAATTTTGAAAGGCGAACTCAAGCCGGGAGAAAGACTGATGGAAATCGCGCTTGCAGAGCGCCTCGGTGTCAGCAGGACTCCGGTACGTGAGGCGATGCGTAAGCTGGAACTGGAAGGACTTGTCGTGATGATTCCCCGGAGAGGTGCACAGGTTGCCAATATCACGGAGAAGGATCTGAACGATGTACTGGAAGTGCGTATTGCACTGGAAAATCTTTCCATTGAAAATGCGTGCACGCGGATGACCGAAGAGCAGCTTGAAGAGCTCTGGAATGCGGCAAAGAATTTTGAGGCGACGATGGCAGAAGGCAATCTCGTAAAACTTGCAGAAGCTGACGTGGCTTTTCATGAAGTGATTTACAAATCTTCCGATAACCGCAGACTGAATCAGGTGCTGAACAATCTGCGTGAACAGATCTACAGATACCGTGTGGAATATCTGAAAGATGAGGAGACGAGAAATCTTCTGGTCAAAGAGCATAAAGAGATTTATGCGGCAATCAAGAACCGTGATGTAAAGAGAGCGCAGGAAATTTCTTATCAGCATATTGAGAATCAGAGAGAGGCGATCATCCGCTCGATCCGCGAGGAAACACAGAATCGCCAGATACGTAAATAAAAAAGTAAAATATGGTTATTCTAAGAGAGATGCATGTGATGTGTCTCTCTTTTTTTGCAGATCAGGGAGGCATCGGCGGAGTGGCCGCTGATCGGTGGAGGAAACCATGACAGATGTAAAAGAAAACGTGAAAAAAATTTCGGCAGATATTCGTGAGAATGAACGTTATATACAAGAACGCTGTGAAAACTGTGCGGACATTCTGATTCGCCCGATGCGTCTCGGAGAAGAACGTAAAGCAGACTGCCTGATGGTCTATATAGAAGTGGCAGTTTCCAATATGATGCTGGATGATTCAGCCATTGGAAAGATGATCAATTATTTCTGGGAGGTTCCACCGGAAAAAATCCCGGAATTTATGCAGAATAACAGTCTCGGAATTGCCGATGTACAGAAATTGAATGATATGAACGAAGTGTTTGGTGCAATTCTTTCCGGAAATGCAGTTTTTTTCATTGACGGTTATGACAGAGCAATGAAAATTTCGAGCAGGGGATATCCGAATATGGGGGTATCGGAAGCTGAGTCGGAAAAAGTGCTCCGTGGTTCCAAAGAGGGATTTTCAGATTCGGTAAAAACAAATTCCGCGCTTGTGCGAAAAAGACTTCGTGATACCAGAATGAAAGTAGAAGAATATCAGATGGGTGTGCGCTCCAATACGGTGCTGCAGATTCTGTATATAAACGATCTGGTGCACGAGGAACTTCTGGAGCAGATAAAGGAGCGTATCGAAGAATATGAGATAGATGGTGTCCTTGACAGCGGCATGCTTGAACAGCTTACGGAAGAACCGTGGTATTCTCCATTTCCTCAGTATCAGGTTACGGAGCGGCCGGACCGTGCAGCGCTGGAACTTCTGAACGGAAAGGTTGTGCTGCTCTGTGACAATTCTCCGTCTGCGCTGATTTTGCCCGGTTCATTCAGCGGATTTATGGAAAGCAGCGAGGACTGGTATCATCATTTCGAGGCGGCATCCTTCTTAAGGATTCTGCGCTATCTGGCACTTCTGACTGCAATGCTTCTGCCGGGACTTTATCTGGCGGTGATTCGTTTTCATACTCAGATCCTTCCGGCGAATCTGCTTCTTTCCTTTGCAGAGGCGCGGGAAGGGGTGCCTTTTACAAGTGTGACGGAACTGATGCTGCTGGAGCTTGCTTTTGAATTGATCAGAGAAGCCGGGGTACGTGTACCAGGCGCACTTGGAAATGCAATCGGAATCGTGGGAGGTCTGATCATCGGAGATGCGGCAGTGAGTGCAAATCTTGTAAGCCCCATTGTCGTGATGATCGTAGCGCTGACAGCATTAGGCTCCATGGTGATTCCGGATGAGGAATTTGCATCGGCATTCCGGCTTATGAAATATGGATTTTTGTTTCTGGGTGGTTATCTTGGAATCTATGGTATCGTACTGGGATTGTACCTGATGATCTCACATCTGTCCGGACTTTTGAGTTTTGGTGTGCCGTATCTTGTTCCCTTTGTCAGAAAACATCCGGTAAGCCGGGTAGGGGACGGCATCTGGCGCATTCCGTTTAAGAAAAGGCAGTATCGTCCGGTATATGCAAAAAGTGACCAGAGTCTGAGGCTGAAACGTAAAGCGCAGACGAAAGCGGCAGGCAAGGAGGCGGAAAATGAAATACGCAGAAAATAATCGAATTTCACACCGACAGTTATACCGTCAGATTCTGCTGACATTTCTGGCTCCTTTTCTGCTCTGCCTGAATGGAAAAGGTGGACTTTTGGGGCTGTCCGGTGTGATGGGAATTATTCTGGCAGTAATTTTTCTTCTGTTGTATTCTTTCTTTTATCTGCGAAGCACCTATGGATATGCAGATATGATCCGATCCTTCGGAAAAGCTGGGGCGGTAATCTTCGGGGGATTTTTTCTTATCTATCTTGTGATGGCGGGAGCGTATCTTCTGAACCTGATCGGCAGGATCATTCCTGTGTGGCTGATCTTTGGTATCTCTGAGAAATGGCTGCTGTTATTTGCAGTACTTGTCTGTGCCTATGGGATGGAAAAAGGAATGCAGAAAAGAGGCAGGATGGCAGAAGTTACAGGAGGAATTTTTCTTGGGGCTATCCTGCTTTTGCTGGTACTGTGTGCGGGACAGGGAAAGACAGAATATATCACGGAACTGTTTCAGGAGGAATCTTTTTCTATAGAAACAAGTATCCGGTCGGCATACCGTTATCTGTGCTTTTTCTCGGGAATCAGTCTGCTTCCGTTTGTGATGAAAGATGTTGAAAAGAGGGGCAGCGCAGGAAAGACTGTGATATGGGGAATTCTGACAGTCAGCGGGGTTATGATCTGTGTACTGTTGCTGCTTCCGGCTGTGCTGGGATGGCGGAGAGTGCAGTCTGAAACATGGCCGGTTCTTTCTCTGCTGGCAGGGGCAGATCTGCCGGGAAATGTTCTGGCGAGGTTTGACGTGCTGTGGATGGGCTTTCTATTGTATAGTCTGCTGTTTGCAGTCGGCAGTGTTTTTTATTATGGAGAACGGATACTGACATCAGCGCATATCGGGACAGGAAAATTCTGGCTTCCGGTAGCAGTATATGTGGTGTCGATTTTTGAGGCAGACGGTATGACAGTCGCAGATCTGTTTGAAAAATATCTGGCGCGAATTTTTGTGCCGGGACTTCTTGTCATATTGCTGTATCTGTTCTTGCGCGGCAGACAGAAACAGATAAAAAAAGCAGCAGTGACTGGCTGTATTTTCCTGATACTTGCAATGACCTGTGTCGGCTGCGCGGGAATTGAGCCGGAAAAACGAATGTATCCGCTGGCGCTTGGCATTGATGTTTCGGGAGATGATTTCGTCATTTCATACGGAATGCCGGATCTGCCGGAGGCGACCGGTCAGGGAAAAGAGGAAGAAAATACAGATCATTCAGTACTGACATTGAAAGGAAACGATTTTGAGGCAATTCAGAAGCTTTATGACAGAAGCCAGAACCGATATCTTGATATCGGACATCTCGAGGTCATTATCATGGGAAATGAGCTGATGGAAAGCGGCAGGTGGGAGGCTTTTTTGAACTACCTGAAAATGGAACCGCTGGCGGGAGAGAATATTTATCTTTTCAGAACTGAAGATCCGGAGGCTGTGTTGAAATGGGACAGTGGCGGTGCTTCCATCGGGGATTATCTGACAGGGCTTCTTGAAAACCGGGTTCCGGCACAGCAAAAAGAAGGAGTGACATTGCGGCAGGTGTATCATCAGTGGTATCAGGATGGAGCATTGCTTTCTCTTCCGCAAATTACGCTTGTTGACGGAGAACTGGAAGTGTTTCTGGAATAAAATACCGAAAATGGTCAATACTTCTGACAGAGTAATCAGAAATTATGTATGTACAGGAGGCATTTGATATGAAAGAGTGGCTGCGGCAGAACGGAAAAATAGATATATGGAAAACAGAGGCGGCAAGAATAAGAGACATTCTCGGAAACAGAAAACACAGGGTACAAGCTTCAATTCTTGCCGGGATGCTTGCGCTTGCGCTTCTTGGAGGCAGTGTTCCGGGGTCGCATACACCCGGGGTGATGGCATGGTGGGGAAGCCTGTACCCACAGTTTTGCTTTTCACAGACAGATCAGAAGCCAAAGATTTCCTTCTGGCTTGCGAAAGCCCTTGAGAGGTGGTAAGATGATAAATAGTCCGGATAGTCGCAGGGCTTTCCGGACTACATTATTTAAGAAATGGAGATACATATATGATAGATAAGAATGCGCCTGTCGGTGTGTTTGATTCCGGTGTGGGCGGGCTGACCGTAGCACGTGAGATCATGCGAAATCTTCCTTCAGAAAAAATCGTATATTTTGGAGATACTGCAAGGGTTCCATATGGAAGCAAATCAAAAGATACCGTCATTCGCTATTCCAGTCAGATCGTGCATTTTCTGAGAGAACAGAATGTCAAGGCGATCGTGATCGCCTGTAATACTGCAAGTGCGTTTGCACTGGAAGCAGTACAGGATAAGCTTGATATACCGGTGATCGGTGTGATCGAGGCAGGTGCCCGTGTGGCAGCAGAAGAGACAAACAATAAAAGAGTTGGTGTGATCGGTACTGTAGGTACGGTGGGAAGTGGCATTCATGAATCTTATCTGAAACGGCTGGATCCGGAGATTACGGTGATCGGTAAAGCATGTCCGCTTTTTGTACCGCTGGTAGAAGAAGGATGGTTGCATGATCCGGTTACGGTCGAGGTTGCATCCCGTTACCTGCAGGAGTTGAAAGATGAGCAGGTAGACACTCTGATTCTCGGATGTACGCATTATCCGTTGATCCGTTCAACGATTCAGGAAGTGATGGGTGAGAAAGTCCGTCTGGTCAATCCGGCATATGAGACGGCACTGGAATTAAAGAGCCTTCTGACGAAAATGGATCTTCTGAGTAGCGGAGAACAGCAGGCAGAGTTTCCATACCGCTTTTATGTCAGTGACCTTGCAGATGAATTCAAGGAATTTGCCAATTCCATTCTGCCTTATGATGTAACCATGACACGCAAAATCGATATTGAGAAGTATTAGGAGAAACAAATGAAAAAAGATGTACTTATTCGTGTACGGGGACTTCAGATGATGGATACGGAGGATGAGCAGGAACCGCTTGAAATCGTTGTTCCCGGACAGTATTATTATCGAAACGGAAGCCATTATCTTCGGTATGAAGAAATGATGGATGATACGACACAGCCGACAGTCAATTACATTAAGCTGTCTCCACAGGGTGTGGAAGTACGTAAGCAGGGGCAGGTAAATGTACATATGGTGTTTGAACAGGGCAAAAAAAATATGACTCTTTATTCGACACCGTTTGGAACACTTCAGATGGGAATTGCCGCAACAGGTCTTGAAATCATGGAGGACGAAGACCGCATTCAAATGAAAGTGGATTATGCACTGGATATGAATGAAGAACATGTGGCAGACTGTTACCTGACGGTTCAGGCACAGTCAAAAGATCTCGGAGATTTTTCTTTTTATGAAAATTGAAGAACAGATATGTAATTACAAAAACGAACACCCGGAGGGATGAACCTTCGGGTGTTTGCTTTATGATCCGTATGAAATTATTTATTACGTAATCTGGCGAAGAAGCCTTTTTTCTTAGGAGCCGGAGTCTCAAGGGAACCACGGATTCCTTTTACACCAACGATGTATAAACCACTGACTTCTGCTTTGACTTCTTTCTTAACCGGAATCAGATCAAAGACTTTTTCGTCTGCGATCAGTACGGAGATCTTCGGTCCGACTTTTGCTTTAACAATCGGAAGTTTGGAACGGCGCATAAGCTTCGGAGCCTGATCGATCACCATTTGCGGAAGACCGGATTCTTTTAATGGAAGCCGTTTCTTATCGATAATCAGCATAGATACGGTCTGTTTTGCTGCTTCAATCTGAGCCTGCTGTTCTTCTTGTTTCTTCTGAGCTTTCTTTCCAAAGAAATAAAGAGCAATCAGAGCACCGATCAGGATGATCAGGATTACAAGAAGGACGATGGTAAGTGTACTCATAAATACCCTCCTCAATATGTAAATTTACAAACTAATGTCATGCGAAATATATTCTAACATCATTTATTACAAAAGGCAAACAAATTCAAGAAAATTCCATGAAGAACAGGAAAAGATATGGAAATACAGCGGGCAAACAGGTATAATGAAAACATATTTCTTATATGTGGAACATGTAAAAATCAGCAGGCTGTAATAAAATACACCGATTTACGGGTATACTAGGGATTACAGAATAAATCATACAGGGAGTTAGTATGAAAGAGACAGAGAACAAAAATACAGATACAGACCGAGAGGGCGGATATACGGATATGACTGATGATATAGACCGTGAGCTGAGGGAGAGACGCCGTCAGCGCAGACTGAGACGCCAGAAGAGGGAACGCAGGAAAAAGATTATGATCCTTGGGGCGACAGGTATTATTACACTCGTGGTAGTAGCAGGGGCCGTGAATGGTATTGCTGGTTTTATCCGTCACAGCAGTACACAGTCAGCATCTTCCACGAAAGAAACACAGAAGAAAGAAGATTCACAGGAAGTCCCGGCGGAGCAGCAGGGACCAAGTGCAATGGAGCAGGCGAAGCTTCTGGCCGCGCAGTATGATTATCAGAGTGCGATCGATCTTCTTAAGAAACAGTCGGATTACGAGAGCAATACCGACATGCAGAATGCGGTAAAAGAATACGAATCAGACAGAGATTCCTGTACTTCATGGCCGTTGGAGGAAGTGACGCATGTGTTTTATCATACACTGATCAAAGATACGTCTAAAGCCTTTGACGGTGATTATAAAGAAGCGGATTACAATCAGGTCATGACAACGATCGATGAATTCAACAAGATCACGGAGACCATGTATGAAAAGGGTTATGTCATGGTCAGTATTTACGATATGGCTAAGGCGAACGATGACGGTACAATGACACCGGGAGAGATTCTTCTTCCGCCGGGCAAGATTCCATTTGTACTGTCGCAGGATGATGTCTGCTATTATCATTATATGGATGGAGACGGATTTGCAACAAAGCTCGTTGTGGATGATGAAGGTAAAGTGCGTAACGAATATGTAGAAGACGACGGAAGCATTTCAGTTGGTGACTATGACATGGTTCCATTGATCGACCGTTTCGTTGAGAAGCATCCGGATTTTTCCTACAGAGGAGCAAAGGGTATTGTAGCGCTCACCGGATACAATGGCATCCTTGGTTACCGTACGGATCAGAGCTATGAAACAAGACCCGATGACCTTGATCAGAACAAGGTTGACTGGCTTGACAGTCACCCGGATTTCAGCCTTGAGAAAGAACGGGAAGGTGCCAAAAAAGTTGCCGATGCCATGAAAGAAGAAGGATGGTTATTTGCAAGTCATACATGGGGTCATCAGAATATCGGACAGATTTCACTGGAGACTTTGCAGGCAGATACGCAGAAATTTAAGGATAACGTGGATCCGCTGATTGGTGGAACGGATATCATTATTTTTGCGTTTGGAACGGATCTTACAGATGCAGAAGATTATTCCGGAGATAAGTTTGAATATCTGAAGAGCATGGGATACAATTATTATTGCAATGTAGATTCGAGCAAATATTTTGTACAGATCAGAGATCGGTATTTCCGTCAGGGGAGAAGAAATTTAGACGGATACCGTATGTATTATAACCCGGAACTTCTGGAGGATCTCTTTGATGCAAAGAGTGTGTTTGATCCTGCCAGACCGACACCGGTGCCGCCAATGGGCTGATGATAAGTAAAGGGGAACAATGAGATGAAAAAAAGAGCAATAATACTGACAGCTGTTCTGACAGCCGCTGTTCTGGCAGGCGGAGGTTATTTCCCGACAGACATCGGAAACAGACTTACGCAGACTGTTTCAGCAGCCAAAAAGGATTCAGATAAGAAAGATGATACTTCAGAGAGTGAGGGTTCGGTGCTGGATCAGGCAACGCTGATGTACCAGCAGTACAATTATGATGAAGCAATCAAACTTCTGAAACAGCAGGATGATTTTGATACAAATAAAGATTATATGGATCTTGCAGCAAAATGTCAGGTTGCCAAATCCACACTGGTGGAATATCCACTGGAGCAGATCACACATGTTTTTTTTCATACGCTGATTGATGATACAGGCAGAGCTTTTGACGGTGATTCAAAATCAGGAAATTATAATCAGGTAATGACGACAGTCAGTGAGTTCAATAAAATTATTCAGATCATGTATGACAAGGGATATGTTCTGGTAAGTCCACATGATATGGCGACAGTGAATGATGACGGTACGATGAGCCGTGGCAAGATCATGGTGCCGGAAGGCAAGATTCCATTTGTTCTTTCACAGGATGATGTCAGCTATTATCACTACATGGATGGTGATGGCTGTGCATCGAAACTGGTGCTGGATGAGAATGGAGAGGTAAAGAACGAATACGTCGAAGCAGATGGAAGTGTATCAGTCGGTGATTACGATCTTGTACCGCTTTTGGATACTTTCATTAAAGAACATCCGGATTTTTCTTATCATGGACGCAAGGGAATCCTTGCTATGACCGGATACAACGGAGTGCTTGGATACAGAACCGATATTGCTTACAAGACCGGTGAGAACTTACAGAATGATCAGAAGAAATTCCTGGAGGACAATCCGGATTTTGACTATGATCAGGATGTGGCAGATGCGACAAAAGTTGCTGATGCCATGAAGGCAGAAGGATGGGAATTTGCAAGCCACACATGGGGACATATGAATGCAACGGAGCGTTCCGCAGAAGACCTTAAGACGGATGACCAGAAATGGAAATCCTATGTTGCACCGATCCTTGGAGATACCGATATGATCATCTTTGCATTTGGTGCCGATATCGGTGACTGGTCGGGATATTCTTCAGATAACCCGAAATTCCAGTACTATAAGAGTGCAGGATACGATTATTTCTGTAATGTAGATTCCAGCCAGTATTTTGTACAGATCACAGACCAGTATTTTCGTCAGGGAAGAAGAAATCTCGATGGATATCGTATGTATTACAATCCGGAAATGCTCAGTGACCTCTTTGATGTGGCTGATGTATGGGATTCTTCCAGACCGACACCGGTACCTCAAATGTAAAGATGTTAAAATGAAGGGAGCTTTATTATGAAGAAAAAAGCAGTAGTTGCAATGTTAATTATGTGTATGGCGGTTTCAGCAGCCGCATGCGGCAAATCATCTGATACAGAAAAAACGACCACAGAAACAACCGATACAAAGGACAGTGAAGATTCAGAGAAAGACAGCACCGATACAGACACAAAAGAAACAGATTCTTCCGGGGAAAACAGACTGGTTTCCGTCAAAGATGTTTCCAAATATGTGACAATAGGTGAATATAAGGGACTGGAACTTACCCGTACTTCACAGCCAGTTACAGACGATGATGTGCAGGCAGAGATCAATTATAATCTGGAAGATAATGGTAGTGAAGTAAAAGACGGCACCGTAGAAAATGGAGATACTGTAACGATCAATTTTACAGGAACTATTGACGGCAAAGAATTTGACGGTGGTTCTGCAGAAGATTATGAGCTTGTGGTCGGTGACGGTGAGATGATCGATGGATTTGAGGATGGCATTGTCGGAATGAAATCCGGTGAAACAAAAGAACTGGATCTGACTTTCCCTGACGATTATTATGAAGAATCCGTAGCAGGCAAAGCAGTTGTATTTAAAGTTACACTTCAGAAATTTACCCGTCCGGCAGAACTGACTGATGAATGGGTAGCTGAGAATACAGAATATAAGACTGTTGATGAATACCGCGCAGCAGTTAAGACACAGCTTGAAGACACAGCTGTGCAGACCGCAGATTATGAGCTTTACAGTGATGCATGGAATGAAGTACAGGCAGCTTCCGAAATCAAAGATTATCCGAAAGAAGATGTTGATGCAGCAAAGAAATCCTATCAGGAACTCAATGAAAAATATGTGAAAGATGCCGGTATGGAGATGGCTGATTTCCTGGAATCTCAGGGAATGTCAGAGGAAGATTATGAGTCAGAATGCCAGCAGTATGCAGAGTCCAAAGTAGAACAGAATCTGATCGTGCAGGGAATCATGGATGCAGAAGGACTCAGCATTGATGATGAAGAAACTCAGAAGTTAAAAGATGATCTGATTAAAGAATATGGATTTGCAAGCATTGATGAAATGATCGAGACATACGGCGAACAGGAAGTCAATGAATCACTGGCTCTTCTGCGTGTAGAGCGTTTTATCGTTGACAATGCAAATGTCACAGAAGTAGCAGGTGATGATGCGGATGCGGTAGACGAAGGTTATGATCTGGAAGAATATGATGAATCCATGGATATTGATACGGGCGATGATACAGAAGATAATGTGGATACCGAAGATGCAGCCGCAGAGGACGCTACAGACGAGGTAGCTGAAGAATGATCATAAAAGGCGGAAAGGTGTTTCAGGAGGATGGAAGCTTTCTGGAACAGGCACTTTATATCAACGATCATCGTCTGGTAGACAAAGCCGAATATCAGGATGACGAAAAAGTCATAGATGCAGAAGGTCTGCTGGTACTGCCGGGACTTGTGGATATCCACAGTCACGGTGCAGCGGGGGAGGATTTTTCCGATGGAAATCCGGAAGGACTTAAGAAAATCCTGCAGTACGAAAAACGTTGCGGAATTACTTCCTACTGCCCGACATCGATGACATTTCCAAAAGAACGGCTCCGCCAGATCTTTGCTTCAATCAAAGGCGCACAGACAGAAGAGGAAGCTAAAGTTGTCGGCATCAATATGGAGGGACCGTTTCTTGATCCTGCCAAAAAGGGTGCACATGTAGAGGAATGGATCGCAGCACCGGATGCGGCATTTGTAAGAGAACTGAATCAGGATGTCGATGGCCTGGTGCGTCTTGTTACACTGGCTCCGAATATGGACGGTGCAGAAGAATTTATAAAGGAAATGCACGAAGAGGTCTGCATTTCACTGGGACATACAGCAGCAGATTATGATTGCGCATCAAGAGCAATGAAGCTTGGTGCGCATCATGTTACGCATCTTTACAATGCGATGCAGCCTTTTGGACACAGAGCACCGGGACTGATCGGTGCGGCAATGGATGATCCGGAGTGCATGGTTGAGTTGATCTGCGACGGATATCACATTCATCCGTCTGCAATCCGCGCAGCATTTCGGCTGTTCGGACCGGAGCGTGTGATCCTCATCAGTGATTCTATGCGTGCGACAGGGATGGAAAATGGTACATATGAGCTTGGCGGACAGGAAGTAACTGTTAAGGATCGAAAAGCAGTTCTGAAAGATGGTACGCTAGCCGGTTCTGCGACGAATCTTTATGGATGTATGTGTAAAGCAATAGAATTTGGAATTCCACTGGAACAGGCGATTATGGCGGCGACCGCAAATCCTGCCAGAAGTATTGGAATATTTGACCGTGTTGGTTCTATTCGAATCGGAAAGCAGGCGGACTTACTGCTTGTAAGTGAAAATCTTGAATTAAAGAGAGTTATTTAAATACCTGTCATTGTATTTCAGAATTAAATGCGTTATGATAATAAGAAAAGATAAAGATATAGAAAATACAGCAGGTGGAGTCAATGGATAAGAGGGTATTGCGCGAACGAATGCGCAAAAAGCAACAGCAGATAAGACGACGGCAGATGATGAAAAAGGGTGCATATGTCGTTGCAATCATTTTGGTACTGATTTTTGTAATCCGCGGAATCATTCTTCCGGTTATTAACAGAGCCGGTGGCGGAAATACAGAGAAACCACAGCAGGTACAGGCAGAGACAGACAGCACAATTACTGACAGCAGTTCGGACAGTACAGATACAGGAGATACGAGTACAGAAACAAACGCGGCGATACGCCAGCCGGTCAAAGGGCAGAGCGATCTGACGAAAGCGGCACAGCTTACAACCGGATGGCATGACGATGAAAACGGTAAATGGTATCAGAATGCAGATGGTACATATTTCGCCGGCGGTATGCAGGAAATCGATGGTTCTACATATTACTTTGATGATAACGGTTACATAAAGACCGGATGGGTGGAAGTCGGATTTGATGATTATTACTTCAACGATGATGGTACTTATGATCCGAGTCAGCATAAGACACGAATTGCATTTACTTTTGATGACGGTCCAGGAGAATACACTGATGAACTTCTTGACTGTCTGGAAGAAAACAATGCACATGCGACATTCTTTATGCTTGGACAGAATGTAGGAAGCTGGGAATCCACAGTACAGCGTATGGCGGATATCGGCTGTGAGATCGGCAGCCATTCCTGGGATCACCCGAATCTTTATGATCTGAGTATGGACTCTGTGGCAAAACAGTTTTCCGATACAGATGCAGCACTGGAAAAAGCCTGTGGACAGAAAGCAAGTGTGGCACGTGCACCTTATGGCAACTGGAGTGATGATATCATTTCTACTGTAGGTAAACCGTTTTTTACATGGTCACTGGATTCTCTGGACTGGAGTTATCTGGATGTAAACAAGGACTATGATGCAGTTATGAATGGTGACCTTACAGATGGTTCTATCATTCTGATGCATGATATTCATGAACCTTCGGTACAGGCGGCAATCAAGATGATTCCGGAACTTGTGCAGAAAGGATATAAGCTGATGACTGTCAGCGAGCTGGCAGCAGCGAAGGGAGTTACCTTACAGGGTGCCAATTATTCTGATTTCTGGGACAGCTCCCTGCAGAAGGGAATCGTTGCAGGATACAGCGGAAATACCACAGATACATCCGGTGATGAAAGCACAGATGGTACGGATACTTCTAATGACGGAAGTACAGATACATCGGATGGAAGTTCTGACGATGGCTCTGCCGATGATGAATCTTCAGATGATGGTTCCTACGATGATGGAAGTTCCGATGACGGATATTCAGATGACAGCTCCTACGATGACGGAAGTTATGATGAAGGCGATTATTCGGAGGAGTAATACGGAATAAAGCAGCTTACAAAAGAGGACATGAATGGCAGGGAAGTACAGATACATTCCTGCCGGACAAGTTCTCTTTTTTTACGTTTTCTGTAATTTTTTTCTTACAGACTTCTTGTTGTTTTAATTGACGGGAACTATATGGATTGGTATAATGTGTCTATAAAAATACGAAAGATCGGCGTTAATCATGTGCATAATGCCGATGAAGAATCAGAAAGTAGCAAATTAACAATTAAGGGAGGTACGTTTGAATGGGAGAGAAGTTGCAGTTTACAGAGCTGGATCAGTATCTGTTCGGACAGGGAACCCATTACGACATTTATAAAAAGCTCGGAGCGCATCCTACGATGCGGGGACGCAAAAAAGGTGTCTATTTTGCAGTGTGGGCACCGAATGCCAGATCTGTTTCTGTAGTGGGTGAATTCAATGAATGGGATATTCAGAAGAACCTGATGCAGAAGACAGGACCAATCGGAGTCTATGAGACTTTTATACCTGAGGCAAAAATCGGTGACCTTTATAAGTTTTATATTATCGGTTATCACGGTGAGGAAATTTACAAAGCCGATCCATATGGCAATGAAGCGGAGCTTCGTCCGGGAACAGCATCCAGAATTGCAGATATTTCCAGTTATAAATGGAAAGATACTACCTGGATGAAACACCGTCCGGAATTTAATGAGAAAAAGAGTCCGATGGCAATTTATGAAGTTCATCCTGGTTCATGGAAGAAACATGAAGCAAAGGATGAGGACGATCCGGGATTTTACAATTATCGCGAACTGGCACATGAGCTGGCTGCTTATGTAAAGAAAATGGGTTATACCCATGTCGAACTTATGGGAATTGCAGAGCACCCGTTTGACGGCTCCTGGGGCTATCAGGTAACCGGTTATTATGCACCGACTTCCCGCTACGGAACAGCAGAAGATTTCAAATATATGATCGATTATCTTCATCGCAACAAGATAGGTGTTATTCTTGACTGGGTTCCGGCACATTTCCCGAAGGATGCACACGGACTTGCAAACTTTGACGGAACGGCTGTTTATGAACATGAAGACCCGAGACAGGGAGAGCACCCGGATTGGGGAACAAAGATTTACAACTACGGCCGGCCGGAGGTCAAAAACTTCCTGATCGCTAATGCGCTTTTCTGGATAGAGGAATGCCACGTAGACGGTCTGCGTGTCGATGCGGTTGCATCCATGCTGTATCTGGATTACGGCAAGAAAGATGGGGAATGGGTTGCCAATAAATATGGTGACAACAAAAATCTCGAAGCAATCGAATTTTTCAAACATCTGAATACAGTTGTGCTTGGCAGGAATCATGGTACTGTCATGATTGCAGAGGAATCAACGGCATGGCCGCTGGTTACCGGTAAGGCAGAGGACGGTGGACTCGGTTTCTCGCTGAAGTGGAATATGGGATGGATGAACGATTTCCTTGAATACATGAAGCTGGATCCGTATTTCCGTAAAGACAATCACAACAAGATGACCTTCTCCATGACGTATGCATACAGTGAAAATTATGTACTTGTTATTTCTCATGATGAAGTTGTACATCTGAAATGTTCGATGCTTAACAAAATGCCTGGATATCCGGACGATAAGTTCCGTAATCTGAAAGCTGCATATGCGTTTATGCTGTTCCATCCGGGCAAGAAACTTCTGTTTATGGGACAGGAGTTCGGGCAGCTCCGTGAATGGAGTGAGGAGAGAGAACTTGACTGGTATCTCCTCAAAGAAGAAAAGCATAAGGATCTTCAGAATTTTGTGAAGACACTTCTTCATATGTATACGAAGTACCCGGCACTGTATGCAGCCGACAATGATCCGGAAGGCTTTGAATGGATCAATGCGGATGATGCATACAGAAGCATTTTCAGCCTGATAAGAAAATCACCGACGAAGCGAAATAATCTTCTGTTTGTGGTAAATTACACACCGGTCGACAGACCAGACTATCGTGTAGGTGTTCCGAAGAAAAAACAGTACAAGCTGATCATGGATGAAAACGGACTCCTCGACAAACCAAAGATTTTTAAAGCAGAAGAACAGGAATGCGATCACAGAGAATATTCGTTCAATTATTCTCTCCCGGGATATGGAGTCGCAGTATTTACTTATTAATCCTGTACAAAAGCTAGGGTAAAATCACTGGTTAATTGTATGTAAAAGCCATTGCTTTTTCTGTGAAGATAGGTTATACTGAACGCGACCGAAAGGTATGAGATAGCTAAGAAATATATAATTTAAATAATAAAATTCTGAAAGGAGAAACAAAAATGAAAGTATCCAATATTAAAGACATTGAAAAATTTTTCGAAGTAGTAGATAGCTGCAGCGGTAAGGTAGAACTGGTAACAGGTGAAGGAGACAGACTGAATCTCAAATCCAAACTTTCCCAGTATGTATCTCTTGCAAACATCTTCTCCGGCGGAGAAATCCCGGAACTTGAGATCGTTGCATATGAGAAAGAAGATATCGACAAACTTCTCAGCTTCATGATCAATGGCTGATCTTAATGAATAATAAGAGTCTCTGTGGACATTATAACCAGGGGGTATAAATGCCTCCTGGTTAAATTACGTTATGAGTTAGTGGTATAAAACAAATAAACAAGAGTTACTTTGTCTTCGGGCAGAAAGAGAGGAAATACAACCATGGAAAAAACTAAAATTGACATTATTTCCGGATTTCTTGGAGCCGGTAAAACAACACTGATTAAAAAGCTTCTGAAAGACGCATTTCAGGGCGAGCAGGTCGTACTGATTGAAAATGAATTCGGTGAAATCGGTATTGATGGTGGTTTCCTGAAAGAAGCAGGAATTCAGATTCGCGAAATGAATTCAGGATGTATCTGCTGCTCACTGGTTGGTGATTTTGGTGCATCTCTGAAAGAAGTAATCAGCAAATATCATCCGGACCGAATCTTGATCGAGCCATCCGGTGTCGGCAAATTATCTGATGTTATCAAGGCTGTACAGGGTGTTGAAGAAGAGACAGGGCTTGTACTGAACAGCTACACAACTGTTGTTGATGCAAAGAAATGCAAAATGTATATGAGAAACTTTGGTGAGTTCTTTAATAATCAGGTAGAATATGCCGGAGCAATCATTATGAGCCGTACTGATATCGTAGATGAAGCAAAAGCACAGGCTGCGCTGGAACTTCTCCGTGAGATCAATGCAAAAGCTGCAATCATCACTACACCGATTGAAAAACTGGACGGAAAGAAACTTCTTGATGTTATGGAACATCCGGTATCCCTTGCGCAGGAATTGATGGAAGAAGAGGAAGTATGCCCGGAATGCGGACATGTACATGAACATGGCGAACATCACCATCATGATCATGAAGAACATGAGCATCATCACGACCATGACCATGAATGCGGATGTGGACATGACCACGATCACGAAGAACATGAGCATCATCACGACCATGACCATGAATGCGGATGTGGACATGACCACGATCACGAAGAGCATGAGCATCATCATCACGATCATGACCATGAATGTGGCTGTGGACATGATCATCATGACCATCACCATCATCATGCAGATGAGGTGTTTACAAGCTGGGGCCGTGAGACGATCAGGAAATTTACAAGAGAAAATCTTGAGAAAATGCTTGAAGCTCTTTCAGCATCAGACGAGTACGGTATCATCCTTCGTGCAAAAGGTATGCTTCCGGCAGAAGACGGAACATGGATCTACTTTGATATGGTTCCGGAAGAAACAGAGATCCGTGAAGGTGCACCGGAATACACAGGTCGTCTCTGCGTAATCGGATCCAAACTGAAAGAGGACAAACTGGCTGAACTTTTTGGCCTGTAATGATGGAGGATAATATAGTTCATGAATGAAATTACAGTACCGATTTATTTAATGACCGGTTTTCTGGAGAGCGGTAAAACATCGTTCTTAAGCTTCACGATCCAGCAGGACTATTTTCACACAGACGGAAAGACACTTCTGATCCTCTGTGAAGAAGGTGAAGAAGAATATGATCCGGCAATTCTGAAAGCAAACAATACAGTTGTGGAAGTCATCGAAAACGAAGAAGATTTTACAACAGACCGTCTTGTCGCAATGGATATTCTTCATCAGCCAGAGCGTGTCATCATAGAATATAATGGCATGTGGCTGGTAAGTAATTTTGAAAAGATGCAGCTTCCGAAAGGCTGGGGCGTCGAGCAGCAGATCACATGTGTCGATGGCAGCACTTTCCAGATGTATATGGCAAACATGAAATCCATTTTTATGGATATGATAAAAAATACAGATATGGTCATCTTTAACCGTTGCAAGAAAGAAGATCCGCTTCCGACTTACCGTCGTGGAATCAAGGTTGCCAACCAGAGAGCCGAAGTTATTTTTGAGGATGAAGAAGGCGAACTTGGTGATATCTTCCAGGATGAGATGCCATTCGATATGAACGCACCGGTTATCGAGATTCTGCCGGAAGATTATGGTATCTGGTTTGTAGATGCGATGGATCATCCCGAAAACTATGAAGGTAAAACTGTCAAATTCAAAGCAAGAGTCATGAAACCGCGCGGAATGGGAAGCAAATTCTTTGTTCCGGGACGTACAGCCATGACCTGTTGTGCGGACGATACGACTTTTCTCGGCTATGTGTGCAAGAGTGCTTATGCACCGAAGCTTACAGCAGGACAGTGGGTAGAAGTTACTGCAAAAGTCGGTATTGAGAAGCGCAACGAATACCAGGGTGAAGAGGGGATTGTTCTGGATGCAGAATACGTGGAGACCTGTGAACCTCTGGCAGATGAGATGGTTTACTTTAATTAGCACAGTGAGGAATTAATAATGTATCTGATCGTAGGTTTGGGAAATCCCGGAAGGCAGTATGAAGCAACACGCCATAATATGGGATTTGATGTAATAGACAAGCTTGTGGAAGAATATCAGGTTCCGCAGGCTGGCGTGAAATTTAATGCCATGTACGGAAAAGGAAGAATTGGCGGACAGCCGGTGATTCTGATGAAGCCGCTTTCCTATATGAACTTAAGTGGCGGACCGATCCGGGAGATGGCAAACTACTTCAAGATTGATCCGGAGACAGAGATGATCGTCATTTATGATGATATCGATCTTGATCCGGGACAGCTCCGTATCCGCAAAAAAGGCAGTGCAGGCGGTCATAATGGAATCAAACACATTATACAGCAGCTTGGAACACAGAACTTTGTGCGTATCAAGGTTGGTGTTGGTGCGAAGCCAAAGGGCTGGGATCTGGCTGATTATGTGCTGGGAAGATTTGATAAGGATGACCGTGCCCTTGTCGAAGAAGCGCAGGAGAGAGCGTGCAAAGCAGTTGAACTGATTCTGACAGACAGCGTGGACGCAGCCATGAATGAATATAACAAGAAAACGGGGAATGTATGAAAACATTTTTGCAGCCTCTGCAAAGTCTTGCAGAGATCGAAGAAATTGAAAAACAGGCAAAAAAGAATCATGGAATTCTGGAAGTCAGTGGTTGTATAGAGTCCCAGAAAGCTCATCTTATGTATGGGCTTTCCGGGCTTTTTCCATCTCATCTGGTAATTGCGGCAGATGAAAAGACAGCAAAAGATCTTTACGAGGATTACCGCTTTTATGATAAGCGTGTTTATTATTATCCGGCAAAGGATCTGCTCTTCTTTCAGGCAGATATTCACGGAAACCTTCTGATACGTCAGCGCATGCAGGTCATCCGTGCCCTTCTGGAACGGCAGGAGGAGATTACGGTCGTTACCAGTATTGATGGCTGTATGGATTATCTGCTTCCGCTGGAAAAGATTGAAAAACAGCTCATACATTTCCGTAATGACAGCAGCCTTGATATGGACAAACTGACAGCAGCACTGGTTCATATGGGATATGAGCGCGTCGGACAGGTAGAGATGCCGGGACAGTTTTCAATAAGAGGTGGTATCATTGATATTTATTCTCTTACTGAAGAAAATCCATGGCGAATCGAGCTCTGGGGAGATGAGATTGATTCCATCCGAAGCTTTGACGCACAGAGCCAGAGATCTCTGGAAAATCTGGATGAGATTATGATTTATCCGGCAGCAGAGCAGCCGATCGAAAAGGGCGGGGTTACTTTTATTGATTATTTCAAAGACGGAGATTCGATACTCTTTCTGGATGAATTAAATCACCTGGAAGAAAATGCGAAGGCAGTCGAAGAAGAATTTCAGCAGAGTTGCCGGAACCGTCAGGAAAAAGGCGAGACGACACTTTCCGGTAACTGGATGTGCTCCTGGGAAGAACTGTGCAAAAAGCTCAACAGATGTAACTGTATCGGGCTTTCCCTTCTTGATCCGCGTAAATCCGGATGGAAGATCACAGGACAGTTTAATCTGACCGTAAAATCCATGAATTCATACCAGAGCAGCTTTGAGCTTCTGGTAAAGGATCTGAAACAGTACAAAAAAGAGGGCTACCGGATCGTGCTTCTTTCCGGATCAAGAACCCGTGCCGAACGTCTCGCAAAAGATCTGCAGGACGAAGGTTTAAGCGCTTTTTACGGGAAAGATTCGGATCGCATTCTGGAACCTGGCGAGATCATGGTTGCTTATGGCCATGCGAGAAAAGGGTTTGAATACCCGATGGTCAAATTTGCAGTGATCACAGAGACGGATATTTTCGGTAAAGAGCAGAAGAAGCGCAAAAAGAAAAAAGAATATAACGGAAAGCGTATTCAGGACTTTTCTGAATTGTCGATCGGCGATTTTGTTGTCCATGAAAAGCATGGACTCGGTATTTATCGTGGTATCGAAAAGGTTGCTGTCGACAAAGTCGCGAAGGATTATATTAAGATTGAATACCGAAACGGAAGCAACCTCTATATTCTTGCAACACAGCTTGATGCACTGCAGAAATATTCCGGGGCGGAGACTGCGAAGCCCCCGAAACTGAACCGCCTCGGCGGTCAGGAATGGAAAAAGACCAAATCAAAGGTCAAAGGTGCAGTCCGAAACATTGCCCGTGAGCTGGTTGAACTTTATGCGGTACGTCAGGAAAAAGAAGGCTATGTCTGTGGCCCTGACACTGTCTGGCAGCGGGAGTTTGAAGAAATGTTTCCGTATGAGGAGACAGAGGATCAGCTCTCCGCCATTGAAGATACGAAGCGGGACATGGAAAGCACAAAAATCATGGATCGTCTTGTGTGCGGGGATGTCGGCTACGGCAAGACAGAGGTTGCACTTCGTGCCGCATTTAAAGCGGTGCAGGAGAGCCGTCAGGTAGTTTATCTCGTTCCTACAACGATTCTTGCACAGCAGATTTATAATACTTTTATTCAGCGAATGAAAGAGTTTCCGGTACGTGTGGACCTGCTCTGCCGTTTCCGTACACCTGCACAGCAGAAAAAAACCATCGAAGATCTCAAAAAAGGGCAGGTAGATATTGTCGTAGGTACGCACCGTGTACTTTCAAAGGATGTAGAATACAAAAATTTAGGACTTCTGATCATTGATGAGGAGCAGCGTTTCGGCGTGGCCCACAAAGAAAAAATCAAGCAGCTGAAAAAAGACATCGATGTACTGACACTGACGGCAACACCGATTCCGCGAACCCTTCATATGAGTATGATCGGTATTCGTGATATGAGTGTCCTGGAGGAGCCGCCGATGGACCGTGTGCCGATCCAGACGTACGTTATGGAGTATGATGAAGAGACTGTCCGTGAGGCGATTAACCGTGAGCTTCGAAGAGGCGGACAGGTATATTATGTTTATAACCGTGTCAATGACATTGCAGATGTGGCTGCCAGAATCGCGAAACTTCTTCCGGAGGCGAGGGTGGATTTTGCACACGGACAGATGAGCGAGCGTGAACTTGAAGCTGTCATGTTTGCATTCATCAATGGAGATATCGATGTGCTTGTTTCGACTACGATCATTGAGACAGGCCTGGATATTTCCAATGTAAACACCATGATCATACATGATTCAGACAGATATGGACTTTCACAGCTTTATCAGCTGCGAGGAAGAATCGGACGCTCAAACCGTACGGCATATGCGTTTCTGATGTACCGCAGAAATACCATGCTGAAAGAAACAGCAGAAAAGCGTCTGTCAGCGATTCGCGAATATACGGATCTCGGAAGTGGATTCAAGATTGCGATGCGTGATCTGGAGCTTCGAGGAGCGGGAAATCTTCTAGGGGCAGAGCAGCATGGACATATGAATGCGGTCGGTTATGACCTTTACTGTAAGATGCTCAGCGAGGCGGTCAAAGAGGCAAAAGGTATTCATACTATGGAGGATTTCGAGACAACGATCGATCTGAACATGGATGCATTTATACCGGATTCTTATATCAGCAACGAATATCAGAAGCTGGATATTTACAAACGAATCGCCGGGATCGAGACGCAGCAGGATTATGACGATATGCTGGAAGAACTTTTGGACCGTTTTGGCGAGATGCCAAAGGCAGTAATGAACCTGCTTTCCATTGCGCGGCTGAAAGCGCTTGCACATCGCTGTTATGTGACAGAAATCAAACAGATCGGAAGAGATATGAAGATCACTTTGTATGAAAATGCAAAACTGAATCCGGTCGGATTCCCTGCATTGATGCAGAAATACAGACGCGGTCTTCAGTTCAAAAACGAGCAGGAACCGAAGATTTTATTTACACAGGAGGGAAGCGGAAATGTGCTGACAGCCCTTACGGATCTGCTGACAGAGCTTGAACAGCTTGTAGAAGAATAAAACCGGCTGCATGAAGAGTATAAACTGTGAAATATCAGTGAAAATAGCTGGTTTTTGTGATTTTCCTTGCCCTGTCGGGGAAAAAAGTTTATACTCTTATTTATATGAATTCATGCAGTGATGGAGGATAAAATGAAAACAATGACAAAGAAAACAGCAGTTGTAGCACTTGCCGGTGTAATGGCGGCGGGAATGCTCACAGGCTGTGGTGAAAAAGCATTAGATGGCACAAAGACAGTTGCAACTGTAGATGGTGCAGAGATTCCGCTTGGGATGTTAAGCCTTTCTGTCAGAGAGGGTCAGGCGCAGGCAGAGGCCATGTACAAGAGCTTTATGGGCGGATCTGATTATTCTATCTGGGATACAGAAGCAGAGAAAGGCAAGACTTATGGCGAGCAGGCAGTAGAGCAGGCACTGAAAGATATTGAGCTGATGTGTATCCTTAAGGAAAAAGCAGCTGATTATGATGTAGAGATCACAGAAGATGACGAGAAGGCAATCGCCGATGCGGCAGCAGCCTTTATGAGCGCAAATACAGAAGACACCCTGAAAACTCTGGCAGTTACAGAAGATCAGGTGAAGACATATCTGGAACTTGAGACATATAAGAGCAGAATGCATGATCCGATCATTGCAGACGTAGACAAGAATGTTTCTGATGAGGAAGCACAGCAGTCTTCTTTTAACTATGTAAGTATCAGTACATCTGACCTGAGCGATGATGAGATCAAACAGAAAAAAGAAGATGCACAGAAAATTCTTGACGGACTGAATGCAGATCCGGACGGGGATTTCAGCGAGATCGCAAAATCCGTAGATGACTCTTATACAGTACTGAGCGGTTCTTTTGATACAAATGAAGATGCGTCAGAAGAGGATTCTGATGACGAAGATGAGACTACAGCATCTTCCAGTAATTATCCGGATGAGGTAATGAAGGTTCTCCGAACACTGAAAGACGGCGAAGTCGGCCCGGATGTTATTGAGGCAGATTCTGCTTACTACGTAGTCAAACTTGACAAAGTAAACGACGAGGATGCGACAGCTACAAAGAAAGAATCCATTATCTCCACCAGAGAAAATGAGCTGTATACAGAGACTACAGACAAATGGCTGGATGAAGCTGACATCAAAGTTGAGAAGAAAGTTCTGAAGACACTGAAAGTCACAGACAATCATAAATTCACAATTCAGACAGCAGCAGAAGACACTACAGATGAGACAGCAGAAGTAACTGAAACACCAGAGGTAACAGAAGAAGCAGACGCTACTGAGACACCAGAGGTAACAGAAGAAGCAGACGCTACTGAGACACCGGAGGTAACAGAAGAAGCAGATGCTACAGCTACTCCGGAGGTTACAGAAGCACCTTCCTATGACACTGATTCATCCCTTGAAGTCAAAGATGGCGATACAGTCAACATTGACTATGTAGGAAAGATTGATGATGTTGCATTTGACGGTGGAAGTACAGACGGAAACGGCACAGATCTGGTGATCGGTTCCGGTTCATACATTGATAACTTCGAAGAGCAGCTGATCGGTGCACATCCTGGAGATAAAGTAGAAGTAAAAGTTACTTTCCCGGATGATTATCAGGCAACAGATCTTGCAGGTAAAGAAGCAGTATTTGATGTTACTGTTAACGGAATCTACGAATAATCAAATAAGATAAACATAAAAAAAGGATGGCAGGAAAACCTGTCATCCTTTTACGATATACGATCAGAATTCTTCCGGATCATCTTCGGAACTTCCGCCGTTTCCACCGAAAACATGGATTCCATTGATCTCGACGTCACCTTCCATCGGGATTACAATGCATTTGCGTCCGTCGATGACCTGTGTCTCGATCAGCATCGCACGGTCCGGGTCGACATGGATCACGACATCCGGTGTCCTGATCTCTGTACGACGCGTATTGGTGATATTGTTTGCCATGAGAGAGGCATTTTCGCCTGCAATTGCCTCATAAGTCTGGTCAAATGTTTCGAGTTTTTCATCTTCTACGCCGCATTCTTCGAAGAGACGTTTCACCTCCGGCTTGGTCAGAACGGCAGGGTCCGGAGAATCCTTCTGTGATTCCACCCATTCATTGAGCTTTTCGTGGATGTTCATAACGGTATCGTAAGCACAGTCATCACCGAGGGTTTCTTCTACGAGCGCATTAAAGGAATCTCTCTGACCGCCTGCGGAGAGCGGAGTCGTGCATCCGAACATTTCATCTACGAAAGTACTGCGAAGCTGCTCGGCATTTTTTGTGTAATACAGAAGTCCGTGGATATCTGTGCTCCGGTCATTGAATACCGGGAAAAGGAAGCCCAGATCCGGCATTTCCACGATCCAGTCACGGATACGGTCTTCGATGTTGTTGGTTTCAGCATTGTAGCACAGTCCCGCTTTGGAAAGGTTAACCGGACAGATACTGCAGAGGATATGATCGTAGATCTCATCAGAAGCATCAAACATTTCCTGGCCGTCGGAGGATTTGCCCGGGATATCATAAACGGCATGGATCAGAATAATATAATAGTTCTCGCCGTAGTCATAGTTTTCGATGATTTTATCATAAAATTCCTCCAGAATGGCATTGTCCTGAAGTTTGCTGCCGCGGAGTTTCATAAGAAATTCCTGTGTGCCGCCCTCTTTTTCCTGGTCGAGAGGAAACTCCATGTTGATCAGGTTCTTGCCGATGGTTCCGGAAAGAGTTTTCTTGAATATTTCAAAGTATTTGAACATTTCTTCCTCAGAAAGAGAAAGAAAAGCTTCTTTCAGTTCGGTTTTTTTGTTTTTTTCACCGTCAACATAGCAGCCGCAGATACGTGTGATCGCGCAGTTGTTTGGCGAAAACTGTTTCTTAATTTCGGATATTTCTTTTTTGTTCATTATGTATCGCTCCTGATTTACAGAATTTCAGTACGGAAAGCTTCTGCGATTCCGCTTAAGTTGTAGCGATCTGCGAGATCCTGGATTCCCATCATGATCTCCTCGCGGCTGAAATCATTTGCCTCGAGAAATTCGTCATCTTTTCCATTCAGCGCATAATAGAAAAGAAGTCCGATCTCCAGATTCTGGCGGTCTCCGTCACAGGTCATTTCGTATAATTTGTTTTCAGCCTCATCGATATTGCCTTCATCGGCAAGGGAAGTCAGAGTTTCCAGTGTCTGTCTTGCTTCTTTATCTTCAATGACATCTGGAGTCAGTTCGGAAGCACTTACCTGAAATAACATTTTCATGACGGCGCGCACCATTTCACGGATCTGGCGCAGTATATAATCATCCTGAAGCATTTTTATTCTCCCTTCTGCATCAAAATTTTCAAATAATAAATTGTAAACATATAATTGTAACGATGTAAATGTACCTACCTAGAGTACCACAAAAAAGGAGTTTCTTCCAGATGAAAATAGCTGTGAACAGTCATAAAAATTTCGTACAGATATTGTGCAAATTCGTTTGACGAGCGTGAGCAGATTAAGTACAATGAGGTAAGAAGAAATGTTAAATAGAAGGAAAAATCTATGAGTACAATTTTTGATGTGGCGAAAGCAGCAGGGGTTTCCAAGTCAACGGTTTCCAGGGTATTAAACGGAGAAAGCGGAGTAAAGGAAGCAACCCGTGAGGCTGTAGAAAGGGCAATTCGAGAGCTTAAATATACGCCGAGTTATCTGGCGCAGGGTATTCGCACAGGCAAGACAAAGACGATTGCGATGGTCGTGCCGGAATATACGAATATCTTTTATAATGAGCTTTTCAGGGGCGTAGAAGATATGGCACTGAAGTACGGTTATATGGTGTTTGTCTGCAACACGGAGAGAAGCCGCCGCTCTGAGATTGAATATATAGAAGAAATCTTAAAGAGAAACGTTGATGGTATTATTTATAATACCTATTCAAATAGTGAGGAAATGCTGAACTTTCTGCGCTCACTTTCGCAGAAGCTTCCGGTCGTTTATACGAACCATCTGTTTCAGGAAGACGAGCCGGTTTCTTACGTTTATACAGATGGATTTGAGAGCAATCGCGAAGCAGTGCATTTTCTTTATGAAAAGGGCCGTACCACGATCGGATATATTCGTAATACTACAGATATCAGCGTCATAGAAGACCGTTATGAGGGCTATCTGCAGGGACTCAGGGACTGTGGGATCCCTTTCAGGGAAGAGTATGTTTATCGGGCGAAACAAAGCACAGAACCGGATTATATCGCGCTTGGAGCGGATGCCGCAAAGTACTATGAAGGATTGGATGCAACGCCGAAAGCAGTGATCGCGGCAATCGATGCGCTGGCAATCGGATGTGTACAGCAGTTTCAAAAAGATGGAATTGGTATACCTGAACAGGTAAATGTGATAGGATTTGATAATATTTCACTCAGTTCGCTAATCCAGCCGCCGCTGACGACGATCAGCCAGCCAATTCGGCTGATCGGACAGAAGGCAGCAGAGATCATTATTGCAAAACTGGATGGTCGGGAAATCGAAGATAAAGTAGTCTTCCCGGGAAATCTTATTTTGCGGGCGACTACAGATCTTTGATCTGCTCGGTAATCCAACGGCAGATGTGCTTCACAGATTTTTCAGCAAGTTCATGCTGTCTGCGTGTGATCTGTATTTTTGTGATTACCGGAATATATTCATAATTAAAATGATTTTCAATAAAACCATGGAGAGCTTCCCGTACATAATAAAATGTTACGGGAACTTTTGCTTTGCGGAGAAGAAGGCCGTATTTTTTGCCTCCTTCATTCAGATTATCGCGACCGCACAGGAGAATGAAAGTACGCGGCATATCTGTAAATGTCTCAGCAGGAAAAAGAACCGGTGAGATAAGTACATTTCGAAGTTCTTCCGAAGACTCTGTGTAATAGTGGGCAAAAGTATCCATCAGCTTGCCGGAGACAGAGTTTTTGATTGGTTTACGCTCTGTGGAACTGCGATATGGATCCATGTACGGATAATCCAGAATCTGCATACAGGGTGTGAACTGCTGCTTTTCTACTGCCATATAGACGGTTCCGGCAGCCAGGTTAGCTCCGGCACTGTGTCCCCAGAGGATGATTTTGTCCGGCTGGGCTTTGAGCTCTTTCATAGAAAGGGCATGAAGCACACAGTCATAGACATCTTCAAGACCTGTCGGGAATGGATGTTCCGGTGTAAGGCTGTAGTCGCATGAGATCACGGGAATTCCGAGAGTCTGGTGAATAAAGTGGCAGAAGTCGTCATCATCGGCAGCAGTATTGTACATGAACCCGCCACCGTGAACTTCTATGATCAGATATCCCGGATGAAGATTTTTGCTGTTATAAACAAATGCATGCATGGAACCGTTTCTTGTCGGAACGGCTATTTTTTTTCCGTATAAATGCGGACGGCAGGCCCGTTTTTGCATACGGACCTGCTCTCTTTTGATAACTTCTTCAGTATGAAACTGTTTTTTCAAAATAGATTCTCCTTATCAGTCATTTGTGTGTTTCCAAGGGATAGAAACTGTTTTTCCGGAAGGAATCTGATATGGTCTGCCATCGATCATGAGCCATACGTCTGTGCAGGTCGGATTAAAAATGTAATCTCCGGTAGAAGAATATACAAGACTTCTGACTGCAAGGATGTACTGACAGATTTCTATGTTTGAAGCATACCAGATATCTTCTTTATTTCCGAGTCTGGCGAAGAAGTTTTCGATTCCCTCCCAGTCCTGGTAGGCGTCCAGCTGGTAAGCATGTCCCCACACATAAAAGAGGGAAGGTGAAAGATATTCTTCGTCTGCGTTGTCCTCCAGAAATTTCTCTGCAAGTTCCATACGATTGTCAGCACAGTAGTGACACGTCGGATGCCATGTGAGAAAATTCTCAGGCAAACGGAAATCATCAGTAGTAATGACTGTTCGGGAGTAAAGTATTCCACAAATTCGCACCGTTTCCAAAACGGAATCGTTATAAGTTCCGAACGGATATGACATACCTGAAATGGGATGTCCGATCAAAGCTTCCAGATCTCTCTTATTTTCGGATATTTCCCAGGCTGCCATGGAAGAAGGAACGGTAGTCAGGTCGGGATGTGTCATTGTATGGACTGCAATTTCAAATCCATCATAGACTTCCTTTATTTCATCTCTTCGAAGTTTGTAATGGCTGACATCGATACCCGGCTGTATCAGCCAGTCACGATCACCCATCAGACCGGAATTCAGATGAAAAGTTCCCTTGATTCCATATTTGCGCATCAGCTCAGTAAGACGTGTGTCCTGTGTGACTCCATCATCTGAACTTAATGTAAATGCTTTTTTGCGTCCGCCCGGAAAAAGCGGAATGTCCTGTCGTAATCTCAACATATTTACCGCCGCCTGTTTGAGTATAATCTGATTTTAATAAACATCTTTCCATTCGTCAATATTAGAAGGATCAAATCTGTATGGAGGTCCTAAGATGATTTCAGAACCACCGTCGGAGCATTCCTGAATGGTGTATGGGCTGTTTTCCATATCACCTGCGTCAAATGTATCACCAACAGCACCGGTGATCGTTCCGTCAACAAGTGCGATAGCTGTGTATGCGGAAAGTTTTCCTACATCTTCCGGATTCCAGAGGAACATATACGGACACGGTGAACTGTCATCATCGCCGATATATGCAGACATCTCAGATGGAAGTCCAAGGCCTGTCAGTTTAACAGAAGATTCGCTGTCCTGAATAACTTTGGCTGCTGCGTTGATACCAACAGTAGTCGGGGAGCAGATAACTTTCAGATCAGGGTATTTGGACAGAAGAGCCTGTGTCTGGTCTGTAGATTTCTGTGGTTCGTCATCGCCGTAAGCAACTTCAACGAGATCCAGATCTTTGTATTTGTCATCTTCCATAACAGCTTTCATAGCATCAATCCATGAATTCTGGTTTGCTGACTGGCTGCTTGCAGAAAGAATCGCAAATTCGCCGGAGCCACCGGAAATATCATATACTGCATCTGCGAGAGCCTGGCCGATTTCTGTAACACCAGCCTGGTTTACAAAAGTCTGACGTGCTTCCGGAACAACGTTGGAATCAAGAGATAATACTTTGATACCTTCGTCCATGGCATCCTGGAGGCATGCTGTCAGTGCGTTTACGTCATTACTTGCAATAGCGATAGCATCAACTTCCTGAGAGATCAGGGACTGAATCAGCGGAATCTGAGCATCAGCAGTTGCTTTTTCAGGTGATTTGATGATGCATTCGCCGCCGGCTGCTTCAATGACCTGTTTGAAACCGTCAGCTTCTTTTTCTGCATATGGGTTTCCGGAATTTCGGATTACGATCGCAAATGTTTTTCCGGAAAGATCGCCCTCAGAGTCCGCATTGACAATGAGAGCAGTGCCGCTTACAACTGTTGTTGCCATGGCAGCAGTGAGGAGGATAGAGAGTAATTTTTTCTTCATAAAAGTTCTCCTTTCTTTTGAATGGGAACATTCCCAAAATATGGTAAAAAAATATTTTCTTTAATAATTGTGGATTAAAAATAAAGAAAATACTAATTGGGAACATTCCCAAAAACATCTTAATTCATTTATACGCTTATTTACAGAAAAAAGCAAGTATATTTGAATAAAAAAAGAAAATTTGTATAAAAATAATAAAATCTCTTTCAATATTTTGTGCATATGTAATATATAAAAGAATGTACTTTTTCAGTCACTGCTGTGAAGATAAAACTTTACGCGGAAATCACAGAATGCTATAATACATATTATTACATAATGGACGGAAGTAAGTTTGTAATAGGCAGACAGATGTCTGCTACAGGAAGGATATGAGTAATGAACAAAGGTACTGCGATGACACGGCAGGAATCAGAAGTGATGATAAAGGAATTGAGTAAGGTATTTGACGTGGTACGTTTGCTCGATGAAGAAACCCTTGAAACAGGAAATATAAAGGATAAAACAGATATAGAAGGATTTCCGTGTACATGCTATTCTTTTTGGAAGAAGAGAAATAATTGTAAGAACTGTACTTCCAGAGAAGCTTTTCGTAAAAAAAATGAGCAGCTGAAACTTGAATATCTGGATGCCAATATATATCAGGTTATTTCGAAGTATGTAGAGATTGACGGGAAACCTTATGTCATGGAACTCATCAATCAGATGAATGCAGATGCAGTCATGGATGAGGATGGAAGGAATGAACTTATCAAGCAGCTTTCCGGTTATAACCGGGAGCTGTACACTGATGCACTGACAGGTATTTACAACAGACGTTATTATGAAGAACGGATTCGTAATTCTAATATGTCTGCCGGTGTGGCAATGATCGATCTTGATGACTTCAAGATCTACAATGACACATTCGGCCATGATGCAGGTGACCTTGCACTTACAACGGTAGTTGGTATTATTAAGGATAACGTCCGACGGACAGATATGCTGATCCGTATGGGAGGGGATGAGTTTTTGCTTGTTATGCCGGATATCGGGGAACAGGCATTTGCAGACAAACTGAATCAGATACAGGGAAAGATCCATTCCTCCAAAGTACCGGGATATTCACAGCTTCGTTTATCGGTAAGTATCGGAGGCGTACTGTCCGGCAGCGGAAGCACGGTTGAGAGGGCAATTCGTAAGGCAGATCAGTTTATGTATCAGGCCAAAACCTGTAAAAACATGGTTGTCACCGAACATGATGAACAACTGAAGGAGCAACAGGAAAGTGTAAATAATAACGGATCAAAAGCGTACAAATACCGGATTCTGGTCGTGGATGATTCCGAGATGAACCGGGAGATCCTGTCGGAGATTTTAAATGAGGAATACGATATTATAGAGGCTGACAGCGGAGACACATGTATTGATATGCTTCGTAAGTATGAAACAGGTATTTCACTTGTGCTTCTGGATATTGTTATGCCGGGCATGGATGGATTTGGTGTCCTGAATTATATGAATCGTCACCATTATCTGGAAGATATCCCGGTTATTATGATTTCCAGTGAAGATTCGACAGAGACTGTTCGAAGAGCTTATGAAATGGGTGTTTCAGATTATATCAACCGTCCATTTGATGCAGGTGTTGTACACCGGAGAGTATATAATACAATCAAGCTTTATGCGAAACAAAGACGACTGATCGCACTGATCACCAATCAGGTATATGAGAAAGAAAAGAATAACCGTATGATGGTCGGTATTCTGAGTCAGATAGTTGAGTTCCGTAATGGAGAGAGTGGCAGTCATGTTTTAAATATCAATATATTTACAGGAATGCTTCTTGAAAGTCTGGTACAGCATACAGATAAATATGATCTCAGCTGGTCAGAACGTCTTCTGATCACGACAGCTTCGGCATTGCACGATATCGGCAAGATCGGTATTGATGACAAGATCCTTAATAAGCCGGGTAAGCTGACTGATGAGGAATTCAAGATCATGCAGAATCATACGATTATTGGCGCATCAATTCTTGAAAACATGGGAAGTTATCAGGATGAAGAACTGATGAAAGTCGCTTATCAGATCTGCAGATGGCATCATGAGCGATATGATGGTAAGGGCTATCCGGATGGACTGAAAGGTGATGAGATCCCGATTTCTGCACAGGTAGTTTCTCTGGCAGACGTATATGATGCACTCGTCAGTGAAAGAGTCTACAAGAAAGCATATTCTCATGAAAAAGCAATCGAGATGATTGTAAACGGAGAATGCGGAAGCTTTAATCCAATCCTTCTGGAATGTCTGCTTGATATTCAGGAGCAGATCAAGCGTAAGGTGAAGAATATCACACCGGAAGACAATCCGCTTAAGAAACGGGAAAAGAAAGAAGAACTCAAAGAGTTCGAGAATACAAAAGAAGATTTTATGGATATAGTTTCAAAAAACATGCAAAAAGAATATTCTGATCTTGGAAATGACGAAACAGCCGATTTTTCAGGGGGGGGGCAAAACCCAGATTCTGCGTGACATACGAAAGAAATATTTAGAGGGAGAATGATTATGACTATCAGAGAATGCTATGAAGAGTTAGGCTTAGATTTTGATGCTGTATTGAGCAGACTGATAAATGAGAGACTTGTACAGAAATTTGCACTGAAATTTCTGGATGATCCGAGTTTTCAGAATCTGAAAGACGCTTTAGATTCAAAAGATGTAGAAACCGCTTTCCGTGCGGCACATACCTTAAAAGGTGTCTGCCTGAATCTTGGATTTGACAATCTGTATCCGTCAAGTAAGGATCTGACAGAACTGCTCCGTGCCGGAAGCATGGATGGCTATGAAGATCTTTTTGCAGAAGTAGAAAAAGAATATAACAGAACCTGTGAGGCACTTCGTAAAGTTGCCTGAGAGAAATTTGGAAATTATAACTCCCTGTATTCTGTGATGAGACAGAGTACAGGGAGTTTTTATGCCTGAATATATGAAGACATTATTTCTTATACGCGGTGATTTTGATATCGCCGTCTTTGTTTTTAATTTGCAGGGAATTCTGTGTCTTATTTTCAGAACTGACGAGCTGATTGTCATCTTCATCAGTCATGACATTTCCGAGTTCTTCCGGGATATTGATTTCACTTGCTTCTGCCTCTATAGAAAGTGTGGAAAGAGTTTTTTTGGGAATGCTGAGTGTAATATCACCAAGGTCACTTGTAAATTCATTTTCTCCACTGAAAGAAATATTTTCTGCTTTTACGTCTCCATCCATCATCTCAATCTGACCATCAGTAAGTATAGTATCATTGATTTTCAGATCACCAAGGTCGGCACTGAGTTCAAGATTTTTGAAGTTGCTGTCTGAAATGTTAATATCACCGTCTTCATTCTGAATTACTGCTTTTTGGGCATTCAGAGATTCTACATTAATATCACCATATCCCATCTTACAGGAAAAACCACTCAGGTCGGTTTTCTTTGGGATATAAACAGTTACCTTGTTGGAGTTTTCAATTACATGACTCTGTCCAAGCATTTCCTGAAGAAAGTTAATATCAATATGAATATAGGAATAGGATTCGTGGCCTTTTTTCTCAACAACATTTAATACACCGTTCTGTACCTGATAGGAAAGCGGAAGCATTCCATCATTTGTTTCAATATTATAAGAGATATAAAACCTGTCATCATCAGATGATTTGATATCCAGATCAAGATTTTTAAGATCGACATTTACAGAGGAAAAGGCGTCGATTTCTGTCTTACTTAAGATGGCATGACTGTCACTGGAATCCATCATTGCGGTGCCGCTGATGCGATTAAGATCAGCAGTTTTTACGTAGTTTCTGCCGCCGGATGCGATACCGACACCAAAGAAAAGGATTCCGACAGCACAGAAGATACCAGCGGCAGCCAGTAAACGTTTATTTGTTTTTTTCATGATTTTTACCTCTCTTTCTTGCCAGGCACTGCGCCAGTTTGACCAGAAGCATACCCATCCATTTGCAGAGACAGATGCCGAGAATATACAGAAGGAGTGCACAGCCGATTCCAAGTAAGCCGCATCCTGTTATCATTAAAGCTCCTGAGAGGGAATATGGGAAAGAAACTAATCCACGCAGTAATAATTTTCCGCCAATCAGTAACACACTGAGGGCAGCGATGAAATCAGAGATGATCACGCAGACTACGCAGATTGCAACAGCCAGCAGGACTGCAAGCATTGCAATAAAAAGTGGGACAGTCACAGGTGTGGACAGGATCGCAAGTACAGCGAGTAAAGTGATTCCTTTTTTATCCTGCTTTTTCTTGCTGTCTTCATCGGCAGCATCCTGCTCTTGAATTTTCCGGTCAAGCAGATTGTACATAAGATCCGCGGCCGCCTGTTTCGGAGTACCGAGTTCTTCCATCAGTTTCTGCTGGCCGGATTCATCTGTATCACTGAAATATTCATTAAAATATTCAATTGCATCTTCGTAATCCTGTTTGGGAAGTTTGCGAAGATATTTTTTCAATTTTGCCATATATTTTTCTCGGGTCAATTTCGAATCCTCCCTTCAATAATTCCGTCAATGGTATCTCTGTAAGAAATCCATTCTTCGTGCAGATACAACAGTTGTTGTCTGCCGGAATCGGTGATAGAATAATACTTGCGTTTACGTCCCTGAAATTCCTGAGAGTAGGTTGTCAGATAAGCGTTCTTCTCAAGCTTTTTCAAAATGGGATAGAGTGTTGATTCTTTGATGTCGGCGACGATTTTGACGGTCTGGCTGATTTCGTATCCGTAGGAGTCCTGCGTGTCGACCACAGACAGAATCAAAAACTCGATAAGTAATGCTGAGACGGGATAATACATCCGATCACCTCCATAAATAATATATAAAATAATTATATATAAAAATTTTATATATAAAATATATACATATACATATGAAATGTCAAGGAGTAATTTTGCAAATGAAGAAAAAAGCATTCAAAGCCGCATTTCCATATACGATTCCTATAGGTATAGGATTTCTTTTTCTGGGTATGTCCTATGGATTTATGATGCAAAGTAAAGGTTTCTCCGTATGGTATCCGTTTTTTATGAGTATGTTTATCTTTGCGGGTTCTATGGAATTTGTAACATCGAATCTGTTGCTGTCGGTCTTCAGTCCGGTCGCAGCATTCTTTCTGGCACTGATGGTTAATGCCAGACATTTATTTTATGGTCTTTCCATGCTGGACAAATATAAGAACACTGGTTGGAAGAAATTCTATCTGATCTTCGGTATGTGCGATGAATCTTTTACTGTTAACTGCACGGTGACGCCGCCGGATGATGTGGATCGTGGCTGGTTTATGTTTTTCGTCAATCTGTTAAACCAGATCTATTGGGTAGCTGCGGCTACTGCAGGCGCACTACTTGGATATGTGATCCATTTTGATACGACCGGAATTGAATTTGTCATGACTGCACTGTTTGTCGTCATGTTTCTGAATCAGTGGGAAGAGACGAAGGATCACCGCCCGGCGCTGGTGGGGCTGATCTGTTCGGTAATCTGTCTTCTGGTTTTCGGAAGCAGTAACTTCATTGTTCCGGCGATGGCATTTATCATCATCTGTTTTACCGCGGAACGCAAAATCAGCAAGAAAACGATGGAGGCAGAGGCGAAATGACAATGACAACAACACAGGCAATCATTACGATCGCAGCAGTTGTTCTCGGAACAATGGCAACACGCTTTATACCGTTTATTATCTTTCCGGAAGGAAAAAATCCACCGGAGTTTGTCAAATATCTGGGGACGGTTCTTCCCTATGCGGCGATCGGTCTTCTTGTGATCTACTGTCTCAAGGATGTGCCGGCGAGCAGTACTCACGGGCTGCCGGAAGCAATTGCAATTTTATTTATCGTATTGATCCATAAATGGAAAAAGAACACACTTCTCAGTATCGGTGGGGGAACGGTGCTGTACATGATACTTGTACAGACTGTTTTTCGCTGAAAAAGCATGAGAGAATAAGGATAACTATCCTTTCGGATAGTTGCATATAGAAACGGATTTTGCTAAACTGAAATCACATAGTTTTCCAGTATAATATAATCCAACAAAAGAAAGTGAGGGTAAATGTATGAGGAAAAAAAGGTTGGCAAAATCCGTTTCTTTGATGTTGTGCGCTGCAATGACCGTGACGATGGGCAGCGTTCCGGCACTGGCAGAGGACCTGGGGGGGATTATTATGAGATAGCATTCAGTGATGATGCAGAAAACTTTGAGAATCCGGCTGAGACGGAACCAGGTATTGAAGAATCCTCAGAGGCAGAAGCAGTCCCGGAAGAAGCATCAGGCGAAGAAGATGTTGCTTTTGATGTGGGAGATGGTGACTCAGAACAGATTGACATTGTAGACGATGCACAGGACGAAGAGGAACTGGATATCGCTACAGAAGAAATGGATGTAGAAGACTTTGGAATCGCAGAATGTGCGGGCGAGGATGGAATTGCTGTTTTTGATGATGGGATGACACAGCAGGGAACACTGGCAGCGGTTTACCTTGATCCGGCAGCAGGTGACGATACCAGAACCGGTGCAGAGGCAGGACAGGCAGTAAAGACACTGGATAAGGCGAAAGAACTGCTGGCGGAGGAGGGAATCGTTTATCTGCTTTCTCCATTGGAGTATGGTACGAATGAGACAGCTACGCTGGAAAACATGACAATATGTCCGGGTACGACGAACTTAAGATATTTGATAGATCTCTATAGAGATACAGCAGAAGTTACATTAAGGAATATAAAGATTAAAAATACAACACCAGAGGGTAACTTGTGCTCATATGTTCAATATCCGATTTCTGTACGTAAGGGAGCAACTTTGAATATTGAAGATGGCGCGGATATTGGACCGTTTGCAGGCGAGGCAGCGATAAATCTGGAGCAGGGATCTGTGTTGAACATGAATGGTGGAACAATCACCGGAACAAAGGATAAAATGTACTATTCAACGTGTGGAATTCATGCGACAGGTAAATCAGTAATTAATATGACCGGTGGAACGATTACTGGATGTGCAGCGTATTTTGGCGGCGCTATTGCTGCATACGACGGGTCAGAGGTTAACTTATCCGGTGGAACAATTTCAAATAATATTAGTGGAGCCGGTGGGGGTATTTACCTGCTGAATGATTGCAAACTGACAATAAATGGTGATTGTAAGATTATAAATAATACTGCAAAATGCGATGACAATATTAAGGATATGTATGGTCAGGGCGGTGGAATCTATATGATTCAGAACTGTACTGCTACAATTGAAGCCGGTACTATAAAAGGAAATACAGCAGAAATATCCGGTGGTGGTATCTTTGTGTACGATAGGAGTCCTGTTATAATCAGCAATACGACTATTGAGGAAAATAAAGCAACAAACGGAAGTGGTGCGGGTATCGCTGCATTTGATTCAGATATTACATTAAAAAATGAAGCTGTGATATCAAACAATGAGGCTGGCTTCAGAGGTGGTGGAATTTTTTTCGAGGTATTTAGTAATGTGAACTGTGAACTTAAGATGGAAGCTGGCGAGATTTGTGGAAATACAGCAGACAGCAGTGGCGGTGGTATATTTGCAGACTGTTATCAGCAGAGTCCGGACAGTACAAAAATCATAATTTCCGGTGGTAAGATTACAGGAAATCAGACAGGTGCTGAAGCTACTGAAAATGCAATAATGTTAATGGGATATCCTGTAGTAGAAGATGAGCCAGATGAAAATACAGGATATGCAGATCTGTATCTTAGTGGTTCGCCTGAAATTAGAGGTGAGGTTACAATTATGGACAGAGGTGAATCTGAATATGGTCCTAAAATTGTTGTAACTGACGATACATTTCAACCAGTTGTCCCGATTCTTTTGGCACCAGATTATGGAACTCCGGGAAATATAGCTGTTACCTATGGAAGTGCGGAACAGGCGAAACAGTATAAAAATGATTTTACAACGGGTAACAGTTTCAATCGAGGTATCAAACAGAGTGGTGATACTTTAATATGGACGAAGCATTATAAAGTAAAGATTATAACTTTTACATCTTTTAATCCATTAGAACAGAATATTAAAGAAATATATGTTAATGAAGGCGAAAGCATAGATCCGGCAGATTTTCCGGAGACAGCAGAGATTAAAGGATATGTAAAAACCGGATGGCGTATGAATGGCAAGGACTGGGATCCAACATCTCCAGTTATGAAACAGTTATCTGTGAATGAAGTATGGACACTTAAGAAATCTGTGGTTAGCATAGTACAGGATAAGAAGAATGGCTGCCCGTCTTCTGCAATTACTCTGACAGCAAAGGCAGCACATGATCTTGATACAACGACATATACCTATCAGTGGTATAAAAATGATGAAGTGCTGGATGGACAGACAGAAGCAACTTATGTAGCAAAAGAAGGTGGAGAATACAAAGTAGTCGTAACTGCTATCGGAGCAGGAAGCAATGCAAAGTCAATCGCAGAAACTTCCGTCAAACTTCCTGCATTTGCACACAAGTATTCCTGGAAATCTGACAAAAAGAATCACTGGCAGGTTTGCAGTATCTGTAATGGCAAGGTAAAGACAGCGGCGCATAATTACAGTGGCTGGAAAGTTACAAAAGCAGCACAGATTGCAATTGCCGGAGAAAAAGTAAGAACATGTAAAACCTGTGGTCATAAAGAAAAAGCAGCGGTAGCAGCTCTTCCGGTACAGAAAACACCGTTCCTGGGTGTTACCAGTAAAGAAAAATCTGTCACATTAAGGTGGAATACAGTCAAAGACGCTGACGGATATATGATTTATGGTGCAGAATGTGGTAATAACAGCAAATACAGACTGCTCAGAACTGTCAGAGGAAATGTAAACAGCTGGACACATACTGGTCTGAAAAAGGCAACCTACTATAGATATTCTGTAGTTGCTTACAGAAATATAAACAAAAAGAAAGTGACAATTGCGCAGACCTACAGTATGCACATTGCTACGACAGGTAAGAAACATGCTTATGCAAGAAATCTTCAGGTGAACAGAACAAATGTTGTTCTGAATCGGGGAAAGAGAACAGCACTCAGAACAAAGGTTATTTATTCATCCGGAAAAATTCAGAACCATATCGCAGCAGTCCGCTTCAGTAGTTCCAATTCCAGAGTTGCTACTGTAAACAGCAGAGGAATAATTTCTGCGAGAAACAAAGGTACCTGCATTATTTATTGTTACGCTCCGAATGGTGTACGTAAGAATGTAAGAGTAACCGTAAGATAGGACAAATATTTCTCCAAATTGTTATTGAAAAAATATAAAGTTTTAGCCTAATATAGAGATAGCCGTTCCTGAACTTTACCAGAGATTAGGACGGCTATTTTTTATGTAAGCATAGTACATAAAGTTCTGTGATGCTGTCGAAAACAGTCGACAGATAACTGTGATTCTTAGGATAATTTTGTTTCAGAAATAATTCAAAATCTGTTATAATGAGAAAAGATAAGGAGATTTGAAACATTATTAAAAGAAGATAAATAAAAAGTATTATACAGGAGAATTATGATATGAGTTTTCAGTTTGCACATTATAACTACAATGTTATGGATTTGGATAAATCAATCAGATTTTATGAAGAAGCACTTGGACTTAAAGAAGTGCGCCGCAAAGAAGCCGAAGACGGAAGCTTCATTCTTGCATATCTTGGAGATGGCAAGACCGGATTTGAACTTGAACTGACCTGGCTGAGAGACTGGGAAAAGGATCATTATGATCTCGGTGATAACGAGATCCATCTTGCATTTACGACAGATGACATGGAAGCAGCTCATAAGAAACATGAAGAAATGGGATGCATCTGCTTCGAAAATCCGGCAATGGGCATTTACTTTATCACAGATCCGGACGGATACTGGCTGGAAATCGTGCCGGAGAAATAATACAGTTGGTTAAAATATGACAAATGATGGAGGTTCAGGTATGCCAAAGAGAATCCTGATTATAAATACAGGAGGGACGCTTTCTTCTGTAAAGAGCTCCAAGGGGCTTGTTCCGGGAATGAGCAGTGGCGATATGCTGGAGGAACTGCGTATGGTTTCCAAAAATCTGGAGCTGGAAACAGAGGATTTCTGCTCACTTGACAGTTCCAATATCGGACCGGAAGACTGGACCAGACTTGCAACACTCATCGCAAGAAGAAGTTATGATTATTATGGGATTGTGGTGATTCATGGTACCGATACGCTGGCCTATACGTCTGCGATGCTGTCTTTTATGCTGCAGAATATTTCGATTCCGGTAGTTGTGACAGGAAGCCAGCTTTCTATCGCCAATCCGGTTGCAGATGCGCTGGAAAACTGTCGGTGTGGAATCCATATGGCAGCCAGCGGATATCCGGGAGTTTTTGTTGCATTTAACCGTAAGGTGATGCTCGGATGCCGTGCGTCCAAAGTCCGTACAATGAGCTTTGATGCGTTTGAAAGCATTAATTATCCATATGTCGGAGAAATCAGTTCGTTGGGACTGCGTGTTTTTGAGAAAAATCTTGTAGAGAAAAAAGGAATCTTCAAACCACAGACAGCGTATTCAGACAAGGTTGCACTGCTGAAGCTTTATCCGGGAATCAGTCCGGAGATACTGGATATGTATTATGAAAAAGGATATAAAGCTGTCTATATTGAGGGATTCGGACTGGGAGGAATGCCTTTCCTGAAAAATGATTTCACAGGAAAGGTCGGCGAAGTTATCGAGAAAGGAATGCTGGTGCTTGCCGGAAGTCAGTGTCGTTATGAGGGCAGTAATCTGTCTGTATATGAAACCGGTCGCCTCGCACTGGAGAAGGGCGTGATTCAGGCATATGATATGACTACGGAAGCCGCCATGACAAAGCTTATGTGGGTACTTGGGCAGACCGACAATCTTCGTGAGATGAAAGAATATTTTTCCATGGACATTGTCGGAGAGGTATGTATTGGATAGCGTGTGTAAAGTATTGAAAGTGGATATGTAGGATGAATAAATTTTGTGCAGCGGCGATTCAGATGCCGACAGTAGAAGATAAGATGAAAAATATAAAGGCAGTCAGACATTATCTGGAACAGATTAAAGCACAGAACGTTGACTTTGTCGTGTTACCCGAGATGTTCTGCTGTCCTTACCAGACGGAAAAATTCCCGGAATACGCAGAAGAAGAGGGCGATTCTGTGTGGAAAGCTCTTTCTGCATATGCGAAAGAATACAACATTTATCTGGTAGCAGGCTCCGTTCCGGAAAAAGACGACGAAGGCCACGTGTACAATACCTGTTACATTTTTGACCGGAATGGAATACAGATTGGTAAGCACCGAAAGACACATCTGTTTGATATTGATGTAAAAGGTGGTCAGAGCTTTAAAGAATCCGATACGCTTACCGCGGGAAACAATGGGACGGTATTTGATACGGAATTTGGCAGGATGGGTGTGATGATCTGTTTTGACATCCGTTTTCCGGAGTTTGCACGCATGATGGTAAATGACGGAGCAAAGATGATTTTTGTACCGGCAGCCTTCAATATGACGACCGGACCGGCACACTGGGAGCTTTCTTTCCGCGCCCGTGCACTGGACAACCAGATTTATATGCTGGGATGTGCACCGGCACGTAACCCGGAAGCAGGATATATTTCATGGGGACATTCCATATTTACAGATCCATGGGGAAGAGTCGTGGACATGCTCGATGAAAAAGAAGGGATTTTGATCGGTGAAGTCGATCTTGATTATGAGAATGAAATCCGCGAACAGCTTCCACTTCTGAAAGCACGGAGGAACGATGTATATCAGATTAAAAACCTGCTGAATGATTAATGCATATAATCATTCAGCAGGTTTTTAATCTGCAATGAGATATTTTCCGGGAAGGTTCCGGTGGCGGTATGGGGAACCTTGAGCCAGAAATCCAGGTGTTTGTAGCGACTGGAATTTCTGGCTTTTTTGCTGTCCTGCTTTTCGGAAACACAGATTTTGACCTGTGCCCGCCGTTGTTCGAGAAGGGGGATAACGATATAATACAGACGGTCATCGTGGAAAGAAAGATAACCGACATTTTGCCCGGCAACGGATTTCAGGAAGAGGCGGTGCCTGGTGATAGATGCCGGATATAAGGTGGATCCGGCGGTAAGTTTCGGGGCAGATAAAGACAGCTCCAACATGGCAGGAATACGATAAATATCCGCCTCTTTTCCGACAGATGGTTTGATCAGAAGCTTTAATGTTTCGGAGGCATCGATGAACTGCTGGGTCAGAAGATAAGTGAGTTCTGCCTGCACTTCGCCGCGGCGAGAGAGACTGGGTCTGCCATCACCGGTCTGTTCTGTCTGCTCCAGGATTTTTTTGCTGCATTCAAAGATGCTTTTCAGGAATAGCGGAAAGTCTTCTTCTGGTTTCCAGATAAATTTGCCGGTATCCAGAATAAAGCTTCCGATAATGCTGCAGTCGTAATCTTCTACGTAGTGGTAGATGTTGCGTTCGGCATAAGCGTGTGTATTGACCGGGGCATTCCAGCGTTTTTTCTTCGAAGCATCAGAGGATGCATGAGAAGAAAATCTGGCAGAAGAATCGAATGCAGAAGCGCGTGAAGTAGATCTGGCGGAATCGCCGGACGAGGAAGTGCGAGATGCAAGTCCATTTAGTCCGTTACCGGATTTGCACATAAACGTGTAAGCTTCATTGATTTCCTGTACGCTGTAATCGTATTCAGTTTTGTGGAAAGCATCCATATCAGGATGGACTTTGTGCATCAATTGCCGGTAGCTTTTCTTGATTTCCTGCATGTCTGCGTCAATACTGACTCCAAGAATCCGGCAGGCCTGTGATCTGGTCATAAAATTTCTCCGTGATTTACGAATACAGACATCATAGCATGAGGAACAGGAGAGTTCCAGACCGGAATGCCAATTTATTGACAGTCCCTTTACTTGGTGATACAATACAATTCTTTGATGAAACAAAATGCAACATATATGAATCAAAATACAAACAATATAACACTTATAACCAAATAAATGATCCATTAAAAAGATCAGGAGAAGACAAATCATGAACAAAAAAGAAAATCATTCCGCAAAAAGTGAGATAGAGCAGGCGTTGCTCCGTCTCATGACACAGAAATCCTATCTGGATATCACTGTGACAGATATTGTGCAGGAAGCGAAAGTGGCGAGGGTTTCTTTTTACAGAAATTTCGCATCCATTTCAGAGGTATTGGACAGTATCGCAGATGCGACTGCAGAGAAGTTGAATATTGAATTTCTGCCGATGCTGGATACGACAGATGAGCGTAAAATACGGGAGTATCTGTTTAATTATTTCTACCAGATATCATTGAATTATAAAGAAATGTGGGCAATCCGCGGACTGAATATGGATCTTTTTACGAAACGCCTCGGAGAAAAAATCCATGAAAAACGTAAAGCCGTCGAGTCCGCAGACCCGAATATGGCAGAGAAATATGGATGGGTTGTAAAACTCTGCGTACTGGATGGTGTTTCCAGACGCTGGATCATGGATGAAATGAAAGAAACACCGGAAGAAATGATTGGTTATGTAATGCCGATCATCAAGTCATTATAAGCAGTTTGAACAGTGGAAATACAAAGGAGCAGAAACAATATGAAAAAAACAGGAATCATGACAGACAGTCACAGCGGAATCTTGCCGGAAGAAGCAGAGCGACTCGGTATCAGAGTTCTTCCGATGCCTTTTTATATCGGAGAGAAACTTTATCGTGAAGGAGTAGATTTATCCCGGGATGAATTTTATGATATGCTTCGAAAGGGCGTGGATGTGTCCACTTCACAGCCGTCCCCGGCAGAAGTTATTGATATGTGGAAAGAAATGCTGAAAGAATACGAGGAAATTGTCTATATTCCTCTCAGCAGCGCACTGAGCGGTTCCTGTATGGCAGCAGCGGCAATGGCAAATGATGATGCATTTGCCGGAAAGATATTTGTCGTTGATAATGGCCGTGTGGCGACACCAATGCACCGTTCTGTCCTTGACGCAGTAGAGATGGTGGAAAAAGGATACAGCGCAGCCGAGATCAAGAAGATTTTGGAGGAAACCAGAGAAAAAATGACCATCTACATCGGTCTCAGCACACTGGAATACCTGAAAAAAGGCGGAAGAATCAGTTCCGTAACCGCACTGGCGGCAAATGTCCTGAATATCAAACCTGTCATGCATTTCAGTACAGGAAAACTTGATACCTACCAGAAATGCCGCGGACTGAAAAAGTCACGTAAGGTCATGATCGATGCAATGAAGGAAGAACTGGAGACAAATTTCGCAAAAGAATATGCAGCAGGAGAAGTATACCTGATGGCGGCATCCAGCAGTAACGATGAAGTGACAGAAGAATGGGTAAATCAGATCCGGGAAAGCTTTCCGGGAATGGAAGTTATGTGTGATAAGCTTTCCTTCGGCCTGTCCTGCCATATCGGTCCGGATGGACTCGGAATCGGATGTACCTGCAAGCCAGTATAAAAGAGCCTCTTGACTTTATAAAGTATAAAAGGGATAATCTTTTATATACATATGAAAATTTCAGGAGGGTTTAAAATGGAAAAACCTACAGTTTATTTTACGGATTTCCGCTGCCCGGTCGGAACCAGCCAGCTTGATAAGCTGAAAAAACTCTGTATCGCAGCCGGTATCAAAGATATTGATATGGACGGTAAATTTGTAGCAATCAAAATGCATTTTGGTGAGCTGGGAAATCTGGCATTCCTACGTCCGAACTATGCCAAAGCAGTAGCAGATCTGTGTAAAGAGCAGGGGGGTATGCCGTTTCTGACAGACTGCAATACACTGTATCCGGGAAGCAGAAAAAATGCACTGGAACATCTGGACTGTGCAAATCTTAATGGATTTAATACAATTACGACAGGCTGTCAGATTATCATAGGCGACGGACTTCGCGGAACTGATGAAGTAGAAGTTCCTGTTGTAAATGGAGAATACTGTAAGACCGCATTTATCGGACATGCGATCATGGATGCAGACATTTTTATAAGTCTGACTCATTTCAAAGGTCATGAGGCTACCGGATTCGGCGGTGCACTGAAAAACATCGGTATGGGCTGCGGAAGCCGTGCAGGAAAGATGCAGCAGCATGCAAGCGGAAAACCGGCGATCAACGAAGAAGTCTGTCGTGGCTGCCGTCGCTGTGCAAAAGAATGTGGCAGTGATGCGATTACATATGTAAACAAAAAAGCAGTGATCGATTATGATAAATGCAAAGGCTGCGGCCGTTGCATCGGAGCCTGCAGTTTTGATGCTGTATACAATCCGAATAGCAGTGCAAACGAACTTCTTGACCGTAAGATGGCAGAATATGCGCAGGCTGTCTGTCATGGCCGTCCGCATTTCCATATTGCGTTGGTTCAGGATATCAGCCCGAACTGCGACTGTCATGGAGAGAATGATGCACCGATTCTTCCGGATATTGGAATGTTTGCAAGTTTTGACCCGGTTGCACTGGATCAGGCATGTGCAGATGCCTGCTTGAAAGCAACACCGATTGCAGACAGTCAGCTCGGAGAACATCTGGCAGAGCCTGGATGGCATTGTCACCATGACCATTTCAAAGATTCCAATCCAAACATCGAATGGAAAGCAACTCTTGACCAGGCAGAAAAAGTCGGACTTGGAACCAGAGAATACGAATTAAAGAGAATCAAATAATCACAGGAGAGGGTTGATTTATGGAAAAACATCATCATGAGAGAAGCACGTTTTCCGGCAAACTTGGATTTGTACTATCCGCAGCCGGAGCTTCCGTCGGTCTGGGAAATATCTGGAGATTCCCGTATCTGGCGGCAAAATACGGAGGCGGTATTTTTTTACTGATCTACATTATTCTGGCACTGACATTTGGTTATTCAATGATCGTGGCGGAGACAGCGCTTGGACGAATGACGAAGAAAAGTCCGGTCGGTGCTTTTGCCAAATTCGGTAAATCTAAATGGCTGTCATTCGGCGGCTGGATCAACGCGATCATTCCGATTCTGATCGTGCCGTATTACTCAGTAATCGGCGGCTGGGTAATCAAATACCTGATTGAATACATAAAGGGCAACAGCCAGAAGCTTGCGACAGACGGATATTTCTCAGAATTTATTTCCAACGGAGTATCTACGGAAATCTGTTTTTTGCTTTTTGCATTATTCACAGTAGCAATCATTTACGCAGGAGTACGTAACGGTGTTGAGCGTGTTTCGAAATTTATGATGCCGATTCTGGTATTTCTGTCCATTCTGATCGCAGTTTATTCTGTGACAAGACCGGGAGCACTGAAAGGTGTAAAATATTTCCTGATACCGAATATTGAGAATTTCTCATGGATGACCGTTGTGGCAGCAATGGGACAGATGTTCTATTCACTTTCAATCGCAATGGGTATTCTGGTAACATTTGGTTCCTATATGAAAAAAGACGTATCCATCGAAGGTTCCACAATAAACGTAGAAATCTTTGATACAGCAATCGCAATTATGGCAGGTCTGATGATTATTCCGGCAGTATTTGCATTCTCAGGCGGAGATCCGGATACGTTGCAGGCAGGACCGTCCCTGATGTTTATCACGATTCCGAAAGTCTTTGCAAGCATGGGACTGGGAACCCCGATCGGAATTTTATTCTTTGTGCTGGTACTCTGTGCGGCACTGACAAGTTCGATTGCCCTGACAGAAAGTGCAGTATCAACCTTTCAGGATGAGTTGAAATGGTGCAGACAGAAGTCTACACTGGTAGTCGGTGCGATCATGCTTGTTCTCGGAAGTCTTTCTTCTCTGGGATACGGACCGCTTGCCTGTGTAAAGATCATCGGAATGCAGTTCCTTGATTTCTTTGACTTCCTGACAAACTCTGTGATGATGCCGATCGCTGCATTTGCGACCTGTCTGCTGATCTCCAGAGTGATCGGTGTGAAGAAGATCGAGGAAGAAGTTCTGCATGGCGAAGGCACATTTAAGAGAAAGAAAGTCTTTAATTTTATGATCCGGTATCTCTGCCCGATCTTTGCGGTAATCATTCTTTTGAGTTCCGTGGCGAACGCATTTGGATGGATTTCCATGTAAAACAGATATAAATATAGAAGAACATCTTGTTGAAAGAGAGTTTCGTAGATTTTTCGTTTATTCTTTCACACAAGGTGTTCTTTTTTTGATAAAACGATGATACAAGGTTAAAGGGCCTGAAACTATATAATCCCGGATACCGGATATTGTGATGTCGGAGCGGGACGGAATCAGTCTGGCACGCGAAATTCGCAAAAAAGGCGACGAGACGATGGTCATATATACTTCGTCTAGCACAGAATACGCAATGGATGCTTTTGGAATTCATGCATTGGGATATCTGCCAAAGCCGGTCGAGTATACAGAACTGAAAAAAACACTCGATATGACCAAGACTTTATATGATGCAAGACCACAGAAATATATGCATATCATGGGTGATGAAGGTCCGCAGAAGGTTCCGGTCATGGACATTACTTATGTAGAAAATATAGGAAGAAATGTAAGATACAACCTTCGAAGCGGACGGGAGATCGAAGCAGGCAGACGTAACGGAACTTTTGAGGAGGTGGTTGCACCCCTTGCAGATGAAAAGGAATTTGTGCAGACACATAAATCATTTTTTGTGAATCTGAAATACATAAAGAGCATAAGAGAAAATTATGTTCTGCTTGATAACGGGACAGAAATTCCGGTCGCAAAGCGCCGTAAGACGGAGCTGCAGAACAAATATATGGCTTATACGTTTGGAGATGAAATCATATGAATAAATTTTTAATCTATCGATCATCTATGATTTTTCAGCTTGCTTTTTTGCTTCTGTTTCTTCCGCTGACGAAACAAAAATGGAAAGTGATAATGGGAACGGCAACGGCATTTATCCTGACGAGTATTGTGGATTATATGAATTTTGACCCGACGGTGCATATGAACAGGCTGCTTAACGTGTTGCTGTGGGTTGTTATTGTGCAGGCAGCGGCTCTGTTCCTTTGCAGATATCCGGACTGGCGGGCAGTTTTCACAGTACTTTGTTCATCAAACTATGTGATGATTGGAAATGTAGTTGCAGAAGTGGTTCTTGTTTTTAGTGGGGGCATGGCACGGGCATTGACATGTCAGATATTGATTCATGCAACGTTGCTCTATCTGTTTGTACGTACCGTCAGAAAAAATTATTTTATTGAGTTGGAAATGGCGAACAGGAAATGGAGCCGTATCTGTCTGATACCGATCTTGTTTTATATAACGGTTTATGGAATGACTGTGTGGCCGGTTTCTATTGCAGAGGTGCCGAATATCTGTGGAGCACTTATATGTGTGTTTCTTCTGATGGGTTTTTATTATGTGTCACTGATCATCGGTATTGCACAATCCAGAAATGAGGCAGAGAAAATCAACGCATCGGCCCTTATGGAGAAATATACGGAGGGTATCCTGCATGAGGCAAGGACCGTGCGGAATCACCAGAAACTACTGGCTATTCAAAGACACGACCTCCGTCATCAGTATGCGCTGATCAAAAGCCTTCTGGATGAAGGACAGTATGATGAGATATACCAATTACTGGAAAAGTCAGGGCAGCAGCTTGAATCTAGATGTTCCGGCAGAGTTTGAGCAGGCAAAAGATTTCGGCTTTGCGACTATGCTCAGTAATCTTCTTGAAAATGCATTTATAGCGGTATGCAAAGTTCCGGATTCGAAAGAAAGAAAAGTATCTGTCAGCCTGCAAATGTCAGCCTGGCATTCAACAGCCCGATCCTTACCATGACCGGCGACGCAGTGGTGCCGACGGAAAGTTCCTCAGATTTATCTAACTTCGTTACATCAGCAATCCTGAATGGTGCGGAATGGAATGATAACACTACAATTTTGCCAGATACAGATTACACAATCAAATTAACATTTAGAGAGAATCGGAAAGGTATGCAGTTTAATACCGCAGGAGAACTGGAATATACTTTGCCTGATGCATTATTAAATTCATGGCTTGCTTCAGCACAGGAATTTGATTTGAAGATTGATGGACATACGGTAACGGGTAATAAAGCACGTCTGTCCGAAGATGGAACAGTTAAGACTCACACAGTAAAACTTACAGCAGGAACCTATACTCTTTCTGAGACAGCAGCTCCGGATGGATACAACATCGCCGCAAGCATCACGTTCACGATTGACAAAAAAGGCAACGTAACAAGCGAAACAACAGATGCAGTTACAGGCAACAAAGTTACCGTAGAGACTCCAAATGGAAGTAAAGCAGTTTACTTTGATAACCGCTTTATGAAATTCCCGGATGGTTTCTACAAAGAAGGCGTTCTGAGCATCACCAAACTGTTTAAAGACAGCACAGATTAAAGTATCCATTGCACAGGGAACATCCAAGACTTTCTATGTGACAGAGGTTGATAAGGATGGAAAACCGGTTATCGATGCAGAAACCTTTAAATATGATGTATCGCTGGAGAATGAGGAAGTTACATTTGATGAGAGCAATACTTCCGCAAAAGTAACCATTACCAATCAGGAACAGGATGAAGACAAAGATAAGGATAAAGATAAGGATAAAGATAAGGATAAAGACAAGGACAAAGATAAAACAACCACAACCTCATCTAACGCAACATCCACAAAAGCAGTAAAAACCGGTGATAACACACCGATTGGAATTTTTGTAGTTCTTCTTATTGCTGCGATTGCAGTGATTGGAGGAGGAATTTACCTCAAACGTCGCAAAAAATAATAACTAACGAAAACTCCGCCAGTTCGGGTACGTAACTACCTGTTCTGGCGGAGTTTTACATTTCCTGTCGAGGAGGCGCCGGTGGCGCGTCCGCTGATTTATACTTTAGGCTGATATCTCATATCAGATACATTGTACACAGTGATGAATGCCTGTGGGTCTTCATGATTGATATAATTCATCAGCTTCTGATATTCTGTTTTGTCTACGATCGTAATGATCTCATTTCGCTTCTGCATATTGTAAGCACCGTATGCTTCATAAACGGTGGCTCCGCTGTGAAGATCGTGGATAATGAAATTTCGCAGTTCTTCTTCTTTTTTTGTAATAATGCAGACACGCCGCTTGATGTTGTGGTCAAAAATAAAGTGATCCAGCACAATTCCATTAAAATATGTACCAAGAATACTCAGTACGACGGTCTTTTTGTCATAAACAAGTGCAGCGGACAGTGCAACACACATGCCGGAGAGTGACATTGCTTTGCCGAGTTCCATATGCAGATATTTATTCATAATCTTTGCTACGATATCAAGCCCGCCTGACGAAGCATTTCTGTTAAAAAGAATACTCAGACCAATGCTGACAACAAGGACATAGCACAGCACGTCCAGTTCCTGATTGTCGGTCATGGAAGTAAAATTCGGAAAAACTTTTTCAAAAATTCCGAGAAAGACAGGAAGTATGATACTTGTGTAAACGGTCTTTACTCCAAATTCTTTCCCACATGTGATAAAACCAATGATCAGAAGAACAACATTCAGGATCATGGTAATCGCAGAGAGGGGCAGTGGGATGAAGTTGGAAAGAACAATTCCAAGACCGGAAATACTGCTGACAGAAGCATGGCTCGGTACGAGGAAAAAATAAACGGCAGCAGCAATGATTGCCACAGCACCGGTCAAAATGAGCGTTTCTAAAAGCAATTTTGCAAAATTCAATTCTTTTTTCATCGATAATTCTCCAGATTTACAATGATCGGTTCATGTTCAAGTGCCGGAATGATCTTGTCTGTAAAATCCTTTGTAGTAAATTTCAGACTGGATGTATTGATACATGGATGACATCCGAAATAAGGATCCTTCAGAACATCTTCATCGATCAGAAGCTGAACTTTCTTTTCGCGGTCGTTCATCAGGCCAAGGACGCTGACAGAGCCCGGGGTGATGTCGAGATATTTTTCCATATATTCCGGTTTTGCAAAGGATAAACGTGCCGAGCCGATCTGAGCGGAAAGATCCTTTGTCTTAAAGGGTTTGTCGCCCGGCATCAGGAGCAGATAAAAGTTTGTTTCCTGACGGTTGCACAGAAACAGGTTCTTGCAGATAGCGGTATCATCACCGAGTGTGCGGTCAATTTCTTCACAGGCTTCCATGGTCATGGCGGCTTCGTGGTCAACACGCTGGTAAGTAACGCTGAGTTTATCTAAAAAGTCATAGACACGAATCTCCTTGTCCAGACGGTCATTTACGTTTTCCGGTCTTCCATTCTGTAATTCCATTTCGTGGTTCTCCTTTTTATTTTTACGTATTTCATTGTAACGGTATTTAAGTGATGTGTAAACCCTTTATATGATTGTCAAATTACTAATTTACGACAGAATCTGCACAGATGTGGTTTTTTGAAGTTTTTTTCAAAAAGGTCTTTACAAACCACAAGAAACCATATATAATGCAAATAAAAACAAAGAGAAACAACATAAATCAAGAGAATAAACAACATAAAACCACAACACAACAAAACTGCCCATTTATGGACGAAATCGGAGGAATTTTATTATGAGGATCTTAGAGTCAAAATTTGTACAGGGTTTTATCAAGATGGCGAATGACGGTTATCTGCAGGGATGGCATGAGAGAAACGGTGGTAACTTAAGCTATCGTCTGAAGGCAGAGGAAGTCGAAATGATCCGTCCGCGTCTGAACGCACCGGGAGAATGGACACCGATCGGAACTGAAGTACCGGGACTGGCGGGCGAATTTTTCCTTGTGACAGGAAGTGGTAAATATTTCAGAAATATCATTGTTGACCCGGAAGTATGTCTTGCAATTATCGAACTGGATGAGACTGGCTGCAATTACCGTATCCGTTGGGGGCTGGTAGAGGGAGGAAGACCGACAAGTGAGCTTCCGACGCATCTGATGAATCATGAAGTAAAGAAAAAACTTACTAATGGAAAGCATCGTGTTATTTACCATGCGCATACCACAAACACGATTGCACTGACATTTGTGCTCCCACTGGATGACAAAGTGTTTACCAGAGAACTCTGGGAATCCGCAACCGAGTGTCCGGTCGTATTTCCGGACGGTGTTGGAGTTGTCGGCTGGATGGTTCCGGGCGGAAGAGAAATTGCTGTAAAAACAGCGGAACTTATGAAAAAATATGATGTTGTAATCTGGGCACATCATGGAATGTTCTGTTCCGGAGAGGATTTTGACCTGACATTTGGCCTGCTTCATACTGTTGAGAAATCAGCAGAGATCCTTGTAAAGATCCTCTCTATGACACCGCACAAACTGCAGACAATCCAGCCAGATAATTTCCGTGCACTGGCAAAAGATTTCAAGGTAAGTCTGCCGGAAGAATTTCTGTATGAAAAAGAATAATAAAACAATAATAAAACAATAGCAAAGGAGAAGTCTTTTTCGGACTTCTCCTTAATTTTAGCCAAAATCTATCTTATACGCTGTACATGATAATCTTTGTAATATGACGAATTAGAGCTTACTCGAAAACGATATGTTCTTGATCCGATTTTAAAATACATGTAGATATAATACGTATAAATATTACCGTTATCGTAAGCATTTACATATGGATAAATCATTCCAAGACCGGCAACATAAACAATATAATTCCCTTTTCCCCTGTGCAGAATACTGGTTTTCAGATCTGTTTCTCCTGCGGAAGATGAAAGTGCTCCATGATAGTAAGGTTCATTTGTTAATGATTTTTCATATCTGCGCTTTTTCTTATTATAAACGTATATCGGAAAATTAGTCATTTTTCTGCCGTTATTGCTGCATCCTATGAAAGCTGGCTTTTTCGATGCATAATTCCAGATTTCCAGAGCAAATATGCTGGTTCCGGCGCTCAGAAAAGAATTCCCTGTTTTTCGCAATGAAATGCGGCCTCCGATCGTATAAATGGATGCGACATTGCTGAAACGACCTCTCTGTCGCCCATTGACAGCACGTACTTTGTACCAGAGCTCTCCTTTCTTTGTATCCTGCCAGGAAAGTCCTCTGACAGTTTTTACCTTCTGATATTTCTGACCGTTAGTTGAGCGATAGATTTCATATGCTCTGGCTCTGGATGCTCTTTTCCATGTAAGTCGTGTTTGGCCTTTGGTGTAGACTGCTTTTAATCCTGTCACTTTTCCGACGGAAGCGGCCTGAACTGTTACATTCGTTGAAGGGACAATTGTGACTGCTAACAGAAGTACCATAACAAGACTTACTAATGTTTTCTTAAACTTTTTCATTGTTGTATCCTCCTTCTGAGTATTGGTAAAATCAGTATAACAAAGTTTCTGTTGATGCTCAAAAGTATTGCCATATCTGTCATAGACAAAGGTGGTAATTTTTTGAGTATTTGCCGAAAATCCTTTATACTGTAAGCAGGAAATATGGGAATGATTCGGAAGGGGATGGAGAAGATGAATTTTCAGGAATGTCTGAATAACTATATCATACAGATCCGCTGTAATGGAAAAGAACTGGCGCGTAACAGCAAAATATCCGAAACGGTTATCAGCCGGTACCGCAAAGGTGAGCGTGCACCTTCAGCTGACAGTGAATATTTAAAGAAATTGTCCGATGGAATCATCAAGACTGCAGCAGAAAAAGGCATCCGGGATTTTAAGGCGGACAAAGTTTTGCAGACACTGCGTGAAAGTCTGGAGGATAACCGGGACGAACCGGTATTTAACAGTCAGAAACTCGACATTCTGCTGAGAGAACTGGATATCAATATTTCCAGAATTGCGGCATTTTGCATTATGATCCGTCCTACCTGTCAAAGATAAGGACGGGCAAGCGCAATCCGGCACATCATCAGCAGTTTATCGAAAAAATCTGCGAGTATGTTGCATCTAATTATAAGGATGAGCAGGATCGGAAAAAGGTGACATATCTTATTCAATGCAATGAAGACGAAATTACAGACAGTTCTCTATACAGGAAAAAACTGAGGGAGTGGCTGAGTTCTTCAAAACCGGAAGACGTTGATTATGTATCTGGTTTTCTGCGTAAAGTGGATTCTTTTAATCTGGATGATTATATACGTGCCATTCATTTTGACAGTTTCAAGGTGCCGAAAGTACCGTTTCAGCTTCCTGTTTCGAGACATTATTATGGATTGAAAGAAATGCGCGAGGGGGAACTGGATTTTCTGAAGCATACCGTGCTTTCAAAATCAATGAAGCCCTTGTACATATGCAGTGACATGCCGGTAGAAGATATGGCTGCAGACAAGGATTTTGCAAAAAAATACATGTTCGGTCTTGCGATGGTTCTTAAAAAGGGTTTGCATATCCATATCATCCACGATGTGGAACGTCCTATGAAAGATATGATGCTCGGTCTGGAAAACTGGGTGCCACTTTATATGACCGGGCAGATTTCACCATATTATCTGAAAGGTGTACAGAATCGTGTCTATTCTCATCTGCATTATTGTTCCGGGCAGGTGGCGATGACAGGCGACTGTATCAGCGGGCATCATGATCTGGCACATTATTATCTGACCAGTTGCAAAGAGGAAGTATCGATCAGTCAGAAAAATATGGAATTTCTTTTGAAAAAAGCACATCCACTGATGGATATTTACAGGGAAGAGCGCAAAAAAGAACTGTATGCTGCTCTGATTGAAAATGCCGGGAAAGAAGGCCGGCGGAGGCGTGTACTGGCGGTTCCGGATCTGGGCGTTCTGCCGGAAAAACTGCTGGAAGATATTTTGGAACGCAATCATGTTGTGCTGAATGAAAAAACTGTGATTTTGGAATGCTATAAAAGATCTGTAACATGTCTGGTGACGACTTTGAAGCACAGTGTAGTAGAGGATGAAGTATCAGTGCTTTCTGAAGCGGAGTATGAAAAATATCCGCCGGTGCTTCCGATTGTAGAGTGTTTTCTGGAAAAAGATATCCACCTGACCTATGAAGAGTATCTGGCATGTATAAAGGCAGGCCGGGACTATGCGAAAGCAAACGAAAACTATCAGTTCAATCTGACAAAGATAAAAGGTTTTCACAATATCCAGATCACTTGTTTTGAGGGAAAATGGTGCATGATATCGAAGAACCGGGCTCCGGCGATCCACTTTGTAATTCATCATCCAAAACTTCGATATGCACTGGAAAATATGGTATTACCGATTCGTGATGACGAGATCGAATAAGGCATGATTTATAATGTGGGATGAAAAGGAGGAAGAAATAATGAAAAAGAACTGGAAAAAAACACTGGCAGCAGCTGGTATGGGAATGGTTCTGATGACTGTTTCCCTGACTTCGACGACAGCTTTTGGGGCGGTCGATACGCAGAATCTGCTGACTTTTGTAAATGATACAATGGATGACGGCTCGCAGGTTTACTATTTTGAAGAGGTTGCCGTTACACTCCCGGCAGACTGGCAGGGAAAGGTTGCGGTGCAGGCACAGGACACCAGTGTTACTTTTTATCATAAGGCGAGCAAAGAAAAATGGCAGGAAAATTATGGGACAGTTGGCGGGAAACTTTTTTCCTTATCTTATTCCGTAAACAGTGATTTCACAGAGCTGCCGTCCTATTATTATGTAGGATTCGGCGAGGAGTCTGTGATGAATTATTTCCTGACATTTCCGACAGATGTGCAGGGATATATGGAAGATGAAAGCATCAGCGAGGAATATCAGCAGCTTTTCTCGGAAATTGATTATGTAAAAGATCATGTATGCATGCGTCATGCGGAGCCGACAGATGAAGTAAGTTCTTTTGATGAAACGAAAGCCGGATACGATGGTATATGGACAAAGATAGAAGATTTGTTTGAACTGTATCTTCCGACAGAATGGGATGCCTGCCAGCCGGACGAAGAAGACATTGCAGGTGGTGTGAAATATATTTCTGTATCTGAAGACAAAGCCTATATCTGTATGGCGATGGCAACGGAGCCTGACAATGAAGAGACGAGGAAAGAGATTGAGCAGGAGCTTGCCGATAATAACATGACAATGATGGATGTGTTGAAAGAACAGATCAACGAGCAGGGATTCAAACTGGAAAAAGAAGCAGAGATCAATGGAATTCCATGTGTTTTCTGCTCGACAGACAGCCTTTACGGAATCGTGTTTATTGACCGGAAAGATGCGACACAGATTGACATGGTGATCTTTGCAGGTGAAAACAGAGGGAACGATCAGGTTGTCGAGACCGTCCTGCGTTCCGTAAGGTGGCTGCCGGAAGAATAGTTGTGATGTTGTTTTCTTTATTGATATAATCTTTTAAGACATAATTATAAAGGGAGAAGTTTGAAAATATCTTTCAGACTTCTCCTTTTCGGTACAGATCAGTTTTGTCGTTTCACAGTGTCGTCTATTTATTTTCTTTATAAAATCTTAATATTGATTCCGATAATTTTATACAATCTTTGAGGAGTTATATATATAATAAGACTGGAATAAAAAGATTAAAATCTGCATGTGCAAAATATTAAAAAAGGAGCCATACATTTATGCAGGAGAATTTTCACAGAAAAAAACATCTGACGTCATTTCAGATGATCATATTAGGGTTTGCAGGAGTGATTCTTTTGGGAACGCTTCTTCTGATGCTTCCGGTCTCGTCTGCAGATGGAATCGTAACTCCATTTGACGAAGCACTTTTTACTTCAACTTCTGCAGTTTGTGTGACGGGACTTGTTGTACAGGACACAGGCAGCTACTGGTCCGGATTTGGTCAGACAGTTATTCTTATACTTATACAGACAGGTGGGCTGGGGGTAGTGACAGTTGCTGTCGCTGCATTTATGCTTTCCGGAAGAAAAATATCTCTTATGCAGCGCAGCACTATGCAGAGCGCAATATCGGCACCGCAGGTAGGCGGAATTGTCCGGTTGACAAAATTCATACTGAGAGGAACTTTTTTGGTTGAGGCGATTGGAGCAATTTTACTTCTCCCGGTATTTTGCCATGATTTTGGGCGGAGGGGAATCTGGATGTCCGTATTTCATTCAGTATCTGCATTTTGCAATGCCGGGTTTGACATACTGGGAACAGAAGGGCACAGGTTTGTATCTCTTTCAGGATATGGCGATAATATATGGCTGAATATGGTGATCATGCTTCTGATTATAATCGGAGGTATCGGATTTCTTACCTGGGAAGACTTTTATAAAAATAAATTAAATTTCAGACGTTATCGTATGCAGAGCAAGGTGATTCTGATAACAACTGTTCTTCTTATTATATTGCCGGCAATTTTATTTTTTGCCAATGATTTTGGAGAGTTTCTGTTTAAAAAACGTCTGCTGTATTCAATATTTCAGTCAGTTACAACGAGAACAGCCGGGTTTAATACTGCAGATCTCCCGTTGATGACAGAAGCAGGAAAGTCGGTTATGATATTGCTGATGCTGATCGGAGGATCACCAAGTTCCACAGCGGGAGGTATGAAGACAACAACTTTTGCAGTACTGATCCTGAATGCATTTGCTACATTCAGAAGCCGTGAAGATGCAGGTGCTTTTGGAAGAAGATTTGATGTTCAGGTGATAAAAAATGCGGCAACAATTGCTATGCTGTACCTGATGCTGTTCTTTGGAGGCGGGATCATAATCAGTGCTTATGAAGGCTTACCTGTGCTAACCTGTTTTTATGAGGCAGCTTCAGCTATAGGAACGGTAGGACTGACTCTGGGTGTTACGCCCGATCTACATATAATATCACGACTGATATTGATTGTACTTATGTACCTGGGGCGCGTGGGTGGACTGACACTGATCTATGCAGTATTTTCAGGAAAAAATAATAATAATGCAAGAATGCCAATGGAAAAAATCACAGTGGGTTAAAGGAGCTTTTTTATGAAGAATATTTTAATTATTGGACTTGGAAGATTTGGAAAACACATTGCAATGCAGCTTAATCAGATGGGACATGAGATTATGGCGGTAGATCTGAATGAGGAAAGAGTAGAGAAAGTTCTTCCGTTTGTTACCAATGCTCAGATTGGAGACAGCACAGATGCTGAATTTCTGAAATCTCTGGGAATCGGAAATTATGATATCTGTTTTGTGACGATTGGAGGTAGTTTTCAGAATTCGCTTGAGACGACTTCTTTACTAAAGGAACTGGGAGCCAGACTGGTAATTTCCAGAGCGGAACGGGATGTCCATGAAAAATTCCTTTTGCGAAATGGTGCAGATAAGGTGGTTTATCCTGAAAAACAGGTGGCAAAATGGGCATCCATTCGTTATGCGGATGATCATATCCTTGATTATATGGAAGTCGATGCATCTCATGCAATCTTCGAAGTAGAAATACCGTATGAGTGGATTGGAAAAACTATAGGTGAACTTGACATAAGAAAGAAACATAATATAAATATTCTGGCAGTCAAAAATGAAGGCGGCGAAATCGGTGTGGCAATATCGGCTGATACAGTTCTGAACGATGGGAGTACACTTCTGGTACTGGGTGATTATAAAACAATTCAAAAATGTTTTCATATCTGAAGATAGTGGGTGATGATAATGGAAAAGGGAACTCTGATATTGATTGTATGTGTAATATTTGGACTGGGACTTTTTATGGTGTCAAAACTGGGATGCTTTATTAAGGAAAGCCGAAAAGAACTTTCTGATGAACGTTCAAATCTGCAGTTATTAAAAAAAGTCGAGATGAGTTCAAAAGGAAGAAAAAAGAATGCATACATGCATGTTATTCCGGGTACAGTTATGCCGGAAACCGGTCAGAAGCAGAAGTTTAAGCTCCATATTGAAACACCATCAGTAAAAGATTATATTCTGACAGTTTCAATATTTATTGGCTGTACACTGATTGGACTGATATTTCAGAAACTGTATTTCACAGATGCGAATATAGTTACCATATATATCCTTGGAGTATTGCTCACCTCAATTTTAACAGATGGATATCTTTGCAGTCTGGCCGGTTCGTTTTTAAGTGTCGTTCTTTTTTGCTTTTTTCTTACAGAACCAAGAATGTCATTTCAGACATATGCAGTTGGTTATCCTGTGACATTTCTGATCATGCTTATCTCATCCGTACTGACAGGAACACTTGCGGCAAAACTAAAAGAGCATGCAAGGTTATCGGCACAGCAGGCTTTTTGCACACAGATTTTATTTGATACAAACCGTCTACTCCAACAGGTAAAAGACAGAAGAGATATCCTTTGTGTTACCTGTAAACAACTGGTGCGTCTGTTAAACTGTAATATTGTTGCGTATATTGAAGAAAACGGAGAACTGTCCGGCGGTAGTCTGTTTTTTCATAATGACGAAAGTGGAAGGCAGGGAGAACTTCTGACATCAGAAGAACAGTATGTAGCCAGGTGGGCATATGAGAATAGGCAGAATGCAGGTGCAACAACGAATCATTTCAGCAGTGCCAGATGTTTATACTTTGTTATTAAAAGTGGAGACAATGTATATGGTGTAATTGGAATTCCATTGCAGAAGAAAAAACTGGATTCTTATGAGAACAGCATTCTGATTTCTGTTCTTAATGAATGTGCACTTACGATGGAAAATTCACATAATGCAATAGAAAAAGAAAAAAATGCAGTATTTGCTAAAAATGAACAGCTTCGTGCGGATCTTTTGCGTGCGATTTCACATGATCTTCGAACACCTCTTTGTTCGATATCCGGAAATGCAGATATGCTGTTAAACAATGGAAGCTGTCTGGATGAGGCAACAAAACGTCAAATTTATTCAGATATTTATGATGATGCAGACTGGCTGATTGATGTTGTGGAAAATCTGCTTTCTATCACGAGGCTGAATGATGGAAGATTAAAGATTAAATTTACAGATCAGCTTCTGGACGAAGTCATTACAGAATCATTGCGCCACATCAGCCGAAAACATGAGGATTATCAGATTGACGTAGAATGTGAAGAATTTATTCTCGTATATATGGATGTGCGGCTTATAATCCAGGTTCTTGTAAATCTGATTGATAATGCAATAAAATATACACTGCCGGGCTCAAAGATATGCATCAGAGGAATAAAGAAGGACGGTAAAGCACAGATCAGTGTAGCTGATAACGGACCGGGTATTTCAGATGAAGTAAAACCGCATATATTTGAAATGTTCTATACAGGCAATAATACAATCGCTGACAGTCATCGAAGTCTTGGCCTTGGCCTTGCCCTTTGTCGGTCAATTATTGAAGCACACGGGGGAACTCTGATGCTGACAGATAATATTCCGAGAGGATGTATTTTTACGTTTACTCTGCCATTAAGTGAGGTGATATTAAATGAATAAAAATTCGATTCTGGTTGTTGAAGATGATCGTCCGATACGAAACCTGATCATAACAGCATTAAAGACACATGATTATAAATATCTGGAAGCAGAGAATGGTACCTCTGCCATTCTGGAGGCCTCCTCACATAATCCGGATATTGTTTTGCTGGACCTGGGCTTGCCGGATATAGAGGGAGTGGAAGTGATCAAAAGAATCAGAATGTGGTCAAATATGCCGATTATTGTTATAAGTGCAAGAAACGAAGACACAGATAAGATAGAAGCGCTGGATGCAGGCGCAGATGATTATATAACGAAACCATTTTCAGTCGAGGAACTTCTTGCACGGATACGCGTCACGCAGAGACGACTTGCACTGCTCCAGACAGGCGAGATGCAGGAAGAATCGACTTTTACCAATGGTGAACTGAAAATTGATTATACGGCCGGTTGTACTTATCTGAGAGGTGAAGAACTGCATCTGACCCCTATTGAATATAAACTTTTGTGCCTTTTGTCGCGTAATGTAGGTAAGGTACTGACGCATACATATATCACGCAGCAGATCTGGAACAGAAGCGCAGAGAGTGATGTAGCTTCTCTTCGTGTGTTTATGGCGACTTTGAGAAAGAAACTGGAAACAGAAAAGAGTGATGTCTCATATATACAGACTCATGTTGGAATAGGCTATCGGATGCTGCGGATAGAATAAAAAATAATTAGCGAAAAGAAACAGGAGCAGCCTGTCGATGTAATTGTAATTCTATGGTCATCGGGGTATAATTATCATAACATAATGAAAGCAGGTGAGTTCCATATGACAAAGGTAAACGATAAAGTGAAATATCAGAGAATATTTGTAATTGTGCTGGATTCGGTCGGCATGGGATATATGCCGGACGCAGCGAAGTTTGGAGATGAAGGCGCAGATACGCTCGGTCATCTGGGCAAATATCTGCATGAGGATAAGATGCCTCATCTACGGAGTCTGGGTCTGGCAAACCTGAAAGCAATGGAAGGTATTCATCCTGTTGAGAAACCGCTGGGCTGCTACAAGCGAATGAAAGAGCAGAGCAATGGCAAGGATACGATGACCGGACACTGGGAAATGATGGGTATCCATACGACAAAACCGTTTAAGACATTTACGGAAACCGGTTTTCCGCAGGAACTGATCGACGAGCTTGAGAAGCAGTGTGGCAAAAAGGTTATCGGAAATAAAAGCGCAAGTGGAACAGAGATCATTAAAGAACTTGGTATGCAGGAGATGCAGGAAAATGCGATGATCGTTTATACTTCTGCAGATTCTGTATTGCAGATCTGCGGAAATGAAAAGACATTTGATCTGGCAAATCTGTATCGTTGCTGTGAGATCGCGAGAAAGCTGACGCTCAAAGAGGAATGGCGAGTAGGTCGCGTAATTGCAAGGCCGTATGTCGGTGATTCACCGGAGAATTTCAAGCGAACCAGCAACCGCCATGATTATGCATTAAAACCGACAAATAAAACAGCAATGGATGCGTTGAAAGAAAACGGTTATGATGTGCTGGCAGTCGGTAAGATCCATGATATTTTTGATGGTGAAGGAATCACAGATTCCGTGCATTCCGTAAGCTCTGTTAACGGAATGGATCAGACGATTGATTATGCAAAGACGGATTTTACAGGACTTTGTTTTACAAATCTTGTTGATTTTGATGCGCTTTGGGGACATCGCAGAAACCCGGAAGGATATGCGGCAGAGCTTGAGCGTTTTGATGTGAAATTAGGTGAGTTTCTGAAAGTTCTCAGGGATGATGATCTTTTGATGATCACTGCGGATCATGGAAATGACCCGACTTATACAGGAACCGACCACACAAGAGAATATGTACCGCTTCTTCTGTATTCGCCGAAACTGAAAATAAGCGGAAATCTGCCGGAGTCTGATTCCTTTGCTGATATCGGCGCGACGATTGCATCAAATTTCGGAGTTGCGATGCCGGAAGGAACGATCGGCACACCGATGAAAGAAATTTTAGATTGAAAATCAATACAGGCACAGATCACATAAAACAGTGGTTTGTGCCTGATGCTTTACAGTGGCAGTATGAGGGCAATCGTGCTGCCGTTTTTATTGCTTTTCAGGACTTTTACTTCGCCACCATGCTGTCTGGCAATTTCATTTACGAGCGCGAGCCCAAGTCCGGCGCCGCCCATAGCGCGGCTTCGGGATTTGTCTACACGGAAAAACGGGGTGAAAATTTTTTCCTGATATTCCGGAGAAATTCCGATCCCGGTGTCAGATACTTCAACGAGGGCGCAGTCTGCCGGAACAGGAGGGGTGGCGGGGTTCAGAAGGAAATTTTTCTGCTGGATGTTTACCGTTACTTTTCCACCGGGATGGTTGTATTTAATTGCATTTTCCACAAGATTATACACAGCACGGTAGAGAAGAAGATAACTTCCGGTGATGGTACAGTCTCCATCCTCCTGAATCAGCTTAATTTGTTTTTGCTCAGCAATTGAAGTCAGGTCGCAGAGAACTTCATCTGTAAGCTCTGCCAGCGAGATTGTTTCAGAACGTTCAATCGTCTGTATCCCGGTCATATCGAGAAGTATTTCTGCCAGATGGGAGAGTCGTCCGGTCTGTTCCTGAATCATGGAAAAAAGCTTCTGATATTCATCAGCGGAGGGCTCTTTCTTGCGGGAAAAAACTTCCAGATTTGTCTGCATGACCGCAAGGGGTGTACGAAGCTCATGCGCGGCACTGGCAGAAAACTGTTTCTGTGCTGTAAAGGCGTCATTCAGACGGGAAAGCATTTCGTTAAAAGAAAGTGTCAGCTTCGAGATTTCATCGTTACTGTCCGGTACTTCAAGTGGTTCGGAGAGGTTTTGTGCCTGGATTTTTTCAACTTTTGTGCTGAGACTGTGCAATGGTTTTAATGCCCGGCGGCTGACAAAATATGTGCAGGCACTGCTCAGCAGAATGATAAGTATTGTGGCAATGAGGCTTCGAATCTGAAAAAGATGTTTGGTCGTTGTTACCTGTTCTGTGAGATCAGGAAACAAGATAGTTGGATCTATGTTAAAAGTAATTGGTGAAGAATCGGTTTTATTAATTTGTACGATATAATTTTGCAGGTGGTCCATACCGGTAACTGCGGACTGACTGATAAAAAAGTACATCAGTATGCAGGTGATTGTTACAAGCAGAGCGGTGATCAGTGTCAGACGCCATTGCAGGGAGAGTTTTCTGGAAAAATTTTTCATGATATTTCCTCCATCAGAATATATCCCTGTCCGATTTTATTCTGAATCGGATCAAAGCCCAGTGCAGCACGAAGTTTTTTGCGCAGAGAAGAAATGTGGACGCGGATTGAATTACTGAAACTGTTAACACTTCCGTCCCAGAGATGTTCGATCATTTCCTCGGGGCTGATGATACGACCCTGATGGAGCAGGAAATATTCCAGAAGTGCACTTTCTTTTCGGGTAAGGGAAAGAGTCGCATCATCTACACTGGCTTTCCGTGTGCGTGTATCAAAAATGATGCGGCCACATTTCAGACAGATGTCTTCCTGAATAAATTTTCTACGGGTGAGACTGCGGATTCTGGCTTCCAGTTCTTCAAAGTGAAAAGGTTTGGTGAGGTAATCATTGGCGCCAAGATCCAGTCCCTCTACTTTGTCCTGAATCTGTCCACGCGCGGAAAGAATCAGAACCGGTGTGGTGCTGTCAGATGTACGGAATTGCTGCAGAATGTCAAGACCGTCTGTTCCCGGAAGATTCAGGTCCAGAAGAATCAGATCGTAACTTTCTGTCATACATAATTCCAGTCCTTCGTTTCCATCAAAACAGGTATCTGTTTCGTATCCATTCATGCGAAGACCCTCTGCAATGGAGCAGCAGAGCTGTTCTTCATCTTCTATAATTAATATATGCATGTAAGTTCTCCTTTTTAAGTGGTAGTACCTGAGAATTGTTTTGTATCAGGTATTTCGATAATTCTGTCTGATACTATCATATCATGTTGGACATAAAATTCCTGTAAAAAAATCACATATTTCAATGAAATCGGCATTTTGATTAAAAAAATTCATTTTCGTGTTTTCTTAACACCAATTTTATGTACAGTATGGTATAGTTTTGTCTATAGTAATCGCAGTGAGCACAGCTCACGCTGTAAAATGCAAACGAAATCAATTGAAGGGAGATATATATCATGAAATTCAGAATGAAAAAAATAACAGCACTTATGGCAGCTGCAGTATTAGGAGCATCCACCTTTGGAGGAGTATCCGTAATGGCAGCAGAAAGTACAGAAGCAATGGCGGTTCCGGCAGACCAGGCCGGAATGGTAGTTGATGATGATGCAGTTGCTGCAGAGGGGGATGCAATCCCGTCTGATTTTATACAGGGTACTTTCAAACCATCTGAGACAACTGTGCAGGCACAGGATTCTTATGAGTATCCATTCCTTGGACTTAACATGAAACTTCCAGAGGAACTGCTTAAACAGATAAAAGCGCAGACTATTGCGATGATCTCAAATGAAGGATGGAATGACACTGCAGATGCAATTAAATATGCATATATAAGCTGGAGCGAAATGACCGAGGAGCAGAAAGAGGCAGAGGTTGACAAGCTTGGAACAGCGTATGATGACTGGTGCAATAGTCTTGCAAAAATTGGAGTGATTGGAATCTATGACGAAGATTCTGAGAAAGAACTGGATGAGATCACAGGCTGTACAGAACACAAAGAAATCGGAAGCAGCAGTGATGGAAAGTATAAATATTATCTGAGCACTAATAAAGATGCAGATGAATCCCTGAAAAAAGAAGTGGAAGAAATTGATGTGACACTCACAGAGATGACACCATTCCAGCAGCTTTCCGCATTTGATCAGCCACAGGATACCAGCAATGCAGGTGATTCTACAACTGTGGGTAAATTTGAGACAAAGGGTGTTGACGGAAAAGACTATACAGAAAAAGTATTTAGCGATTATGACCTGACTCTGGTCAATATTTTTACTACCTGGTGTTCTCCATGCGTCAATGAGATTCCGGAACTGGAAAAACTCTATGAGGAGATGAAAGACAAGGGAGTAGGAGTTGTTGGTGTGGTTCTTGATACAGTAGGAGATGACGGAAAACAGGATGATGCTACCGTGAAAAAAGCTGGTGTTCTTCAGGAAAAGACAAAAGCTTCTTATCCTTTCCTGATTCCGGATTCAACAATGATGAATGGACGTCTGAATGGCATCTCTGCTTTCCCGGAAACCTTCTTTGTTGACAAAGATGGAAATATTGTAGGAGAAACATATTCCGGAAGCCATAGCCTGGATGAGTGGAAGAAAATCGTAGAAAAAGAGCTTGCGAATGTTTCAAAATAAAAGAGTATAGTTGTGATAACCAGCAATGCCGGTTTCCGGCAGAAAGATAAAAGATAACTATGATAAAAAAAATAACAGAAACAAAATGGGCAGGAGTTGTTTTGGCAATTCTTGGAATCCTTCTGATGATCTTTGGAATCTACAGAGGCGAGATGTCCGTAGTTTTTACAAAAGCAATTAATATCTGCATGGAGTGTATTGGAATTGGATAATAAAAAAATGAAAATAAACGAATGGCCGCGACATGGAATCCAGGCATTGTGGGCACTGCTGACTAACAGTCATCTGTCTGGTTTTGTGACCGGCAAGATCTATACCGGAAAGCTGAAAAATGTCTGTGTTCCGGGGCTGAACTGTTATTCCTGTCCCGGTGCGACAGGCGCCTGTCCGATTGGTTCTCTTCAGGCGGTAATTGGAAGCTGGAATTTCAAAATGGCATATTATGTGGTCGGATTTCTGATTTTTGTGGGAGCATTGCTGGGCAGGCTGGTCTGCGGATTCCTGTGTCCGTTTGGACTGATTCAGGATCTGCTCAATAAGATTCCGTTTCCGAAAAAAATCAGGACATTTCGCGGAGACAAACTGCTTCGCAAGCTGAAATATGTAATTTTTCTTATATTTGTAATTTTATTGCCGATGTTTGTGGTAGATATCATGGGACAGGGCGCACCGTATTTCTGCAAACTGATCTGCCCGGCAGGAACACTGGAAGGTGGTCTTCCGCTTGTATTGTTGAATAAGTCCATGCGCAGTGCAGTCGGATGGCTTTACATATGGAAAAATGTGATTCTGGTGATTATGATCATTTTGGCAATTCTTATTTACCGGCCGTTTTGTAAATATATCTGTCCACTGGGAGCATTTTATTCTATATTCAATAAAGTATCTGTTTTTCGTTATCGTGTAGACGAGGAGAAGTGCATTCACTGTGGAAAATGTGCAAAAGCATGTCAGATGGAAGTCAACCCTGTGGAAAACCCGAACAGTGCAGAGTGCATCCGTTGTGGAAGATGTAAGAAAGCCTGCCCGACACAGGCGATTCAGTGTGGGGTAAAGAGATAATATTAATGCCGTCAGATAGCCTGGAGCTAACTGGCGGTATTTTTATGTAATAGGACATTACCCCGTAATGTTCCAATAACGTAAAAACGTGACGAAATATTTCATAAGATTTGTATAGGTAAATATTGGCGTGTCTGGTATAATAAATTTACTTATATCAAAAAGGAAAGATGGAGGAGGGTATAGATAATGATTTGTGGAATGACATATTTTCAGATATGTTTGTATTTTTTGTTTTATTCTTTTGGAGGATGGGTTGTTGAAGTTATCTTTCATGCGGTTGCACTTGGAAAGGTGATAAACCGAGGTTTTCTGAATGGTCCGGTCTGCCCGGTGTATGGTTTCGGAGTACTGTCCGTTTTTGCTTTGCTCAATACGATTCAGAGCGGCGGACATGTGATGAGTGAAGGAATGATCTTTGTCTTTGGATTTGTCCTGGCTACTTTGGTAGAGCTGATCGCCGGATGGCTGCTTGACGTATGCTTTCATGCAAGATGGTGGGATTATTCAGATAAGCCGCTGAATTTTCACGGGTATATCTGTCTGGAGTTTTCGCTGATCTGGGGACTTGCAATCGTGATGGTCGTAAAAGTTTTCCAGAAGTATGTGGAGAATCAGGCATCACATATACCGGCAACCTGGGAATGGGTTGTGATAGCAATTTTGTATGCGGCATATTTTGCGGATTTTGTAGTGACTGTAGCAACGATCCGCGGACTGAACAAGAAGCTTACCAGACTGGATAAAGTCAGCTCCGATATGAGAATTGTAAGTGACAAACTCAGCAACACACTGGCGACGACCACGATCGACACTGCTCAGAAAGTCGGTGAGGGTAAAGTGCAGGTTACACTTGCAAAAGCAGAGCTCCGTGATGCTACAATAGCGCAGAAAGATAAGTCAATCGAAATGCTTCGAATGAAAAAAGCAGAACTTCAGGCACAGTTTGATGAGCTGTCCAGTTCTATCACAAACCACACTGTATTTGGACAGGGACGACTCATCAAAGCATTCCCTGAGATGAGACACAGAGATTACTTTGAACTGATTCAGGAACTGAAGAAGAAACTGAAATAAATATTAACAGAACGCTTCGCTATTGCGACAAGTGAAGATTCCCTGCTGATTATGATCCTGTTCTGTTCGGAGTGTGCAGTGCAGGTAACCGCCATGGAGGGAAGCCTGGTATGCGAAAAATTTTTTTTATTTAAGTTGTTCCTTTAAAATCTCCATGCTACAATAAAAGAGCAAATATCTTTTGATCTGTGATTTGTTTCCAGCGAGGAGGCAAAATGGAAAAAGCATCACAGGACAAAAGAGAAAAGAACGCGAGCTACCAGCCGGAAATGCATGTGAGAAATGCAAACAGCCGGGAGATATTTAAGAATAACAGGCTGACAAGTCAGTTTCTGAGAAATTATACAGATATTCCGCTGCTGGCGAATGTGATGCCGGAGGATATTGAGGATGTATCGGAAAAATATCAGGCATTTCTGGGGGTGGAATTTGAGTCGGATACGATCAAAAAGGTATATATCCGCAAAGCAGATGGCACAATAGAAAGAGAAGTTTATGTATTGTCATTGATTGAGCACAAGAGTGATATTGATTATGATGTGGCGATGCAGTTGCTTCGGTACATGTGTGTAATCTGGCAGGAATATAAAGCGACTCAGAATAAAATCCAGGAAGGAAGCAGCCGACGTAAAAATTTTCGTTATCCTCTGATTATTCCAATTGTATATTATGAGGGAAAACGGAAATGGACTGCAGATTTGAACCTGAAAGACCGCATTGAATTTTCAGAAGAAATGGAAAAATATATTCCGGATTTTACATATCAGGTAGTGAGTGTGAGACAATATACAAATGAAGAACTCAGCGAAAAACATGATGAAATGTCATTGGTGATGCTGATTAATAAGATACAGACGGAGGAAGATCTTTCGGAGTTTAGAAAGGTCTCGGAGGAAATGGTAGATTCCACTTATGGAAATGCACCGGATGAGATAAAAGAGATATATAAGAAAATATTATGGTCATTACTAATGAAATTAAAAGTATCGAATGAGGAGGCCAGCAATATTATAGGCGAGATTGGAGGTCATGGTATGGGATATCTGTTTGAGAATATGGACGAAATAGATATTGGGGCTCTAAAAAGGAAGGTTGCCTTAACAAGGCAGCGGGCAGAAGAAGAGAAGCAGCGGGCAGAAGAAGAGAAGCAGCGAGCGGATGAAGAGAAGCAGCGAGCGGATGCACTAGAGGAGGAACTTCAGCGACTCAGGAAGCGGTTAGAGATTCAGGGACAGAAGTAACATATAGAATACCGTAACATATCAATAAAGTTAAAAATGGAAGCAAGTCAAATCAAAAGATGTAAGTAAGAAAATATCGTTTTACTGTCTAAATGATGGTAAAACGATATTTTTTATGTAATAGGAAATTACTTCGTAATGTTCCTATTACATAAAAATGCTCCGCGAGGATGCGATACTTCTTGACAAATCCTCAGTTTCCTATATAATTATCAAAGGTAATTAACAATGATAATTATATGGAGGCATATATTATGACAACCAAAAAAATCAAAGAAATGCTTGATGCATGTTATCAGGCGAAGCGGATCCGGGAGATGCTGCCGCCTCTGCCGGAAGGGGTGATGCCGTCTTATATTCAATATCTGGATGCAATCCAGAAACTGGAAAAAAAAGACATTCGTGTAAAAGTGTCTGATATCAGCGATGTAATGAATCTCCCAAGGCCGGGAGTCACCAGAACGGTAAAAGAGATGGAGAAAAAAGGTTATCTTAGCAAGATTGCATCCCCGGATGACGGACGCGTCACTTACATATCTATCACAGAAGAGGGCTGGAAGCTGTTTTGTAAGTATGATGAAAAATATTTCGGTGAACTGTCTGCAGATCTGAGTGACATTTCAGAAGAAGATGCAGACTGTATGATCCGCACGATTGAAAAATTTTATCAGATCATGTGCGAGAGGAGGAGTCATCATGACAAATGATAAAGCTGATTTTACACAGGGAAATATACTGAAGAAATTGGTCGCCTTTATGATGCCGGTTCTCGGGGCGTTGATTCTGCAGGCGGCATACGGCGCAGTCGACTTGCTGGTTGTAGGAAGATTTGGTTCCACATCCGGACTTTCTGCGGTTTCCACCGGAAGCCAGGTACTGAATCTGGTGACATTTGTAGTAATTCAGTTCGCAATGGGTATCACCGTTTTGATCGCTCGCTATCTCGGTGAAAAAAGACCGGAAAGGATCGGGGCTGTCATTGGTGGTGGAGCAGTGGTATTTACCATGATGTCTGTTGCACTGTTTATTGCGATGGTTGGATTTGCCCGTCCGATTTCCGTTCTGATGCAGGCACCGGCGGAGGCTGTAGATCTGACTGCAAGTTATGTAAGAATCTGTGGTGCAGGTATTTTATTTATTGTAGCGTACAACCTGTTGTCCGCAATTTTCCGTGGACTGGGAGACAGTAAATCACCGCTTCTTTTTGTACTGGTGGCATGTATCGTAAATATTATCGGCGACCTGATACTGGTAGCCGGTCTTCACATGGATGCAGCAGGAGCTGCAATCGCAACAGTTACCGCACAGGCGCTCAGCGTAGTATTTGCAGTAATGCTTTTGCTGAAAAAAGATCTTCCGTTTGCGATCACAAAGAAGGATTTTCGCCTGAACCCACAGTGCCGGAAATTCCTGAAGATCGGTCTTCCGCTTGCACTGCAGGAATTTCTGACACAGATTTCTTTCCTGGCACTCTGTGCATTTGTCAACCGACTTGGACTGGAAGCTTCGTCCGGTTACGGAGTTGCATGTAAAATTGTTAACTTTGCAATGCTCGTACCGAGTTCACTGATGCAGTCAATGGCATCTTTCGTTTCCCAGAATATAGGTGCAGGCAAGAAAAAACGTGCGAAACAGTCTATGTTTACAGGAATCGGTGTGGGTCTGGCTGTCGGCTGTGTGGTATTTGTACTGGTTCTGTTTAAAGGTGATGTATTGTGCAGTGCTTTTTCTACAGATGCAGCGGTTATCCAGAATGGATTTGCATATCTGAAAGGTTTTGCACCGGAGACACTTGTGACAGCGATCCTGTTCAGTATGGTTGGTTATTTCAATGGAAATAACAAGACTGTCTGGGTTATGACGCAGGGCCTGATCCAGACACTTCTGGTACGTCTGCCGCTTGCATACTTTATGAGTATCCAGCCGAACGCAAGCCTGACAAAGATCGGTCTGGCTGCTCCGGTGGCAACGACTGTGGGAATCGTCCTGAACGTAGGATTCTTTATATATCTGAATCAGACTGAACAGCGGAAGTCAATCCTGTCTTAAGCAGACCGCATCCGGTGTAATCGTTTATTTTGCAATAAACAGAACACCAAGTGTACCAGGACCGCAGTGGCTGGAAACAACACCGCCGGCCCTGGTTTCTAATATTTCATGGAAGATCCCGAGACTTTCCAGGTAGGAGCGGACGGCATCAACGGTGGTGCGGTCACAGCCGGAATGTGTGATAAATACGCGCTCAGGTCTTGCTGATTTTAAATCCTCTTCCATGTCTTTTACATAGGACATAATGACAGAATGTATTTTGCCACGATATTTTTTGGACGCGTCCATGGCACCGTTTTCGACGACGATTTTCGGGTGGAGTCTCAGAACTCCGCCTGCCATGGCAGAAACAGCGTTGCATCGGCCACCGCGGTACAGATAAGTAAGTGTATCGACGACAAAGCTTGCGCGGATATTGGGTTTTAAAGATGCTATTGTAGCTGCGATTTCGGCTGCGGACTGTCCTTTTTCGGCCATAATTGCTGCCTCTATGACGAGAAGCCCAATTCCGGTAGAGAGGTTTGCCGAATCAACGACCGTAACAAGATCAGATGCTTCTAATTCTTCAGCCGCAAGGCGCATGACATTTCCGGAAGTGGACATGCTGCCGGAAATGGAAAAACAGACGATTTCACGTTTTTCTTCTATATATGGGCGAAAAAGATCAATGGCTTCAGCCAGAGACGGGGCTGATGTTTTGGGCGTTGTTTTGTGTGCATCAGACCAGTCATAGATCTGCTGCGGCGTAATGTTTCTGCCATCTTCATATTCGTCCTCGCCGAGAAGAATGTGGAGCGGCAGGATGTCGATATCATATTTTGCAATCAGCTCAGGAGAGAGGTCGCAGGTGCTGTCTGAAATAATCTTTACCATATGAGATAGGTCCTTTCTGTATTTATTCCGTTGACAAGGTATAACAGTTTTTGCGTATTCACGCATATCTCTTTTGTATATCTGTAATCATATCACAAATTCACATGGAAATCCAAATTTGTGTGCCATAAAAGAACTCTATTGACTCAGACATTTAGGGTTTTGCTGAGCTGTATGCAGTTCCGCTTGCAAAGGCACTTGTTGAAGGTGGACTTCCATGTGCAGAAGTTACATTTCGTACTGAGGCAGCGGAAGAATCTATCCGTCTTATGGCAGAGCAGTTTCCGGATATGCTTGTAGGAGCAGGAACTGTTCTCACTAAGGAACAGGTTGATGCAGCTGCAGCAGCAGGTGCCAAGTTCATAGTTAGCCCTGGATTTGATCCGGAGATTGTAGACTACTGTCTGAAAAAAGAAATCCCTGTTTACCCGGGATGTGTTTCACCATCTGAGGTTGCTCAGGCAGTTAAAAGAGGACTTAAGTTTATGCCGACAGGCGGAATCAATGCAAAAAATCTTGAAGAGTATCTTTCCTGCTTCTATCCGAAAATAATCGGAGTTAATATACATATTCATATTCAGAAAAACGCTCCGCGAGGATGCGACAAGAGCAGGGAATTGAGCGATAGTTTTTGTATTTTAGAAAGTTTTCAGTTGTTCCATCAAAATCAACATGTTACAATAAAAATGTAAATATCTGTAACTATTCAGCAGGCAGTATCCCGCGAGGGAACTGAACAGTTACAAATATCGAGTGGACAGCGGGACTGCATTTGAAAGACAGAATTGATTTTTCTGAGGAAATGATCGAGTATATACCAGATTTTACATACCAGGTAGTGAGTTTGAATAAATATACGAATGAGGAGCTCAGCAAGAAACATGATGAAATGTCTTTGGTAATGCTGATTAATAAAATACAGTCTTCGGAGGATACTAAGGAATTTCAAAAAGTCTCCGAAACAATGGTGGATTCTATTTATGTGAATGCACCAGACGAAATAAAGGAAATTTATAAAAAGATACTGTGGTCTTTACTAATGAAAATGAAAGTACCAAGTGAGAATGCCCGGGAGCTAATGGGTGGAATAGGAGGTCGTGGTATGGGATATTTGTTTGAGAATATGGAAGAAATAGACATAGGGGCTCAAAAAAGAAATACTGCGAGAGAGAAACAGCGTGCAGAGGCTGAAAGACAACGCGCGGATGAAGAGAAGCAACGCGCGGATGAAGAGAAGCAACGCGCGGATGAAGAGAAACAGCGCGCGGATGAGGAAAAACAGTTAAAGATTGAGGCAGAAGAGCGAGCAAATGCGCTTGAAGAGGAAATTCAGCGTCTCAGGAAGCTGTTAAAGAGTCAGGAACAGAAGTAATATAGAAATACCGTATCATTTAATAAAGCTAAAAATGGAAACAAACCAAATCAAAAGATGTAAGTAAGAAAATGTCGTTTTACTGTCTAAGGATGGTGAGACGACATTTTTACGTTATAGGGATTTTTGATTCCACATGTTGAGGATGAAGCGGAACTTGACAGTTTTTTTTCAACATGATATGATTAGGTCAATTTTGAGAGACGAAGATGCAGAGTAACAGACAGAGTCTTTTCAAAGCAATTGTTTGGGACCACCCGTCAGGGTTAAGGCCATACGGACAGCCGGGTCCACTGCCGATTATGGTAACTTTGGTTACCTTATTGATTGAGTTAAAAGCTCAAATTTTATAAGTAGGTTCCTTTGATAACCGAGATGCGTCAGAAGCGCAGACTTGTGAAACGATCAATAAGAGTAGTAAAAGTATGATTGCTATATAGACTCTGATACGCATGCGAATACAGATCAAACGCAGGTTTGTGGCTTAGTGCCCTGATCTGCGTTTTTTTATTCAGTCTGTGGAATGTATATTAAGGGGTGATACAAAGGAAACTGGAATTGGAGGAATGATGAAAGGAAGTCGTTTTAAATTAAATCAGAATCATGCACCGATACATGAAGCTCTGGAGACTTTCCGTCGTATGAGGGTTGTACCATTTGATGTACCTGGCCATAAGCGCGGAAGAGGCAATCCGGAGCTGACAGAATTTCTGGGACAAAAATGTGTAGGTGTTGATGTTAACAGTATGAAGCCACTGGATAATCTCTGTCATCCGGTATCTGTAATACGGGAGGCAGAAGAACTGGCAGCAGATGCCTTTGGAGCAGCACATGCATTTCTGATGGTAGGAGGCACGACAAGTTCTGTTCAGACGATGGTCCTGACTGCCTGCAAACGTGGAGATGAGATCATACTGCCACGTAACGTTCACAGGAGTGTTTTGAATGCACTTGTTTTGTGTGGTGCGATTCCTGTTTATGTAAACCCGGAAGTAGATCAGCGGCTTGGAATCTCCCTTGGAATGAAAAGGGAACAGGTGGAGAAAGCGATAAAAGAACATCCAAAGGCAGTTGCAGTACTGGTAAACAATCCGACTTATTACGGAATATGCAGTGACCTGCGTGCGATCGTTAAGATGGCTCATGATGCAGGAATGCTTTGTCTGGCAGATGAGGCACATGGAACGCATTTTTATTTTGGAGGAGGTCTTCCTGTCTCTGCTATGGCAGCAGGTGCAGATATGGCAGCTGTGTCCATGCATAAGAGTGGAGGAAGTCTTACACAGTCAAGCCTTCTTCTTACAGGTCCGGATGTACATGCCGGCTATGTGCGCCAGATCATCAATCTGACACAGACGACCTCAGGAAGCTACCTTCTGATGTCAAGCCTTGATATCTCAAGAAGAAACCTTGCACAGCGCGGCCGTCAGATCTTTCATCAGGTAGCAGATATGGCAGAATATGCCAGAGAGGAAATCAATGCGATCGGCGGTTATTATGCGTTTGGCAAAGAACTGGTAAACGGAAACTCTGTTTTTGATTTTGATATAACTAAATTAAGCGTACATACGCTGGATATCGGACTTGCAGGAATCGAAGTGTATGATATTCTGCGTGACGAATATGATATTCAGATAGAGTTTGGAGATATCGGTAATATTCTTGCCTACCTTTCCATAGGAGACCGTGCACAGGAAGTAGAGCGGCTTGTGAGTGCGCTCGCAGAGATCCGCAGACGTTTTCAGACAGATGGTTCAGGACTTCTGAGTCAGGAATATATTGATCCTCAGGTAGTGACCAGCCCGCAGGATGCTTTTTATGCGGATAAATGCAGTCTGCCGCTTCGTGAAACCGAGGGTAAGGTCTGCAGTGAATTTGTGATGTGCTATCCGCCTGGAATTCCGATTCTTGCACCGGGGGAACGTATCACAGCAGAGATCCTGGATTATATTGAATATGCCAAAGCAAAGGGCTGTAACATGACGGGACCTGAAGATCCTGATATTTTGAGACTGAATGTTCTGACAGGGAGGGAATGACAATGGAAATGTGGTTTTCAGAATTTCATACACCGGATGTGAAACACAGTATCCGGGTAAACCGCCATCTTTATTCCAGACAGAGTGAGTATCAGAGAATTGATATTTTTGAGACACCGGAATTCGGCCGTGTGCTGACTCTGGACGGAAATGTAATGCTGACAGAGCGTGACGAATTTATTTATGATGAGATGATCACGCATGTGCCGATGTCGGTCCATAAAGAAGCAAAAGATATTCTGGTGATCGGTGCCGGAGATGGTGGCGTTGTCCGTGAACTGACCAGATATGACAGAGTACGTCATATTGATCTTGTAGAAATGGATCCTATGGTTGTTGAGGCCTGTCGTGCCTATCTTCCGGGAAATGCCTGCAGATTGGATGACAGAAGAGTTCATCTTCATTATGAAAATGCGCTGAGATTTATCCGAAGATGTGAAGCAAAATATGATCTTATCATCGTGGATTCCTCTGATCCGTTTGGTCCGTCTGAAGGATTGTTTACCCGTGAATTTTACGGAAACTGTTATAATGCACTGAAGGATGACGGGATTATGGTAAACCAGCAGGGAAGCCCGTTTTATGCAGAAGATGCACATGCCATGCAGCGCAGCCATAAAAGGATTGCCAGTACCTTCCAGATCAGCCGTGTTTATCAGGCACATATTCCAACCTTTGCTGCAGGTTACTGGCTGTTCGGATTTGCAAGTAAAAAATATCATCCGGTAGATGATCTGGATGCAGAGACCTGGAACGCATTAAATCTTCGTACACGCTACTATACGACCAGACTCCATAAAGGGGCATTTTATCTTCCGGCTTTTCTGGAAGACATGCTGAAAGAAGTGGAGGATTAATTTATGATTTTACCTAATATAGAAACCTTTATCGGCTGCGAAAGCAGTTTTGAGGAAGCATCCATTGTTCTTTATGGTGCACCGTTTGATTCTACAACAAGTTTTCGTCCGGGTGCCCGATTTGGCCCATCAGCCATGCGCCATGAGAGCTTTGGCCTGGAGACCTACAGTCCGTATCAGGATAAAGATCTTATGGACATCAGCGTATTTGACAGCGGGGATCTGGAGCTTTGCTTTGGCAGCAGTGAAATGGCACTTTCAGACATTGAAAAGAGAGCAGAAGAAATCCTGGGAGCAGGAAAATTCCCGTTGCTTCTTGGAGGAGAACATCTGGTAACACTGGCAGCGGTGCGTGCTGTAGCCGCAAAATATCCGGATCTTCATATTATCCATTTTGATGCTCATGCAGATTTAAGAGATGATTATCTCGGAGCAAAATTAAGTCATGCCTGTGTTCTTCGCAGATGCCATGAAATTGTGGGAGATGGCCATATCCATCAGTTCTGTATCCGAAGCGGAGAGAGGGAAGAATTTCAGTTTGCTTCCAGACATACAGATTTTCATCCGTTTACTTTTGAAGGACTGGAAGAGACCATCAGAGAACTGAAAGAGAAACAGGTTCCGGTATATTTTACAATTGATCTGGACTGCCTGGATCCATCGGTATTTCCGGGGACAGGAACTCCGGAGGCGGGAGGTGTGAGCTTTTTAGAGCTTCTTAAAGCAATCCGTACCGTTTCTCAGGCAAATGTGGTAGGGGCAGATGTCAATGAACTTGCACCCATGCTGGATGCGAGTGGTGTTTCAACTGCAACAGCCTGCAAGGTTCTTCGTGAACTGCTTCTGGCAATTGCAAAATAGAATGATACCAGGGTCAAAAGTCCCGACATCATAAAACAACATTAAGAGAAAACAGTAACATATCAACATAAAAAGGAGAAGAATTATGAGCAGAGTATTAGTGATCGGCTGCGGTGGAGTAGCCAGTGTGGCAATTCAGAAATGTTGCCAGGTTGATGAGGTATTTACAGAAATGTGTATTGCAAGCCGTACAAAGGAAAAATGTGATGCGCTTGTAGAAAAACTGAAAGGAAAGACAAAAACTGTCCTTACTACAGCTAAGGTGGATGCAGATGATGTAGATCAGCTGATCGAACTGATCAACAGCTATAAACCGGATCTGGTAATGAACATCGCCCTTCCTTATCAGGATCTGACAATCATGGATGCGTGTCTGGCATGTGGCGTAAATTATATGGATACAGCAAACTATGAGCCGGAAGATACCGATGATCCAGAGTGGCGTGCCATCTATGAAAAACGCTGCAAAGAAGAAGGCTTTTCTGCATACTTTGATTATTCCTGGCAGTGGGCATACCGTAAAAAATTCGAAGATGCAGGACTTACAGCACTTCTTGGATGTGGATTTGACCCGGGTGTTACACAGGCTTATTGTGCCTATGCATTAAAGCATGAATTTGACCAGATTGATACAATTGATATCCTGGACTGCAACGGCGGTGATCATGGATATGCATTTGCGACAAACTTTAATCCGGAGATCAATCTTCGTGAGGTAAGTGCACCGGGAAGCTACTGGGAAGATGGACACTGGGTGGAAATCCCGCCGATGGATATCAAGAGAGAATATAACTTCGACCAGGTTGGCGACAAGGATATGTATCTGCTCCACCATGAAGAGATTGAGTCTCTTGCAAAAACAATCCCAGGTGTAAAACGTATCCGTTTCTTCATGACTTTTGGACAGAGCTATCTGGATCACATGCGTTGTCTTGAAGATGTAGGAATGCTTTCTACAACACCGATCCAGTACAATGGACAGGAAATTGTTCCGATCCAGTTTTTGAAAGCACTGCTTCCGGATCCGGCAAGCCTTGGACCACGTACAAAAGGAAAAACAAATATTGGCTGTATCTTTACCGGTGTAAAAGACGGAAAAGAAAAAACATACTATATCTACAATGTATGTGATCATCAGGAATGCTATCACGAAGTAGGAAGTCAGGCAATCAGCTATACAACAGGTGTTCCGGCAATGTGCGGAGCACTTATGATGCTGACAGGAAAATGGATCAGACCAGGTGTATATACCGTAGAAGAATTTGATCCGGATCCGTTCCTGGATGCTCTTGACCGTTATGGTCTGCCACGCAGTGAAAGTTATGATCCGAAGCTGGTAGACTGATGGAAGGATTGGATAAAAGAGCTCCGTTTACAGCCACCGGCGGAATCATTCCGCCGGAATTCCAGAACATAAAAACACCCTGCTACATTCTGGATGAAAAAGCACTTATAAAAAATGCAAAGCTGCTCGGTGAAGTATCTGAACGGACAGGATGTAAGATGCTTTTGGCACAGAAAGCGTTCAGCAATTATGACTGCTATCGTTTTTTTGAACCATATCTTGCAGGAACAGAGGCAAGCGGGCTGTTTGAGGCACGGCTTGGAGCAGAGGAAATGCCGGGAAAAGAGGTTCATGTATTCTGTGCAGGCTACCGGGCTGATGAATTTGAAGAACTTCTTCAGTATGCGGATCATATTGTGTTTAATTCACCCTCTCAGCTTCTGCGTTTTGGTGTAAGGGCAAAGGAAGCAGGAAAGAGCGTCGGACTGCGGATCAATCCGGAATGTTCTACCCAGGAAGGACACGATATCTATGATCCCTGTGCTTCGGGAAGCCGTATGGGTACAACAAGAGCACAGTGGGATGAAGCATTTCAGAAAAATCCTGAACTGTTGGATTTACTCGACGGACTTCATTTCCATACTCTCTGTGAGCAGGATTCCGATGATCTGGAGACAACGCTTGTTTCCGTAAAGAAGCATTTTGGTGATCTCGCTTCCAGAATGAAGTGGATCAATTTTGGCGGCGGCCACCATATTACAAGACCAGGCTATGATATTGAACGACTGGAACGCTGTATCCGGATGGTACAAGAGGAATGGAAGGCAGAGGTTTATCTTGAACCCGGAGAAGCGTGGGCATTAAATGCAGGCTTTCTGCTGACCAGCGTACTGGATGTCCTGAAAAACGGAGAGACACAGATCGCGATCGTAGATGCCAGCGCAGCCTGTCATATGCCGGATGTACTGGAAATGCCTTATCTTCCACCGCTTTTGGGAACAGATGAGACAGAAGAAAACGGGATTACAGTTCGCCTTGGAGGACCGACCTGCCTGTCAGGAGATGTGATCGGGGATTATAAATTCAGGCAGTTCCCGGAATACGGAGATATCCTTATGTTTGGAGATATGGCCATCTATACTACCTGCAAAAACAATACATTTAATGGAATGCCATTGCCGGATATCTGGCTCAGACGTGCTGACAATACGATGCAGCAGCTTACAGATTTTGGTTATATGGATTTTAAGGAAAGACTTGGAAGCCGTGAATAACGGCTTCCTTTTTTATGTAAAGGGAGTTTGAAGCGGACTTGTCCGCTTTGTTCTCGAGTGCATGTCAGCGGATTAACTGCTCATGACGGAGAAAATCAGGTAGTTCTGGGACTGGCAGAGAGCAGACAAACAGAAAAGAGAGTAATTTCTAAAGATGAGGCTGTGAAATATCTTCCATAAATAAGAAGAAAGTCTGTGGCAAAATGCCAGGGGCTTTTCTTTATGAACCGAATTCTGGTATACTAGATATGAATTACGAGAGTTCATATGAAAGTATAAGATTGAGAAGGGGAAAACTTGTGAAAAATAAGAAAAGTATACTACGAAAATTATTTTTTTCATGTTTATATCTCAGCACATTTACATTTGGCGGCGGCTATGTGATCGTGACCTTGATGAAAAAGAAATTTGTGGATGATTATCATTGGATCGATGAGAATGAAATGCTGGATCTGGTTGCAATTGCCCAATCTTCACCAGGGCCGATCGCAGTAAATGGTGCAATTGTTATTGGATATAAACTGGCTGGGATCTTGGGTGCTGTGACCGCAATCCTGGGAACGATCATTCCACCGTTTCTGATCATTTCCGTGATATCAGTTGGTTATCATTCTTTCAGTGACAGTTATTTTATCAGTCAGATACTTGAAGGAATGCAGGCTGGTGTTGGAGCTGTGATTGCATCAGTGGTTTATGAAATGGGTGTGGGAATTGCACAGGAAAAAGACAAGATTTCGCTATTGATCATGGCTGGAGCATTTGCAGCTTCGTGCGTATATAAGATCAATGTTGTATATATAATCATTGTCTGTGGAATGATTGGTGTAATCAGAACCTTCCTTTCAAAGAAGGGAGGAGAGAAATGATCTATTTATATTTGTTTGTAAGTTTTTTGCAGGTGGGAATGTTCAGCTTTGGAGGTGGATATGCGGCAATGCCGCTGATCCAGGAACAGGTGGTGACTATCCATCACTGGCTGGATATATCAGAATTTACAGATCTGGTTACGCTCTCTCAGATGACTCCGGGGCCAATCTCAATAAATGCGGCGACTTTTGTTGGGATCAAAATTGCAGGGATTCCGGGAGCAATTGTAGCTACAGGAGGATGTGTCCTGCCATCCTGTGTGATCGTTATGATCATTGCGAAAGTATATTTGAAGTATAGAAAAATGGGAATGCTGCAGGGAATATTGAATGCCTTAAGACCGGCAGTCATAGCGATGATCGCTTCTGCAGGTATATCAATTTTAATAACTGCATTCTGGGGGAATGCAGCCATTAAATTGATAAATACAAATTGGAGTCTGATGATAATTTTTGTGATATGTTTTGCATTGCTGCAAAAATTAAAGATGAATCCTATAGGGGTTATGGTTTTCGCAGGGATTATGAAACTGGGGTTGTCGTTTTTACAAAGATAACTCAGTAGTTAGTTTTGCAACAATAACAGCTACAATCAGGCTTCCAAAGAATCCTGAAACAATTTCAAATACGCCAGTTGAAACGGTCAGACCATACTAAATGAGAATCTGGCAACTGATTCCATAAAAACAGACCTATAAATACTGGAAGCAGTGTTATAACGATGGACATACGATAATAATTAATATATCATATTGATAATTTCAAAGTGACGGAGGAAAGGATATGAGTATTATTTTCCACGAAGGATCAAAAACATTTCATCTGTTTAATGAGGAGATCAGCTATATCATTTGTGTGCTTTCAAATGGACATATCGGAAATTTGTATTTTGGTAAAAAAATTCATGACAGAGAAGATTTTTCATATTTGATCGAATCAAAGCAGAGACCGATGACAGCGTGTGTCTATGAGGGAAACCGCAAATATTCACTTGAACATCTGAAATTGGAGTATCCGGTATACGGAACATCTGATTATCGTAATCCTGCTGTTGAGATCCTGCAGGAGAATGGAAGCAGAATCTCAGAATTTAAATATATCAGTCACGAGATCACAGATGGCAAACCGGAGCTTGCAGGTCTTCCGGCTACTTATGTGGAAGAACCAGAGGAAGCCCAGACTCTGTGTCTGCGACTGAAGGATGAGGTGACAGGCATAGTGCTGGAGCTTCTCTATAGCATTTTTTCCGGAAAAGGCATTCTGGCCAGAAGTGCCAGATTTATCAATGAGGGAATCGCTCCAGTACACTTGTTAAATGCAATGAGTCTTAGTCTTGATCTGCCGGACAGTGATTATGTGTGGATGCAGTTTTCTGGTGTATGGGCAAGGGAACGCCATATCATAGAACGTAAACTTGAACAGGGAATTCAGGCAGTTGGCAGCATCAGAGGAAATTCTTCACACGAGCATAATCCGTTTATTGTGTTGAGACGGCCATCGACAACTGAAACATCCGGGGAAGTCATGGGATTCTCTCTAATTTACAGTGGAAATCACAGAATGCAGGCAGAGGTGGATACGCATAATACAACTCGTGTTACAACAGGTATCAATCCGCAGAATTTTGACTGGAAGCTGGACTGTGGTGAAAGCTTTCAGACGCCGGAAGCAGTGGTAGTATTTTCAAATCAGGGATTAAATGGAATGAGCCAGACTTTCCATAAATTATATCAGAAGAGACTGGTGAGAGGCTATTGGAGAGACCGGCCAAGACCGGTTCTCAATAATAATTGGGAGGCAACTTATTTTGATTTTACGGAAGACCGGCTGGTTGAGATAGCAGCAAAAGCGAAAGAATGTGGAGTAGAGCTGTTCGTTCTGGATGATGGCTGGTTTGGAAAGAGAAGCAATGATTATACGGGACTGGGTGACTGGGTAGCGAATAAAGAGAGGTTACCATTTGGAATCAAAGGTCTGGCAGACCGTATAGAAGAAATGGGAATGAAATTCGGACTGTGGTTTGAACCTGAAATGGTAAATAAAGATTCTGATCTTTACCGTGCACATCCGGACTGGATTCTGCATGCACCTCAGAGAGCTTCCTGCCACGGTAGAAATCAGTATGTACTGGATTTTTCCAGAAAAGAAGTTGTGGACTGCATTTATGATATGATGTACAAGATACTTTCAGAGTCAAAAATATCTTACATCAAATGGGATATGAACAGAAGCATTACCGAATGCTATTCTGTGGCACTTCCGGCAGATCGTCAGGGGGAGGTATTTCACAGATATATTCTGGGAGTTTATAATTTGTATGACAGATTAACCACTGCTTTTCCACAGATTCTGTTTGAATCCTGTGCAAGCGGCGGGGGAAGATTTGATCCGGGAATGCTTTATTATGCACCACAGGGATGGATCAGTGATGATACTGATGCGGCGGAGCGTGTAAGGATTCAGTATGGAACCAGCATGTGCTATCCGATAAGTTCTATGGGAAGCCATGTTTCGGTAGTTCCGAATCATCAGTTAAACCGAATCACATCATTGCATACTCGGGCAAATGTAGCGTACTTTGGAACCTTTGGATATGAACTGGATCTGAATAAATTAACAGATGAGGAAATCGCAGAGGTAAAAGCACAGATCGTATTTATGAAAGAATACAGAGAGCTTATCCAATTTGGAAACTTCTACAGACTTAAGAGTCCGTTTGACGGAAATGAGACAGTGTGGATGACTGTAAGCGAGGATAAGAGAAAAGCACTTGTATTCTGGTACAGAGAGAGAAATGTTGTAAATGCAGAGTTCACCAGAGTTCGCCTGCAGGGACTGGATCCGGATCTTATTTATAAAAATGAGTATAACGGAACTGAGAACTATGGAGATGAACTGATGAATCTGGGGTTACTTACTACAGATGTGACGGCAGGAGAACCGACAAACGAAGATCTGCCTTGTACTGACTATGAATCCAGAATCTATGTTTTAACTGCAGAGTAGAGATAAAAAAGCAGATAGATGATCACACAGGATCATCTATCTGCTTTTCATTATTTGATCTTCCAGAAGCAGTTCATCGAAGGTATTGCAACATCAGGTGGTAAACTTTAAAAAAATAAATGATTAAAAGTGATAAAAGGCAGGGGCATCGACCATTGCATTATTCTACTGTACATTAAAGCTCCATAAAGATGGAGATATCAGAGTAATTCATGACTTTTTTAGGAGTTTCAAACAGAATTTTAAACAGTCGACACTTATCTGGATTCTGATGCTGGCAGCCGGAGTGCTGATCCATATGGAAAAAAGCGCTCTGGCAGTGATTACAATCCTGCCAATGACAATGACACTTGTAGACGCCAAACTTTTCCCGGTATATATGCTGATCTGGCCGATGGTGGGATTTTCACTGACAGCTTATGCAGATTCATGGTTTATGTGGAAATTGTTCCGCCCGTATTTTGCCCAGGATGACGGGGAAGAGTTTGTGAAAGATACAGAACCGGATCAATACGTCTTCTAAAAATATTTTATAAACGAGAGGTACAGATTATGGAATGGATTAAGTATCACGAAAAAGAAAAAGTATTTGAGTTAAAAACAAAAAACAGCACTTATCAGATGCAGGTAAGAGAGTATGATACTCTGGTTCATCTGTATTATGGAAGTCCGGTAGGAGATACACTCATCACAGACAGAATCATTGGTGTGGACAGAGGATTTTCCGGAAATCCTTATGAAGCAGGAAAAGATAAGACATTTTCCCTGGATACACTTCCACAGGAATATACAGCATATGGAAATGGAGACTATCGTATCAATGGTCTGGAGACAGAGCAGGCGGACGGAAGTGACACTGCAAATCTGAAATATGAATCCTATGAGATCTCAAAAGGTAAATACAGCCTCGAGGGACTTCCGGCAATGTTTGCAAAGGAAGATGAGGCAGAAACACTGGAAATCGTTCTGAAAGACCATGCAAGCGGATTGCGTGCGCATCTTCTTTATGGAGTATTTCCGCAGCTTGATGTGATCACAAGAGCAGTACGCCTGGAAAATACAGGTACCGCACCGGTCACAGTAAAAAAAGCAATGTCCATGGAGATGGACTCTGGAAAACGGAGACATTTTTGAGACTCCGGAAGTGATCATGACATATTCCGCAGAAGGTTTTGGAAAGCTTTCCAGAAATTATCATGATGCATACAGAAGCAACCTGATCCGCAGTAAATATGTGGAGCAGCCGAGACCGATCCTGGTAAATAACTGGGAAGCTACATACTTTGATTTTGACGCAGATAAGCTGTATCATATCGCAGAAGAGGCGAAAAATATCGGTCTTGATATGTTTGTTCTGGATGATGGCTGGTTTGGCAAGCGAGACAATGATTTCTGTGCACTTGGCGACTGGGTAGTAAACGAAGAGAAGATCAAAGGCGGACTTCCGGCACTTGCAGAGAGAATCCATGGTCTCGGCTTGAAATTTGGACTCTGGGTGGAGCCTGAGATGATCAATGAGGACAGTGATCTTTACAGAGAACATCCAGACTGGGCATTAAAAATTCCGGGACGTGCCATGAACAGAAGCCGTCATCAGTTGAATCTGGACATTACAAGAAAAGAAGTTCGTGATCATGTCATGAATCAGATATTCAGTGTTCTGGATGCATGCAAAGTGGATTATGTGAAATGGGATATGAACCGCAGCGTAGATAATGTCTTCTCAGCAGCACTTCCGCGAGAGTGTCAGGGAGAGGTTTATCATAGATATGTTCTTGCAGTTTACGAAATGATGGAAAGTCTCGTTCAGAGATATCCGGATCTTTTATTTGAGGGCTGCTCTGGCGGTGGCGGAAGATTTGAAGCCGGAATGCTTTATTACTCTCCGCAGATCTGGTGCAGTGACAATACAGATGCAATCGACAGACTGAAGATTCAGTACGGTACATCTTTTGGATATCCGATCAGTGCAATGGGGTCTCACGTGAGTGTATGTCCGAACCACCAGTCCGGAAGAATCACACCGTTTGAGACAAGAGGAATCGTAGCATCAGCAGGAACTTTCGGATACGAGCTGGATCTGATAAAGATGTCTGAAGAAGAGAAAAAGATTGCAAGAGAGCAGATTCTGAAATATAAAGAGATGGAACATCTGGTGCAGACAGGGGATTACTATCGTCTTGTGAATCCATTTGAAAATAACAACCATGTGCTCTGGCAGTTTGTTTCCAAGGATAAGAAAGAGACTGTTGTATGCGGAGTCAGACTTCACAGCGAAGCAAATCCACATATCTATCTGTTCTACCCACAGGGTCTGGATGCAGATATGAAATATGAAGATGTTGTTACTGGAAAAGTGTATACAGGTGCTGCTATGGCACTTGCAGAGCTTTGCTTTGATACCCTGATGGAAGTTGTCAAAGCTGCCTGTGCAGAAGGGGATACACTTCACAATATGCCATTTACAGTTACACCGGAGAGTGTATTTGCAGCGATCAAGGCAGCAGATGCGTATGGCAGATATTATCTTGGAGAGGAATAAGCAGAGTATAATGTTTTTTGTACAAAAGTGACTTTACAAATCCCTCCGGAAAAGGTAAAATTCTTTTATAAAATATTTTATAAAAGGAAACTTTGAGATGGCTGGAACGGAAAAGAAAAACAGTACAAAATTTCAAATTATCAATTATATTATAAATCATAAGGCAACGTCTAAAGTGGAATTGTCCAGAAATCTGAATCTCAGTATGCCAACGGTCTTGTCTAATGTAAATGAGCTGCTTGCCAGTGGAATTGCAGTTGAAATGGGAGAGTATGAATCCACAGGCGGACGAAAAGCAAAAATGATCAGTATCAATCCTGCATATCGTTATGCAGTTGGAATTAGAATTACTGCAAAACATGTAGAGTTTGTGCTTGTAAATCTGAAATCCGAAATTGAAAAGTATAAAAGAATCCGGCTGGAATTTTCAACAGAAGCTTCTTATTATTCACGGCTCAGAGAAGAACTGCATCATTTTCTTGCAGATGTAGAAAATCAGGACAGAATTCTTGGAATTGGTATTTCTGTTCCGGGAATTATAAAGCCAGGTGATGGAATACTGATCAAATCACATGCGCTTCAATTAGAAAACTATAGTCTTGGTTTTCTTGAGCAGACATTCTCGCTTCCTGTATATTTTGTGAACGATGCAAATGCAGCAATGATGGCAGAAGATTTAGACAGATATAAAAATGCACTGTATCTGTCTCTGAATAATACTCTTGGTGGAGCATTTTGTATTGATGGAAAATTAATACAGGGAGAGAATCAGAAAGCCGGTGAATTTGGGCATATGATTCTGGTCCCGGAAGGAAAGCAATGTTATTGCGGAAAGCTGGGATGTGCGGATGCTTATTGTGCAGCGAGTGCATTGACAGATGAAACATGCCAGACACTGGAACAGTTTATGAAGAGTTTGGAAAATAAGGAAACCAAAGCAGAAGACCTCTGGCAGGAATATTTGAAAAATCTGGCAATTTTGATATCAAATTTACGAATGGCATATGATATGGATATTATTCTGGGAGGTGAAATTGGAGGATATCTTACAGAGTATATGATTCCATTAGGAGAAAAAGTAATGGAATATAATGGTTTCGACCATGATGTGCGATATCTGAAAATGTGTTCTTACAAGAGAGAGGCATCTGCAGTGGGGGCGGCAAAGCATTTCCTGCAGGAATTTATAAAAAATATGTAATTATGATGTCAGCATCATAAATTTAAAATCCAGAGAGAAAACACAGAAAAGAGTGTTTTCTTTCTGGATTTTTTGCTTTGTTGAAAATTACTCCTTAATATTGTAGTAAAAATGCATAAAATCAACGGAACAAACTTGTGCAATAGGCAGAAGTGAATAAAAGGATATTGACAAATACTGGCAAGTGGATAATAATGTAATTACTTTAATAAAACGTTTAATAAAAGATAATAAATAAAGGAGGAATTAATTATGTTACAGCAGGTAATGACAAATCCAGGAGAAATTATTTTTAGAGAAGTTCCGGTTCCGGAAATAAAAGATGATCAGGTATTAGTCAAGATCATGAACATTGGAATCTGTGGATCGGATATTCATGTATATCATGGAAAACATCCATTTACCAAATATCCGGTCACGCAGGGACATGAAGTATCAGGAGAAATCGTAAAAGTAGGAAAAGATGCTTCAGGTTTACGTGAGAGACAGAAAGTAACAATTGAACCGCAGGTTTATTGCGGACACTGTTATCCATGTCGTCACGGAAAATACAATCTTTGCGAAGAATTGAAAGTTATGGGATTCCAGACAACAGGAACTGCTTCGGAGTATTTTGCAGTAGATGCATCCAAGGTAACACCGATTCCGGAAGAGATGTCTTATGAAGAAGGTGCAATGATCGAGCCTCTTGCTGTAGCTGTACATGCTGTGAAGCAGATGGGCGATGTAAAAGGAATGAACATTGCAGTTCTTGGTGCTGGTCCGATTGGAAATCTGGTTGCACAGGCTGCGAAAGGGATGGGAGCAGCAAAGGTTATGATTACTGATGTCAGTGATCTTCGCCTGGATAAAGCGAAGGAATGCGGCATTGATGTATGTGTAAATACAAAAGAGAAAGATTTCGGGGAGGCAATGGTTGAAGCATTTGGACCGGATAAAGCGGATGTGATCTATGATTGTGCAGGAAATAATATCACAATGGGACAGGCTATCAAATATGCAAGAAAAGGAAGCGTGATTGTTCTGGTAGCTGTATTTGCAGGCATGGCATCAATTGATCTTGCAGTCGCAAATGATCATGAACTGGATATCAAGAGTACTATGATGTATCGTCATGATGATTATATCGACGGAATCACACTTGTAAATGATGGGAAGGTGCATTTAAGACCTTTGATCTCCAAAACATTTGCATTTAAGGATTATCTGAAGGCATATCAGTATATTGATGACAATCGCGAGACTACCATGAAAGTTATCATTAACGTTCAGGAAAAATAGAATTCCAACAACATTCTGACAGGGAGGAAGATATGGGGAACGAAAGTAATAATGGGAAAGTGCCGTTGATCAGTAAGATCGCATATGGATTTGGAGATGTAGGCTGTAATTTCAGCTGGATGTTTGTCAGTAATTTTCTGATGATCTTTTATACAGACGTGTTTGGAATCAGTATGGCTGCAGTGTCAGCCCTGATGCTCTTTTCAAGATTCTGGGATGCGATCAATGATCCAATCGTAGGCGGTCTGACAGATAAGACTCATACAAGATGGGGCAGATATCGCCCATGGCTTCTTGTAGCTGCGCCTATTACAGCGATTCTTCTGGTGCTTTCTTTTTGGGCACACCCGGATTGGTCAAATACAGCGAAGATTATCTATATGGTGATTACCTATTGCCTGCTGGTATTAGGTTATACCTGTGTAAATATTCCATATGGAACACTCTGTGGTGCTATGACACAGGATATTGATGAGCGTGCCAAGATTAATACTTCCCGTTCTGTGTCAGCAATGATTGCGATAGGAATCATCAATATTGTTACAGTGCCGCTGATCAGTAAGCTGGGAAGCAGCAGTGCAAAGAATGGTTATTTGTTTGTTGCAATTATTTATGGATGTATCTTTGCTGCCTGTCATTTCTTCTGTTTCGCAAAGACAAAAGAACAGGTAGCAATTCCTGAGAAAGAAAAAATCTCAATAAAAGTACAGTTGAAAGCAGTTATGCAGAACAAACCATATCTTCTGGCTTTGGTTGGACAGGTGTTGTTTGGATTTACATTATATGGAAGAAATGCAGATATTTTATATTATTTTACTTATGTAGAGGGAAATGCTTCTTATTATACAACATATTCTATGTGTATTATCATTCCGTCCATTATTGGTGCGGCATGCTTTCAGCCAGTATTTCGGAAGCTGAATAATAAAGGAAGAACTGCATCGATTTTTGCGTTACTCACAGGTATTGCAATGCTGGCAATGTACTTCTTTAATGTCAAAGAATCACCAGTTGCATTTTATGCGCTTGCAGGGATTACACAGTTTTTTTTCTCTGGGTTTAATACAGCAATTTATGCAATTATTCCGGATTGTGTGGAATATGGTGAATGGAAGACGGGACTTAGAAATGATGGATTCCAGTATGCTTTTGTTTCTCTTGGAAATAAAATCGGAATGGCGATTGGCACAGCACTTCTCGCAGCATTGCTTGGAAAATATGGTTATATAGCAAACCAGGCACAGAATCCGGAAGTAATTGCAATCATGAAGCATGCATTCTCGACAATACCGGGAATTCTGTGGATCGTTACGGCAATTGTTTTATTCTTTTATCGATTAAACAAAAAACGCTATAACGAAATCGTAGAAGATCTGAAAAAAGGAAAAAGTCAATGAATGGGGACGGTGTTTGCAGAACAAAATTATAGTAATATTGTAAGTATTAATTTTGTTCTGGAGCCTAAATATAAAACGATATCTCAAGGAAAAAAAGAACATGGAATAACAGTAGAAGAAGTTTGAGTATATTAAACATATGGTAATAATGCCTAAAAACATAAGACATTTTTTTAGTAAAAACTGCTTTTGAAACCAGGGTAAAATAGTTTTATAATATTCATAACGGCGGGGAGCGTAATCATGCAGTAAAGCAAAAAATACGTTGCTCGCTTTTATAAAATTAATTCCAGGAGGAAGCACATATGCATGAGTATGAAATTTTTATTGAGGATATAAATCCCTGTGGAGGAGAACAATACAGTAAAAAAACACTGATCGAGGCAGAGGCAGCCAGCCCGGAAGCTTATGTAAAAGAAAACGGAAGATTTCCGATCTTGGAAACCACAAGTAATGAGAATGGAGACGTAGTAATAGTAACAGGCGATAATAACGGTTCTTTTGTACGATATACATTTACGGAATAAAAGTGCCGGTCAGTTAGGAGCGGGTTTTGTGAAATCCAGAAATTCCGACGGCATGGGTAAACAATGAAAAACTGAGGGAAAAAAGTGTACTGCTACAGATGCCAGGTATTTTCAGCTGGCAGAAAACCTGTTATATATGGAGCTGGGAGTTGCTCTTGGAAAACCAAAACAGGAAGTATGTAGAACGATTATTGAGTACATTATGAACAATGGACAATAAAATTCTGTTTGACATTTAAAAAACAGGAAATATAATTACAACAAACGAGTAGCAAGTAAGCATAAATCCAGTTTACCGGCTGCTCGTTTTTACTTTGTAAAAAAATAATTCTAAAAGGTATATATTTATAATGCAAGTGTATGATACAATTGGTTGTGAATACGAAGAACTAAGGAAAATCATATATGCTAAATAAAAAAGATTTCTTAAAATACGCTTCAAAACTGGCGTTTCCGATCATGATCCAAAATCTGATCGGAACTCTGGTAAACATTGCTGATACGGTAATGCTTGGGTATGTAAGCCAGACTGCCATGTCGGCTTCATCCCTTGCGAACCAGTACACTTTTATTCTTTTCTGTTTATATTATGGTATGGCCACGGGTGCTTCAGTTTTATGTGCACAGTACTGGGGAAAAGGTGATAAAAAGACAGTAGAAAGAATTCTCGGCCTGGCGGAACGAATCTCACTGATCGTTTCCCTCGTGTTTTTCGTGATTTCTTTTTCTATGCCAACTACGATCATGAAGATCTTTACAAGCAGTCCGGATACGATTGCTGCCGGCAGTGAATACTTAAGGGTAATTTCATTTTCATTTATGTTTATGGGATTCTCTCAGGTTTTTATGAGCGCCCTTCGAAGTATCGGAAAAATAATGCTGCCTTCTGTCACGTACATTGTTTCGCTTTGTGTCAATGTAATTTGTAATGCCACCTTTATCTTTGGTCTGTTTGGATTTCCAAAGCTCGGCGTTACCGGTGTGGCTCTTGGTACTGTCATTGCCAGAATCACAGAAGTACTGATCTGCCTCATTTATTCATTAAGAAGTTCCGATGTCAGATTCCGGATCAAATACTTCTTTGCGAAATCAGGTATTCTGTTCCAGGACTTTATGAAAATTGCTACCCCGGCTGTAATAAATGATGTTGTCTGGAGTTTTGCCAGTTCAGCATTCGCAGCAATCCTCGGCCATATTGGTGATGATATGGTTGCCGCAAATGCGGTTGCTGTTATGGTGGTAAATATTGGTGCGATCGCCTGTCGTGGTTTTGCCAATGCGACTACTATCATTGTCAGTCAGAAACTGGGTAAAGATAACATTGATGCAGCAAGAGAATATGGAAAGCGCATGCTCAGAATAACAATGGTTGTTAGTCTGGTCGGATGCGTCATTATTCTGGCACTTCGTCCTCTGATACTGGATTTCTATCGGGATAAACTGACAGAGACGGCCATTTATTATCTTGGCATTTTTATAATTATGACAACCTGGCGCCTTGTGGGAGAAGGCATCAATACCTGCCTTATATGCGGCTGCTTCAGAGGGGGTGGTGATTCCAGATTTGGAATGATCATAGATTCCATCTTTATGTGGCTTGTTGCAGTTCCACTTACCTTTCTTGCAGCATATGTCTTAAAACTGCCGCCTGTCTGGGTATACTTTGTAATGACTCTGGATGAGTTCGAAAAAATGCCGGTGGTCTTCATCCACTATATCAGAGGTAAATGGCTCACAAACATTACCAGAGATTTTGAATAAAAAAGACAGATGTATTAACCGGAGGTGCGAAACATGACTATCAGAAAAGCTGAAGAAAAAGATATTACAAGAATTATTGAGTTACTGGGGCAGGTGTTGCAAATCCATGCGGACATAAGACCGGATATTTTTATTCCCGGTACAACAAAATATACAGTAGAAGAATTAACAGAGCTTTTAAAAAATAAAGAAAAACCGATATATGTTGCTGTGAACGAGACTGATGTTTGTGTAGGATATGCCTTTTGTCAATTGCAGAAACAGCCTTTCTCAAATAATATGGTGCAGTTTAAAACGATGTTCATAGATGATCTCTGCGTTGACCAGCAGGCACGAGGTCAGCATATCGGCGAAAGTTTGTTTGAGTATGTAAAAGAAGAAGCCAGGAAAATGAACTGCTATGAAGTGACATTAAATGTATGGGCAGGAAATACTTCCGCAGAAAAATTCTATGAAAAAATGGGAATGAAAACAAAAGAGAGGCAGATGGAATACATTCTGGATAATTTATGAAAGAAATATTTAACATTTGAATTTGAACATACACAAGATATAAAAGGAGGCCGGATAACAGATGATTCGTCTTCAGGATATTGCCGAAATGGCTGGTGTCAGCCGTACCACCGTATCAAATGTCATAAATGGAAATACCAAAAGAGTTTCCCAGAAAACGATTGATAAGATTACAGCGATCCTTAAAGAACAGAATTATGTTCCGCATATGGGATCAGTGATGCTTTCCGGTCATGGTTCCAGAATTATAGGAGTAGTGCTGGGGTTTACTTATGCTCATGGCATGCAGTCCCTTCAGGATCCGTTTGTGGGAGAACTTATTGGAAACATCCGTATGGAAACGGAAGAAAAAGGATATTATGTTATGCTTATCGGTGGCGAAGACATTCAGAATGTAGTAGACATTGCTTCAAAATGGAATGTTGAGGGACTGATCATCCTTGGGTATAATGAAGAAAGATACCGCAGTCTTTCACGTAAGCTGAATAAGAAAATGATTTTGATTGATGCTTACCCTGAAGGTGCATATACCTTTCAGAATGTCGGCGTAGATGATTACTCTGGAGGATACCAGATAGGAGAATATCTCTATTCCTGTGGATACAAAAAGGCTTTGTTTATTGCAGAAACGGATAGAGACAGTGACTATTATCGATGGATGGGCTTCAAGCAGGCGATGGAAAAGAAAGGTGGATTCTGCAGTCGTTCCCGATACATTGTTGTTCCGGGTAAAAAAAAATACCGTCTCAGGAAATACGAAGAACTTTTACCGCATTTCTTCGAAGCTAAGGCACTGGCTTTTTCGTCAGACTATGATGCAATTGAAGCAATGAACTTCTTCTTTGATAAGGGAATCAAGGTTCCGGATCAGATTTCCATCACAGGTTACGATGACAGCATGTATGCGAGTATGGTCCGTCCAAAACTGACGACAGTTCATCAGAATATCCAGCAAAAAGCACATATGGCACTGAAACGTCTGATGCAGCTGATTCAGGGAGAAGAATTGAAGGAATTAAATATAAAAAGTCCGGTTTATCTGGTAAAGAGGGATTCTGTCAGAGAATGACAGAGTCCTTATTTTTTTGTCTAATATGCATAAAAACAAAATTAAAACTTTGGTTAGATTTTAAGTTTCGCGAGAAACCTGTTGATTTTACTGAGATACAGGGTTTATGATAAAGCTACCGAAAGGGAACTGGACAGACGTGTCCGATGTGGCGGATCATCCGACGGAAAATCTTCTGCAAAGGGTGGAAAAACAGAGCTGGAACAGTTTTCAGTAGATTATAACCTGGCGTTTGCTTCTTATCTGCTGGTACTTATTCCTGTACTTCTGGTATATCTTTTCTGCCAGAAATGGATCATGAATGGTGTTGTTGCCGGAGCAGTCAAGTAAGAGTGTAGATTACGGAAGCAGTGCAGCAGAGGAGTGATTCGCAGTTATCAGTAAACAAAACAAGAATAAAAAAACAGGAGATCAATAACATGGAGAAAAAATGGTGGAAAGAAAGTGTGGTATATCAGATATATCCAAAAAGTTTTAAAGACAGCAACGGAGATGGCGTAGGGGATATCAGAGGAATCATACAGAAACTTGATTATCTCAAAGAGCTTGGCGTAAATGTGTTATGGATATCTCCGATGCTGGAATCACCTCAGGATGATAATGGCTATGATATTTCTGATTACCGCAGGATTTATAAAGAATATGGAACTATGGAGGACTACGAGGAACTTTTGTCAGAAGCTCACAAAAGAGATATCAGAATCCTGATGGATCTCGTAGTCAACCATACATCGGATGAACATAACTGGTTTGTTGAAAGTCGAAAGTCAAAAGATAACCCATATCGTGATTATTATATTTGGAAAGATCCTGTAAACGGAAAAGAACCTAATAACTGGGGTGGAGTATTTGGCGGTTCTGCGTGGGAATATGATCCGCAGACGCAGATGTATTATATGCACCTGTTTTCCAAAAAGCAGCCGGATCTTAACTGGGAAAACGAAAAAGTACGCCAGGAAGTTTATGATATGATGAAATTCTGGTGCGATAAAGGAATCGATGGTTTCCGCATGGATGTGATCAGTATGATCTCAAAAGACCAGTCATTCCCGGACGGAGAAATGAACAACAGCCTTTATGGTGATTTTGGACCATACTGCGTACATGGCCCAAGAATTCATGAGTTCCTTCAGGAAATGAACAGAGAAGTTCTTTCAAAATACGATATCATGACAGTTGGTGAAACCTCAGGAGTAACAATTGAAGAGGCACAGAAATATGCAGGTGAATCCAGAAATGAACTGAATATGGTATTCCAGTTTGAACATGTTGAGAACGGAAGCGGTGATTATGGAAAGTGGACAACTGAAAAATATGATTTCAAAGAGTTCAAACGTATCATGATCAAATGGCAGGAAGAACTGCAGGGCAAAGCATGGAACAGTCTGTTTCTTGGAAATCATGATCAGCCGAGAAGTGTCAGCCGATTTGGAAATGATAATCCGGCATACAGAGAAACTTCTGCAAAAATGCTTGCAACCTGTCTTCATATGATGCAGGGAACGCCATATGTGTATCAGGGCGAAGAGCTTGGTATGACAAATGTTTACTTTGACAAACTGGAAGATTATCGTGATATTGAGAGCATCAATTTCTTTACAGAGCTTACAGAATCAGGTCTTATGACTCCGGAATACATGATGAAATGTCTGATGCTGAGAAGCCGTGATAATGCCCGGACTCCAATGCAGTGGGATGATTCTGCACAGGCCGGATTTACAGATGGTGCTCCATGGATCAAAGTGAATCCGAACTATAAAGAAATCAATGCGGCACAGCAGCTTGCAGATCCGAACTCAATTTTCTATTATTATCAGAAACTGATTCGTTTGCGTAAAGAAAAAGACATTATTGTTTACGGTGGATTTAAACCGCTTTACCGTGACAACGAGCAGATTTTTGCATACATAAGAAGACAGGAACAGGAAAAACTTCTGACAGTCTGCAATTTCAGTGACAAAAATGCAGAGATGGATATTCCGGAAGAATTCAAAGGAGCAGAATGTCTGATCACAAATCTTGACAGAACTGTATTTGAAGGTAAAACTGTTTTAAAACCATATGAAGCATTTGTACTATATAAAAAATAAGAGGTAACACAGAGATGATCAGAAAATACAGATATGGAACTCCGTTTGACACGGAGGCACTGACCGAAAAAATCGAAACAACTGAGAGCGCTTTTCCATATGGAGAGATCAGCCAGAATGATGAATTTGCATTTACCTATATTATGGACGAAGATGACATTGTCTATGGCCTGGGCGAATCCAACCGTGGAATCAACAAGAGGGGTTACTGTTATATCAGCAACTGCACAGATGACGCAATTCATACAGAGGACAAGCGTTCTCTGTATGGAGCTCACAATTTCATTGTCGTGAGCGGTAAAACTACATTTGGCCTGTTTTTTGACTATCCGTCAAAGCTGACCTTTGATATCGGGTATACCAGAATGGATACCCTCAAAGTGTCCTGCGAAAATGCAGATCTGGATATCTATGTGATTGAAGGTGAGAATGCTTACGACATCGTAAAACAGTTCCGCCATGTGATCGGACGCAGTTACATTCCGCCAAAGTTTGCCTTTGGTTTTGGACAGAGCCGCTGGGGTTATACAACAAAAGAAGATTTCCGTACGGTGGCAAAAGGATATCGTGAGAATCATATCCCGATCGACATGATCTACATGGATATTGACTACATGCAGGATTTTAAGGACTTCACAGTTAATGAGAAAAACTTCCCTGATTTCCCTGAATTTGTAAAGGAAATGAAAGACCAGGAGCTTCGCCTGATCCCGATCATTGATGCTGGTGTCAAGGTGGAAAAAGGCTACGAAGTTTACGAAGAAGGTGTAAAAAACAATTACTTCTGCAAAAGAGAAGACGGTAGTGATTTCGTTGCGGCTGTATGGCCGGGAGACACCCATTTTCCGGATATGCTGAATCCAGAAGCCCGCAAATGGTTTGGAGATAAATACCGTTTTCTGATCGATCAGGGAATCGAAGGATTCTGGAATGACATGAACGAGCCTGCAATCTTTTATTCTTCAGAAGGACTTGCAGAGGCAAAAGAACTTGCCGGAGAATTTGCAAAAGATGCGGAAGGCAAGATCCATCCGTGGGTTATGCAGGCAAAGATGAAAGATATTGCTAACAGTCCGGAGGATTACAAAAGATTCTATCACAATGTAAATGGTAAGAAAATCCGCCACGACAAAGTGCATAATCTTTTTGGTTATAACATGACAAGAGCAGCCGGAGAGGCATTCGAACGCATTGATCCGGAAAAACGTTTCCTGATGTTTTCCAGATCTTCTTATATTGGGATGCATCGTTACGGAGGAATCTGGATGGGAGACAATAAATCCTGGTGGTCACACATTCTTTTAAATCTGAAGATGCTTCCATCTCTGAATATGTGTGGATTTATGTACACAGGCGCAGACCTTGGTGGATTTGGTGACGACACGACCAGAGATCTTCTGCTCCGTTTCCTTGCACTCGGTGTGTTTACACCTCTGATGCGTGATCATGCGGCAGAAGGAACAAGAGAACAGGAATGTTACCAGTTCGAAAACATCGAAGATTTCCGCAGCGTCATTAACGCCAGATATCGTCTTGTGCCGTATCTTTACAGTGAATACATGAAAGCTGCGTTGAATGACGATATGTACTTTAAGCCACTTGGATTTGTTTATCCAGATGATAAGATGGCAATCCGTGTTGAAGACCAATTGATGCTTGGCAACGAGATTATGATCGCACCGGTTTATGAGCAGAACGCAAGAGGTCGTTACGTTTACCTGCCGGAAGAAATGAAATTCATCAAGTTCATGCCAGATGGAAGCATTTTCGAAGAAGTCCTTGCAAAAGGAGTTCATTATGTGGATGTTGCCCTCAATGAAGTACCACTTTTTATTCGAAGCGGCAAATGCATTCCGGTTGCAGAAGCAGCTGAGTGCGTAAAGGATATTGACACAGAGAAGCTTAAGATGCTTGGATATGAAGGCAGCAGCTATACTCTGTACGAAGATGACGGAATCCATAAAGATTATGATAAGAAAGAAAATTATAGGATTCTGACGAAATAAGGTAATAATGAAATTGAATATGTTTGGATGAATTTAAGGCTGACAGTCGTGTGAGGGGACTGTCAGCCTTAATCTTTATTGTAAAGTACTGTTTGAGTATAATTTGACTAGTTTATTGCAGGAATAAAATATCTGCTAAGATAAATAAAAATATAGTTATGTTTCGGCATATTCATGGTGAATAGTCATGAATGCCCACTGATCTGGGGAGAGTTCACAAAATCTTCACAAAAAAATTAGCACTCACCTCTTGTT
>UMII01066145.1_pt1 | contig 94879 bp, 74 predicted proteins | sample 1965731 | NCBI WGS metagenome assembly UMII01 (sample SAMEA4836118, study PRJEB28245) | human gut metagenome | biome: gut microbiome; material: fecal sample | place: Denmark | collected 2008
TTGATGCGGACGGATGACGCCCGTAATTTAATTTTATGGAGCACTAGCTCAGTCGGTAGAGCACCTGACTTTTAATCAGGTTGTCGGGGGTTCGAATCCCCCGTGCTTCACTCCAAAGAGACCTGAAGAGTCAGGTCTCTTTTTTGTTGTATGGGAAACTTCGTTTCTATACGATAAAAAATGCTCTACGGGGACGCATAAGCGGCGGAGCGGAAGAAAGTCGCTTTTGCGATCCGCCGCAGGCAGAGCATGCGTCAGGGCACAAGTTTTTTCAAGTTGTATGGAAATATCTATTTGGGAGGAAATCATTATGCTGCGCAATATCGATCTGGATGAAATTTCGGATGGAAAACTGTATACAGCGGGAGATCTTGCGAAGGTCGGCTGTCAGGACTGCGAGGGGTGCTGCGATTGCTGCTGTCAGATGGGGGATACGATTATTTTAGACCCGCTGGACGTCTGGCAGCTGATGCAGGGACGCGGCAAAAGCTTTGAACAGCTTCTGGACGAAAGTCTGGATCTGCATGTACAGGACGGTGTAATTTTGCCGAACCTGAAAATGGCGGGGGAAAAGGAGCAGTGCGTATATTTGAACGAAAAAGGACGCTGCAGCATCCATCCGTTCCGCCCGGGCATTTGCCGGCTGTTTCCGCTGGGACGTTTTTATGAAAACGGGAGCTTCCGATATTTTTTACAGACAAAAGAGTGCAGCAGGGAAAACCGCACAAAGCAGAAAATTCGCAAATGGATCGATATGCCGGAATTTGGTCGTTATGAGACGTTTGTGGCGGACTGGCATTTTTTTGTGCGCAGGCTGCAGGATCGCCTGATGCAGCAGTCCGATATGGAGGCAGCGCAGAGGATCAATCGATACATTTTGCAGGAATTTTATTTCCGGGGCTGGGATGCAGAACAGAATTTTTACGATCAGTTCTCAGAACGTCTAAAAAAAGCACAAAAAGTGCTTGCATAAATCGAACATACGTACTATCATAAAACCACAGACAGAACAAACGTTCGAGCAAATCAAACAAAATTCAGGAACCTCTGTCTGCGGAATGGAGTACAGGATGAGGATCATGCAGGAAATGTCCCTGATGGAGAAGCTGAATATTCTGAGCGATGCGGCGAAATATGACGTTGCCTGTACGAGCAGTGGGAGCAATCGCCGGGGTGATGGAAAAGGGATCGGCAACACGGTAAACGCGGGAATCTGTCACAGCTTTTCAGCGGATGGCAGATGCATCAGCCTGCTGAAGATTCTGTTTACCAACGAATGTATTTATGATTGCAAATACTGTCAGAACCGGCGTTCCAACGACGTGCCGCGGGCGTCGTTTACGCCGGATGAAGTCTGTCGCCTGACGATCGAGTTTTATCGCCGTAATTATATCGAAGGACTTTTCCTAAGCTCCGGGATTATACAGAATCCGAATGTGACGATGGGGCTTTTGTATCAGACGATTTATAAACTGCGCACGCAGTATCATTTCCAGGGCTATATCCATGTCAAAGCGATTCCGGGGGCGGATCCGGAGCTGATCCGGCTGACGGGATTTTTGGCGGACCGCATGAGTATCAATCTGGAGCTCCCGACGGCGGAGGGCTTATCGCGCCTTGCACCGAACAAGCACCGCAAGACGATCCTGACACCGATGCGGCAGATTCAGAACGGGATTTCTGTGAGCAAACAGGAGGTGGCGCTTTACCGGCACGCCCCGGAATTTGTTCCGGCTGGACAGTCTACGCAGATGATTATCGGCGCGACACCGGAGCATGATTATGAAATTTTGTCTGTGGCAGAGAGCTTGTATCGCAAATTTGATTTAAAACGAGTATTCTATTCCGCATTTGTAAAAGTCAATGAGGATAAAGACCTTCCGGCGCTGCAGGGAGGTCCGCCGCTTCTGCGGGAACACCGGCTGTATCAGGCAGATTGGCTGCTTCGTTTTTACGGCTTTGAGGCAGGGGAGCTTTTAAGCGAGAAGAATCCGGACTTTAATCTGTTTTTAGACCCGAAGGCAGACTGGGCGCTGCGGCATCTGGAACAGTTTCCTGTGGAGGTCAACTGCGCTTCCTATGAAGAGCTTTTGCGCGTGCCCGGGATCGGTGTCAAAAGCGCCCGCAGGATTGTTCAGGCGCGCAGAAGCAGCCGCCTGGAGTATCAGCATCTGAAAAAGATTGGTGTCGTTTTGAAGCGTGCGATTTATTTTATCACCTGCAACGGCAGACAGATGTATCCACTTCGAATTGAGGAAAACTTTATTACGCGGCAGCTTCTCGGCATCCGGGAAAATCTCCCGTTTGAAAAGGATGGTGTAACGTATCAGCAGCTGTCTTTATTTGATGATCGGAACTTCGGCTACGATGGGAAGCAGCTGGTACAGCCGGAAAGCGTCTGGAGGGGCGCAGCGGGGTGAAACCGAGAACCGGGGGGAGAAGCGCGGCGAGCCGAAAAGTTCTGTATGGGAAGGAGACGATGGTTTGACCGAATCTGATGTGGGGGAAAACGAAATGGAAGAGCTGATTCTGATATGCGAGGACTCGGTCGAAGGGATACTTACTGCAATTTATCGGATTTATGAATGGAAGCTTTGCGGCAAACGTGTTAAAATTCAAACAGGTGCATCGGATTTATGTCTGTTTACCCAGTACCGGGAGGTAATGCCGGATGCAGAGTGCGCGGCGAAGGTAGCACGAACCCTGCGGAGACGTTTCGGAGAGCAGGCATGGGAAGCGATCAGCTATGCGCTGGCGTCAGAGGAAGCCGACAAGAGTCAGGCAGTTTATGAGACGGTTGCAGCTGGTCTGTCCGGTCGGATCCGGGGACCGCTTTTACAGGCACTTGCAGAGCCATGTATCCATCGGGTGTTTGCACTGAGCCGGAGTGTACACAGGGTGCGGGAAAGAGTGCTTCAGTTTCTTCGGTTTCAGGAGATCACCGGCGGAATTTTATATGGGGAGATTGCGCCGGATGCAGACGTTCTTGCGCTTGTTATGCCGCATTTTGCAGACCGTTTCCCGTTGGAGAATTTTGTGATTCTGGATGAACGCAGGGCAGCAGCAGGAATCCATCCGGCAGGAAAGGCGTGGTTTTTGGCAAAGCTTTCAAAGCAGGAGTTGGATACACTGCAGCAGGCCGGACAGCAGAAGGATGAGAACGAACAGGAGATCGAAGTGCTGTTTCAGAGCTTTTGTCGGTCCCTTTCAATCCTTGAGCGGCAAAATCAACCCCTGCAGCAACAGCTGGTGCCGTTAAAGTATCGGATGCACATGACGGAATTTCAGAAAAAATAAGGCAAAAGCATGTGGAGGATACAGTGTCGTGGAGATCAAGGTTTCAGTAAGAGGACTGGTGGAGTTTTTGCTTCGCACAGGGGATATTGACAATCGCAAAAAATCTGCCCCGGACGACGCTATGGCGGAGGGAAGCCGAATTCACCGCATGATCCAGAAAAAGATGGGTTCCAGTTACCATGCAGAGGTTATGCTGCGTTATCGCAGAGACTGCGGGGAATATGATCTTGTCGTAGAGGGCAGGGCAGATGGGATTATCGATTCCGATCCCGTTGCAGTTGACGAGATCAAGGGGACGTATCGGGATTTGTCCCGGATGAAGGAGCCGAATCCGGTGCATTTGGCCCAGGCAAAATGTTATGCCTGGATGTATGGGCAGGAGCATGGAAAAGAGCGGATGGAGGTCAGTATGACCTACTGCAATATAGAGACAGAAGAAATCCGCTATTTCAAGTTTGTGTATGAGATGTCAGATCTGGAAGAATGGTTTGACAGTTTGCTGCAGGAGTATCGGAAGTGGTCAGATGCAGACATTGCCTGGAAGAAACTTCGTCAGGATTCCATTCACAGCCTGTCCTTTCCGTTCCCGTACCGGGAGGGACAAAAAGAGCTGGTCACGCATGTTTATCATACGATCTGCCACAGCAGAAAACTGTTTATCGAAGCACCGACCGGGGCGGGTAAGACGATTTCGACGGTGTTTCCGGCAGTCAAGGCAGTCGGGGAAGGAAAGGCGGATCGGATTTTTTATTTGACAGCGAAGACGATTGCCCGGACAGTCGCGGATCGTACGTTCGACCTTTTGCGGGAGCGCGGATTGCATTTTAAGACGGTGGTGCTGACGGCACGGGATAAAATCTGCTTTATGGAAGAATCGGAATGCAATCCGGACTCCTGTCCTTATGCAAAGGGACATTTTGACCGGATCAACGATGCGATTTTTGAATTGATGACGACAAAGGAGCATTACAGCCGGGAAGAAATCGAGGCCTGTGCTCAGAAATATAAGGTTTGCCCCTTTGAGCTGGGGCTGGATATGAGCCTGTTTTCCGATGGTATTTTGTGCGATTACAATTATGTCTTTGATCCGCATGTCTATCTGCGGCGCTTTTTCGGAGAAGGTGCAGGCAGAGAGCAGTATCTGTTTCTGATTGATGAGGCGCATAATCTTTTGGAGCGTGGTCGGGAAATGTACAGCGCTCAGTTATATAAAGAAGATTTCTTGACCTTGAAAAAGACTGTGAAGGCATTTTCTCCTCGCATGGAGAAGCTTTTGGATAAGTGCAATCGTGAGCTGCTTTTCCTGAAACGCGAATGCGGGGACTGGTGTATTGTGGAGGAGATAGATGCGTTCGTACAGGCACTTTTGCGGTTGTCGCCCTGTATGGAAGACTATCTCGAAAATCACGATGACAGCCCGGTTCGGCGGGAGATTCTGGACTTCTATTTTGAAATCAGTCATTTTCTGCAGATTTATGAGCTGATGGATCAGAAATATGTTGTGTATACAAAGCTGGATGAAGATGGACGCTTTTTGTTGCGACTGTTCAATGTTGACCCGTCGACGAACCTCAAGGAGTGTCTGCAGCGTTCCGTCAGCAGTGTGTTGTTTTCCGCGACTCTGCTTCCGATCCAGTATTATAAAAAGCTTCTGGGCGGAGAGGCAGAGGATTATGAGGTCTACGCGAAGTCCGTTTTTTCGCCGGAGAAAAAGGGGCTGTTTCTGGCGGAGGATGTGACCAGCCGTTATACGAGGCGTTCCGACCGGGAATACGATAAAATCGCGAATTACATTCATCAAACCGTGTCGCAGCGGCATGGAAATTATATGGTTTTTTTCCCATCACACGTCTTTTTGCAGCAGGTGTATGAGCGTTATCTGAGGTGTTATGCGGTAAAAGACGATACAGAGTGTCTGGTACAGACCGAGCATATGGATGAGGCTGAGCGGGAGGCGTTTTTGCAGCGCTTTGAGGGAAATCCCGGAATGAACCTGTCTGATATTATCCATATGGAAATCGAAGTGGAGGAAGAAAGCAGTCTGGTTGGCTTTTGCGTGCTGGGTGGGATTTTTTCCGAGGGGATCGATTTAAAGGAGGACAGTCTGATCGGCGCTCTGATTGTAGGAACCGGACTGCCGCAGGTCTGCACGGAACGGGAGATTATTCGGGGATATTTCGAAGAAAACGGAGAAAATGGTTTTGACTATGCCTACCGGTACCCTGGCATGAACAAAGTGCTTCAGGCGGCAGGCAGGGTTATCCGGACAGCGGATGATGTCGGAATCGTGGCGCTTTTGGACGACCGGTTCCTGACGCCGGGCTACCGCAGGCTGTTTCCACGGGAGTGGGAGCAGTTTGAGGTCGTCCGGGGAGAGAGCATCGGCAGCCGGGTGGAGAAGTTCTGGAACGACTGGTTATAGGACTATGCGTCTATCCGTCCGGCACGCAGCCACGCGATTTCCCGGCGGTAGGGAGGCAGCAGCTTTTTTGGATTCTGCGGGTCAGGATACCAGGGCGTTTCGAGGATTTTGGGGATAGTCAAAAAATCAGGATGATGGACGATATGGTACAGCGGTGCAAACCCGATCTGACCGACACCGAGATTGGCATGTCGGTCTTTGGCGGCTCCCTTTTCGTTCTTGCTGTCGTTGATATGGAAAACTGCGATCTGATCCTTGCCGAGGGTTTTGTCAAACTCATCCAGGACGAGATCAGGATTGGCTGTGAGATCATATCCTGCGTCGTGGACGTGGCAGGTGTCGAAGCAGACGCGCAGCCGGTCAGGAAAACGGACACCGTCATAGATTGCAGCCAGTTCTTCAAAGCGTTTGCCGATTTCGGAGCCTTTGCCTGCCATTGTTTCCAGTGCGATGCGGACCGGAGAAGGCTGGGAAAGCACTTCGTTTAAGCCTTCGATGATCTGATGGATTCCAGCATCCGTTCCTGCGCCGACGTGGGAACCGGGATGCAGGATGAGCACGTCGCTGCCCATCGCTTCTGTCCGCTCAATTTCCTTTGCGAGAAATTCAACCGCGAGGGAAAAGACCTCCGGTTTTACGGTATTGGCGAGATTGATGATATAAGGGGCGTGGACGACGAAGCGGGTAATATTGTTCTGGCGCATCCGTTCCTGTGCCTGTGGGATGCAGAGCTCATCCACCGGTTTACGTCGGGTGTTCTGCGGCGCGCCGGTATAAAGCATAAAGGTATTGGCTCCGTAGGAAAGCGCTTCCTGGACGGAACCGTCCATCATAGATGTTCCGCTCATGCCCACATGGGAGCCGATCAGGAGCGGTTGGCAAGCTGTTTTGCCAGAGGGTTTACAAAGTGGATTCATAGGTTCTCCATTTCTGTAAAGATTTTTAAACGAGTGTGTAGTTTGACCGACGGATATCAGTATCATCGATATATTGTAGCATGAGTACAGAGTGGGAGAAAGTACAAAAAGGAGAATTTCAATGTCATCGCAGCAGCTGCAGTTTTATGAACAGAAAATTATCAGCGATAAAGAGTTTCCAATCGAAGTATTTATGAACCAGGTTCAGGACAAATGCCAGTATTTCCACACACACTGGCATGAGCACATTGAGCTGCATTACGTTGTACATGGGGAGACGGATATTTTGCTCAATCAGACCAGGTATACCTTTCGACAAGGCGATCTTGCTGTCATTAACAGCAATGTCCTGCATGCCGGTTTTTGCAACGGAACCCCGGTAGAGGTGCTGGTTGTTATTTTTGAGCTGGACGAGCTGTCTGCGCAGGTAGCGGAAAAAAATATTTTGTTTCAGCCAATGATCTGTGCAGATACAAAGATACAGGAGCTCATGAGCCTGATCTATCAGGAACAGAATGAAAGAAGCCTTGGCTGGAAGCTTGCCTGTAAGGGAGCATTGCTGCAGCTGATCGCTTATCTGGTGCGCCGCTACGCAGAACAGATGCTGACGGATAAAGAGAGCTTAAAGCGTCGGAAAAATCTGGAGCGCCTGAACACGGTTGTCCATTATATTGAGGAAAATTATACGGACAGCATATCAAATGCACAGCTGGCTGAACTGATCCATGTCAGCGAAGACAGGTTTAACCATCTGTTTCGGGAGAGTATGGGGATGGCGCCGCTGCAGTATATGAATGAGGTGCGTTTAAAGAAAGCCATGCATCTGTTAAAAAGCGGAAATTATTCTGCGGCAGAGGTTGCGGATGCGGTCGGATTTTCGGATTACAATCATTTCGGAAGATTGTTCCGGCGGTATTATCAATGTACACCGATGGAAGCGGTGCGGGAATCCGAGGGCAAGAGTGCAAAGCGTCCGGGTAGAAGTGAAGGAATCAAAACCTTCGAAATCGGATCCATAAAAAAAGAAGATCCAGTGGATGTAAAATCGGAAAAAGAAAAGAAGAAATAGCAGAATCGTATGAGAGAGTAGCAAAGGAGGTCTATCTTTCTTTCGTTTTATTCATTAAAATGTGTAGCATAGAAACAAAATAAAAACAGTGATTGTTGGAAATGAATACAAAATGACGAATCTGATCAATGCTAAAGGAGGAAAATGCACATGAAATTAGGAGTATTGACGGTTGCCTTGGGCGATATGTCCCTGGATGCGGCATGTAAATTTTTGTCTGAACAGGGCGTACAGATGGTGGAGATCGGTTGCGGCGGCTTCCCTGGAACGGCGCACTGCAACGCGGCAGAGCTTCTGGCGGATGAAAATAAGCAGAAAGAGTTTTTAGACACAATTCACAAATATGGCTTGGAGATCAGTGCACTGAGTGCACACGGGAATGCAGTCCATCCTGATAAAGCGATTGCAAAGAAATTCGATGAGGATCTGACCAATGCGATCCTGTTGGCAGAAAAGCTTGGTGTTCCGGTTGTAAATACGTTTTCCGGTTGCCCTGGCGGATCTCCGGAGGACAAGACTCCCAACTGGGTTACCTGTCCTTGGCCGGATGATTTTTCCGAGATTCTGGAATATCAGTGGAACGATGTTCTGATTCCTTACTGGAAAGAAAAGGTTGCTTTTGCAAAAGCGCATAACGTACATAAAATCGCACTGGAGCTGCATCCCGGCTTCTGCGTATACAATACAAGAAGTCTGTTAAAGCTGCGTGAGGCAGTTGGTCCGGAAATCGGCGCGAACCTGGATCCCAGCCACCTGATCTGGCAGGGAATGGATTTGATCGCAGTAATCAGAGAGCTTGGCAAGGCAAATGCGATTTTCCATTTCCATGCAAAAGACACCAAAGTGGATGCAATCAACACTGCAGTAAACGGCGTACTGGATACTCAGCATTACAGCGAAGAACTGACCCGTTCCTGGATCTTCCGCTCTGTTGGTTACGGTCATGGCGAAGATTACTGGAAAGCGATCGCTTCCGAACTTCGTCTTGCAGGTTATGACTATGCGATCAGCATCGAGCATGAAGACAGCCTGATGTCTGGTAAGGAAGGACTGTTAAAGGCAATCGGATGCCTGAAGAATTCCCTGATCTTTGAGGACAGAGGAAATATGTATTGGGCATAACATGGAACTTCCGTCGGAAGTTCCAGCGAGTTACTGCGTAACCCGGCGTGTTTGCGAAAACAGTTCCGGATGGTTTTACCGAGTTGCTTTTGCAACTCGGCATATAGGCAGGGACGCAGAAGCGTCCTGCTGCGACAGAACAGAAAAGAGGAAAAGACATGAAACATAGACTTGCGATGGTCGGCTTTGGCGGAATGGCAGGCTGGCATTATGATTTGATTCAGAGAATTGACGACCTGGAAGTTGCAGGTATCTGGGATATTAAGGAAGAACGCAGAACCTATGCAGAAGGCAAGGGCATCCATGTATATAAAAGCGAAGAAGATCTGATGGCAGATCCGACTGTTGATATCGTACTGGTAGCAACTCCGAATGATGTTCATAAAGGTGTTGTCATTCGTGCCATGGAAGCTGGCAAGAACGCCGTTTCCGAGAAGCCTGTAACTCTTTGCTCTGCGGATCTTGCAGAAATGCGCGCGGCTGCGGAAAAGACCGGCAAATTCTTTACCGTACATCAGAATCGTCGTTGGGATGAAGATTTCCTGACGGTAAAGAATATCATGGCAGAAGGCAAGCTGGGCGAGATTTTCAGAATTGAATCCAGAGTACACGGTTCCAGAGGTATCCCCGGTGACTGGAGACAGGAAAAAGAGCATGGCGGCGGCATGGTGCTTGACTGGGGCGTACATCTTCTGGATCAGGCGCTGTTATTATATCCCGGTGTGAAGTTAAACACTGTTTATGCAACTCTGACCAACGTAACCAACCAGCTGGTTGACGACGGCTTTTCTGCAGACCTCGGGTTTGAAAACGGAGTGCATGTGCTGGTTGAGGTTGGCACGAGCAACTTTGTATCCCTGCCTCGCTGGTATGTATTAGGCGCTGACGGAACGGCTGTCATCCAGGATTTCGGCAGAGACGGCAAGATGGTATGTGCAACCGGCGTCAATGAAGGTGATGTTGTTCCGGTCATCACGGCAGCAGGCCTGACAAAGACCATGGCTCCGAGAAGAGAGGATACCATCCGCACAGAGGATCTGCCTTGGGCAGATAGTGACATCCGCGATTTCTACCGCAATGTAATGGCAGTGATCGAAGGAAAAGCAGAGAGCAGGATCAAGCTGGATGAGGTTGCAAGAGTTATGCGCCTGATGGAAGCAATTTTCGAATCTGCAGAAAAGAAACAGGTTATCAAATTCGAAGCCTGAAAACAGGGGAACAGTCGGAGTGCCTGCAAAATGGGCGTTCCGACAGCATAGATAGAAGGAGAGGGATCCATGAGCAAAACATTACCGATTGCAGTACAGGTTTATTCGGTAAGGGAAGAGGCGGAGCGTGATTTTGCCGGCACAATGAAAAAGCTGGGTGAGATGGGCTACGACGGTGTAGAACTGGCAGGATTATATGGAAAAAGTGCAGAAGAGATCCGTGACAGCATAAAAGCGGCAGGACTGACTGCGATCAGTGCACATGTTTCCTATGACGAGCTGGCTGGAGATTTGGAAAAGACTCTGCAGGACTATGAAACCATCGGCTGCCGCTATATCGTAATTCCCTGGCTGGGGGAAGACCGCAGATTTGGAGCAGCTTTATATGAGGAAACAATAAAGGGAATCCCGGTGATTTCAGAGGGCTGTAAAAAACACGGCATGACGCTTCTGTATCACAATCACGATTTTGAATTTGCAAAGACACCGGACGGTACCTATGCGCTGGATCAGCTGTATGCAGAGGTTCCTGCGGATGTGCTGGGTGCAGAGCCGGACACCTGCTGGATCAAGGTTGGCGGACCGGATCCCAGCGAATGGTTGAAAAAATACAGCGGACGCTGCCCGCTGGTACATGTAAAGGATTTTCGGCGCAAAGCAGATGGCGTAGATCTGCTGGCACTGGGCGAAGGAGAACAGGATTTTCCGACTCTGGTAAAGACCGCAAAAGAGTGCGGTGCACAGTGGCTGGTTATTGAACAGGATGATCATCCCTACGGGACACCCATGGGAGATATGAAAAAAAGCCTTAATTATTTAAAAGAACTTGGAAAGGAGTCTGACATGACAAAAATTATTAAAGCAGGCGTAGTAGGCTGCGGCGGAATTGCAAACGGAAAGCATTTTCCCGCAATCAAGAAAAACGGAAAGATCGAGCTGGTTGCATTTTGTGACCTGATCAAAGAGCGGGCGGAGAAAGCAAAAGAAGAATACGGCACACCCGACGCAAGAGTTTATACCGATTATACAGAGCTGGTGAAAGAGGATGTGGACGTTGTCTACGTTCTGACTCCCAATAACGCACATGCACCGGTCAGCATTGCAGCAATGAAAGCCGGCAAGCACGTTATGTGTGAAAAGCCTATGGCAAAGACCTATGCAGAGGCAAAGGAAATGGTAAAAACCGCAAAAGAGACAGGTAAGATCCTGACCATCGGCTACCAGAACCGTTATCGTGCAGATTCCCAGTATTTAAAGAGTGCCTGCGAAGCAGACGAGCTGGGTGAGATTTACTATGCAAAGGCTCATGCGATTCGCAGAAGAGCCGTTCCGACCTGGGGCGTATTTATTGATGAAGAAAAGCAGGGCGGCGGTCCCCTGATCGATATCGGTACTCATGCACTTGACCTGACACTGTGGATGATGAACAACTACGAGCCCGCAAGCGTAACCGGTTCTACCTACCGTAAGCTGGCAGACCAGACTCAGACCGGCAATGCTTGGGGAGACTGGGATCCTAAGAAGTTCACTGTAGAAGATTCTGCATTCGGCTTCATCAAGATGAAGAATGGCGCGACCATCGTTCTGGAAGCTTCCTGGGCATTAAATTCGTTGGATGTAGATGAAGCAAAGACCAGCCTGTGCGGTACCAAAGCAGGCGCTGATATGAAGGATGGCCTTCGCATCAACCGCGTACATCACGGACGTCAGTGTGTAGAAAAACCCGACTTAGGTGCAGGCGGTGTTGCTTTCTACGATGGCACAGAAGAAAAACCCGCAGATATCGAAGCAGAAGTTTTCTACAATGCAGTAACCAAGGGCACTCCTCTGACTGTAGAACCGGAGCAGGCTCTGGTTGTTACACAGCTGCTGGAAGCAATTTATGAATCTGCAAAGACTGGCAAGACCATTTACTTTGACTGATTCTGGAAGTAAACAATAGAATGCACGCTCCGCGAACATTCTATTGTCATGAATAATAGAATGCACGCTCTGCAAGCATTCTATTGTCATGAATAAAAATGTAGATCCTGCCCGGTTGCAAGACGGTCGGGCAGGATTTTTGGGGAAAAGGAATTACCAGGCTGTATTAGAAGGTCTGACTGGTGGATTCCTGAATAAAAAGGAGAACTGGATATGACATTGGGGATGATTAGCTGGATCCGTGAAGAGGATTTTCAGCGGGTAAAAGCAAAAGGACTGTCCTTCGTAGAGCTGGATGTTAATGACAGAGTGAAGGAATTTTTGGATGCATTGGAGCAGACAAAGGAATATAGCAAAAAGTACGATCTTCCGGTAGCGGCCATCGGACGTTGGGGAAGTGCCAGAATCGATGAAAACGGCATCCGTGAGGAAGAGCTTGCAATAGAATACAGCCTGATCGATGCGGCAGCAGAGCTTGGCACTGGCATTTATATCACCGGCTGCAACTATGTAGACAGCCTTTCTTATTATGAAAACTGCTCCTTTGCCATTGCATATTTTGAAAAGCTCATCGCATACGGCAAAGAAAAGAATATAAAAATTGCAACCTACAACTGCCGCTGGAATAACTTTGTGTGCAATGCGGAAGCATATAAGATCATTCATGGTTATTTAAAAGACCTGTATATCAAGTATGATACCTCCCATTGCATCAATGCAGGCGGCGATTATCTGCAGGAGACAAGAGACTGGGGCAAGAGATTTATACATGTGCACTTAAAGGGCGCTGTAAAAATCGAAGGCAAGGTATATGACAACCCGCCCGCAGGCATGGATCAGACCGATTGGACCTCCTTTATGGGTATTCTGTACGGCTTGGGGTATGACGGCGGCCTGAGCATCGAGCCGGAATCTGCATACTGGCATGGTGAGCTTTCCGACAGAGGCGTTGATTACACAATCCGGTATTTCAGAAATATGATGATTTAAGTACAAACAATAGAATGCACGCTCTGCGAGCATTCTATTGTCATGAACAAAAGGTTCTAAACTTTACTTAAGGATATGCTGTTGATAAAATAAATTCAATCGACAGTTGATAAACAGTTTTACTATGTTTGATGGAGGAGAAAAATTTATGAAAATCAAAAAAGTACTGGCAATGTGCCTGATAAGCGCAATGGTGCTGGGGTCCTTCGCAGGGTGCGGCAAGGACGAGGGCGAAAGCACAGTCAGCGTGAATCAGGAGGATCCTGCATGGAAGGAAGCCATGACCACGCCCTATGGGAAATATCCGGAAACAGTGAACTACACCCTGGGGAAGACGGTAACGAATTTTGACGTGCTGGATGGGACGAAATATGAGGGCGATGACGATGAAAACAATGCATGGACCAGATATCTGAAGGAGAAGCTGAACGTACAGAACACGAACCTGTTCGAGGCGAATGACGGGGATGACTATGAGCAGAAGGTGTCCATGGCCATCGTCAGCGGCGAGATACCGGATATCATGGGGGTGGGAGATTACGATACATTAAAGCAGTTGTATGAGAACGACCTGATTGCGGACCTGACAGAGGTCTATGAAAACTGCGCCAGCGACAAAATCAAGGAGATCTATGATTCCTATGACGGCGTGTGCCTGAAGACAGCCATGTTCGACGGAAAGCTGATGGGACTGCCTACCACGGAAATCTCCCACGGGCCTGGGATCCTGTGGCTGAGAAAAGACTGGATGGACAAATGCGGCCTGGAAGAGCCCAAGACCATGGAGGACATCTATAATATCCTGGAGCAGTTCCTGGTACAGGATCCCGGCGGGAACGGCGAGGGCAAGACAGTGGGCCTTGTAATCGATCCGGAGATAGCAGGCGATTCCGGCGGAAGCTATATGGCCAACAATATCTTCACCCTGTATGGGGCATTTCCGAAGCAGTGGATTGATGACGGAAGCGGCAATGCCATCTACGGCTCCGTGCAGCCTGAAATGAAAGGTGCCCTTGAACAGCTTTCCAAGATGTACAATGAGGGGTTGATTGACAAACAGTTCGTCACCAGGACCGGCGATGACAGAAAGGGTCTTCTCAACAGCGGGAAGAGCGGCGCCTTTTTCGGCAACTGGTGGGGTGCATGGGAAGTGGCTGACAGCATGACTTTGAACAAAGAGGCAAGGTGGGAGCCTTACATCTGCCCTGTGGGTGCTGATGGGAAAGTGACCATGTTCACGGGCAATCCCAACAGCGGTTATGTGGTGGTGAGAAAGGGCTTCGAACATCCGGAGCTGATTGTGAAGCTGGCAAACATGCAGTTCGATTATTCCCGTTATGAGGAAAAGGATGACGAGGCCTATAAGGAGCTGGCAGATTACAGCGAGCTGAACGCGGGCGGAACCATACTTGACATGAACATTGACTATTATGATGCCTTCCCCAGGAGCAGCAAGAAGGTGGTGGATGCGCTGGAGAGCGGAGATACCAGTCCGTTGAACCGTCATGACATGGGTACATACGTGAACAGCAAGAAATATCTGGACAGCCTTGCCAATGGGGAAGAATCCACATCAGCCGGATGGGCTTCCTACAATTCCATGGCAGCCGCGAGCCTTGTGGCCGAGACGGAAGTCAATAAAGTGACCCCTGTGTTCTTTGGGAGCACTAAGTCCATGCCATTGAAGTGGCCCACCCTGGACAAGATGGAGCAGGAAATGCTGTTAAAGATAATAACAGGCGAGAAGCCCGTGGACTACTTTGACGAATTCGTGACAGAGTGGAACAAGACAGGCGGTGAACAGATTACTGAGGAAGTGAACCAGGCTATCAAACAATAAGAAGGAGCGATCAGGCATGAAGCGTAAAAAAGACCAAATGGCTTTGCATCTTATGATGCTCCCGGGTATGATCTTGCTGGCAATATTCTCGTTTACACCAATGTTTGGAATCATCATGGCATTCCAAAACTACATGCCTGCCAGGGGGATCGCGAAATCCCCCTGGGTAGGCATGGACAACTTTATATTCATGTTCCAGATGCCGGACAGCAAGCAGATTTTCATCAATACCATCACGATTGCGGTGGGAAAGATCATCCTGAGCACCTTCGTGACGATTGTTTTCGCGCTGCTGCTGAATGAAATCAAGAACAAGTTCATGAAGAGAAGCATCCAGACCATCGTGTATCTGCCCAACTTCCTTTCCTGGGTCATTCTGGCGACGGTTGTGGTCAATATCTTTTCCTACGAGGGGCCGATCAATGCAGTCCTTGAAATGCTGGGGATCGAACCGATTCTGTTCATGGCCAGCAATAAATGGTTCCGCTCTGTCCTGATCGTGACGGATGTCTGGAAGGGCTTCGGATATGGGGCCATCATTTACCTGGCGGCCTTATCGGGAATCGACCCGGGATTGTATGAAGCGGCAGCCATCGATGGCGCCAACCGGTTCAAGCGGGTATGGCATATCACTTTGCCCGGAATCCTGCCTACGATAATGCTGGTGACCATCATGAACCTTCCCAATGTGCTGAACGCCGGCTTTGACCAGATATTCAACCTGTACAACCCTCTGGTCATGGAGACGGCGGACATCATCGATACCTGGGTGTACCGGGTAGGCCTGGTGGAAAGGCAGTACAGCCTTGGTACCGCAGTGGGGCTGTTGCGCTCGATCGTGGGAATCATTTTGATGCTGTCAGCCAACAAAATCGCGCAAAAAGTGACAGATTACAGGATCTTTTAGGAGGGGCGGAATGATTGAAAAGAGAACCTTTGGTGGCATTGTCGCCGATATCATCATATGGATCATAGTGGGAGCGCTGGCACTGTCCTGCCTGATGCCCCTGATGAATATAGTCGCCATATCCCTGAGCGACAACGCCGCAGTGTCAGCCAACCTGGTGAATATATTCCCGATTGGCTTCAATATAAGTTCCTATCAGGAAATCATGGGAGATAAGCAGTTCTGGCGTTCCTTTGGCATCTCTGTCTTAAGAGTGGTCCTGGGATTGTCTGTCAATATAACGCTGCTTGTGCTGACAGCCTATCCGCTGTCCAAGAGCCCCAAGTTCTTCACCGGACAGAAGGTATATATGTCCTTAATCCTGTTCGCCATGCTGTTTTCCGGCGGCCTGATTCCCACCTTTATGGTGGTGAATTCACTGAAGCTGACCAATACGATCTGGGCGCTGATATTGCCGGGAGCCGTGCCGCTGGGGAATGTGATTCTGCTGATGAACGCCTTCCGGGGAGTGCCCAAATCATTGGAGGAGGCCGCCATGATTGATGGGGGGTCCCAGTGGGTGATTTTGCTGAAAGTATTCCTGCCGGTGGTAAAGCCCACTCTGGCAGCAGTCACGCTGTTTACCATAGTGGGGCACTGGAACGACTATTTCTCAGCTTTGGTCTACATTACCGATACGGCGAACTATCCCTTGCAGACATATATTCAGCAGCTGAACGTGGATATTACGGAGGTGACCGATCCTGACAAACTGGAGCAGCTTGCGCGCATTTCCAGTAGGACGCTGAACTCGGCAAAGATTGTGGTATCTACCATTCCGCTTCTGATGATTTATCCCTTTATGCAGAAATATTTCGTGTCAGGCATTGTGGTGGGATCTGTCAAAGAGTAGAGAAAAACAGGAGGTGTTTTAATAAAAGAATGGATTTTACAGGCGTATATCATAAAGCATCGGAACAGATGTGTTATCCCTTAAATGAGGATGAACTGATTGTGAATCTAAAAACAGGATATGATGTGAAACGTGTCTTTATCTATTATGGCGATCCCTTTGAAGCGGGAATCCTGGGCGGAAAAGAGCAGTGGGCAGGAAAAAAAGAAGAGATTTGTTTCAAGAAGCATCTGAGGCATCATCTGTGGTGGACTACCACATTGACACCCAGGTTCAAGCGGTGCAAGTATTATTTTGAGCTTCATACGGAGGAGGAGACATGGTATTATTTCGAGAACGGATTCCTTAGCGAAGAGCAGATTGGAATGGAGGGCAGGATGCTGCAATGCTTCGTCATGCCCTGGATGAACCCTGCCGATGTGAACAGTACGCCTGACTGGGTAAACGATACGGTATGGTACCAGATCTTCCCGGACCGGTTCTGCAACGGGACACCTGAGAAAAACGGCGCGGATATCGAAAAATGGCGCACGGGGCCTGTCTCCAACGCAGAGAGGTTCGGCGGAAACCTGGAAGGGATCCGAAAGAAGCTTCCCTATTTACATGACCTGGGGATATCGGGTATTTACCTGAACCCTATTATGGAAGCGGAGTCCACCCACAAATACGATACAAGGGATTACACGAAGATCGACCCGCAGTTTGGCACCAATGAGGAGTTTGCCCGGCTGGTAAAGGAAGCCCATGCCCATGGAATCCGCATCATGGTGGATGCCGTCTTCAACCACTGCGGCAGGAGCTTTGGCCCATGGGCGGACGTGGTGGAGAAAAAGAGCGGATCCCCCTATGCCGACTGGTTCATGATACAGGACTGGGATGCCTTTGAGAGGCATGGGGATACCAGGGACGGGAGATTCTATTCCTTTGCCTTTACGGACAGGATGCCGAAGCTGAATACCAACAATCCGGAAGTAATCCGATATTTCTGCCAGGTCTGTAAGAGATGGATCAGGGAATTCGACATCGACGGCATCCGGTTCGACGTGGGAAATGAGGTGTCCCACCGTTTCCTGAAGGAGCTCAGGAGACAATTGAAGAGCGTGAAGCCGGATCTCTATCTGCTGGGCGAAATCTGGCATGATGCCAGTCAGTGGCTGGGGGGAGATGAATACGATTCGGTGATGAACTATCCGCTGACCAGCGGGATCCAGGATTTTTTCCTGGATCAGGCAGCAGAGAAGGATGAATTTGAGTATATGGTGAACCGCTGCTATACCATGTACATGCAGCAGAATAATAATGTGATTTTCAACTTGTTGGATTCCCACGATACGGAAAGGCTTATGAACCGATGCCAGGATTTGGATATCTTTTACCAACAACTTGCAATTTTGTTCACCATGCCGGGCAGTCCTTGTATTTATTATGGGACGGAAATTGCCTTAGAGGGCGCCCATGATCCAGACTGCCGCAGATGCATGCCCTGGGACGAGATTGATTCTGCCGAAAATCAGAAAAAAATCGAATTAATGAAATCGCTAATCCGTATGCGTATACAGGAAGATGCCTGCAGAAGCCTGTACTTTGACTTTCCGCATAAGTATTCCCAGAAGCGATGTGTGGAATACAGAAAGCTGAATCTGGATGGAAAATGGATAGAAGTGTTGCTGAACTGTGGCAGCGAGCCGATTGAGATACAGGGCCAGGGGGAAATCCTTTTTGCCAGAAGATGCGAAGGGAACAGTCTGGATGTGCGGGGGACGTTGATCCGGCGGCTGCCATCTACGGTGTGATGAAGACAGTGCTTTTCATCCCCATCATCATCGGCTTGCCGGTGGCGATGGGGATGTTGTGTTCCAGTCCTCTCCAGACCGGGGCGACGTAGGACTGTCGTTTGGTGGATGTTGCCACGTTGGCTGGGATGGTGTTGAGCCGGACACTAGTGCGCTCTGTCCCCCATCAGATACCGCAGATAGCAGATGGCCGCGTTCGTCCAGAGCATATTGGCTACAATGCAGCCATAACCGCCTTGCTCACTATTGACTGGAAAGAGCCGCCGCAGGTCTCAGAGACGGACTACAGGCAGGAGATATTTGACTTCCTGAAAGAGGTGCAGATTTCCTTTACACAGAAGGAACAGATTTACAGGCTGGTAGAAAAGTATGGGAAAAATCCATTGATCATACAGGAACTGTCAGCGCTGGATTTAGGCCGGGAAGTTTATGAAGTTGTCAGCGTATTACTTTGGGCGTATGGAGCAAATGGGATGTAAGTATGGCAGATTAAGAAAGGAAGGGAAATACTGTGGCGTATTGTACGAAAACAGACTTAAGGAATCAGGTTATTTATTCCATATATGTGAGAAATTACAGTGAGGAAGGTACTTTCCTGGAAGTAGAAAAGGATTTGGACAGGATAAAGGGATTGGGGGTAGATATCATCTGGTTTCTGCCAATCTACCCCATAGGGCAGGAAAAGCGGAAAGGCATCCTTGGCTCACCCTATGCCATTGCCGATTACAGGAAAGTGAATCCGGAACTGGGTACAATGGATGACTTTAAGCATCTGGTGGAGGGAATCCGTACAAGGGGAATGAGGGTGATGCTGGATATTGTGTACAATCACACATCACCGGATTCGTGGCTCGCCAAAAACCATCCCGAATACTTTTACAAGACACCGGAAGGGGAGATGGGAAACCGGGTGGGGGACTGGGGAGATATTGTCGACCTGGATTATGGGAATAAGGAATTATGGGACTACCAGATTGATACGCTGAAAATGTGGGCCGGCATCGTAGACGGCTTCCGCTGTGATGTTGCGCCGCTTGTTTCCCTTGCGTTCTGGCTGAAAGCCCGGGAAGAAGTGGCAAGGGTCAATCCGGAATGTATCTGGCTCAGCGAATCTGTAGAACCGGAATTTATTGTGGACATGCGGGCAAAGGGAATGACGAACCTGTCCGATTCGGAGATATTTCAAACCTTCGATATGTGTTATGATTATGATATTTTTAAATATTTCAGGCAGTACCTGAATGGGGAAGGTACGCTGGGAAGGTATGTGGAAGCAGTCAATATGCAGGAATACATTTACCCTGCCAATTATGTAAAGATGAGATACCTGGAAAATCATGATCAGGACAGGGCCAAAGAAATCATCCCGAAGGAATCGGCGCTCCGTAACTGGACGGCATTTCTTTATTTTCAGAAAGGGGCTACGCTTCTTTACGCCGGGCAGGAGAACCAAAATGAAACCAGGCCGGATCTGTTCAACAAGGACGTTATAAATTTGGATGGAAGCCGTGACATTTCAGATATGTTGAGGCAGCTCTATCAGATAAAAAAGCTTCCGGTTGTTGCGAAGAGCAGTTACCGTTTATCGGCTGATGAAGGTTTGGGCGCAGCCATCGGCGAGCATAAGGAGATACAGGGAAAGGGCAGGCTTTTGGGAATATTCAGCTTTGAAGGGAAATGCGGACAGGTAGAGGCAGGGATACAGGACGGAACTTACACAAATATGGTGAATGGAAAGGAGATTCGGATAGAAGACGGAAAAATTGATTTGAAAATGTGCCCGGTCATCATAAAAGAAAACGGAGAATGAGCCTATGAAAAGAGCATGTGGAACAAAAGGCCTTTGAAAATGTTCTTAGGATAAGAACGCCTTCAAAGGCTCTTTTTGTTGTATAACGGACTGCAGTCTGGAGGAAGATGCAGATGAAAAGCAAAGAAGCGATAGAGAGACATATCAAAGAGCTATTGTCAGAGATGACAGTGGAAGAAAAGCTGGATGAGCTGGATCCGAATATTATGGGGATCGATTGGGAAAAAATCGAAGAACCGATGCGCAGGGAATGCCTGGAAAAACTGGAAAAACGGCGGGCAGATGCAAGAGTTTATAATGCACTGCAGAAATATGCAAAAGAACAAACACGTCTGGGAATTCCGTTTTTGTTCCATGAGGAGGCCCTGCATGGGCTGCATCGCCGTGACGCAACGATCTTTCCACAGCAGCTGACTCTTGCCGGTGCTTTTGAACCGGCACTGTGTGAGGATATGGGGCGGATGGTTGCGGCAGAGACCCGCGCGAAAAATATACATGAGGTGCTGGCTCCGGTGCTGGATCTTGCCCGCGACCCAAGATGGGGGCGGACGGAGGAAACCTACGGAGAAGATACCTATCTTTCCTCGAAGCTTGGTGCCGCGGTTGTGCGGGGATTGCAGGGAGAGGATCTTGCAACCGACCATACAGTAGCGTCAGAACTGAAGCATTATACCGGCTACGGAAATCCGATCGGCGGATTAAACTGCGCACCGACTACAATGGGACGGCATGATGTATTTTCCTATTGCATGCCGGTCTTTGAGGAAGCATTTGTAAAGGCGGGTGCAACGGATACGATGTGCTCGTACAATTCGATCGATGGTTTTCCGGTTGTATCGGATCATGAAATTCTGACAGACGTGCTGCGGGGAACCTATAAAATGCCAGGCTTTGTACGCTCTGATATGACGGCGATCATCATGCAGCATACGGCGCATCACAGTGCAGCAACGCCGAAGGAGGCACTGCAAAAGGCGGTCAAAGCCGGCGTTGACGTGCAGTTTGCGGATTATTCTCACGAAGAATATCGGAGACTGATGAAAGAAATGCTTGCAGATGGCAGCATTACGATGGAGGAGCTGGATACCTCGACTGCCCGGGTGCTGCGTGTGAAGGACATGCTCGGACTGTTTGAAAATCCTTATGTGGATGAGACGCTGGAATCTAAGGTGGTACACTGCAAGGAGCATCAGGACAAGGCATTGGAAATCGCACAGAAAACAGTTGTCCTGTTAAAAAATGAAAATAATATGCTGCCGCTGTCCAGGAGCATTCGGAAAATAGCGGTGCTTGGACCCAACGCAAATCTTCCGGTTATGGGCGATTATTGTATGGAGCCGGATTACCATGCAGTAACACTGCTGGAGGGGATCCGGGAGGTGCTGGGCGTTCCGGCGGAGAATGTAGAGACAGCTGCCAATGCCTCACATCCGGAAATTGTCTACGACAAGGGCTGCAATATTCTGGGTGCAGAGATCAAGCCGCTGGAGCGATGGTGGTTCAATGCAAAGCCGCGTCCGGCGGTGGGTATCACGGAGATCGATTACGGTTTTACAGCGGAGTATTTCAACGGTGCAGATTTTTCGGGAGAACCGGTTCTGACGAGACTCGATTCGCAGATCAACTTCAACTGGATCTACCATGCTCCGGATGATAAAGTAGATTCCAGACAGTTCTGCGTCCGCTGGACGGCAACGATGTGCAGCCCGAAGAGCTTTGAAGGAAGGATCGGGTTATCCAGTCCGGACAGTATGCGGCTGTATATTGACGGAGAACTTGTTATTGATGGCTGGGGAGAAGATAAGGAAGCAAGCCAGATGGTTCCGTTTTTCTTTGAGAGCGGCAGAAAATATGATGTGCGTGTGGAATTTAGAAATGATGCGAGAGGCGTGCGGGTGATTTTCGGCTACGACCACGGAGAAGAAACCATCGACCGTGCGATCCGGTTCGCAAAAGAAAGCGATCTGGCGATCGTGGCACTTGGGGATTCGACAGAAACCTCCGGAGAAAATTTTGACCGGACGACGCTTAACCTGCCCGGAAAGCAGCTGGATTTTCTGAAAGCAGTGTATGAAACGGGTACCCCGGTGGTGCTGGTCATGAATACGGGACGTCCGGTTTCCTGTACCTGGGAGCAGGAGCATATCCCTGCGATTCTACAAGCAGGCTTTAACGGGGAAAAGGGTGGACTGGCAACGGCACAGGTTCTGTTCGGGGATGTGAATCCATCCGGACATCTGACAATGAGCTATCCGCGCAGTGCAGGCCAGATTCCGTGCCACTATTCCCGTAAACCTGCAGGCGGGCGAAAATACGTTGAGATGGACTGGAACCCGCTGTATCCCTTCGGCTATGGGCTGTCCTACACGACATTTTCCTTTGAGAATCTGAGGCTGTCCGCTTCCGAAATTCATGGGGACGAATCGCTGGAGGTACTGTTAGACGTAACGAACACAGGCAGCCGTGCCGGAGCAACGGTGGCGCAGATTTATGTCGATGACCATTATACATCCGTGGTACGCCCGATTATGGAGCTGAAAGGATTTCAGCGCGTGGAGCTGGAAGCAGGAGAGACAAAGACGCTGCACTTTACGCTCGGATTTGATGAGCTGCGCCTGTTGGACGCTTCCTATCACTGGGTGGTGGAACCGGGCGACTTCACAGTGCTCGCGGGGGCGAATGCCGGGGATCTGCCGCTGAGGGCGGATTTCAGAGTAGTGTGAGGACAGGACAAGTGCCGCGTGTGACAGTTTGGCAGAGGAAAGTTAAGGCGTACCGCATGGCAAACGGAGGAAAGCAGAGTGCGTGTCTTGTCAGTGCATTGCTTCAGGTGAAAACTTCATAAGAAAAACGGGAACTGCCGGGAAACGATTTCCGGCAGTTCTTTTATCGTATAGGAAACTTCGTTTCCATACGATAAAAATGCTCCGCGAGGATGCGCACTCGGCGCAAGGGTAGATGGTTGCCGAGGCAACCGCGCCTCGGCGCGAGAATGTGCCAAGGCACATTCTTTTTTATATCGGAGACTCCTGCGAAGTGCGCTCTTTTTTCCGCCTTTCTTCCAAAACCCCCTTGACGCTTCTGGAAAAAGAAGTATAATTACTTCAAAAGTGAATAGTTCAAAAATGAAATAATCAAGGAAGGAGAGTCGACGGATGAATCTGAAAATCGAGTTTGCCAGAAAAATGGCCCTTGCCTATACGGCGGTATGCAGACCGCTGTGCCAGGAAATGAAGCTGCCGCAGACCGCCTTTGATATCCTGATGTTTTTGTACAATAATCCGGAGTATAAAACGGCACGCGATATTGTGGAAATCCGTAACATCAAGGCGAACCTGGTTTCGGTAAATGTGGAAAAGCTGGTGCAGGACGGCTATATTGAGCGGCAGGCGGTGGAAAAGGACCGCCGCAAAACGGAGCTGATCTGTACGCAAAAGGCGCTGCCGATTCAGAAACGGGGCAAAGAGCTGCAGCAGGAGTTTGCAGAGCGGCTGATGATGGGCTTGAGTGACGAAGACCAGAAAAAGCTGGCGATATATTTTTCACAGATGGAAAAAAATCTGGATCAGATTATAAAAGGAGACGAAAGATAAGATGCAGTTACTGATCACAATATTGGTTACATTTTTTGCGGGAATGGGCGCAGGTCTTGGTACCGGCTTTGCAGGGATGAGCGCAGCGGCGGTCATCAGCCCGGTTCTGATTACGTTTCTTGGGATGGATCCGTATATGGCGGTCGGCATCGCGCTGGCGTCGGACGTGCTTGCGAGCGCGGTTTCCGCTTATACCTATGGAAAAAATAAAAATTTGGATATCCGAAACGGACTGATTATGATGGTAAGCGTGCTGGCATTTACCGTGGTTGGCAGCTATGTTTCCAGCCTGGTTCCTTCCCGGACGATGGGCAGCTTTTCTGTGTTTATGACGCTTTTGCTCGGCATTAAATTCATTGTACGCCCGGTTATGACAACCAAGGAGGCAATGCAGGGCGTTTCTGCGAAAAAACGTGCGGTACAGTCGATTGTCTGCGGGCTGCTGATCGGCTTTATCTGCGGTTTTGTCGGCGCTGGCGGCGGCATGATGATGCTGTTGATTCTGACCTCCGTGCTGGGTTATGAATTAAAAACTGCAGTCGGAACGAGTGTGTTTATCATGGCGTTTACGGCATTTACCGGATCAATTTCGCATTTCGCCATCGGCGGTGCGCCTGACTGGACGGTGCTGATCCTGTGTATGGTATTTACGCTGCTGTGGGCACGGATTGCGGCTGTTTTTGCCAACAAGGCGACGCCGAAGACCTTAAACCGTGCGACCGGTGTGATTTTAGTCGTTTTGGGGATCGTGGTCCTCGGGTTTCAATTTTTTGCATAATAAAGAACGATGGGGGCACGATTGCAGCAGATACGGCGTGATTAAGATCGCGATTCAGATTGCGTGAGAGATTCTGTTTATGATACAATCAAAAGGGAAACGTAATTTCAATTGTGATTTCAAAGATGACCCGGAAACGAGGAGACCTATGGAAACCAGAACAACTACCCCTATAACGGCGGTAATGGTGCTGCTGGAAGAAAAACTGCGGAAGCAGGTGAGGCAGGACAAGCCGCTGCTTGTGGCGATCGACGGACGCTGTGCTTCCGGAAAAAGCACACTGGCAAAAGATCTGCAAAAGCAGCTGGACTGCAACGTGATCCACATGGATGATTTTTATCTTCAGCCCCATCAGCGCACGACCAAGCGCCTGCGGGAGCCTGGTGGAAATGTGGACTATGAGCGGTTTGAAACAGAGGTGCTGCAGCCACTGCTCACAGGAGAGGCATTCTCCTATCGCCCCTATGACGCGCACGCGGTCTGTTTTTTGCCCAAGGTAATAGTTTCTCCGAAAAAAGTGACGATCATCGAGGGTTCCTATGCCTGTCATCCGAGACTGCGCAGAAGCTATGACCTGCGCATTTTTTTGACAGTTGACCGACAGGAACAGCTGGAACGGATTCGGAAAAGAAACGGAGAAGAGCGGGAAGAAATGTTTGAACGGATCTGGATTCCGTTGGAAGAGCGCTATTTCTGGAAAGCCGGAGTGGAAAAAACCTGCGATATCAGTCTGGATACGACCGGGCTGTTCGAGGGCTGAGCGCGATACAAGGGCTACGCAGACGGTATCCGGGCGTGGAAAAGGCGGTATAGTGCAGAACATATCCGGCTCGTGTTTGGATGTTACGAAATGAGGAATTTGAAAGATGAAATGGATAGTTGCATCGGATATACACGGCTCCGCAAAGTATTGCAGGGAGCTGCTTGACGCATATGAACGGGAAAAGGCGGATCGGCTGCTTTTGCTGGGAGATCTTTTGTATCACGGTCCGCGCAACGATCTGCCAGATGAATATGCCCCGAAGATGGTGATCGCCATGCTCAATGCGAAAAAGAATCAAATTTTGTGCGTGCGCGGAAACTGCGATGCGGAAGTGGACCAGATGGTGTTGGAATTCCCGATTCTGGCGGATTACTGTATGCTCGACCTTGGAACGAAACTGGTGTATGCTACACATGGGCATCTGACATCGGCAGAGCAGTTGCCGCCGCTTCGGGAGGGCGATCTGTTTTTACAAGGGCACACTCATGTGCCGATGAATGAGGTAAAAAGCGGGATTCGCTGCATGAATCCGGGATCGGTGTCGTTGCCAAAGCAGGACAGCTGGCGCGGATATATGATTTTGGAAACAAATCAGGCGGTCTGGAAAGAATTGGATGGAACGATTCGGGAAATGGTTGAAATTTAGTTTTTTTGCAACCTTAAGAATTTCATCATCCGGATTTTATTTTTCTTTTATAAATTTTAGGACATTTTTAGGAACTGGACATAACGAGGACACATTTATTCGGTATTCTATTTACAGATAGATGAATGACTCACTATCTCCCCCCTCATATAAACACAAAACGGCAGCCCTCCTATCCTGGCTGCCGTTTTGTGTTGTCGTTTTTCAAAAGAATCCGTCTAATTGCCTTGACGGTATATGGGAATCCCGTTAATATATTCAAAGAAAGAAATGTCCGTGACTGTTTCAAATACATGTAGAAGAGGAAGAACCGATGAAAAATTGGGAAGACGTAAAAATTGCACCGGAATTTAATGAACAGGGCGTAGCCTGTTATCGGCTGACCGGAGCTGATTTTTTGAATGAATACTATATTATTTCGGAGGCGGAGACGAGAAAGCTGCTCAACACGCCGGAAATCGTAGGCTATGAGGTCTATAACTGCCTGATTTCTTCTACCTCCCAGATGCTGTATTATCTGAAGGAGCAGAAAAAAGTGACGACGGCAAATATCCTTTCCATCCTTAGGGGTGCGTTGAACTATCCGCTGGAAGAAAGCTGCTACCGGGAGCATATCCGTGTGCATGATATCAGCTTTTTATCCAGTGAGCGCGTGTTTGAAAACGAAGAAATCGCCGGATTGGAAATCAAATACAGCAAGCTGACGATGGTGCCGGACAGCACGCTGATGATCGGTGATATCATCGCAAGCGGCGAGACGCTGATCCACTGCCTGCGCTATGTGACAGATTTTTACCGCGAGCACGGCGCAAAGCTGCGCAACATCATCATTTTTACGATTGGCGGTACAAAGGGAATCGATATTTTAGAAGACCTGACCCGCGATATCCGCGAGTTCTGGCCGGAATTTGAAGGCTTTATTACGGTATATTATGAAGGAATTTTTGCAACCTACCAGGACAAGGGCGTTTCCGGCATCAATCTGCCGGATGTGGACTTTTACTGGAAGGGCGGCATCGTTGCACCGGAGTTTCGACGGGAGACGCTGTCCATGTGCAGCCCGCTGTTTGAAAAGTGCATCATTTATGACGGTGGCGCAAGACGATATGAGATCCACGAGCACGTGGAAGAGGTGCTGGAATTCTGGGAGGGTATCCGGGAACGCGCAGACCAGATCAATTTTCCGAAGCTTCTGGAAGAAAAGCTCGGCTATGAGCTGCCGATTGACTATGAGGACTGGATTGCGGCAAACCACTACGGCTTAATCCGCCCGGAGGACGCCAGATGGCTGTATCGTCAGGAGCAGGGCTATGTCGAAAGCATGAAAAATGTGACGGTGAAGGAGCTGGCGGAGCAGAGAATCGCAGAGTTCACCGGTGCGTTGAGAAAATACATTCTGTAAGGAAACCGTGGGCGCTTATTTTTCACACAGCTATTCATGACAATAGAATGCTCGTAGAGCGTGCATTCTATTGTTTGTGCCGCAGGCGTCACAAAGTAGCTATGATCGCAGAGCCGAACTGGACGTTCGCCCCGCGATTCCTTCGGCGCAAAGCGCCTGCGGAATGGAGATTTTTATGGAAACAAATCAGAATATCAGGACAGCGACGTCATCTGATCTGGACTGTGTTGCGGCGGTGGAGGCGGAATGCTTCCCGGCGGCGGAGGCGGCTTCGAAGGAAGAATTTGCAGAGCGGATCGCAGCATATGGCAATCATTTCTGGCTGCTGTTTAAAAACGGAAAGCTGGTGTCCTTTGTGGACGGTATGGTGACGGATACGCCGGATCTGGCGGATGAAATGTATGAAAATGCAGCACTGCACGACGAAAACGGTGCGTGGCAGATGATTTTTGGCGTCAATACGATTCCCGAATGCCGCAAAAAAGGCTACGCGGGACAGTTGATTCGCTGCGCTATTGAGCAGGCAAAAAAAGAAGGGCGCAAAGGGCTTGTCCTGACCTGTAAGGACAAACTGCTCCATTATTATGAGAACTTTGGCTTTGTCAACGAGGGCGTTTCGAAATCGGTACACGGAAATGTCGTTTGGTATCAGATGCGCCTGATGTTATAAAAAATTAACAAATTCTTTCCCAAAACTCATGATTTTTTGACAAAATTGTTGTATACTGGTGATTGTGGAACGCAGAAAAACAGATCACTCAGAAATGAGGAGTTTTATGAACGACGAAGAATACTACAATTTTGTGAGGCCTTATGCGGATGCGATGCAGATGCTCCTGACCCGGCTGGATGTGCTTAACCACAACCTTTACGGTAAGTCAGACAGCCGCCCGATTCATTACATCCAGAACCGGATCAAGAAGAAAAAGAGCCTGGAAGAAAAGTTGATCCGGCGCGGAAAAGAACCGACCGTAGACAACGCTAAGGACTATCTGCAGGATATCGCCGGTGTCCGTATTATTTGTTACTTTGTGGACGATATTTATAACCTTGCCAAAAGCTTAAAGCGGCAGGCTGACCTGATCGTGATCCGCGAACAGGACTACATCAAAGCGCCGAAACCAAATGGATATCGCAGCTATCATCTGATTGTCGGCGTTCCGGTCTATTGCATGGATGGGATGGAATATTTTCCGGTAGAAGTACAGCTGCGGACATTATCGATGGATTTCTGGGCAAGTATGGAACACCGCATTTCTTATAAAAAAGAACGGGCGGATAAGGAGGAGCTGACAACAGAGCTGTTAGGCTACGCAAACCAGCTGCAGGAGATCGAAAAGAGCTTCGAGAGTCATAATGAGATCGGTAAATTAAAAGAACCGGAGAAGATGGAAAAAGATATGGCAAAGCCGGAGAATACGGACAGTCCAATCATTTCATAACGAAAAGGAGAACAGACATGGAAAAGAGAAAATTTGAAAAGCTTGGAATCGAAACATCACTGCTTGGCTTTGGCTGTATGCGTTTTCCGGCCACACCGGACGGTAAAATTGATGAGCCGAGAGCAGAGAAGCTTTTGGATCGTGCCATCGCGGCAGGCGTTAATTACATCGACACCGCGTATCCGTACCATAATGGTGACAGTGAACCGTTTGTTGGTAAAGTGCTGCAGAAATATGACCGCAATTCCTTTTATCTGGCAACAAAGCTGCCTGTCTGGGCAATTGAGAGTGTAGACGATGCAAAACGCATTTTTGCAGAACAGCTGGAGCGCCTGCGCACAGATCATATCGATTTTTATCTGATGCACGCAATGAGCAAAGAGAGATGGGATAAAGTGAAAGAACTCGGAATTGTGGAGTTCTGCGAGCAGTTAAAGGCAGAGGGCAAAATCCGTTATCTGGGCTTTTCCTTCCACGATACCTACGAGGCATTTGAAGAAGTGCTGCGCGGCCGTGACTGGGATTTCTGCCAGATTCAGTATAACTACATGGACACCGAGGAGCAGGCAGGGGATAAAGGCTACGCTTTGGCAGAAGAGCTTGGAATTCCGATGGTGATCATGGAGCCTGTAAAGGGTGGCAGCCTTGCAAACTTCTCTGATGATATCAATGCAAAGTTCAAAGCGATGGATAAAGATGCCAGCATCGCATCCTGGGCATTTCGCTGGGTTGGCAGCCATTCCAATGCAAAGGTGATCCTGAGCGGTATGTCGAGTGAAGAGCAGGTTGAGGATAACCTGAAGACCTTCTCGAACTTTAAGCCGCTGAATGAAGCAGAAGAAAAGATGATTTCTGAAATCGTATCAGATCTGCAGGGCAGAGTACAGAATGGCTGTACCGGCTGTCGGTATTGTATGCCGTGCCCGGCTGGCGTAAACATTCCGCAGAACTTCGCACTGTGGAACAAATACCACATTTACGGAACCTACGACCATGTAAAAAATGCATGGGAAAAGGATTTGAAGGACGAAGAAAAGGCGAAATGCTGCGTGAAGTGCGGCAAGTGTGAAAAAGTCTGTCCTCAGCATCTCTCCATCCGCAGGGATCTGGAGCTTGCACAGAAGGATCTGGACAGCGCGGCAGCGGCACAGGAGTAAGCGGACTGCAGTAGCTGCGGCACAGAAATGGGCGGACAGAGTTACGAATAAAGAGCGGTATCGTTTTTTATAGACAAAATGGAAAGCAGGCGAATTGCACAGCTATAGAAATGTAGCGATGCAGTCCGTCTGTTTTTGTTTTTCGGAACACTATTGTTGTGCATGTTTCAATTTTGCAATGTATAAGGCTGATTTTGAACTTTAGAAATGAAGAGGAATCTTATATAATGATGTCAGAGGCAAAAGCCCCGGCCTTGATGCCTGCGGATTGTTCCGTGCGGCACACGCTAGTTAGGGGTAGAATTCTACTGACAGTATAGCATAACGGAGGAAAAAGAAAAGAATACAAAGGGAGGAAAAGAAAATGAGAGGTGCAAAATATCGTGCGCTTACTGCGCAGCAGATCAAACCGGAGGGCTGGCTTTTGCGGCAGCTGGAAATTCAGGCGGAGGGGCTGAGCGGACATCTGGATCTGGTATGGCCGGATATACGGGAGAGTAAATGGATCGGCGGAGACAAGGAAGGCTGGGAGCGCGTACCGTACTGGCTGGACGGTTTTATCCCGCTGGCATATCTGCTGGACGATGAAGATCTGAAAAAGCGTGCAAAAAGATATATCGATGCGATTCTGGCAGCCCAGAAGGAAGACGGTTGGATCTGCCCCTGTGAGCCGGAAGAGCGCGACCGCTATGACCTCTGGGCGGCATTTTTGATCTGTAAGGTTCTGGTGCTGTACCAGGACTGCAGTGGGGATGAAAGGATTGAGGAAGCGGTATACCGCGCGTTAAAGCAGCTTCTTCCTCATATTGCAAGAAATACGCTGTTTAACTGGTCGGCAGCACGCTGGTATGAATGTCTGATTCCGATTCTGTGGATGTATGAGCGCAGACCGGAGCCCTGGCTTTTGCAGCTGATGGAGCTGCTGGATGCAGATGGTATCGATTACGAAAAGCTTTATATCTATTTTGATTTCCAAAAGCCTGCTTCGAAGAAATACTGGACGCAGACAAACCATGTGGTAAATACCGCCATGGCATTTAAGTGCCGCGCACTGATGTCCTGTCTGACAGAGGAAGATCCGGATGAGTTCGCTCTTTCCATGTATCAAAAGGTGATGAAATACAACAGTATGGCGACCGGACATTTTACCGGTGACGAGTGCCTGTCCGGTGATGCGCCGATCCAGGGCAGCGAGTGCTGCAGCGTTGCGGAGATGATGTATTCCTGTGAAACCCTGCTTTCTATTGGAGGAAATCCCTTCTGGGGGGATTTGCTGGAGCGTGAGGCATTCAATTCCATGCCTGCAACGACGACGCCGGATATGTGGGCGCATCAGTACCTTCAGATGACAAACCAGATCTCGGCAGCGCGAATCCCGGATGCAGAGAATCCGTATAATTCCAATAATAACGAAGCGAACATGTTCGGGCTGGAGCCTCACTTTGGCTGCTGTACCGCAAACTTCAATCAGGCATGGCCGAAATTTGCAATTTCCGCAGTGATGAAAAATGAACGCGGTCCGGTTGTACAGAGCCTTGTGCCCTGCTGTGCACAGGTGGAAACACCCAACGGAACTGTTCAGGTACATATTGTTTCTAAGTACCCGTTCCGTGACAATGCAGTGATTGAACTGAGCTCGGACAAGCCTGCCGAAACCTGTCTGCAGATCCGTATTCCCGGCTTTGCAAAGAAAGCGACAGTCAACGGAAAAGAAGCCTGCCCCGGCACTTATTTCGAGCAGAACATTTTGGTTGACGGCGTAACATGCGTTACGGTGGAGCTGACCTTTGAAGCTGTTTTACAGGACCGCCCTTACGATGCAAAGGTGCTGGTTCGGGGACCGCTCCTGTTCTCCCTGCCGGTAAAGGCAAAGGAGAAGCGTATCGAGTATGTGCGCGACGGCGTAGAGCGCAGGTTCCCGTACTGTGATTATGAGATGCTCCCGGATTCTGAGTGGAATTATGGCTTTTACAGCGAAGCGTTTGAAGTGATGTTCGAGCCTGTCACAGACACTCCGTTTTCTGTTGAGAACCCGCCCATTAGGATCAAAGCGAAGATGGTTCCGGTTCCGTGGGAAGAAAAAGGCGGCATTTGCGCTATTTCCCCGACTAAGCGCAAGGCGCTCAGCGAAGCGAAAGACGTGCTGCTGCAGCCCTACGGATGCACGAACCTGCGTATGACGGAAATGCCGTATATCAAACAATAGAATGCACGCTCTGCGAGCATTCTATTGTCATGAATAAAAAGAAACAGAACAGACCGCCCCTTCTGCAGTAATGGGAAAATTGCTGCGGGAGGGGCGGTCTGTTGTGAAAGAACGAGAATTTTGAGGACGGAAGGCAACTGATTAAAGGTATGACTTTAGTTTTTTTAACAGGATATGAACTTGAGTTCCGGGGGCGGCATCCGAAGGAAATTTTCCGGTATTGATTTTTTCAAGTTTTTCAGCATTTGTAATGGCAGTATCCAGGTATGGATATAAAATTTGATACATGTCCATTCGATTTTTTTCATAGCTTCCAAGCCCTTGGAAAGAAAGGATTTCAGTTAATTTAGGCCAGTAGGAGCTTCTGTGCAGGTCAGCTTGCAGAAAACTGAAGTGAAGAAGAAACCATAATTCAATGCATTGGTTAGACCAGATGGCATGGTAAGTAGTCTCGTCTGTTGATTCGGATACACAAAGCTGGGCAGTTTTGTTAATGTGTTCAGCTGGAAAATCATCTGTATCATAAACGATCCAGACATGTCGGTAGCCATTGGCAGATGCGTCTGAGAGCTGCTTAGCTTTTTGAAACAATGTTAATGTGTTATTCCCGATACCATGAATGTTAAGTTGTATTTTGTCGGGATAGGAACTGTTAATGATATCTCTTATTGCGCCAAAATATGCAGGTTCCGTCTCGGTTCCTTCGGTAACAATTAAATGATATTCTGGTTGGATTTTCTTTGGCCTGTCTTGACGGGCTTTCATCCAGCTTTTATCGAGATCACTCTTTTTCGGCGGTTTCAGACTCATGAAAAATCACCTCCAAGCATATTGGAGAGATAAGGATCTGCTCCATAGCGCCCCTCGAGGTATTGTTTATCATAAGCGGCCGTATTTTTTATTCGATCGTTATCTTCTCCGCGAATTTCGTGAAGGGAATAGATTTCGCTTTCATGTGAGGGCGTTTCAGCCGCGAACCAGATTTCATCACGTCGAAAGACCGTATTTTTTAAGGTATACATATCATGGGATGTGAATAAAATCTGGGCACCGTATTTATTGATTTCCTTACTTTTAAACAAGGAAATTACATAGCGTAAAAGTTTTGGATGAAGTTTGGCATCCAATTCATCAATAATTACTAGGCGACCTTCCTGAAGCGCAAGCAAAAGGACCGGAAGAGCAGAAATAAGTTTTTTTGTTCCATCCGATTCCTGCGAAAAAGGAAGTTCGTACTCATGAGCATCCAAAACTCGTTTCATGAATAGCTGATGGTTATCCTCGTCGTAGCGATAATCGGTGATATCGATATTCATATCATTGAGCGCATGAATAAATGCTTTTTTATATGAAGTGTTGTTGGAAAGCATAAGCTGGCGTTCGACCATGGGATTTGCATAGCTGCGAATAATGCAGCTTTCAAACCAGGTCATGACTTCAGTGATGACGGAAATATCATAATTGATAGCCAGGAAAGAAAGATACGGCATTTTAGGGTTAACATTGGTGTTGATACTTTTTCTGGCAATTGTGTATCCAAGAGAAATCTCATTTGTATCCCGTTCAAAAATTTTAGCAGCTTTTTTCCCTGTAATAGCTTTACGGTAAAGAGATTCAAAGATAACTTCGTCTTTTTTCAGAGAAAGATAGTAACAGTATTCGTTTTTATCAATTCGAAAGAAGATACGGAATTCTGTGGGCTCATATCGAGAGGTTTCGTCAAAAAGAAATGGGAAAGAGGCAACCTCTTGTTGAAGAATAAGATCTTGTCTGTTTTTTCCTAATTCCTTTACCGGATTTACAACGGTAAAGATGAGACATGAGAGTGCCTGAAGTAAATTTGATTTTCCACCGCCGTTTGGACCATACACGACACTGACAGGGAGAAGATCGGATGCGGGCGCTTCAGTAATCAGGGTATCTTTGAATTCTGGAAGGGCAGTAGCCTGAAAATCGAGAGTGGTTTCAGATTTATAGGATTTAAAATTTTGGAACGTAAACTGACATAACATAATAGGACCCCCACTTTCTTTGTAATATCTTTATCTTATATAGTCTATCCTATAAAAAAACGAATATCAAGTTTTATATTAAATATTAGAAAATAAATTTACAAATATATATATAAAACTAAAATAGAAGCAACCTAAAAAGCTAAAGAGCTAAAAAGCTGAATTGGATGGATGCGGTGACCTTCTTGATTTTAAACTATCAGTTCAATGACAATCCATTCGATTGATGATATCCTATTTAATTGGAAACTTTGTATTTATATCAGTAAAAAAAGTATAAAAATATTGACAACAAAAAAAGAAGAATTATAATTATGGTATAAAAATGATGAATAAAAACCAGGTGATTGCAGAATTGCATTGTTAGAGTGGTTTTGAAATGTAAATAAAGTTTAATTTCAATGTTTAAATTGAACACAAACACAAGGTGTAAAATCCGGATTTAAAAATGAAATGGGGGGAATGCGATGCTGGTATTTGAATTGGCATTCAAAATGCAGTTTTTTGAAAAGACTGCATATGAAAAGAGTTCCGAAATGATTGCTCAGGTAATCGATCGGGTACTGTGCAAAACTGAGAAATATGCGGTTTTCCATGAAAAGCAGGAATTTAAGTTCTATGTGTTCGATCGACCGTATCAGCCGGAACCGGATAAAAGTTATCTGCCGGGAAAGCTTTACACGATACGGATCAGGACGGTGAAACCGGAGTTGGCGGAGTATTTTTTGAATCAGCTTCCGGGAAGCAGGACGGATAAACTGCATATTTTAAACGGTGAGATCCGTGTAGTTGTCCAGAAAATGTTAGAAAGGATCTACAGTTTGACGCCGGTGATTATACGGACAGAAGGGGAGTACTGGCGGTGGAATCATTCCGTAGATGCGTTTGAAAGACAGCTGAAAGAGAATTTGCTGAAAAAGTATTACAGCCTGACGGGGGAAAAACTGGACGAGGATTTTGAGCTATATCAGATGCTGGAGTTTTCAAATACGAAGCCAGTAAAAGTCCCGTATAAAGGAATTACATTGTTGGGCGATAAAATCAGTCTGACGGCAACACAGGACCCGAGAAGTCAGCAGCTTTTGTATATGGCGTTGGGGACGGGAGCGGGAGAACGATGCAGCCGTGGAAGCGGTTTTATGAATTACAGATATCTGTAAAGGGGGAGAAGGATGCTGGAAGAACTTCGGGAGTCTTTTCAGGCGATGTTGGAAGAAAAAGGGGAGCGGTTGATTCTGGATGAATATCTGCCGAAAAATGGAACATACAGACTTCTTTTTCTGACGGAAAGTGGGTATTGGATTGGGGATACGCTGGAGATTCAATACGATCGGAAAGAGGGAAAAATCGCAGGCAGTGAGTCGAAGTATTATGATCTGATCTGTTATCTGGATTATTGGAGCAAACTGATCGATATGAATAAGCCAGTGGATTCCAAAAAGGTGATCCATTCCAATCAGTATTTATCCTTTTTTGTAAAAAAAGACAGTATTTCAGGAGAAAAACTGACGGACGAGGTGATAAACGGATATTTTGATGTTTTGAAAAGTCCGGAGAAAAAATATAAAAAGGGAAAAACGCGGGAATTGTATGGAAGCGTAAAAGAAAAACTGGGGGAAGTCGATTCAGAATTGTTGGAAAGAATCCGGAAAATTGTGTTGGAAAGACAGGTTTTTGACGGGATTGATTTTTCTAAAAAAGATTATTGTAAGTTGTTTTTTGTCTGGGAAAATGAAGATAAAACGAGAGCTGTTTATCAACAGGAAGGGCTTCGATATCTGCTTCCCAATCTGTATAACAGCAATGATTTTAACAGAAAGCAGGATGGAAAAATTCTGGGACTTCCCAATAACAATATGGGGATGAATTCCAAAAAACCATATCTGCATCATTATTCCAGAAAAGTAACAGTACCGTATCTTTTGGATCAAGATGAGACGTTGTTGCAGATGCAGCTGTTTGATTATTTGTCCGGTTTTGCAGCAAAAGATAAGGTAAATGTTTATGTTTGTCCGGATGATGCGATCAGAATAAAAGCGTTCAGAAATACAGAAGAGCCTCCGGCAGTTTCGGGAGGATATTACCTGAGACTGAAAAAAGGAAAAGAAGTGGAAATACATGATTGGGACATTGTCTGCAATTATGAACCGGAGCTTGAACGGATATTTCAATTGAAAAATTTAATTCATGTGGCGACTGATGAAGAAAAAGGACTGAGCAGCTATGAAAAAAGTTATACCAGATTATGGGAAATTCGTGGAATTATAGATCAAAGTTTTTTTCAGGGAAGAATGACTGTAAATTTTTTTACCGCTGCCAAAGATTTAGACATGGGGCACATCGGAATCGAACAGATTTTTCTGGAAAACAGACGATGGTTATTCGCCTGGTTCTGGTTAGGACAAAAAAATGGTGTGGAAACGTTTTTGGAGCGGATGACATGGCAGTTGATTCGAAATGCGCTTCAGCAAAATAGTGAGAATGTTAGAAAAACTGTAAAAAGACAGCTGAATGTCAGATGGTCGCTTTTGGATTATTTTCATGAAGACAGGGGGATGGAAGAACGTATGAATCAGGTCAGGAAAGAATTGAAACAACATTTAACAACAAAAGAAGAATGGGATTTTTCTTCAAAGGACGAATTTTGTTATGCGGCAGGGCAGATGGCGGCATATCTGCTGGATTTATCGCAGGGAAATTCGAAGCCGTGTTCGTGGCTCAATAGTATTTTGGAAGTGAAAACGTCGGACATTGTAAAATCGAGATTGTATGATCTTTTCCGAAAGTACAATCACAAGGTGGAACGTTTCGATCCAAAGTATGGAAAGGCAGTTCAGCTGATTGGGCATATTATGGGAGTGACGGACAAGTTTGTGATCCATCAGGAAATGGTGGTGGCTGGATTTATGGATTCCAGTCTGATTTATGAGAAGAGTGAAAAAGCAGTTGCGCAGGAAAACGGGGGAGAAAAGAAATGAAGAAAAGAGTTTATGGTGTATTGGGTGTTGCAGCATTGATGGCGAACTGGAATGCAGATTTTTCCGGATATCCGAAACGGACAGCAGGAAATGAGATTTTCGGGAGCGATAAAGCGTTTAAGTATCCGATGAAAAAGATGTGGGAAGAACAGGGATATCCGGTTTTGTATATAAAATCCATGAAACTGGATGGAAAGAAGCAGGAGCTGCTTCCGAGAACATTAAAAGAACGATATGAATATATTTTTCAGGTAAAAGATCTGAAAAATGAGAAAACGCCGGAAGTATTGCAAAAGTTATTTCAAGCAGTCGATGTCAAAAATTTTGGCGCGACATTTGCAGAAGCAGATAACAATATTTCTATTACCGGAGCAGTTCAGTTTGGGCAGGGAATGAATGTTTATGAGGATGCAAGAATTGTAGAACAGCCGATCTTATCTCCGTTTCGAACCGCTTCAAAAACAGAGGAAGAAAAGAAAAATTCTACGATCGGAACGAAGATCTGCTGTGAGGAAGCGCATTATTTTTATCCGTTTGTGATCAATCCGCTGGCATATCGGGGATATGAAGAACTGGGCGCAACGACAGGCTATTCGGAGGAGGATTATACGTTGTTTAAGCAGACCGCACTGACTGCAGCGACGGCTTATTCCACGAACGCGAAAGAGGGATGTGAAAATGAATTTGGTTTATTTGTTGAAACGGACAAAACCCTATATCTGCCCAATTTAACAGAATATATCAAATTCGAAAAAGAAGAGGATAAAAATAAAATCAATCTTTCAGAGTGTGAAAAAATCCTGAGAGACGTTATGGACAAAATTCAAAAAATTGAAATTTATTATAATCCTGCAACAACCAAACTGGAGGGAATCCCGGAACAGAGTCTGCTCTTTCATATCGTTACCGGAAAAGAGGTGGTTTGATGCAGGCACTGAAATTCCGGCTGAAAGGGAAACATGCTTTTTTTAAAATACCGGCAGTAAACAGTTATTATTATTTTACTTATGCTCAGATTCATAAAGTTGCATTGCTAGGTATATTTGGAGCGATATTGGGGTATGACGGCTATCAGCAGATGCAGAAAGAGGATCGATTTCCGGAATTTTATGAGCGGTTGCAAGCGTTAAAGGTGTCAGTAATTCCATGTGTAAAAAATGGGATTTTTCTGAAAAAAGTGCAGACGTTCAACAATTCGATTGGCTCCCTTGAACAGGGCGGGAACCTGATTGTTCAGGAGCAGTGGCTGGAAAAACCGGAGTGGCTGATTTATGTTTTGCTCGACTGTGAAGAAAGCGAAAAACTGGCCGAAATGCTGGAAAAAAAGCAGAGCATTTATATTCCTTATCTGGGAAAAAATGATCATTCTGCTGACATTCTGGAGGTTGAAAGAGTGGAAGTGGAAACAACAGATCCTGCAGGTCAGCGGATCGACAGCTTATTTCCGGAGGAGAGTTTTCTGATGGATGAGTTGGAGGCGTACAGTTTTAAATACCGGGAAACACTTCCAGTAGGGCTGAAAGAAGAAACGAATCAATACGAGTATCGGAAGTTTGCTTTTTCAGATGAAATTGTAGAAGAAGCGAAACAAACAGTCTTTCAGGTACAGGGGAAAAATATCATATTTTACTGAAAATAAGGCTGCAGGAAAAAAGAAAATTTTTACTGCAGCCTTATTTCCTAAAGAGGGGAAAGATTGAAAAATAAAATTTTTCGATCGTGAGATTTGTGTCTGCGCGCACTTGACACAAACTCGATATGCACAAAAAGCGTGCGCAGAAATGAGCGGAAAAGATGAATTTAAGTGTAATTTTTCACGGAGATTGGGAGGTTTATGCACACAGAGATCCTGTTTCCGGGAAAAGAGAATTATTACAGGAACATATCGCGCGCTGTGAGAAGTATCGGATCAGGATAAGTCAGGAAAGAAAGCTGCTGAAAATAGAAGAAAATTTTTTAACTAAGTTAGGTCTTGACAAAGATGATTTTGCAGGAAAACTTGTAAAAGAAATGATAGATGCTGTGATTTTATTTCATGATTTGGGGAAAGGAACACCGGCTTTTCAAAAGAATAAGATGGGGAATCCAAACACGATACCGACCAAATATTGGGGAGACGACAGCAGTCATTCTTTTTTATCCGCGTTTTTGTATCTGGATTTTTATTTATATGAAATTAAAAATGGTTTCAATAAAGTGGAAAAAGAGCAGAAGAAAGCGTTGATTGCACTTGCTTGGGAACTGTCTTATGTAATCGCAAAACATCACAGCAATTTCGAATCTATGGAAGCATATCTGAAAAACTTTCAGTTGAAAGCAGAGGAACTGCTGAGAAAGTGGAAAGAAGAACCGGTTCCGGGATTTTCCCAATTGCGCTTTTTTTACGAGATCCCGATAGCGAAAAGTATAAATCAATACTTTATGTGCAGAAAAGCGTTTGGGAGAACAGAAAACGATATTGTACACTATTTTTTTATCCGTTTGGAATATTCGATTCTGGTAGCCTGTGACTACTATGCGACGACAGAATTTAACAGTGGATTTGAGATGGATTGTTTTGGAAAGGCTGACGCTTCCAAATTCAGGGAGATTTATGAGCGTTCGCCTCTGATGGAATCGATTAGGAAGTATGGAAAAGAAAGTTATCCGAGAAAGAAATGGGATGGTAAAGAGAAGATCAATATCCTCAGAAATGAGCTCTTTTTGGAAGCAGAAGAAAATCTGAAGGCTGCAGAAGAAGACAGTATTTATTTTGTAGAGGCGCCGACTGGAAGCGGAAAAAGCAATCTGGCATTGAATCTGAGTCTGAAATTTTTGGAGCATGCGGATAAAGTATTCGAAATCTATCCGTTTAATACGCTGGCGGAACAAAACAGACATACGCTCGAAACTATTTTTGGAAAAACAGAGGCGATAAATGATATTGCAGTTGTGAACTCGCTGACGCCGATCAGAGGAAGGGGAAACGTAGAAGAAAATCCGGAAAAATATTATAAAGAAGCGCTTCTGGATCGTCAATTTCTAAATTATCCGTTCATTCTTTCCAGCCATGTTACCTTTTTTCGTACACTTTTCGGAACTGGAAAAGAAGATATTATGAGTTTTTTTCAGTTATTGAACAGCGTCGTTGTACTGGATGAAATACAGAGTTACCGGAATGCGATATGGACAGAAATTATGATATTTTTAAACAGCTGTGCAGGGCTGATGAATATGAAAATTATTATTATGTCTGCGACGCTTCCGGATTTATCTCAGCTGGTGGATGGAAAATGTAACGTAGTGAAACTGATTCGTAATCCTGAAAAATATACGCTTCACCCGACATTTGCGAACAGAGTAATCTGTAATTATGAACTGCTGCAGGAAGAAATTACGTTGGATCGGCTGCGGCGGCATGTTTTGGAAAATATGCAGTTAAGGGAGAAGAGCGGGGCTAAAATACTGATCACATTTATCAAAAAACAGACAGCTTATGATTTTTTTCATAGAATGAAAGAGGCTCTGGGAGAACAATCAGAATGGCAGTTAAAATTGTTGACGGGAGATGATTCGATTTATGAAAGAGAATCGATTTTGAAACCAATTCGGGAAAATGTATGGAAAAAGGTAATTTTGATTTCTACACAGATAGTTGAAGCCGGCGTTGATATTGATATGGATATCGGATATAAGGATATTTCGAAACTGGACAGCGAAGAGCAGTTTCTTGGAAGAATTGCAAGATCTGGAATCAAAAACGGAATTCCTGGAATTGTGTATTTTTTCAACTTTGATCAGGCGGAGAAAATTTACAGAGACGATTATCGGATGGAAAAGTCCCTTACATTGGGAAATGAAGAGATGCGGACCGTATTAAAAGAAAAGCGATTTCAAACTTATTATGAACAGGTGATGCATTATTTGAAAGAAATGAAAAATCGTAAAACATCGGAAGAGGGTTTGGAATATTTCTTTTCAGAATCCCTAAAAAAACTGGACTTTCTCAAAATACAAAAGCGAATGGAACTGATCGAGGAAGACTGCTGGCATGTAGATATTATTTTGTGCCGGAAACTGGTGATGGAAGATGGAACGGAAAAAGATGGCAGGAAAATCTGGGAGCATTATAAAGAGTTGCTTTCTGATTATCAAATGGATTATTCGGAGAAAAAAGTAAAGTTATCGGAATGCCAGAGTGATCTGAATCTGTTCCGGTATCAGATTAAACGGAATATTCAGATTCCTTATAATGAGATGATAGGAGAATTATACTGCGTTTATGACGGAGAGCAATATTTTCAGGATGAGAAAATAGACCGTGAGAAGCTGGAAGGAGACCATATGTACTTTATAGATTTATAGAAAGGGGGATATATATGCGAGTAAACGGTACATTGATGAATTATTATTTTCATTGTAAACGGCAATGCTATTTGCATGGAAATCGTCTTAATCTGGAAGATAACAGCGAAGAGGTTCAGATCGGAAAAGCACTTCATGAAGAAAAAGCGCAGAATGAAAATACGGAAATTCAGCTGGAAAATATTCGCCTGGACAGACTGACAAAAGAATATTTGACAGAAATCAAAAAATCGGATGCTGACCCGGAAGCAAGTAAATGGCAGCTTTTATATTATTTGAAGAAGTTAAAGGAAAAGGGGATTATCAGAAAAGGGAAATTGGAGTTTATTGAGAAAAATAAGGAAAGCAAGAAAACTTTGATTGTAGAATTAGGAGAAAGTGAAGAGGAACAGTTAGAAAAGTATATTGTCGAGATTGAAATGCTGGTGCAGCAAAAAGAGGTGCCGCCGCCAATCAATGGAAAACAATGTAAGAAGTGCGCATATTATGAATATTGTTATATTTAGGGGGGAGAATATGGGGACGACAAAATATATTATGTCAATGGGCGAATTATATCGGAAAGATAATTCACTTTGTTTTCGGAAAAATGGACAAAATGTTTATATTCCGGTTGAGAATACAAAAGAAATTTATTGTCTGAATGAAGTGACAGTAAACACAAAACTTTTGGATTTTTTGAGCCAAAATCATGTTGTTATTCATTTTTTTAATTATTATAACGGATATTCCGGGACTTTTTATCCCAAGGATCAATATAACAGTGGACGGTTGCTGATTAGACAGGTTCGTGCATACGAAGAGCAGCGGATGCAAATTGCAAAAGCAATTGTAACAGGAATCGGGAAAAATCTCAGTTATGTGTTATATCATTATTATAAGCATGATAAAAAAGAGGTAAAACCTGCGATTGACTGGTTGAAAAAGGAACTTCCTGAAAAAATTGAAAGAGCCGAAACCATACCGGAACTGATGGCTTATGAAGGGGAGGCATGGATTCAATTTTATGGGTCGTTTCAGTATTTTCTTCCAGAAGATTTTATGATGAATAAACGGGTAAAACGTCCACCGGATAATCCGATCAATGCGTTGATTTCCTTCGGAAACACATTGTTGTATACAAAAACTATTTCAGCAATCTATCGGACACATTTAGATCAGAGAATCAGTTTTTTACATGAACCATCAGAAGGAAGATTTTCACTCAGTCTTGATTTGAGTGAGGTTTTTAAACCGGTGATTGTATATCGGACGATTTTTGATCTGATCAATAATCGGAAGATTCAGGTAGAAAAACATTTTGACAAAAAGGTAAATTATTGCCTGCTAAACGAAGAAGGGCGCAGGATATTTATTGAAGCATTTGAAAGCAGAATGGAATCGGTATTTATGCATCCGGTTTTAAAGCGAAAGGTCAGTTACCGAACGGCAATAAAACTGGATTGTTATAAGTTAATTAAGTTTATTTTGGAAGGAAAAGAGTTTATCCCGTTTTTGCTTGAGGAGGGTAAATAGAATGAGAAAAATTTCGTACAACTACGCTTTTGTTTTCTATGATGTAAATGAAAAACGGGTGCAGAAAGTTTTTAAAATCTGTAAAAAATATTTGTCACATTTTCAGTTTTCTGTGTTTAGAGGAGAAATAACACCATCGAAACTCGTCGAGTTGAAAACTGAGTTAAATCGTGTAATTGATAAAAATGAAGATTTTATTTGTATTATCAAAGTGATGAATGATGATGTCTTTGGGGAGGAGGCTTTGGGAAAAAAGGACATTGTAACGGGCGAAACTCTGATCCTGTAGGAGAAGCAGAATCGTTGAAAGTAAAATAGGGGAATTGATTTACCAGGTGATTTTTTGTGTGTTCCGTTATAAACCCTTTAGAAATAAGGAAAAATGAGCATATTAGGAATGGTTATTAGGTTCGACTTACACTTGGGAAAAATTTGAAAAAGCTGGTATTTTCAAGGAATTTGAGATATAGTAAAAACGGAAAAGCTGATAAAAGCGTTGGATTAATATAAACATGAGATGTATTGAAATGCGCTGTGGATAACACGGATGCACAGGCTTTGCTCGATTAATATAAACATGAGATGTATTGAAATCGAAAAGCTGCAGCCGGAGGTGTTAGCTCTAGACAGATTAATATAAACATGAGATGTATTGAAATGATTATAGACAGACCTTTTGAAGATGTCTTGAAAGAGATTAATATAAACATGAGATGTATTGAAATGCTTTCCCAGCGCCGCCGACAGCGGCGAACATAACTGATTAATATAAACATGAGATGTATTGAAATTATAGCGGGTTGTCGGTATGTTATAAATGTTAAAGGATTAATATAAACATGAGATGTATTGAAATCTTGCTGGTGATCTCCCCAAGTTGCCATGTGTAGATTAATATAAACATGAGATGTATTGAAATTAATTTTCAGGATCCGGCATATTTTTCGATATGCCGATTAATATAAACATGAGATGTATTGAAATAATGATATCAAGTGCAATCAAGCGATTGCAGAGGATGATTAATATAAACATGAGATGTATTGAAATAGAAAACGGCTGGAAAGCATTTCATTCAAAAAATCGATTAATATAAACATGAGATGTATTGAAATTGGGTCCGAAGGCTGCCAGTAGGATAGGAATCTCCATTGATTAATATAAACATGAGATGTATTGAAATTTGAGAATCCAGATCCGTTTATTATCCAATGCAATAAGATTAATATAAACATGAGATGTATTGAAATCCGAAAAAGGCATCAAGTTGCGCGCAAGTTTCCTTGATTAATATAAACATGAGATGTATTGAAATCTGCGGTTGCCCGATGGAGGACATCCGAAAAGAGCTGATTAATATAAACATGAGATGTATTGAAATAAAATAAAACGAACTATTCCCGCTTCACTTTCGTTAGATTAATATAAACATGAGATGTATTGAAATTTCAAGTTTAATACAGACATAGAATGCCGCACCTGAGATTAATATAAACATGAGATGTATTGAAATCCCATTCCCGAAATATAACCTTGGGAACTTCCGTGATTAATATAAACATGAGATGTATTGAAATCTTTTCATTTTCCTTTTACTCCTTTCCATTCCCGGATTAATATAAACATGAGATGTATTGAAATAACATGGGGAGATACAACGGAAGGGTTTATCACGCTCGATTAATATAAACATGAGATGTATTGAAATTTTCGAAATGGCACCATGCGAGCCGGAAGCTTTTTTGATTAATATAAACATGAGATGTATTGAAATTGCTGGAGTGTTACGCACAGGTTGTCCAGGAGACAAGGATTAATAGAAACATGAGATGTATTGAAATTTGTCTTTGCCTGCCGTTCCGGCTTACAGATTCCGATTAATAGAAACATGAGATGTATTGAAATTCCTCTGCGACGGGCAACTGTGGAGCATCCTCTGCGATTAATAGAAACATGAGATGTATTGAAATTTTTAAAGCCTGAAATATAGGAACTTTTAGACTCGATTAATGGAAACATGAGATGTATTGAAATGGTGCATCCGGTAACAAGCGGAACCCAGACCTTAAAGATTAATAGAAACATGAGATGTATTGAAATCTTTTTACCGGCGGCAGCCCCATTGCTGCGCGCAGGATTAATAGAAACATGAGATGTATTGAAATGATAAAAACGGTCGTACTCCCCGCAATTGCAGGATGGATTAATAGAAACATGAGATGTATTGAAATGCAGGTAATTCTGGACAGTCTGACCACGCATGACGCGATTAATAGAAACATGAGATGTATTGAAATAGATGTTCCTTATCCATCGTGATCTGATGGGATACCTGATTAATAGAAACATGAGATGTATTGAAATCTCTAACCACGCACGTTGTGGCAATGCTTCCAGTATGATTAATAGAAACATGAGATGTATTGAAATAACCACCTTTTGAATGTCTGTACAATTCCCATCTCTGGATTAATAGAAACATGAGATGTATTGAAATGAAGGCAGTAGAGTGGTGTCAGGGATATGGTTTGAGATTAATAGAAACATGAGATGTATTGAAATGCAAAAAACATCCGGATATTGTACTGGTGGACAAGATTAATAGAAACATGAGATGTATTGAAATTCTGGCAGAAGAGGGTACGCATACAGATATCGAAGGATTAATAGAAACATGAGATGTATTGAAATTTCAGTGCCGCTGTAGTGGTTGACCTGCACCACGGGATTAATAGAAACATGAGATGTATTGAAATTAAATGATGCAGATGTCGGGGAAGCGATGAAAAGCCGATTAATAGAAACATGAGATGTATTGAAATGATGATTGCAATAGTCCCCGTAATCCAATCCAATCGATTAATAGAAACATGAGATGTATTGAAATGAATGCAGTAGAGTGGTGTCAGGGACATGGTTTGAGATTAATAGAAACATGAGATGTATTGAAATCATGATGGACATAAACATGAATCGGGTACAAAGAGAGATTAATAGAAACATGAGATGTATTGAAATAGCGTTCTGGTTGTCCCTGCTCCATTCGGATATGGATTAATAGAAACATGAGATGTATTGAAATATAGATATGGAGAGCGAAACGTATAACGTTGTCGTGATTAATAGAAATATGAGATGTATTGAAATGTGCCTCCGAACGCTTTTCGCGGAGGGGACCGCATAGATTAATAGAAACATGAGATGTATTGAAATGTTATCGTATGTGACCCATTCCGGAGAAGGAGAGGGGATTAATAGAAACATGAGATGTATTGAAATTACTTTGAGTTCAGGAAAAACGTCTTGTTCCGTATAGATTAATAGAAGCATGAGATGTATTGAAATTACAATGCCTGAGCGTACTCTAGTGTCTGCAACGGATTAATAGAAACATGAGATGTATTGAAATATTGCCAACTGCATCTCCTCACGGCTCTGCAGTTGCAGATTAATAGAAACATGAGATGTATTGAAATTCTCCTGCTCTGCATCAGCTCTGCAACCAGCTCTGGATTAATAGAAACATGAGATGTATTGAAATCCTCCAGTATTTTGAGGTATCATATTTAAATAAAAGGCAATATTTTAAAATTTTACATCAAAGGCTCTACGGGATATCAAAAATCTAGTATGGTAAAAAGAGAGGACAAGAAATGCTGAACATTTTTTATGGAGATATGAAAGAAGCTGTTTACAATACGGCAGGTTATTTTAAATATGATTATGAAGATGAATGGATTGTAGATCCTTTTGTAAAGGAAATGATTCTAGACGTGGACAAATCGACCGTAATGGACAGCGGGGTAATAGACAGTCCCGTTTCTGGAAAGATACCGCCGGTTGGATTATCGGGTGGGGTAAAGACTTTGATTCTTGTTAAATTCGAAAAAGATAAGGTGTTCAATGCGTCTACCTGCGGCGACAACTGCGCAAAGTGGCTGTTAGAAATAGCAAAAGAGGAGGATCGAACGATTAATCTGCGTCATTTGATGAATTTTGGAAAGAAACCATTCAAGATTCGTATTTTAAATACAGATCAGATCGTTCATTCGATGGAAGAGCTGGTACCGATAGCAGGAGAATTTGTATAACGGAGAGTTAGGGTATGAAGGGAAAGCATAGGATTGTCGTTTCAACGAAGCGACAGAAATATGAATTTGAATTACGGCGTAATTTGACGATACTTCGTGGAGACAGTGCGACTGGGAAAACGACATTGATTGAGATGATACAGGATCATGAAAATGATCCGTTAGGAAGCCCGGTAGAGTTGATCAGTGATAAAAAGTGTTATGTGCTGGAGGGCGCTTTATGGAAAGAACAATTGGCTGGAATCACTGACAGTATTGTTTTTATCGATGAAGGAAATACCTTTGTAAAAGCAGAAGAATTTGCAGGTGTCATTCAAAATACGGATAATTATTATGTTATTGTGTCGAGAGAGTCTCTTCCGGCGTTGCCCTATAGTGTGGAAGAAATTTATGGAATCCGGACTTCTGGAAAATATGGAACACTGAAGCAGATCTATCACGAGTTTTACAGAATATATAACTTAGATGAAACGAAAGGTGAGATAGAGCCGGAGGCTGTTGTTACAGAAGACAGTAATTCGGGATATCAGTTTTTTGACGCAGTGTGCAGAGAAAACGGTTTGACGTGTGAAACCCTGAATGGGAAATCCAATATTTTCCGTTATTTGAAAGTGCATAAGAATGAAAAGATTCTTGTCATTGCAGATGGTGCTGCGTTTGGTTCTGAAATGGATCGGGTTATGCGATTGATGGAGAGCAGAAAAAATATCGTATTATACTTGCCGGAATCATTCGAATGGTTGATTTTATCAGCAGGAGTATTAAAAAATGCTGCGATGGAGAAGATTTTGAAGAATCCATCTGAATATGTGGAAAGCAGGAACTATTTTAGCTGGGAGCGTTTTTTTACAGCGCTTTTGATAGAAGAAACAAAAGGAACTTATTTGGCTTATTTCAAACGAAACCTGAACCCGGTATATTTAAATGAGAGCATAAAAACAGCAATTTTATCCCAAATGAAAAAGATAAAGATAGATAGAAAAAAATAATGTTTCCCCCAAAAACATCCCCAGCGTTACCGCGATTATCATATAAACCGCGACGCGCTGGGGGATATTTTTCCAATAACAGGTATTCAAGCATTTAGCCGTCTTGCGCAGGCACAGACACCTGCAATGTCGAATTTAGCGACCAGCACTCTTCACTCACATCAGCGATGCATACTGGGACATATAGAGCTTGTAATATTCTCCTTTTTGGGCCATCAGCTCATCATGTGTGCCTTTTTCCAGAATCGTTCCCTTATCCACATACATGATGCAGGAAGCATTTTTAATCGTGGAAAGACGATGTGCGATGATGAAAGAAGTACGTCCCTTCAGCAGTTCATTTAAGCCCTTCTGCAGGATGATCTCTGTTTCGGTATCGATACTGGAGGTTGCCTCATCCAGGATCAGGATCTTCGGGTCAGCCAGAAGTGCGCGGGCAAAGGAGATCAGCTGGCGCTGTCCGGCGGACAGACGACTTCCCCGTTCATTTACCTGTGTCTGATAACCGTTTTCCATTTCCATGATGAAGTCATGGGCGCAGACCGTTTTTGCAGCCCGGATGACCTCTTCATCTGTAGCGCTGAAGTTGCCGTAGCGGATGTTATCCATGATTGTGCCGGAGAAAATGAAACTGTCCTGCATCATGACACCCATCTGTTTGCGGAGAGAACGGATGGTAACGCCTGCGATATCGACGCCATCGATTAAAATCCGCCCGGAATCTACGTTATAGAAGCGGCTCAACAGATTCACCAGGGTTGTTTTGCCGGCACCGGTGGGGCCTACCACTGCAAACGACTGCCCCTGGTTTGCGTGGAAGGAAACATCCTTTAAGATCGGAACGCCAGGCTCATAGCTGAAGGTAACGTGGTCGAAGGCAACATCTCCGTGGATCGGAGGCATTTCAACTGCATCCTCCCGGTCTTTGACCACAACCGGCTCGTCGATAGTTTCAAAAATACGCTCCAGATAGGAGATCGCGGTCAGCAGAGAGTTGTAAAAGCCAGCCAGCGTGTTGATCGGTGCCCAGAAACGTCCGATATAAGCAGTAAAAGCGACCAGCACACCGACGGTAATGCCGGTTTCGCCGTTGATCATCCAGCTGACACCGAGCACATAGATCGCTGCAGTTGTAATTATTGAAATGATATCGATGCTGGGACCCATCGTAAAGTTGAACATAACGGCGCGCATCCAGGATTTCCGGTAGCTGCCGCTTAAGTTGTTGAAAATACCGCTGTTCACGTCTTCCCGGACGAAGGATTGGGTAACACGGATCCCGTTGATACTTTCAGCAATGTACGCGTTTAAGTTGGACTGCTTATTGCTTTGAACCTGCCATGCAGTACGCTGTTTTTTCTTGATGACAACGATAACGATCGCGAGGACCGGAAGACCGCAGAGACATACAAGCGTCAGCCGGACATTTAAGATCAGCATGAAAACGATGATAAACACCAGGTTGCACAGGTCGGTGATGGTATTTAAGATACCGTTGGAAAGCAGGTCGCTGATGCTGTTGACATAGTTTACAACACGTACCTGAATTTTACCGTGGGGGCGGTCATCATAGTAGGAGAACGGAAGCTCCTGCAGATGCTCAAAGATATCATAGCGCATGTCGTGAATGATCTGCTGTCCGATCTGGTTAGTGTATTTGATCTTGTAGCGAAGGCTGAAGGCACTGTAAAATGCGGCAAGCAGTGTCAAAAAGCTGTAAAATGCGATTCCCTTCATGTCCTTGTTCGGGATGCAGACGTCCATGACCTTCTGAAAAAATTGCGGAATCAGCATGGTAAAAGCGGAAGCGGAGAGCATCATGAAGCCGACACTGACAAACCGTTTCCGGTAAGGAATCAGATAAGCGAGCAGACGTTTTAACTGATTGAGGTCAAATTTATCTTCCAGGACTTCGTCCACATCATATTTATTTCGTGCCATGAGTTCTCACTTCCTTTCGTTGGCTGTAACCTGACGGTATTCTTCCTGTTCTTCTCTGGAAGGAAGCTCACCGTATTGATGATGGAACGCGCTTGCATAGTAGCCGTCATTTGCAAGCAGCTCCTGATGCGTTCCGTGTTCGATAATCCGCCCGTTATCCATAACCAGGATCTGATCAGCGTCTTTAATGGAAGAAATACGGTAGGCGATGACGAAGATCGTGCACTGGCCGTTTAACTTGCCGAGCTGCTGCTGGATATAGCTTTCTGTTTCCATATCAACGGCGGAAGTAGTATCGTCCAGAATCAGGATGGACGGTTTCTTTAACAGGGCGCGCGCAAGGGAAATACGCTGCTTCTGACCGCCGGAGAGTCCGACACCGCGCTCGCCGACGATGGTATCATAGCCTTCGGGCATAGCCTTGATGAAATGGTTGGCATCTGCCATGACAGCAGCTTCGTGAATTTCCTCAAATGTACAGTTCGGACGACCGTATGCAATATTCCCTTCAATTGTATCAGAAAAAAGAAAGATATCCTGCATTGCCATGCCGATGTTGTCACGCAGATCGTAAAGGTTCCAGTCCTTGACGTTTACGCCATCTACCAGAACCTCGCCGGAGGTCGCGTCGACAAAACGGCACAGCAGGTTCATGATGGTGGATTTGCCGGCACCGGTGGAACCGAGAATGCCGACTGTCTGTCCTTTTTTCACAGAAAAGCTGATATCCTTTACGATATCCTCATCATCTGCCGTATAGGAAACATCTTTAAATTCAACATTTCCTTCCATATGTTTGCGGGAAACCGGCACAGGAGGCATTTTTACAAGAGGCTCTTCCACATAGGTTGTGTAAATTTTTTCTACGGAGGTGATAAAACGGTGGGTATCATTGACCCACCAGCCTGCCATACGCAGCGGAGCGTTTAACATCCACAGATAACCGTTGACGGTTACGAGGTTACCGATTGTCATTTCTCCGGTAATTACCATCCAGCCGCCGTAGAGCATCAGGACAACGTTTAAGACATATGCCAGAACTTCGAAGATCGGAAGGTATTTCATCCAGACCTTTGAGGAGTTCAACTGTGCGTCCATGTAGGCATCGTTTTCCTTATTAAATTTTTCAATTTCAAAGTCTTCCTTGGCAAAGGCTTTTACGACACGGTTGCCGCTGACATTTTCCTGAACGAAGGCATTCAGGGAAGAAAAGCAGTCGCGGATGCGCTGGAATGTCGGTCGAACTTCTTTGGACTGTTTTGCTGTGGTGATGGCTGTAAAGGGCAGAACGATCAGCATGCAGAGCGCCAGCTTCACATTTACCGTAAAGATCATGAAGAGCGCAAAGCAGAACAGCAGGATATTTTCGTAAACCTGATAGATAATGTAAGCAACGAAGTGGCGGATTGCTTCCATGTCGCCGGTTTGACGGCTCATCAGGTCGCCTGTTTTTTTCTTGCTGTAAAAGGCGAAGTCCTCTGTCAGAAGGCGGCGGTAAACAACGTCCCGCATGTCGTAGAGCACGCCCTGCGAGCATACCTCGAAAATAACCTGATAAAAGAAACGCAGGGCACCGCGGACCAGCGTAACGAAAAGCAGGATGAGAACAAGCTTCCAAAGCAGGTCATACTGACCGCCCTGAATGACATCATCTACGATCATACCGGAAACGTAAGGGTTTACGATGGCGAGAACGGAAATGAAAGTCGTCAGGATCAGGCCGCCCAGAAGCTTGAAGCGGTACTTTCTGAGAAATCCCCAGAACCATTTCATTGGTGTCATATTTCCTTTTTTCCTCCCTTAAAAAAGTATCCATGGGCTTTGATAGATCATGGATAAAAAAAGTGTATCGCAAAATATTTTATTTGGAATGTACAATCTTGCAGGTTTCATGTAAAATGTTGTTAAATGGTAACTGTGAGGGAACTGAACAGTTACGTTAAATGTTTTTGTGGGATGTTGCAGGAAAATAAAAGATAAATTTCAGGCATCCGGGAAGGAAGCTGGTGGATATGGAACGGGAAAACACGGTATTTCAGGAGGAGTTAAATCCGACCTTCTTGTTTATGTGGAAGGGAACACGTGTGGAGGATGAGCCGAACTATCACTGCCATGAGCATCTGGAGCTGTGTTATATTCAATCCGGGACAGGAAAGCACAGAATCGGCGATACTATATATGAAGTAAAAGAGGGTGACCTGCTGGTCATCAATGAAGGAGTCTATCATCAAAGCCTGGCGGGAGAGCATAAAACGCCGGTTGCGGAATTTTACGTGGGGCTGACAGATTTAAATCTGGCGGGGCTTGGGCGCAACCACTTTCCACTACCGGGGAATTGCCCGGTATTTCGTACGGAGGGAGAGCTGCAGCGTAAGCTTTCCAAGCTCTGTATGGCAATGGAGGCAGAGCAGGAGCTTTGCCGGATCGGGCGCTATTATATGATGAAGACGTATGCCATGCAAATGCTTCTTTTGCTGCTGCGGGAAGAAGAAGAGACCGGTAAGCCGCAGAAGGCAGGCGGATGCTCCTTTGAATCCGCGAACCGGAAATATCTCGTGGAGAAGATCACGGATTACTTTGAGGATCATTATGCAGAGAAAATCTCTCTTGACCGGATCGCCGGCAATATGTATCTGAGCACCTTTTATGTGTCCAGGATTTTCAAGGCGGAAACCGGAAACACGCCGATTCATTATCTGATTGATATTCGTCTGACCAAGGCCTATAACCTGCTGACGCAGAATCTGGAAATGAGCATTCAGGAAATCGCGGCGCAGGTCGGCTATGAGGATGCCTATCATTTCAGCAAGCTGTTCAAGAAAAAATATGGGGTGGCTCCGTCTGCAGTGCGGCGCAGGATACTATAAAGCAGCAGAATACGCCCATTCGGCTGAATACGGTCTGCCATAATTCATGACAATAGAATGCTCACAGAGCGTGCATTCTATTGTATTAACAAAAAAGGAACTGGGGACAGGAGAACATGGAAAATCCGATTATTTTTACGGCGGAGATCATCGGGACGATCGCTTTTGCATCGTCCGGGGCAATGCTGGGTATCCGCAAAAATCTGGATCTGTTCGGGGTACTGGTGCTGGGACTGTGTGTTGCAGTCGGAGGCGGCATTGTCCGGGATATTATCCTGGGGCGGACGCCGCCGGGAGCATTCCGGGATCCGGTTTATGCGCTGGTGGCGCTGGGAACCTCCGCTCTTTTATTTTTACTTGTCTATGGAAAGCAGGAGATCATGACGAGCCGTTATCTGACGATTTATGAGCAGGTTATGAATTACTGTGATGCGGTTGGACTTGGGATTTTTACTGTCCTTGGCGTATATACCGCACACGGCGAGGGCTATGACGGGATCTTCTTTTTAGTATTTTTGGGCATGATGACAGGTATCGGAGGCGGTCTGATCCGGGATATTTTAGCGGATACGATGCCGTTTATCCTGTATAAGCATATCTATGCGATGGCGGCTTTTGCGGGCGCACTGGTGTGTGTGCTTTTGATCCATATCCATCTGTATCTGGCGCTGGCAGCAGGAACTGCGGTGGTGATTGTGATCCGGGTGCTTGCGACACATTACTGTTGGGATCTGCCGCGGCCGCTGCATGAAAAAGATGCACACACGAAAACAAAAAATCTGTCCGAAAATAGTAATGCCGACGATACTTGAGCAGAATCGACACTTTTGCTACCATGAAAAGAAATTTTGTGATAGAATTGGTAAGACTGAGCTGGAAACGTAAAATGCCGCCTGTGCGGCAAAAGGAGGACAAATGGAAAACGTAAGACGGATCTATGTGGAAAAGAAGACCGGTTACGCGGTTAAGGCACAGGAACTGAAGGAGGATCTGATCGGTTATCTGAATATGTCAGGGATCGAAGATGTCCGGATGTTCATTCGTTATGATGTGGAAAATATCAGTGATGAGGTTTTTGAACAGGCATGCCGTACTGTTTTTTCCGAGCCGCCCGTGGATATTCTGTATCGCGAGACGATCGAAATCCCTGCAAACGGACGCGTATTCAGCGTTGAATATCTGCCGGGACAGTTTGACCAGCGTGCAGATTCTGCCGTACAGTGCGTTCAGTTTTTAAAAGCGGAGGAGCAGCCGATTATCCGTACCGCAGTTACTTATTTGATTACAGGAGATCTGACAGACGAAGAATTTGACAAGATCAAGGCTTACTGCATTAACCCGGTGGATTCCAGAGAGACCGGTATGGAAAAGCCAAAGACGCTCGTAACCGAGTTTGCAGAGCCTGCAGATGTCAGGATTTTAGACGGCTTTACTACGCTGGATGCAGACGGATTAAAGCAGCTGTACGATTCTCTTGGTCTTGCGATGACCCTGCAGGATTTCAAGCATATCCAGAAGTATTTTGCAGGCGAGGAAAAGAGAGATCCTTCCATGACGGAGATTCGTGTGCTGGATACCTACTGGTCCGACCACTGCCGTCATACGACGTTTTCCACTGAACTGAAAAATGTCGCATTCGGAGATGGTTTTTACCGGGAACCGATGGAAAAAACCTACCAGAGTTATCTGGATGCGCGTGCAGAGATCTTTAAAGACCGTCCGGATAAGTTCGTCTGCCTGATGGATCTTGCACTGATGGCGATGCGTAAGCTCAAAAAAGAGGGCAAGCTGGAGGATATGGAGCAGTCCGATGAAATCAACGCCTGTTCCGTTATTGTTCCCGTTGAAATGGACTACGGCGATGGTCCTGTCACCGAGGAATGGCTCGTATTTTTCAAAAATGAAACCCACAACCACCCGACCGAAATCGAACCCTTCGGCGGTGCGGCAACCTGTCTGGGCGGCGCAATCCGCGACCCGCTTTCCGGCAGAGGTTATGTATATCAGGCAATGCGCGTGACCGGTGCAGCGGATCCTACCGTTCCGGTTGCGGACACCTTAAAGGGAAAGCTTTCCCAGAAAAAGCTGGTGCGCGGTGCAGCATCCGGTTACTCTTCCTACGGCAACCAGATCGGCCTTGCGACCGGTTATGTAAAAGAAATTTATCATCCCGATTATGTTGCAAAGCGTATGGAGATTGGCGCGGTTATGGGTGCGGCTCCGAGACGCAACGTCATCCGTGAAAACTCCGATCCGGACGATATCATCATCCTGCTGGGCGGACGTACCGGACGCGATGGCTGCGGCGGCGCAACCGGTTCCTCCAAGGTGCATACGGAAAAGAGTATCGAAACCTGCGGTGCTGAGGTGCAGAAGGGTAACGCTCCGACCGAAAGAAAGATTCAGAGACTGTTCCGCAGAGAAGAAGTTTCCCGTCTGATTAAAAAGTGTAACGACTTCGGCGCAGGCGGCGTTTCTGTTGCCATCGGCGAGCTGGCAGATGGCCTGACCGTTGATCTGGATAAGGTTCCCAAGAAGTATGCCGGTCTGGATGGCACAGAGCTTGCAATCTCCGAATCTCAGGAGAGAATGGCAGTCGTTGTTTCTCCGAAAGACGTTGATACCTTCTTAGGCTATGCGGCAGAAGAGAACCTGGAGGCAGTTCCGGTTGCGGTTGTAACCAAAGAACCCCGTCTGGTTTTAAACTGGCGCGGCAAGAGCATTGTAAACCTGTCCAGAGCATTTCTGGATACCAACGGAGCACACCAGGAAACCGATGTTTTTGTAGATGTTCCGTCGAAAGAAGATAACTATTTTGAGCAGTATGCAGTTCCTGCTGTAAAGGAAGCCGTAAAAGCCGGCGATCTGAAAAAGGCATGGAAAGCGCTGCTGTCGGATTTAAATGTCTGCTCCCAGAAGGGTCTTGTGGAAATGTTCGACTCCTCCATCGGCGCAGGCAGCGTGCTGATGCCTTACGGCGGTAAGTATCAGCTGACCGAGACCCAGGCGATGGTTGCCAAGCTTCCGGTCCTGAAAGGAAAGACCGATACGGTAACGATGATGGCATACGGCTTTGATCCGTATCTGTCCTCCTGGAGCCCTTACCACGGCGCAATTTACGCGGTTGTGGAATCCATGGCAAGAATCGTAGCGGCAGGCGGCGATTTCTCCGGAATCCGCTTTACCTTCCAGGAATATTTCCGCCGCATGACCCAGGATCCCGAACGTTGGAGCCAGCCTTTTGCGGCGCTGCTGGGCGCTTATGACGCGCAGATGGGATTCGGACTTCCGTCCATCGGCGGTAAGGATTCCATGTCCGGAACCTTTAACGATATTGACGTACCTCCGACGCTGGTTTCTTTCGCTGTGGATGTTGCAAAGGAAAAAGATGTCATCAGCCCGGAATTAAAACAGGCTGGAAACCGTCTGGTTCGTTTCTCCATTCAGAAGGATGCTTACGATCTGCCGGATTATGAGCAGGTAATGGCACTGTATGCAAAGATTACCGAGCTGATGGGCAAGGGCGTGATCGTTTCCGCATATGCACTGGACAGCTATGGTGTGGCAGCAGCCCTGTCCCGCATGGCATTCGGTAACGGACTTGGCGTTGCAATTGAGGAAACGGTTTCTGCAGAGGAGCTGTTTACAAACGGCCTTGGCGATCTGGTGGCAGAAGTTCCGGCAGACCGTCTGGCGGATATGGATGTTGCTTATACGCTGCTCGGCACGGTAACGGCAGAGCCGGTATTTACCTATGGAAACATGACCCTTTCCGAAAAAGAGGCGCTGGATGCGTGGAAGAAGCCTCTGGAAAAGGTATTCCCTACAAAGGCAGTCAAGGACACGGACGCAGTAGAAACCGGCCTGTATGAGACGAATCACATTTATGTATGCAAGAATAAAGTAGCGAAGCCTACCGTATTCATCCCGGTATTCCCCGGAACGAACTGTGAATACGACAGCACAAAAGCATTTGAACGCGCAGGTGCACAGGTTGTAACCCATGTATTCAGAAACCTGAGCGCAGAGGACATCCGTTCTTCCGTCGATGCGTTTGCAAAAGAGATCAGCCAGGCTCAGATCATCATGTTCCCCGGCGGCTTCTCCGCAGGCGACGAGCCGGATGGCTCCGCAAAGTTCTTCGCAACTGCATTCCAGAACGAGAAGATCAAGGAAGAGGTTATGAAGCTTCTGAAGGAAAGAGATGGCTTATGTCTTGGTATCTGTAATGGATTCCAGGCGTTAATTAAGCTCGGTCTGGTTCCTTACGGCGAAATCGTCGGACAGAAGGACGATTCTCCGACCCTGACCTTTAATACGATCAACCGTCACATTTCCAAGATGGTATACACCAAGGTGGTTTCCAACAAGTCTCCCTGGCTGCAGGGCGCTGAGCTTGGAAAAGTATATGTCAATCCGGCATCCCACGGTGAGGGACGTTTCGTAGCTCCGAAGGAGTGGATTGACAAGCTGTTTGCAAACGGACAGGTAGCAACCCAGTATTCCGATCCGGAAGGAAGGATTTCCATGGATGAAGAATGGAATATCAATGGCTCCTACAGCGCGATCGAAGGCATCACCTCTCCGGATGGACGTATCCTGGGCAAGATGGCGCACTCCGAGCGCCGCGACAGAAGCGTTGCACAGAATATCTACGGCGAACAGGATCTGAAGATCTTCGAGTCCGGTGTGGCATACTTTAAGTAAAAGGCTGTAAACAATAATTCCGAAGACCTCACAGAAGGGAGAAATCTCTTCTGTGGGGTCTTCGTGGTTATGGGGTAGTACCTTTTAAGGTAGTACGAAGATAGGACTATTATGGAACAATGCGATTTTGTGGGAGAATTTTATTCATGACAATAGAATGCTCGCAGAGCGTGCATTCTATTGTTGATAAAGGAGACACTGTATGGGAAAAGAAAAGCAGGCATTAAAACCGGATATTATCGTAAAGAATTATTGGCGCAATAAGGAACAGTTTGCTGATTTTTTCAACGCAGTGCTGTTTGATGGAAAGCAGGTCATCAAACCGAAAGAACTGGAGGATTTGGATACGGAAGAATCCTCCGTTTTGGAGCATAAAGAATATGCGGAAAGCATCGGAGCGTCGAGAGATACGGTCAAAATTCGAAAAAAGTCTACCGTATATGGCGTGGAATTTGTTATACTGGGAATGGAAGGACAGGAGCATATTCATTATGCGATGCCCATGCGGGTAATGGGGTATGATTATGCAGCTTATCAGAAGCAATATGTGGACAATGCGGCAAAGTATAAAACAGCAAAGAGCTTGACAGAAGAGGAATATCTGTCAAAAATGAAAAAGGATGATCGGCTGGTTCCTGTTATAACAGTTGTTGTTTATTATGGGGAAAAGCCGTGGGACGGTGCGGTGTCTCTGCATGGGATGCTGCATATTTCAGAGGAAATGAAGCCATTTGTCAATGATTACCGGATGCACCTCGTGGAAGCTAGAAAAAATGATCTGAAGCTGCATAATATCAACAACCGGGATCTGTTTAATCTGCTCGGTATTCTGTTGGATCGGAATGGAAAGCTTCAGGAAACAAGAGATCGGGCGATAAACTACGCCAGAGAGCATCGAGTGGAAAAGACAGTGATTATGACTGCTGCGGGCGCGGCAAACTGTAAAATAGATTATAATAAAATTGCCAGGAAAGGAGGTGCTGATATGTGCACCGTGTTTGAAGAGACGAGGCGTGAGGGGATAGCAGAAGGAGAAGCAAAAGGAATTATTGAGACTGGATATGAATTTGGGATTTCAGAAGAAGAGATTCTTGCAAGATTACAGAAAAAGCTGAACATTTCTCTGGCAGAAGCGCAGGAGTATGTAAAAAAGTTCGGCAGAAAAAATAAATCAGAAGATTCCGATGCAGAAGAAAATGGTTAAAATATAAAATTTTTCTGCATGTGAATAAGAGGAGAAATGAACAAAATTAACTATCAAAAAGAACTGGAACACCTGATCGATAAGCTTCCGGATCATCACCGGCGGCTGTTTTTGCACAGCTGCTGTGCGCCGTGCTCCAGCTACTGTCTGGAATATTTGCGGCAGTATTTCGACGTGACGGTATTTTATTACAATCCAAACATCAGCTTTTTGGAGGAATACCGGCATCGGGTGGAGGAATTAAAACGTCTGGTGAGCACGCTGAATGAAGAGGCGAAAGGGTCTGAAATGCTGAACCAGATCGCACTTTTGGAGGGCACTTACGAGCCGGAAAAATTTTTCGAGGCGACGAAAGGGCTGGAGGACTGTCCGGAGGGCGGAGAGCGCTGCTTTATCTGCTACGAGCTGCGGCTGCGGGAAGCGGCGAGGCTGGCGGCAGAGGGCGGCTATGATTTTTTTACAACAACGCTGACGATCAGCCCACTGAAAAATGCGCAGAAGCTCAACGAAATCGGCAGCCAACTGGCGGAGGAATATCATGTGGCGTGCCTGCCGTCGGATTTTAAGAAAAAGGGCGGCTATTTAAGGTCCATCGAGTTAAGCCGCCAGTACGACCTGTACCGTCAGGATTATTGCGGCTGCGTTTTTTCAAAGCGGGAACGCGATAAAAGGATTGTACAGGAAAGCTGAAACAGATATACTAAAAAGCAAAGTACGAAACATGGGCTTTCGAAACGCAAGACGATCAGAAACGGTCGATGAGTCCTAAAACAGGGCGCGGATGTCTGTCAGCGCGTTGTCGATGACATCGAACTGCCAGACGCTGTGTCCGGGAATCCTGTGCTCCGTCAGATAATAATGTCCGTCAAAGGAAGAGATATAATAAGGCGTTCCGCCTCCGGCAAAGTTGTCATAAATATCCTCCCAGCTGCCGGAAGAAAGATCGTTTAAATCCTGCACACGCAGGATCGTCGCATAATCCTGATTGCCGGTAAGGTCGGTGGAAACGGTGATGTAAAACCAGTCCTGAATGTGCGTCAGCTGGATCATGCCGGAGATTTCGGCAGGAACCGGGAAACGTTCCAGGATTTTCAGGTCTTTTTTGCGGGTGCGCAGAATCGACTGATTGCCGGAAACAAAGTACAGGTCGTCGCCGTCGATTGTAAAGGAGCGGACATAAATCTGATCCAGCTCTGGCACAGAGAGGATTTTTTCGAGGGCGACAGATGAGCTGTCCGGATCGGGACGGTAAAAGACGTACAATTGTCCGGTCATGGAGCTGAGTACATAAAAACGTTTTTCCGTTTCATCATAGACGACGTAATGCGGGCGAGTGCCGATTTCGTTGAAAAGCTGGGTAAGGTAAAACTGTCCGTCCTGTTTTTCAAAGATGAGGACGCGGTTGTTTTCGGTGTCATCTGCAAGATAAACGGTGCCGTCCCCTGCGATGGTGTGCCCGCGGTTGATCTGATCGGTCATCACATACCAGTCGGTAAGTGGAGCATCCGGCGTTTTCGAGGTCAGAATCTGATTGTGATAGCAGTCCACCAGAAAATAATCGTCACCGATTTTGGTAATCTGCGTGGGGACACTTAAGGATGGCTGTACATTTTTGACAGGTTCTGAGGAAACGGCTTCAACAGCTTCCGACCAGGAGAGCGCCTGAGTGGAAGCGTTTTTTATGGTTTTCAGGATCAGGGCTGCCGCTGCAAAAATCAGGACAGCTAGCAGGATCAAAAAGATTGTAAGTTTTAAATGGGATAAATTTCTTCGTTTCATGTCCCAAAGTATAACATAACAAAAGAAAGGATACCACTATGAAAAAACTGTTGCAGGAATTTAAGGAATTTGCGCTGAGAGGAAATGTCATGGATCTGGCAGTCGGCGTTATCATTGGTGCTGCGTTTCAGGCGATCATCAATTCGCTGGTAAACGATGTGATTTCACCGCTGATCGGTCTGTTTGCCAATACGGATCTGACGTATCTGTCTGTGATGGTCGGGGATGTGGAAATCCGCTATGGTGCATTTTTGACCGCAGTGATCAATTTCATCATAATGGCAGTGATTATTTTCCTGATGGTAAAAGGGATGAATGCGCTGGCTGGTCTTGGCAAAAAGAAGGAGCCGGAAAAACCTGCTGTGAAAATGTGCCCTTATTGCAGAAGCAAGGTTGCGGCAGAGGCAACCCGCTGTCCGTACTGTACGTCTATGCTGGAAGTGAAAAAAGAAGATAAAAAAGAAGAAAAGAAACAATAGAATGCACGCTCTGCGTGCATTCTATCGTTTACGGTTCCGTCTTCGGAATCTGTACGCCGTCTGCATCCATATAATAGGAGTGCTTCCAGATCAGCTCGGAGACAGGAACTGGCTGATAGCCCTGATCCTCCAGATTGTCGATCAGGTCGGGAAGCGCCTGCGCAGTATAAGCGTTTCCGGCATGGAACAGGAGGATAGAGCCGTTTTGGAGTTGACGGCTGTTTAAAATCCGGTGGAGGATGTCCTGCGCCCCGTAGTCTTTCCAGTCCATGGAGTTGATGTTCCACTGCACCGGATAACCGCCGGATTCCTGGATGAGCCGGATAGCAGAGTTGTCATAGTTTCCGTCTTCAAAACGAAACAACGTCGTTTCAGAATCGGTAAGGCGATCAATTCGCTGCGTGAGATTTTCCAGTGTGAGCGTCTGTTCCCGGATGGAAAGAGATGCCTGCGTTGTCCACAGACCGCCGATATCGTGTCCGGCGTTGTGAATCGTACAGAGCAGCTCCGGATAGTTTTTTGCCCAGGCGTCGGAAACGAAAAAGGTGGCGTGCACATTTTTTCCTTTCAGAATTTCCAAAAGCTGCTGCATGTCTTGTGCACTGTAGGTGCAGTTGAAGGTCAGCGCGACTTTTTTCTGGTCGGTTTCGACACGGCAAATAGGCATAAACGTGCCGTTTACAGAGGCGGACGCCAGTGTTGTTACAGACGGAGGGGCGAGAAAAATGCACGCGCGGGCAAAGGCGAGGACGCCGAGCAAAAACAGGGCAGTTTGGAATGCAGACGAGCGGGAGAGACTGTGCAGAGAGGGAAAAACGGCATAGTGGCGCAGTTTATTGTGAATCAGATGAACGAAATCTCGGATCATGAAGACTCCTGCCGGATTTTTGTTACAACTTATGAACGCAGGAAACGGAAAATCTCTATTTCACAAAAATTTCATAACCTTTTCGTGTGCTTTCTGGTACACTATAAAGACAGGCTGCAGGCGTTTGGCTGCAGAACAGAAGAGAAATGAAAGGAGACTGTTATGTTTTCCTGTATTTTATTTGACCTGGACGGAACGATCAGCGATCCGAAACAGGGAATTTGCGGCTGTGTGCAGTATGCGCTCAGAAGCTTTGGAATTGAAGAACCGGAGCTGGATCGGCTGGAGCCGTTTATCGGACCGCCGCTTGCAGAGAGCTTTATGAAATATTATAACTTTACGGCGGAGCAGGCGCAGGAGGCAGTTGAGAAGTACCGGGAGCGGTTTTCTGTAACCGGCAAATACGAAAATGTGCTGTATCCCGGAATGGGAGCGCTTTTGCATGATCTGAAGGCATCCGGGGCGACGCTGGCGATTGCATCGAGCAAACCGACCGTTTATGTGGAGGATATTCTGGTGCATTTCGGAATCCGGGAATATTTCGACATCGTGGTCGGAAGCGAGCTGGACGGAAGAAGAGTGCACAAAGAAGAAGTGGTTGCAGAGGTGCTGTCCCAGCTTGCAGCGCGGGGCGAAAGCGATCCGGATAAGATGGTGATGATCGGCGACCGCAGCTTCGATGTGGAGGGTGCGAAAGCGATCGGTGCACACTGCATCGCGGTGTCATATGGGTATGCACAGCCGGGAGAGCTGGAAAATGCCGGTGCGGAGATCATTGTCCGGGATGTGGAAGGACTGCGAAGCGTACTGCTGGGCGGCACACAGGCAGGAAGCAGCACGCAGGCAGGAAGTGGCACGCAGGCAGGAAACAGCGCGCAGGCAGGAAACAGCGCGCAGGCAGGAAGCAGCGCGCAGGCAGGAACCAGCACGGCGACTGGCTCGAATACCCTTTCAGAGCGCTACCGCGGCAGCGCTGCCAAAACGAAGACCAAATCCGGGCAGTTCTGGAGTGCAGTTGGAACCAGCGCACTGGCGATGTTTGCCTATTATGTAATCAGTCTCCTAATCAGCAGCGCAATTTTGACGGCGGTATCGGTAGTGTATGCCATCGGGCTGCAGGAGCTGGAGGGCTCTTCCTACAATTTCTGGCTGAATGTGGCTAGCGCACTCTCGACGTTCGGTGCATTTATAATCTGTTACGGAATCTGGCACAAAAAGATCCGGTTCCATTCGACAAAAGAAATCGATAAACTGTCCATCGTTCCGATGGTGATTTTGGCGGCGGCAATTGCAATCGGCATGAACGGTGTTCTGACATTGACAGAATTGTATCGGTTCTCTCCGACCTTTCAGAGGGTTTCGGAGATGCAGTTCGATACGCCGGTGTGGCTGGGAATCATTTCCTACGGCATTCTTGCGCCGCTGGGCGAAGAAATCGTTTTCCGCGGCGTGGTCTATGGACAGCTGCGCAAGGTGTTGAAGGTGCCGTATGCGGTGGTGCTTTCCGGACTGGCGTTCGGTCTGTTCCATGGAAATCTTGTTCAGGCGGTCTATGCGACCGTAATCGGCTGCCTGCTGGCGCTGGTGTATGAATGGTATGGAACGATTGCAGCGCCGATGCTGTTCCACAGCGTTGCGAACCTGTTTGTGTATGTGATGTTAGAGCTGTTGCCCTTTGGCGGCGTATTTTTAAGCGTTCCGTCCTGTGTGCTGTTTTTGGTGCTGTCAGCAGGAAGCCTGTTTTTATTGTGGATGCTGCAGGGAAAGGCGGCATCGCGGCAAAAAGGATGAGCAGAGAAGAAGTTAAGATTAGCTGGTGACAGCGCCTGCATTGCGATGAGAAAAAGATCCTTTGTGAGATGCGCTGACCCAAAAGAGCGAGGAAGCTGTACGATACAGCTTCCTCGCTCTTTTATGACAATGGAAGGTTCACGGAGCGTGCATTCAATAACAGGACAACGCGCAGCCGCTTATCCTTATTCATGACAATAGAATGCTCGCAGAGCGTACATTCTATTGTTCATGACAATAGAATGCTCGCAAAGCGTGCATTCTATTGTTTACAGCAGCTGGATTCCGTGGGCTTCCGCTTCTTTGCGGATTTCCTCTGGCCAGATGGAGCACTGTACTTCTCCGATGTGCGCCTTGCGCAGGAAGAACATACAGATACGGGACTGACCGATACCGCCGCCGATGGTGTAAGGCAGCTCTTCGTTAAGGATTGCTTTCTGGAACGGAAGTTCTGCGCGTTCGGGGCAGCCGGCTTTTTCCAGCTGGGACAGCAGAGCCTCTTTGTCTACGCGGATACCCATAGAGGACAGCTCCAGGGCGATGTCCAGAACAGGATAGTAAACGAGGATGTCGGCGTTCAATGCCCAGTCATCGTAGTCGGGTGCACGACCGTCGTGGGGCTCGCCGTTTTCGAGCTTATCGCCGATCTGCATGATACAGACAGCGCCCTTTGCTTTGGTGATGAAATATTCACGCTCCTTGGGCGTGTTGTCCGGGAACATGTCTGCAAGCTCCTGGGTGGTGATGAAGAAAATCTCACGGGGCAGAATCTCTTCGATGTAATCATACTGGATCGCCATGTACATTTCCGTTTTGCGCAGCGCCTTGTAAACGTCGCGGACGGTTGCTTTTAAGGTTTCCAGGTTGCGGTCCTTTTTATCGATGACCTTTTCCCAGTCCCACTGATCGACGAAAATGGAATGGATGTTGTCAGTCGTTTCGTCGCGGCGGATGGCGTTCATATCCGTGTAAAGACCTTCGCCGAGAGAAAATCCGTATTCCTTGAGGGCGTAGCGTTTCCATTTTGCAAGGGACTGTACAACCTCTGCGCGGTAATCGTTCTGCTCGAGAATGCCGAAGGAAACCGGGCGCTCATAACCGTTTAAGTTATCGTTCATGCCGGAAGCGGGATCGACGAATAACGGAGCAGAGACACGCAGAAGGTTTAAATGACGGACCAGAAGACTCTGGAAAAAGTCTTTCACCGTCTTAATACCGATCTGGGTATCGTGCAGGTTCAGGGCGGAGGAATAATTCTCCGGGATGATTAAGTGTTCCATATTACCTCTTTTCTGCCGCAGGGCGGCATATTTCAATAATCTTAGGAAGCTGTAAAAAAGTGTAGAGGACGTTGACTTCTGACAAAAGCTCAGGAAATCAGGAATCAAACGTCTTATGGTGCAGGTACGAAACGCTGCACCAGTTAAAAATTATAGCATAAAATCAGCCGGGTGTCAGGATTTTTTTCCCAAACGCTTCTGAGCAACTCCGATTCCAATAAACATAAGCAGGCAGATCAGGCTGACGATCAGACCGGTGGTCAGACCTGCAGGGCGGTAGGAAAGCTCGATCGTGTGGCTGCCCTCCGTCAGCGGAACGGATAGAAATACACCATCATACACGTCGTAGTCTGCGGCTTCTCCGTCCACCTTCATCGTCCAGCCGGGTTCGTCCGCGATGGATAAAATCAGCCGACCGGCTTTGGTGACGTCGACATGTCCGGTCACATGGCTGGAATCATAAGAATCTACCGTAAAGGGCTGCTCAGAGAGCGTCTGCAGTGTGCGGGACAAAACTGCTTCATCCAGGCGCACAACAACGGCATTCAGCACGCTATCTTCGTCGTTGGTCAGTGTTACATGGTCGCCGATTTCGTGACGACCGAGATCGAGGATATAGTCATATTTGACTTTTTTATACGTTTTGTTGACGCTGGCGGAAGAGATCGAAACGGTATCGATCTTGGAGCTTTTACAGTAAGCGTAGTAATGCCCCTCCGTGTATACATCAAAGAAAACCTGATTGCCGGATTCCTCTGATTCGATGGAAACAAAGAGCGGATCAGAAGTCGAAACAGAAGCCGCCATCTGATTTTGTACCTCGAACGGATCGGAGGTCTCTTCAGAAAACTCAGAGGAAGAAAGATTCTGTCCATCCTGCAGGATAAATCCGGCGGGCAGCGTCTTGTTGTTTTTGTACAGGTAAACGCCGTCCTGCTCGTCGATCAGCGTGTAGAGGCTGGAATCCTCTGCATCGGAGCGGGAAAACAGGTAGCGGACATTTAAAAGCGCTGCAGAAAGCGGCGTCTGACCGTCAAAGCAGTAAAATACCTTGCTTTCGCTCATGCCCATGCGGTCGTACCAGTCCTGAACCGCCGCGTTGGAGGTGGAAGAAAACAGCGACGCCGTCGGATAGCCTGCCAGCGCACCGTCATTTTTGGTGACGCGGCTGAGCTTTTCGTAGCGGTAAAAATCGGAATCTTTTTCTTCATTACGAGCAACTAACTCCCGGTAGGCGGGAATGCTTTCCAGATAGCTGCTGCGGCTGGTGGTGGAAACGCTCGTCAGCGCCATGTTGTAGGTGGATTCAAAAGCGACCAGCGCCAGCACGGCGATTGCAATCGCGCGCTGATACGGGAGGCTGTCTGCAGGCTGTTTTTCTTTCCCTTTTTTCCAGGCATAGAGCAGCAGCGCGTAGGCAGCAAGCAGGCAGGCGCTCAGCACAAAGGTGCCCTGGGTAAAGGCGTCGTCCTCCACGAGCTTTCCTGCCAGCAAAAGATAACCGAGCCCGCAGGCGAGGGAGACAAACAGCTCGCGCATGGTAAAGCCGTCGAGCTTTGAAAACGCCTCATAGCACATCAGCAGCACGAGCAGGATGTACAAAAAGGACTGACGTGCCGGAAGCGAATCCGGGTAGTTGAAACCGTGCCAGATGAAATTCAGGGTATTGACCGAGAAGCTGACGATGAAAAAGGTGCATAATACCAGTCTGCCGAGCTTTTCCTTCAGAGGAATTTTTCGGTTGACGATATAGAGCGGAATCAGGAAAAAGACTGCGCTGGAGCAGAAAATATTCGGCCAGTGATCCAGACCGGTTTCCCTGGATACACCGGTCGCATGCCGCGCGATTACGTCGAAGAAGGAAAAGTACCAGTTGATTTTTTCCGGAAAGTTGAATTCGGAAAATTCAGTCGCATGCAGGGCAGCGATTTCCGGAATCAGCAGCACGGAGGCGAGACCGCCAGCCAACAGGGAAAATAAAGCAAAACGTCCGATTGCGCCAAGCAGCCTTGCGCGGAACGCTTTCCAGCCATCAGAGCCAAACAGGTTCGGCACGAGCACGAGAAAGTACAGGCACAGGAAGATGCAGACCATGATGGAAAGGTAATAGTTCGATAAAATGCACAGCCCGAGGGTGATGCAGTAGAGGCTGTATTTTTTTTCGAAGACCAGCTTTTCCAGACCGAGAACGATCAGCGGAGCGAGGACGAGGGTATCCATCCACATGACGTTCCAGTTATATGCGGCAACGAAGCCGGACATCGCATAAAATGTGGAAAAGAACAGGACAGAAAGGTCGTTTGTGTGGAATTTTTCTGTCAAAAGCCAGGAAAAGGTGAAGCCGCACAGACCGATTTTGAAAACGACCATGTAGCTCATAAATTCGATTAAATATTTTTCGGGCAAAAGGAGCATCAGCCAGTTGAACGGGCTTGCGCTGTAGTAGCCGTAAAGCGACAGGTAATTGGAGCCCATACCGATGCGCCAGGAGTAGTAGAGCGGTTCGCCGTCGCGCACTTTCCGGACAAATTCTTCCAGAAAGGGGACGTACTGATGGTACATGTCGGAGTGCATGAAGCTCTGATCTCCGAAGGGATAAATGCCGTTGCCGATAAAAATCGCCATCATGGAAAGAAACGGCAGCAGGAAGGAAAAGAAACAGATCTTTTTTTTCATAAAAAAGGAAATCCTCCGAGGTTTAGTCAAAAAGCAGGTAATACTGCAGGGTCTGATAATCATAAAGCAGATCTTTTTGCTTGGATGCAGTGGTAAAGGTTCCGTCGGACAGCGTTACATGGTTGGCTGAAATGACGGGTACTTCCGTGTGCAGCTGCGACAGGAAGTTATCGTAAGCGGATTTTGGAAGCCCGGCGGCGTCCAGCGTCTTTGCCGCAAGATAGTTTGCGCTGATTTCCAGATCTTTTTCCGTTTCGATATTGAAGTTTGCCCAGATAAAGAACGGAACCTTGTAGCGCAGCGCCTCTTCCTCGTCGGTTAAGTCCGCGTCATCTTTGCCGTTTAGCTTCCAGACCGGACGTACGACGGAATCGGCAGGCTGATGATCTCCGAAAAAGACGATCATGGTAGGTTCCTCCTGTGCTTCAAAGTAAGAAACCAGGTTCTGGATGGCGCTGTCAGACAGCCTGATCAAGGACAGGTACGCCGGAAGCAGCTTGGAATCCGAGCCTTCTACCGTGATATCGGGGGAAAAGTTGTCGTAATCCGCCCAGTCGCTGTAGGAGGAATGGTTCTGCATCGTCACGTTGAATAAAAACAGCGGCGTGTCCGCATCTTTTTCCTCGTAGAGCTTTATGATCTTTTCATAGTTGCCCTCGTCACTGACATATTTGCGCACAAGGGGAGAATTTGTGAAAAACTCCTGAAAGTGCATCTCGTCGAAGCCGAGCTTGGGATAAACGAGATTTCTGTCCCAGCCGGCGGCGCGGTACGGGTGCATCGCAATCGTGTAGTAGCCGAGGGAGGAAAGATAGGAGGCCATCGAAGGAGTCTCTTTTTTCACATACTGCTGATACGGGATACTTCCATAAGGAAGAAACGCCATTGAAGCGCCGGTCAGGTATTCAAATTCTGTGTTGGCAGTGTTGCCGCCCTTGACGGAGACATTTAAGTGACCGGAAATCGTGTTATCCGCGCCGTCGAGCAGGCTGTGCACGAAGGGCATATAATCCTCGTTCGTTGTAAAATCGCCGAGCACGGACGGATCGGAAAACGCCTCGTTCATGATGACGATAATGTTCGGCTTTTGCGTATTGCCCGAAGGTGTTCCAGCGGTTTCCTGAGAGCCGGTATCATAGGATGCCAGCAGCTCCTTGGCGTTTTCTGCGCTGTAACCGGAGGGCTTATCGACAGAAATGTACTGAAGCTCCATTAAAAACGCAGTTACAGTACCATTTTTAAATTGAATCGTCGTCGGAGTGAAAAGCTTGTTGTAAAGGTGAAGCTTCTGCTCGACGATGTCCTCACTGTGCAGCATTTTCGTGTAGCCAAAGCATAAAAGACCGCAGGAAAGCGCAAGGCAGACGCGGGCAATCCGGGCTTTTTTATTTTTTTTCGGAAAGCCTTTTTTCAGGAAAAATTCCAGAACCAGAAGCAGGACAAAACAGATCAGCACGATTACTGCGGTGCGGTTCAATTTGTATTCGTAGTTGTCCGCGACGCTGGCAGCGGTCGAGATCGAAAGAATGTCCCACGGCTGGATGGGCGCGCCGCGAAATTCCAGGACGAAATAGTTTGCAAGACCGTAAACGGCGCAGAAGGCGGTTTCGATGCCGAGTGCGCGGCTGATCCTGCCGGTCAGTGCAAATAAAAACAGTGCTGCAAATTCAAACAGTGCCAGATTCATTCCCTGTATATACGGTTTCATGGTCTGGAACGGATTATGCGTGTACCATTCCAGCAGATAAAAATTCAGAACAGGGACGATCAGCAGAAAAAGCCAGGGGCTGGTTTTTTTCAGCCAGACAATCCATTTTTTCATAAAACTCCTCTTTTCGTGTAAGGTAAATTCGTTTTCTGTTCCATAATAGTCAGGACTTTGAGGGATGTCAAGGGAGGAAAACGCATATATATAAGAAACAGAAAAAGCTTTCGTTTTTCTTAATAAAGTTTAAATAGGAAAAAAAGAAAGCCTATGTTACAATAAACCAACTGGAGGAAATGCGGACATGGACGATAAAAAAAGGGATCTGATCCCGGTGGCGGCGATTGCTCTTTTTCTGGTAATTATCATCGCGCTGTGCGCAGTACGGCTGCATCAGCGCAGGGAGACACGGGCAGAGATCGCAGAAACGGAAAGCACGCAGATATGGTACAGCGAGGAACAGGCAGAGTCTGCAGAATCAGAGACGAAGGCCGCAGCGGATCAGACGGAAGAAACAACAGCGGGGAAAAAGCAGACGGCGGAAAGGGGACAGCAGGAGGATGAGACGCTGACAGAGCATCCGGACAGCAAACTTCCCGCAGGCAAAGGGAAGGAAAGTCAGGGTGCCAAGCAGGAGGGCAACCTCCGGACGGTGAGTGGAAACGATCCGTTATCCGGCGCGGAGAGTGCGAACAAGACAAACGAAGAGATGCTTCTGGAGATGTCCGGTTACTGGGAACAGGATAATATGGACGCGGTGGAGGATCTGGCGATGCTGCCCTGGTATATGAGGATGTCGTCGGATATTTCGGATGCAAACAGCTTTTATTATTATGGCGAGCGCAGCAGCGCAGGACAGCCGGACGGAACCGGAATCGCCTGCTATGCGGATAACGCCTATTACTACGGCGAGTGGTCGAATGGCAAACGCGAAGGCAACGGCAAGTGGGTGCGCTTTTACGTTTATTATGACGATGACACCACGTCGGACCGCGCGTACCGCGAGCATATGTATGCCGGAGAATGGAAAAACGACCTGCCGGACGGTGAAGGACAGGAGCATTACGAGCTGGATATGAGCAAGGCTGCCAAAAAGGAGCGTTACATCCAGAATGTGATCGGAACGTTCCGCAGCGGCTTCTACAGCGGAGAAATGTACCTGACGACGTTAAATTGGGACGGCAATCAGGAAGAGTGGAACGGCTTTGCGGACGCGGGAATCTGGAGCCCCTACGGAGCCGGTTCGAACCGCAAGGAGGTACCGGTCTGCCAGGATGTGGACGATGATAACAATTACCTTTGGCTGTCCGTGCGGGACAACAAGGACCGTGGAATCTATGAGCTGATGCCGTAGTTCACTCGTACCTTTCTGGGAGCAGATTTCGTGCTTGCAGGAAAATCTGCTCCCGGGAAGGTACGAAGGGAGCGCCGTTTCATGAGCAAAAATGAGCTGCGAAGCAGCGGAAAGCATCGAAGATGCGATTTTGCGAATGGCGCGGGTGAACTTTCACAGTGCACGGGTGAATGGTACGAAAACGGCGCCATAGAATGCCGTAAAACCCTTGACAGAAGTTTCAAAAGCTCGGTATAATAATTGAGTTATACGAAAGAGAAATCTTCGGCAGCCGAAACAACCGGCTGCCGGAGCGGTGAGCGGTCATGGCGGAATTGGCAGACGCGTTGGTTTTAGGTGCCAATGGGCAACCGTGTGGGTTCGAGTCCCACTGACCGCATGCAAATGGAAGAGAAGAAAAGGGATGCCGGATCGGCAAACAGGGCTTTGAGGCTGCTGTTTTGCCGGTCGGCGTCCCTTTTCGCTGTCAGGCGCTACAGGAGAAAAAATCCGGTTGACAACTGTTTTAAATAGTGATATCATTTATATGTAACAAGGGATTGTAACTCTTTGAGGCATCACCTAAGGGGATGGGTGCGCAAAGAGTTTTTTTTATTTTATAAACATTTATTGCTTGGTTTTTCAAAGCAACTTACAGGACGCTGTTGAAAACAGCTTGATACGCAGGAAGAAATCGTAGTGATAAAAGGGAGTACTAATGAAAGGGTAAGAAGGTATTGCTATGATGATTGTCAAAAAAATCAATAATAATGTAGCCATTGGTGTTGACGGAAACGGGCACGAGGTAGTCTTGTTTGGCAAGGGTATCGGCTTTGGAGAACTCCCTTATAGTATTAATGATATGTCAAAAATAGAGCGTTCATTTTATGATATAGATTACCGATATTACAATTTGTTGTCGGAGATTCCGGAGAACATGTTCCTTTTTACAAGCCGTATCGTTGATGCCATAGAGAGTAAAATTGACGGTAATCTGAATCCTAATCTGGTGTTTATCCTTGCAGATCATATCAATTTTGCAGTTACCAGATATCATAAGGGAATGCAAATATCGCTACCTTATTCTTATGAAATTGAGTTTGAATATCCCCACTTGACAAAGCTGGCAAAATGGATCGTCAAAAATATTAATGCAAAATATCAGGTATGCCTGGATAAAGGGGAGGTTACAAGTATAACCATGCATTTGCTGAATGCACTGGAAGGAAAAACGAATCAGGATGATCAGCAGCACCAGAGTCAAATTACCCGAATCATTAAAAACGTAACAAAAATTATAGAGGATTATTTTGGCATTGTTCTTGATAAAAATGACTTCAATTATTTCAGGTTTAAAATTCACTTGAAATATTATGTCCTAAGAAAAGAAAATAATGAAGAATTTATGGACGGTAATATTGATGAACTGTATGATAATATGAAAAATACTTATCCCGATATCTATAACTGCGTATATAATATTGATCAATATTTATATAAAGAATTTAAGAAAAGCTGTACAAGTAACGAATTGCTGTATCTTATGATACATGTTACTCGGTTATGTACACGAGAGGATTGTAACCGCAAGGGCATTACCTCAGCATGAGAGTGCTGGGGTTTTATTTTTGCAGGAACCGTACATTAGCTGTATCGCACTGTAATCCTTATGCGTCATCAGTGTACTGAGAAATACTGACATGTCAATATTTTTCTGCCGTTCGGTTTGCTAAGTGCTCCTTGAAAATTGAATACAGGCAATTTGAGCTTTCATTTAAAAGGCTGTTTTACGAAAACGATGTATCTGCAATAAAGGAGGAAGAAAAATGAAGCTTTTGGTTAAAGGTGATGATTATGGAATTACAAAAAGTGTTACGTATGGAATCATCGAAGCATTTGATCATGGGATTTTAACAAGCTCGGGCATGTTTACGAATATGGAGATCGCCCCATGGGCGGCACAATTTGTAAAAGAAAGGGAAACCTGCTGTTTTGGAATAGACTTTAATCTGGTTTGCGGTCCCTGCGTATCAGATTACAGGGAAATTCCACATTTGGTTGATGAAAATGGCCGTTTTATCAGCTCAAAAATCAGAGTGAATGATCCAAAATGGGCTACGAAAGAAGGGCAGAATGAGTTATTACCGTTTCATGAAGTATATAAAGAAATAGCGGCACAGTATCAGCGTTTCGTTGATTTATGCGGGAGAGCGCCTGCCTATCTGTGTGGGCATTCCATTCAAACCGGCTCTATGGAGGAAGCGTACCGGACGTTATCAGCTGAGACAGGAGTTCCGTTTTGTGATGATCTGTACAAAAAATATAATATCATAGACTTTCGTGACGCGCCGATAAAAAATGACGAATTAATGAATCTGTCAACCAGAGGAAAAGAGTTTCATGCAATGGAACAGTTGAACCGCGATCCGATGAAATTATTTTTTGACAACCTGGAATATCTAAAGGGATTTGAGTATGTGGCGCTTGTCTGCCACCCGGGCTTTGTTGATGCTGATCTGTTAAAATTATCGTCCTGCAGCTTGGAGAGAATGAGAGATCTTGAATTCTACCTTTCAACAGAAATGAAGGACTTTATTTTAGAAAACGGGATTGAGTTAATTTCATTTTCTGATTTGACTGCATAGAGCTTAAAGGAACCTGTATTCCATTTATACCGGGTGGGGTGGTTGCATATCCTCAATGATTGTAAAAAAAATGAGAGGAGGAATCAGGAAAGGGGTGTCTTTCCTGCAAAATTCAATGAATCAAAACTATCATAAGTTAGCTGTTACTTTACTGGAAAAGGTAGGCGGCAAGGATAATGTTATTAATGTATATCATTGTGTTACCCGTTTGCGCTTTCAATTAAAGGATTCAAGTATTCCAAATACGGAAGAAATTGAAAAGATCCAGGGTGTTTTAGGGGTTGTCACGTCAGGGGGACAATATCAAATCATTATCGGGCAGGCTGTTCCTGAGCTTTATAAAAAGGTGGTAGAAATCGGGGGATTTGGAACTCAGGAGGAAATTGCCGAGAATCTGGACGGGGGATTTGAAACTCAGGAGGAAATTGCCGAGAATCTGGACGCTCCAAAAGAAAAAAAAGGGATAAAACAGTTTTTTGCCCAGTTATTTGAATTTATGTCCGCTGTCATGTCACCGATGATTCCGGCGTATTGTGCCGCAGGTTTATTTAAAACGGTTGCCGTAGTATGCGGTCCGGATGTGTTAGCGATATGGGAAACGACAAGTGATTTGTATATAACGTTTAACTTTGCGTATAATGCATGTTTTTATTTCCTACCGATTTATTTGGGCTACACCGCCGCGAAAAAACTCGGGCTTAACGTTATTTTAGGAATGTATCTTGGCGGAATGATGCTTGTTCCGGAATTTGTTGAAATTGCAACTACAAGCGAAGCGTTTACAATACTGGGAATACCATGTAGGCTCGGAACCTATGGAACGACAATTTTTCCGATCCTGTTAAGTGTTTTTGCCTTAAAATATGTAGATATGCTGATCAGTAAGGTTATTCCGCAGATGTTGTCTACATCAATTAAGCCGTTTATTGAAATGTTTATCATGTTACCGCTGGAATTATGTTTATTCTGCCCGTTGGGAACTTTAATCGGTGAGGGGATTGCCCAGGTTATTTTAATGCTTGACAGCGCCCCGTTATTGGTGGGAATCATAGGCGGCTTGTGGCCGTTCCTGATCTTGACCGGTATGCATATGCCGATCTTATATGCGGTTATCCTTCCTAATTTATATTCCTTAGGTTATGACACGACTGTTCTTCCGGCGACGCTTACAAACCAGGCGTTGTTGGGGTTGGAGCTGGCTGCTTTACTGAAAATCAAAAATAAAAAAGAACGAATGAATGTATTCCAGTTATTTATCACCCACAATGTGGGAGGTGTCAGTGAGCCGGTGCTTTACGGAATCGGTATGAAATATAAAAAGACATTAATCGCATTGGCGGTCGGAGGAATTTGCGGCGGGTTATTTGCGGCTTTTACCGATGTAGTTTACTATCTGGGACCCAGCTTTCCCCTTATAGGAAACGCGCTTTCCTTCTTCCAGGGCGGGACTAAGAATTTTATCCTGTTCTTTATCAGCGCTCTTATTGCGTGTGTAGTAACGTTTTTGCTTACTTATTTTTATGGCTTTGATAAAAATGATCCTATGTTAAAAAAGGAGGAGGGATAATGAAAAAATTTTCAATTCTGATTGCCGGGGGCGGAAGTACGTTTACTCCGGAAATTCTGCTCTTATTGTTAGAAAAAAGAGAGCAGTTTCCCATCAGAAAAATAAAGTTCTATGACAACGATGAGGAGAGGCAGAAAATAATTGGCGAAGCATGTGGCGTGCTTATTGAGCATAAGGCTCCTGAAATTGAATTTTCATATACAACTGATCCGGAAACCGCATTTACTGATGTCGATTTTGTAATGGCACATATCCGCGTTGGTAAGTATGAGATGCGCGGAAAGGATGAAAAAATACCGCTGAAATATGGTGTGGTAGGGCAGGAAACCTGCGGACCGGGAGGTCTGGCATATGGAATGCGTTCCATCGGACCTGTAATCGAGTTAATCGATTATATGGAAACGTACTCTCCGCATGCGTGGATGCTGAATTATTCGAATCCCGCGGCAATCGTTGCGGAAGCAACAAACCGGCTCAGGCCGGACGCAAGAATCATCAATATCTGTGATATGCCCGTTGGAATAGAGGCAAGAATGGCTGTCATCTGCGGGCTGAAATCCCGAAAGGAGATGATTACCAGGTATTTTGGGCTGAATCACTTTGGCTGGTGGAGTGACATAAGGGATAAAAACGGAAAGGATTTAATGCCGGTAATTAAGGCCTACGTGAAAGAAAACGGGTTTAATACTTCCCAAATAGATGGGCATACAGATGATAAAAGCTGGACGGATACTTATAATAAGGCGAAAGACGTCTATGCGGTTGACCCGAATTTCATTCCAAATACGTATTTAAAGTATTATTTATACCCGGACTATGTGGTGAAGCACTCAGATTTAAATTACACAAGAACAGATGAAGTAAGGGAGGGGAGAGAAAAACGGGTGTTTGAAGAGGCTCGAAGGCTTATTCAGACAAAGAATGTGGAAAATTGCGGCTTCGAAGTGGGAAATCATGCGGAGTATATTGTTGATCTGGCAAGAGCGCTGGCATATAACACACAGGAAAGAATGTTGCTAATCGTGCCCAATCATGGCGCGATTGAAAATTTTTCCTATGACGCAATGATTGAGATTCCCTGTATTGTAGGGAAGAATGGATATGAACCATTAAAGGTCGGGAAAATACCGGTATTCGAAAAAGGGCTTATGGAGCAGCAGGTAGCGGCGGAAAAGCTGGTTGTTGACGCCTGGGTTGAGAAAAGCTATCAAAAAATGTGGCAGGCGATTACCATGTCTAAAACAGTTCCAAGCGCGGCGGTTGCTAAGTTAATACTGGACGATTTGATAGAAGCAAATGTAAAGTACTGGCCGGAGCTTAGATGAACGTGCAGCTCCTGTGCGCCGGAGATTCCTTTTTATTTTCATGTTCCGGCAAAGCAATAGCATAAACGGGAAGAAGCATAAAAAAGTTGCATAAAATGTCTTGCCTGTATAAGCAGGGTTGTTTCACGAAGAATAATTGAATAGCCAAAAATGTTTGAATTTATCGCTTCATGAAACAACCCTGACAGCGGGAGACAGAGTGTTGACAAAATATAAAAAAGTGCTACAATCCTGTCTTTGACAGTTGAAAAACAAAAAAATCGCTGTATCCCTTCAGTTCCAATCCGGTCAGGTGTTGGTAATTTCTCTCATGAAATATGACTTCTATAAACCGAATGGAATTATCCTGTCTTTCTCTGAAAATGATAAGCAACTTCTTATGCAAAAGGTTTTGTTGATATTGCTTCGCACAATTCAGAACTCTTTTACGTGCGTCTTCTTTTGTAAACTTCATAAATAGTTCGGAAATCCTCCATAAAGAATAACGGTTAGACTACATATACATAGATTTTCCTGAAAGATCATAAATAATAGATATGGAAAGAGAGAGTAATAGCACCATTGTACTATATACTCCCTCTTTGTGGCTAATTTTAATGTTGTCTGCCAACGACCGGTAAAATACCGGTAAAAATATCGGATTTTAGTGTTGTCCGCCAACGGTCAATCACAGGATTGACAAGCATATCAGATTTTAGTGTTAGCCCACTGGAAAAGCACGCTTTTCCTACTACTATTATTATAGGCAGAGCAGATTTTTATGTCAATAGAAATCATAAATCATTCCCAGATATTCTCCAAATGCGGTGCCTCAAAATATGTATTCGGTCTGACGCAAACATTTCTTTGATAGAACGATATATCGACAGGGTGTTGACAAAATATAAAAAAGTGCTATAATTTATTTCAACAATAAAAGGGAGTAGCCAGCACCGAGAGGTGGTTTGAAACCGTCACCCCGACAAGCAGCCAGATGATAATCGATTTGCTGCAGATGTCCGTATTAAATGAAACGCGCGAGACTTTTATTGCAGCTGTCAGGCTGTAATAGAGGCCTCGTTTTTTTGTTTCGTTGGAAAGGGTGTCCATAGGAAACAAAACCCTCCGGGGGAAAAGAACTTTTCCGGAAAAGTCGCCTGGCAGCGACCGAAGCTATTTACTTTACGAGTCCACCAGACCGGTGGAGAAAAGGAGAATGAGTATGTTTACAGGAATTAGTTTAGGAGTTGTTGTTGCCATAATCGCAGTGATCGCGCTGCTTGGAATTATCGCTTCCGGGTATGTGAAAGCACCTCCGGACACGGCATTTATTATTTCCGGCCTGCGCAAAAAGATCATTATCGGGAAATCGAGTATCAAGATCCCGTTTCTGGAACGTCTTGACAAGCTGAGCTTAAAGCTGATCCCGATCGATGTGAAGACAGAAGCAGCGGTGCCGACGGCGGATTACATCAACATTCAGGTGGACGCAGCAGTTAACGTCAAGGTTTCCAGCGAGCCCGAAAAATTAAAGCAGGCAGCAGAAAACTTCCTGAATCAGAACACCCAGTACATTGCGCAGGTAGCGAGAGAGGTTCTGGAAGGCAACATGCGTGAGATCGTAGGCCGCATGCGTCTGGAGGAAATGGTCAGCGACCGTCAGAAATTCGCGGACCTGGTAAAGGAAAATGCCGAGCCTGACCTGGCTGCCATGGGTCTGGACGTTGTCAGCTTCAATGTGCAGAACTTTACGGATTCCAATGGTGTCATTGATGACCTTGGTATCGACAACATTTCCCAGATCAAGAAAAAGGCAGCGATTGCAAAGGCTGAGGCAGAAAAAGAAATTGCAGTAGCAAAGGCAGAAGCGGATCGTCAGTCCAACGACGCGCGGATCAATTCCGAAAGAGAGATCGCCATCAAGAACAACGAGCTGGATATGCAGAAGGCAGAGCTTCAGAAAAACGCGGACAGCAAGCGGGCGGAAGCGGATGCGGCATATGAGATCCAGAAAGAGGAACAGCGAAAGACCATCGAAGTAACTGCGGCAAATGCCAACATTGCAAAAGAGGAACGTCTGGTGCTCTTAAAACAGCGTGAAGCAGAGACGATGGAAAAATCGCTGGATGCACAGGTTAAGAAAAAAGCGGAAGCGGAGAAATTCGAACGTCAGCAGAAAGCGGAAGCAGAGCTGTTTGAACGCCAGAAAGAAGCGGAAGCAAAGAAATTCGAAACAGAAAAGGCTGCAGAGGCACAGCGTGCAAAGGCGGAAGCGGATCTGTTCTCTAAAGAACAGGAAGCCAAAGGTATCCGCATGGTCGGCGAAGCCGAAGCAGAAGCGATTCGCGCCAAAGGTGTTGCGGAGGCGGAAGCGATGGAAAAACGTGCGCAGGCTTATCAGAAATACAACAACGCGGCAATGGCGGAAATGCTGATCAAGGTGCTGCCCGATATCGCAGGCAAGATCGCAGAGCCTCTGACCCAGATCGACAAGATCACGATCATCGGCGGTTCGGACGGATCAAACGGTGTGGACCAGGTAGCAGGAAACGTACCGGCAGTGATGACAAAGCTGTTTGAAACCATGAAAGAAACCGTGGGCATCGACCTTGCGGAAGTTGTAAAAGCAGGAACCTATGATGCAAAAGTGAACCGCAATATCACGATCAACGCAGACGGAGCAAAGCAGGCAGCGGAAGTGTTGAAGCAGGAAACTGCTGCAGAAGCATCGGCGGAAATCGCAGAGTAAACGGCTTGGATTGTATTGAAAAAATGTTTTAAACGCATATAATAGAGATATGATAATTGGATGCGGCATACTATAAGGGGAGGTGTTAAATATAGCAACTTCGAGTATTAAAAAGAACTTTTTGGTTTCTGGAGAAAAACAGGCAGAATTGTTTGCGGATGCGATTGAAAGTTCCTATATGGAATCTCTCTGCAGAAAGACGGAAAATGAGTTGAGAATTACCCATCTGCGTGGAGCAGAAGACATCAGAAAGTTTATGGCGAAGAGAAAAGAGGTAAATGCTTAACGAGGTTACAGTGTTAAACATTCGTGAGTATTTGGCTGCAACAGAAAATGGAAGATTTGGAGAGGAGGAATTGAAAGAACTTCTCTCCGAATTTTCCTGCAGTAAAAACGCCGATGTTGAACGATTTTTAAAGGAACAGGCGATAGAATTTACAAAGAAGAATCAGTCAGTAACGTATTTGGTATTCCACAGTCAGGATGCTTCGCTGGTAGGCTACTTTACGCTGGCGATTAAACCGATTTGCGTCAGTGCGGAAAAGTTCAGTAACACGACGAAACGTAAAATAGCCAGAGTCAGTGAGCAACGGGAAAATGAACTTACATATACACTTTCTGCGTATCTGATTGCTCAGCTGGGAAAAAATTTTAGAAATGGGGCAAATCGGAAAATTACAGGAAAGCAGTTGCTTCAGGCAGCTGTTGATACCATTCTGAAATTACAGTATATGACCGGAGGCATGGTATTTTTTCTGGAGGCAGAAAATGAAGAGCATCTGATGCAGTTTTATGAAGTGGAAAATGGATTTAAAAGATTTGCAGTAAAAGAAACGAATCATAGAGCGAAGAAATCGCAAAAACTGATTCAATTGCTAAAAGTTCTGTAACAGAAAATCCCGGCAAAGCCCCTGAAAAAGCTCTGCCGGGATTTTTTTACGGAAGCGCTTACGCGTCCTTTCCCTGTCCCTGCGGCGCATTGCGCAGGGTATCCTTCTGCATCCATTTTCCACGCTTATAATAGAGGATAAACAAGATCGATGTAATGGTCCAGGTCAGTGGATAGGAAAATGCCACTGTTGCGACCTCGTGTCTGAGGGGAACGGCAATCGTGATCCAGAGGATCCTCAGGACACAGACCCCAAAGCAGGTCAGCAGCATCGGGAAAAAGGAATCCCCGCAGCCGCGGCAGGTACCGGAAAGGATTTCGATACAGATGTAAGTGATGTAGGCGGGAGAAACTACACGCATCATGCCGATGCAGATGTTGATGACATTGGCATCGCGTGTGAATAAAAGCAGGATCGTTCCGCCGAAATTCAAAACGATAAAGCTGAGAAAAAGGCTGGTCACAGCAGCAAGACCGAGACAGATGCGGACACTTTTTTTGATACGGTCGTATTTTCCGGCGCCGAAATTCTGCCCGGCGAAGGTCGTGATGGAAACACCGTAAGCACCCATAATCATCCAGAAAATACTGTCCACTTTTCCGTAAGCGGTCCAGGCGGCGATCGTGTCGGTTCCGAAAGAGTTGATGGAAGACTGGATCAACAGGTTGGAAATCGAATACATTGCGGACTGCAGACCGGCAGGCAGACCGATTTTGATGATATCAAATAAAAGATCGCGGTGAAACCGGATTTTGGAAACGATCAGGCGATAGGAATCCTGTGTGCGCAGCAGGGCGATCAGTGTCAGGATCGCGGAGAAAAACTGGGACGCAATCGTCGCAATTGCAGCTCCGGCAACGCCCATGTCGAGCACGGCGACAAATAAAAGGTCGAGCACAATGTTGACCAGGCAGGAAGCGATCAGAAAATAGAGCGGTCGTTTGGAATCGCCGACAGCGCGCAGGATACCGGAGCCCATGTTGTAGATCATGGACGGAATCGTGCCGAGATAATAAATTTTCATATAAGTCAGGGAAAGGGAAAGAATGTCGTCCGGCGTTCCCATCGCTGTCAGGGCAAAGCGTGCGGAAACAAGACCGATCAGCATAATTACAACGCCGCCTGCAATCGCCAGTGCAATAGCGGTATGAACGGAATCACTGACCCTGCGCCGGTTGTCTGCACCGTAATACTGGGAAATGATAACAGTTGCACCGGAAGAAAGCCCGACGAAAAAGCCGACGAGCAGGTTGATAATCGTGGAAGCAGAGCCCCCGACAGAGGCAAGCGCTTCCTTACCGACAAAGTTGCCGACAATGATCGCATCCGCAGTGTTATAGAGCTGCTGAAAAAATGTTCCAAATAAAATAGGGAAAAAGAAAATCAGAAGCTGCTTCCAGATGACTCCTTCAGTGATCTGATTTGTTGTGTTTTGTGCTGCCTGCTTACTCATAAAGTAAAATAATCCTCCGTTTTTAATACTACACAAGGTCAGTATAGACTTGTCTGCAAAGAAACACAAGACACTATGTAAAACATCGAAAAAATGCTATACTTAGTGTACAGTTCACGAAGGGAGCGCCGCTTTATGAGCAAAAATAGAAATCGGACCAGACGGATTTACGGAATCATTCTGACATCGTTTATTATCATATGGATAGGAAGCGTTTCTCTTCAGATGCTGAGCAATCGGCATAATGCCTGGAACGCCAGCGAGATGATCCTGCAGCAGCTGGAGGATGTGATCGAAGAAAATAAAGAAAGCTATCAGACGCTTCTGGAAACCCTGAAGGAAGAATATACACTGCGGGCAGAGACGGTGGCAAATCTCCTTGAAATGGAAGGAAGACTATATCAGACCACAGTGGAGTATCGGAAGATCGCAAAACAGCTGCGTGTGGACGAAATCCACATTTTCAATACGGGCGGCTGTATCGTGGCAGGAACCAATCCGGAGTATTTTGGCTACAGCTTTTCTTCCGGCGAGCAAATGGGATATTTTAAGCCCATGCTGACAGATAAAAAGCTTTCCATGTGTCAGGATATGGTGCCGAATACTGCAGAAGGGAAAATGATGATGTATGCCATCGTCTGGAATTCCTCCGGTACGGCCATGATCCAGATTGGCATTACTCCCAGCCGACTGCTTGCAAAAATGAACAGTGCCAGCGTGGAAAATCTGGTTCGGCAGATGCCGATTACCTCCGGAATGAATATCTTTCTGCTAAATGCCACCACAGGAAAAATGCTTGCAACCACGCGGCAGGATGTATTGCTCTATGAGCTGCAGGATTCCGACCGGCTGGAAGAAGGAAAACTGCAGGAAGGAAAGCGGTATCGGACCAGTGCGAAAATCAGTGGCAGAAAGCAGTATCTGGTCTATGAAAAATATGGGGAATATAATCTTGCAGTTTCCTACGGCATGTTAGAGGCGAACCAAAATCTGATCTATGTTGCTGCGACCATGTTTCTGGTACTGATTCTTTCTTTTTTGATCATTTTTTATGTCACGGAGCACTCGATTGCTGCAATTGAAAAAAATGAAGAGGAGTTAAAGCGGGCAAAGGAGGCGGCAGAGCGTGCCAATGCAGCAAAAACCGGATTTTTGTCCCGGATGTCACATGATATCAGGACACCGTTAAACGGCATTATCGGAATGATCGAAATCAGCGACCGCCACAGGGAGGACAGAGCGCTGGTGGATGCAAACCGTGTAAAGGAAAAGGTTGCGGCAAATCATCTGCTGGAGCTGATCAACGATGTACTGGAGTTTAACAAGCTGGATGAAGAAAACCTTCAGCTTACAAAAGAACCCTTTTGCTTAAAAGAGCTCTGGCGGGAAATTATCACGATCGTGGAACCCCGGGCAGCAGATAAGGGAGTCCGTTTAACGTATGAGGAACAGACAGAAGGTAAAGCAACCGGCTGTGTGCTTGGAAGCCCTCTGCATGTCAGACAGATCTTTATCAATATTTTGGGGAATGCGATCAAATATACGGATGCCGGCGGACATGTCCTGTGTCAGGTGACTATAAAGGCTATCGGGGAAAGCCTGATATCCTGCCGGACTGTGATTTCGGATAACGGAATCGGCATGAGCACAGCATTTCTTCCCCATCTGTTTGAACCCTTTTCACGGGAAAATACCGATGAGAAAAGTGTAACTCAGGGAACCGGACTGGGAATGTCCATCGTCAGACATCTGGTCGACAAGATGGGCGGAACGATTACGGTGGAGAGCGAGAAGGGAGCTGGAACCACATTTACGGTCACGCTCCTGTTTGAAGGACCCAAAGAACAGGAATGTAAGAAGATCGAAGAAGGGGATCAGAGTGCGGATATTACCGGAATGCGTGTGCTTCTTGCAGAGGACAATGAGCTGAATATGGAGATCGCGGAAACCTTTCTGACAGATGCAGGTGTACAGATCACAAAGGCATATAATGGAAAAGAAGAGGTGGAGCGCTATCTGGAGCAGCCGGCAGGTACCTTTGATGCGATCCTGACCGATCTGATGATGCCGGTAATGGACGGCTGCGAAGCGGCGCGGGCGATCCGCGGCAGCGGTCGTGCAGATGCCGAAAGTATCCCCATCATTGCTTTGACGGCCAACGCCTTTTTGGAGGATGCAGAACGGGTGAAGCGGGAAGGAATGAATGAGCATCTGCCCAAACCGCTGGACGTCGGGAAAATGCTTTCCGTATTGGCAAAATACAGGAAATAAGGGCTGTGACGGAAGCATTTTTGGAAAGCTTTCCGGCTTGTCAAATACCCGGTTCTGACATACAATACTGATATGCGGCAGGAAATGGGGCCTTTTCGAACATGGAAAAGGAGATAGTGTGAAAAATAAGCGTGATCGCTTATTTTTCACACAGCTCTTTGTGCCGCAGGCGTCACAAAGCAGCCAGGATCGCAGAGCAGAACTGGAAGTTCTGCTCGCGGTTCCTTCGGCGCAAAGCGTCTGCGGAATGGAGGATAAAATGCCGATATTTCAAACAGTTGCTGCGGCATGCCGCGCCGCAGGAGAAAAAATGAGATCCTGGAAACAGAAAAAAAGAACAGACCGGCTTTGGAAAGTGGTTTTATGGGGAATTCTGTGGGCAATGCTATGCCCGACGCTAGGGGCCTGTGGGGCACAGCGGGAAGAGCTCTTTTTGTCGGAAAAGGAAAGCATAGCCTATGGGGATGGAAACCGCAAAGTAGAATCAAAGGTCGAAGACACGGACCCAAACCGCGAGGCTAAGTCAAATGCCGGGGACACGGATCAAAACCGCGAGGCTGAGTCAAGTGCCGGAAGCACAGACCGGACAGAGCTCTCCGATGCTTCCTCAGAGGAAACAAAAACCCTTGTGGTGCACATCTGCGGAGCAGTATCCGCTCCGGGGGTCTATGAGCTTCCGGCAGGCAGCAGAATTATAGACGCCGTGGAGGCCGGAGGCGGTTTTTTGCCGGAAGCGGATGAAGCATGCTGCAACCTGGCGGAAGAAATCGTGGACGGTTGTCAGATTTATATCATGACAAAATCGGAAAGCTGCGCCGACGGACAGACAGAAAAGAAAGCCGGAATCCAGACTTCGCCGGACAGCGATATGCAAACGACAGACAGAAATGTGCGAAGCAACAGCACTCCGGCCTTGGAGAACGGTCTGGTCAACCTCAACACAGCGGACGTTGCTGCACTCATGACGCTGCCTGGAATCGGGGAAAGCCGGGCAAAGGCGATTATAAGCTATCGGGAGCAGCATGGAGCGTTTGCGCAGATTGAGGATATCATGAAAATCAGCGGAATCAAGCAGGCTGCATTTTCAAAAATCAAAGACAAAATTACAGTTTAATCATAGACAGAAAGAATCCGGACAGACAGCGAGAAACGGATTGTCCGGTCGGGAAAAGGGAGAAACATGGCAAAGAAAGTTTTGGTTGTGGACGATGAAAAGCTGATTGTAAAAGGAATCCGGTTCAGCCTGGAGCAGGACGGAATGGAAGTGACCTGCGCATATGACGGAGAAGAGGCGCTGCTGTGTGCGAAAGAGCAGAAATTTGATATGATTCTGCTCGACATTATGCTGCCAAAACTGAGCGGAACCGAAGTATGCCAGCAGATTCGGGAGTTTTCGGACGTTCCGATTGTAATGCTCACAGCCAAAAACGACGACATGGACAAAATCATGGGACTGGAATACGGCGCAGATGACTACATCACCAAGCCCTTTAACATCCTTGAGGTAAAGGCGCGCATCAAGGCGATCATGCGCCGTACCTCTGCGAGAGGACAGATCGCAAAGCCGGAAAGCATTCTGGAAAGCGGAGATATGCGCGTAGACTGCGAAAGCCGCCGCGTCAGCATTTCCGGCAGAGAGGTCAATCTCACTGCAAAAGAATTCGACCTGCTGGAGCTTTTGATCCGCAATTCGAATAAAGTCTATAGCCGTGAAAAACTGCTGAACCTCGTCTGGGGCGCAGACTATCCCGGGGATGTCCGTACCGTAGACGTCCACATCCGCCGCCTCCGCGAAAAAATTGAAACCAACCCCAGCGAACCCCGCTACGTCCACACCAAATGGGGAGTGGGATATTATTTCCGCGTATAAGCAGAACCGGACCAGACGATGAAAAGCGGCAAAATCTCTGCTTGCAGAAGATTTTGCCGGTTGTCAGCGGATGACCCGGTGAGCAACGCGAACCGGGCTTTTGCGTTAGCAAAAGGTCCGGTTTCCCGTCGGCAGCCCAATCCTTTTCCCCCGGAGGAACCCATGAACACAAGCAGCAAAACCCCCGGATTATTCCGGCGGCTCACTTATAAAATTCCGATCTTCCGCAGCCTGAAGGCCTACATTTTCCTCCTGATGCTGATCATCGGAATCGTGCCCAGCGACATCATGCGGCTGGGCATTCTGAATAATTACGAAGAACGTGCGGTGAATCTGCGCGGCTCGGACGTCGCGTCCCAGTACCGGATTATCGCAAATCACCTGGTCAATTACAACTACCTGCAAAATCCAACCTCCGATGTCGTCAATGCCGAGCTGGAGCAGATGTCCAATCTGTATGACGGCCGTGTGCTGATTATCAACAGCAATTTCCGCATTGTGAAAGACACCTACGCCATGAGCGAGGGGAAAACGATGATTTCCGAGGAGGTGATCAAGTGCTTCCGCGGGGAAAGTACGACCCGCTACGACAAGACGAACGGCTATATCGAGATGACGGTTCCGATTACGGAGACGGTAGACGGGGAAAAAGGGCAGACGAGCATCGTACGCGGCGTGATTCTGGCCAGTGCATCGACGGACAGCATTGCGACAACGCTGGACATCCTGAGCCGGAAAGCCCTGATTCTGGAAATCGTGATGGGAATTATCATTATCGGCATCGTCTTTTTCTTCTCGCACATCCTGATTATGCCCTTTAAGCGCGTAACCCAGGCGATCAGTGAGGTCAAGGACGGTTTCACGGACGAGCCGATTTCCGTACCGGATTATCTGGAAACCGAGCATATCGTGGATGCCTTCAACCAGCTGCTGGGCAGAATGAAGGTCATCAACGATTCCAGGCAGGAATTCGTATCGAATGTCTCTCACGAGCTGAAAACGCCCATGACCTCGATCAAGGTGCTGGCGGATTCCCTGAATCAGCAGCCGGACGTGCCGGTGGAGCTGTATCAGGAGTTTATGCAGGACATTACGGAGGAAATCGAGCGGGAAAATAAAATCATCAACGACCTGCTTTCCCTTGTAAAAATGGACAAAACCGAAGGCTCAATGGACATTTCCGCAGTGGATATCAACGAGCTGTTGGAAACGACGCTAAAGCGCCTGCGTCCCATCGCCCGCAAACGGGACATCGAGGTGGTTCTGGAAAGCCTGCGCCCGGTTACGGCAGAGGTGGACGAGGTCAAAATGTCTCAGATTTTCACGAACCTTGTGGAAAATGCGATTAAATACAATAAAGAACACGGCTGGGTCAAGGTGCTTCTGGATGCGGATCATCAGTTTTTCACGGTAGAGGTTTCCGACTCCGGCATCGGTATCCCGGAGGAGGATTACGAGCATATTTATGAACGTTTTTACAGAGTAGATAAATCGCATTCCCGTGAAATCGGCGGCACCGGTCTTGGACTTGCCATCACCAGAAATGCGATTCTGCTGCACCGCGGTTCGATCAAAGTGAGCAGCGTGGAAGGACAGGGCACGACCTTTACGGTGAAAATCCCCTTGTCCTACATCAAGTGATTTCAGAAAATTTGGAGAAGACTATGTCAGAGATCAGAAAAATGCGGGCGGTTGCGCTGCTTTTGGGCTGTCTGCTGTTGACCGGAATATTTGCCGGGTGCGGGAAGAAAGAAGAGACGCCTGCAAATACGGTCAGCGTTTATTATATTAATAAAGAAGAAACGAAAATCACGGCAGTGGAAAAAGAGCCGGAGGGCGACACCCTTTCCAAACAGGCGGAATGGGGTATTTCCCAGCTGAAGGAAAATCCGGTAGAGCTGTCTTTGCGCTCACCGATCAGCGGTTTTACGATCAACAGCTGGAATGTCAAAGACGATCAGCTGGTGCTGGACATGAGTGTGGAATATAAAAAGCTGTCTCCATCCTCAGAAGTGCTGGTTCGGGCTGCAATTGTGCGCACGATGACGCAGCTGGAAGGAATTTCCTATGTTTCGGTGACGGTCGGCGGAGAAGCGCTGACGGACAGCCTCGGCAACGTGGTCGGCCCTATGACGGCAGATCTGTTTATCGACAACGCAGGAAATGAAATCAATGCATACGAAAAAACCCGTCTGCTTCTTTATTTTACCAATGAAAGCGGCGAGCGCCTGATCGGCGTCCAGACAAAACCGGTTGTATACAGCAGCAACATTTCCATGGAAAAGCTGGTGGTAGAGCGGCTGATTGCCGGACCGGATGCAGAAAACGAAGAGCTTTACCCGGTCATCAACCCTGCGACAAAGGTGCTGGGCGTGACGGTAAAGGATGGAACGTGTTATGTAAACCTGGATAACGGTTTCCTGACACAGACCTACAATGTTTCCGCAGAGGTTCAGATCTATTCCATTGTTAACTCTCTGGTAGAATTGTCGAACATCAACAAGGTGCAGATTGCGGTAAACGGGAATACAGATATGATTTTCCGGGAAAAAATTTCACTGTCTAACGTGTTTGACCGGAACCTTGATCTGGTTTACGAAACGGAGGAATTACAATCATAAAAAATTGCAGAAGACCGCTGTGCGCGGCAATCCTGATTTTCCTGACCCTCTATCTGGCAGCGCGTCTGCTGCCGGAGTGGGTGGGAACGGACGCTGGCACAGACACGTCAGAGAAAGCGCCCATTGGCGGGCGCACCTCGCTTACACAGCTTGACACCTGGCTGGAAGCCATGGATGGCGAAACCCTGTGCCTGACGGGCAAAGTCACAGACTTCTGGCAGCCTGTAGATGAAGCGCAGGAAAACGCCAGCTTTTATTTAAAAGACCTTTCTATCGAGGCAGATGCCTCATCTTTTGTTTTTTCAGGGGATTCGGCGGAAACGACCGATAACCTGTCACAGATATCCGGTTCGGCAGATGCGGACCAGATGTCAATTCTTATTTCTTCTCAGAAAATAACCTCACAAATCAATGAAATGCAGGAAATATTCGGGAAAAACGCGAGTGCGTTGTGCTATTTGCAGGAAAACGAAGCGCTGCCAAGAGCAGGCAGCTATGTTCGGGTTTTCGGTGAAGTGTCGCCATTTTTGCAGGCAACGAATCCTGGAGAATTCGACGCAGCAGCCTATTATCGGAGAAAAGACTGCCTGTTTGCGCTGAGAAAAACAAAAATTACCGCTCAGACGAAAACCTATGGACGGCTGGAAGAATTTCTTTCACAGCTGCGCTATGAATCGGAGGTATTGTTCCGGAAGCTGCTGGGGGAAAAGAACGGTGCGACCGCATCCGCCATGGTGCTCGGACGGAAAAAAGGAATGGACAGCGAAGTAAAAGCGTTATACCAGGGCGCAGGAATCAGCCATCTGCTGGCAATCTCCGGACTGCACCTGTCCCTGATCGGTACAGGACTGTTCGGACTTTTGAAAAAAGTACGGCTTCCGGTTGCTTTGAGCGCCGGAATTTCCGCCTTGCTTCTGATCGCATACGGGCAGATGACCGGAATGGGCATTTCTACCCGGCGCGCCCTTGTCATGTTTTTGCTGTTTTTGGCGGCGGGACTGCTCAAACGCACGCCCGATCTGCCAACCTCCCTTGCGGTTGCGGCGTTGCTTCTGCTTGTGCCCAGGCCGCAGCGGATTCTGGATGCAGGCTTTCAGCTTTCGTTTTCGGCAGTGCTCGGGATTGCGGTAATGATTCCGGTTTTGCAGGATGGCTGGGAGGACGCAGCACCTTCACTGCGAGTCACCGATGGAGTTGCCGGATGGAATATTGCCCGGACTGCCATCGTCCGGACCTGCCGTCTCCTCCGCAAAAATATCCTTGCCGGTCTGGGCATTACCATGACGATGCTGCCGTTTCTGCTGATTCATTTTTATGAATGGAGTCCGTGGTCGGTGCTGCTGAATCTGGCAGTCATTCCGTTGATGGGAATCTTGCTGCCGTGCCTGATCGGACTGCAGCTGGTCGCCCGTCTGACTGCGTTTACCCACTGCCTGGAGCTTCCCCAGCACCTTCTTTGCACCGCCATCGAAGCGATTTTTTCCTGCTATGAGCAGTTGTGCCGGTTTACAACGGCGCTTCCGGGCAGTATCCTGCACACCGGATATCCGACCTGGCAGACACTGACCGCGTATACAATCGGACTGATTGCTTTGGCTGTGTCAGGCAAAAAACTCCGTCCGCACCTCCGGCTTGCAGCAGCTGTGTGTCTGATGGGGATTTTTCTGATCCGCCTGCCGGGCGAACTGAACGTCACGATGCTGGACGTCGGGCAGGGAGAGTGCGTTGGAATCGAAACCCGGGAGCATCATGTATATCTGGTGGATGCCGGAAGTACGTCTAAGAAAAAGACCGGACAGTACCAGATTATTCCATGGCTGAAATATATCGGGACGCGGAGCGTGGAAGGAATTTTCATCACGCACTGGGACGAAGACCACATCAGCGCGGTAGGGGAGCTGTTGGAGTGGTCGAAAAGCAGCCGGGTCAAAATCCGGCGCATTTTTCTGCCGGATGTGGCGCTGAAGGATGAAGTGCTGGAAACGCTGCTGCAGCAGATCGAAGAGGCGGAGGTCTCCGTGGAATACCTTTCTGCGGGAGAGCACATGACCGATGGCGCGCTGCAGATCTCCTGCCTGCACCCCTATGCGAAAAAAGTGCCGGAGGATCGCAACGATGCGTCGCTGGTGCTGCGCCTGTCACAGGGCGATTTTCAGATGCTGCTGACCGGAGATCTGGAAAAGAGCGGCGAAGACTGGCTGGTGGAACAGGCGCGACCCGCTACGCAAAATCCCCTCCGCTGCACCATCCTCGATGCCGGGCACCATGGCGCCTCCAATGCAACGGGAGAAGCACTGCTGGATTTGGCACAGCCGGGTGTGGTTCTGATTTCCTGTGGCAAAAACAACCGGTACGGGCATCCAGCGCCGGAAACGCTGCAACGCCTGGAAGAGCGGGGAATCCGCTGGTATTCCACGGCGGAGGTGGGGGCGATACAGGTGCAGGTCGGAAAGAAAAAAGTGAAAATAAAACAATACATACAGAACTGAAAATACGAAAAAACGTTTGTATGATAAAAGAGAAAAAAACCTGCGAAAAAGCAAAACCAACCATAAAACAAACAGAATTGAACGGCTAAACGAACAATAAAAATGAAAAGCAAAAATGAACGATATAACAATATAAAAATAGTTAAATTTTGATCGGGGGGGGGTAAATGCCGAAAAATAGCGGGGAAAACAGAGAATATTCAGGCGAACAGGATTCCAGGGAAAACATGCCAATTGAAAAGGAAAGAATCCGAAGTACGAGATGCGAGAGGAGGTTTTCTATCAAATTTTAACACTTTTCATAGAAATTGAATCAAAATGCCATAAATATTTGCCACGTTGTCTGCTTGCAAAGAAACCCTTAGATGGTATAATGAATTAGTCGGCAAGAAGTTTGGAATTTCGACAAAAAACGTAACTGCAGGAGTAGAACTACGTTAGGATGAACAAGAAGAAACAGGTGGGGGCAGGATGAAGAGAAAGCAGGAGAAGCCGGCATATGACCGGATAGCTGCCGGAGAGCGGCTGCGCTGTCGGAGGCTTGAGCTCGGCTGGAGCAGAGAGCTGGTGGCAGAGCGGCTCGGTGTCGTCAACAAATATTATGCGGATATCGAGCGGGGAACCTGCGGCATGAGTGTGGAAACACTGATTAACCTATCCCGCTTGTATGGAGTGAGTCTGGATACGCTGATTTACGGTGAGAAAGAGAAACAATCCCCGGTAAGTCAGGGAGAACAGTTGATGCGGGGACTCGACAGGATGCCTCAGGTTGTACAGGATTACTGCCTGCGGATGCTGTGGCTGTTTGCCGACGGGCTTCGGGCAGCACAGGAGGAAACGGCAGAATACGAGACCGTAAAAAGCAGTTCGGACAGCGAAGAAAACTCCGGAAGCGAGGACTGAGATGCCGGAAAAGAAAAATCAGTACATAGATATTCACTGTCATATTTTGCCGGAGGTGGATGACGGCGCGAGAAATCTGGAAGAGAGCCTGGCGATGCTGCGCCAGGAGGTAAAACAGGGCATGGAGGCCGTTATCCTGACTCCGCACCAGAAACCCAACAGACCCAGCATTACCGCTGCTTCTGTATTGGAACGGACACAGAAGCTGCAGCAGGCTGCGACAGAAAACGGAATTGACATCAGACTTTACAGCGGCGGTGAGATTTTCTGCTGCATGGACACCATAGAGCTGTTAAAACAGGGCAAGGCGGGAACCCTCGCCGGATCGGATTATATTCTGACAGAATTTTCGCCGGAGGAAGAATGGGCATACATCCGGAACTGCCTGTATGAACTGCTTTGCGAGGGCTACCGCCCGATTGTCGCCCACACCGAGCGCTATCGGAACGTTGTAAAGGATTTCAACCGGGTCGAAGAATTAAAGGATATGGGGTGCCGGATCCAGATCAACGCAGGAGAACTGCCGGGACTGCTGGGCGGACAGCTAAAGCGCACTGCACGGAGCCTGGTAAAAGAAGAGCTTGCAGATCTTATGGGAACGGATGCCCACAGAGCAGAGGGAGAGAGGTCTGTATCCATGGCGGAAGGAGCCGCGTGGCTGCAAAGACACTGCAGCCCGGAATATGCGGCTCGTCTGCTCTACAAAAACGCAGCACACATTCTGGATAATACAGATATGGAAGACATCGAATAAAAAAGGGGAACGAGACATGGAAAATCAAAACCAGAGAAATAACGAGGAAACCGAAATCGATCTGGTAGAACTTTTTTGGGTACTCTGGAGAAAACTTCCACTGATGATTGCAGTGGGACTGTTTACAGCGCTTCTGGCCTTTGGGGGAAGCAAATTTCTGATGACGCCTACGTATCAGTCTGTAACAAAGATCTATGTCCTGAACAAACAGGACAACAGCAACACAAATGTAACCTACAGCGACCTGCAGGCAGGCACGCAGCTGGTTAAGGACTATTCGGAGCTGATCAAAAGCCGTTTTGTACTGGAAGCGGTGATCGAGCAGCTGGGTCTGCCCCTAAGTTATGAGAAGTTAAGCCGTAAGGTTACCGTGAGCACACCCGCAGACACCCGAGTGATCTCCATTGCGGTGACGAACAGCAATCCGGTTATGGCAATGAAAATTGCGAATGCAATCCGTGAAACGGCCTCGACCCATATATGCAATGTTATGGATATCGAAGCAGTGAATATTGTAGAAACAGCAAACGTACCGACCCATAAGGCGAGCCCCTCTGTCGGAAAGAACACGATGCTGGGCGGAATGCTTGGCATTCTGATGGTAGCAGCTATCGTCATCCTTTCTCACCTGATGAACGATACGATTCAGACGGAAGAGGATGTGGAAAAATATCTTGGAATTTCCACCCTTGCGATGATTCCGCTGAATGAAGCTGAAAGCAGGAAGAAAAAGAAAAAATATAAAAAACAGGCGACAAGCGGAAAGTGAGGTGACAGGGAAACATGCAGAACGTAGTAATTCGCGCCATCGAGCGTCTGGATTTCAGAACAAAAGAAGCCTATAAAACATTGCGTACCAATCTGAGCTTTGCAGGAAAAAATGTCAAAGTGATTTCCCTGACCAGCTGTACGCCAAACGAAGGAAAGACAAGTGTTTCCTTCCAGCTATGTCTGTCCCTTGCAGAAAGCGGCAAGCAGACGATCCTGGTTGACGCAGACCTGCGCAAATCCGTACTGCGGGGCCGTTATAAAGCAAACCGTGAAAAATACGGACTGTCCCATTATCTGAGCGGACAGGTGGAACTGGATGATGCATGCTGCAGAACCAACGTCAACAATTTCGATATTATTTTTGCAGGACCTGTACCGCCCAACCCCAGTGAGCTTCTGGGAGGCGATGCCTTTCGAAATATGCTGGAGGTGTTGCGCATGAAATACGATTATGTCATCGTAGATACCCCTCCGCTGGGCAGCGTGATTGATGCTGCGATTGTAGGTGCAATCTGTGACGGAACGGTAATCGTTGTGGAAAGCGGCGCCATCAGCTACAAATTTGTCCAGAATGTAAAAGAGCAGCTGAACAAGGTAGGCTGCCGGATTCTTGGATGCGTCCTGAACAAGGTCAACACCAAAAAGAATCCTTATTATGGAAAATATTATGGTCATTACTATGGAAACTATTACGGCAACGGACAGGATGGCACAGAGGAAACACAGGAGGATCTGACGCCGGATGCAGGTTCCAAAAGCGACGGGACAGCTGCTGAGACAAAAACTGCTGTACCGGGACAGAACACAGGAGAAAAGGAGAGTGCGAAGTGAGTACAAAAGGTCTGACCATTGGATTTTTTATTGCAGACGCAGCATTGATTGCGCTTTGCGCATTCTTCTACTTACAAATGGACCGGACAGCGCCGGTTATCACACTGCCGGATACCGAGCAGACTTATACAACCGGCACAAATACCCATCAGCTGCTGGAGGGCGTAACCGCTTACGATTCCCATGACGGGGATGTGACAGCCTCCTTACTGATTGAAAAGGTTACAGAAACCGGAAATGGCAAAGTGATCGTAACCTATGCCGCTGTGGATTCTTCCAATAACGTGGCAGAACAGTCACGGATTCTGAAAGTAGAGAAATAAACCGGGCATGACGCGCAACGGAGCGGAGGATGTTTCCGGATAAGGCCGGAAGCATCCTGTACCGGAAAAAGGTTTTGATGAACAAGAATAAGAACATGCTTCAGAGGGATGGTATCGAAAAAAACTTACAGAGAGAAGACTAAACTTAACCGCAACATAGAATGCAAAGGCGCATACTCTGTTGCGGAATTGTTTTTGTGGACGAAATTGGATGGTGGAGTCAGTATTATGAAAAAGGACTATAAAATTGCGATTGCTGGAACGGGTTATGTTGGTTTGTCGATTGCTACTTTGCTTTCTCAGCACCATCAGGTAACTGCTGTGGACATCATTCCGAAGAAGGTGGACATGATCAATAACCGGAAGTCCCCGATTCAGGATGAGTATATAGAAAAGTATCTGACGGAAAAGGATCTGGATCTGACTGCAACTTTGGATGCAAAGGCTGCATATTCGGATGCAGATTTTGTTGTAATAGCCGCCCTGACCAATGTCTACTCAACAAACCGTATTGACGTAGCATTGCCAAAAAGAACCTGTTTTGTACACTAATTGAGTTGCTGAAATTGGCTATATTTTACAACTATATGAGCTGTAAATGCTAGATGCTTATACAAAACGCTGAACTTTTGGCCCATGCGGCACAAAATTGGCACATCTTTTTCAGAAGAATCATAGAAATGGCGGAAAACAGGAGAAAAC
>UMII01084744.1_pt1 | contig 91719 bp, 81 predicted proteins | sample 1965731 | NCBI WGS metagenome assembly UMII01 (sample SAMEA4836118, study PRJEB28245) | human gut metagenome | biome: gut microbiome; material: fecal sample | place: Denmark | collected 2008
TATCAGCAACGGATCCAGGAATACAGAATGCCTGAAGACCTTCACCGATAGCTGCTGCAGCATCAGCTGCTCTTCTGCAGTCTTTTTTGATTGCGATAGCTGCACCTACGATGTATGCCCAGCAAGCGTTCTCAAAGCAGATCGGCTGAATGCCTTTGATCTGGTTGTATACGTCAAGACCTGCATCTTTAGTGATTTTTTCTGCTTCTTCGATAGAAGCGATTCCATAGCTGTTTAAAACTGAATTGATTTTGTCAATTCGTCTCTCATATGATTCAAATAAAGCCATTTACTTATCCTCCTGAAATTATAATCGGTATAATTATTCTTTACGTGGGTCGATGATCTTAACAGCATCTGCAACACGGCCATACTGACCTTTTGCTTTTTCCCATGCAGTGTTCGGATCGTCACCTTTTTTGATGAAATCAGTCATTTTGCCAAGGCTTACGAACTGATAACCGATAATTTCATTATCTTCGTCAAGAGCGATACCTGTAACATAGCCTTCTGCCATTTCCAGATAACGAGGACCTTTTTTGAGTGTTCCGTACATTGTACCAACCTGAGAACGAAGTCCTTTACCAAGGTCTTCAAGTCCTGCACCTACTGCAAGTCCGTCTTCAGAAAAAGCAGACTGAGAACGTCCATAAACAATCTGAAGGAACAGTTCTCTCATAGCTGTATTGATAGCATCACAAACAAGGTCTGTATTCAGAGCTTCCATAACAGTAAGTCCCGGAAGAATCTCAGAAGCCATTGCTGCGGAATGAGTCATACCTGAACATCCGATTGTCTCAACCAGTGCTTCCTGGATGATACCTTCTTTTACGTTCAGGGACAGCTTACAAGCACCCTGCTGAGGAGCACACCAGCCTACACCATGTGTGAAACCGGAAATGTCCTTTACTTCCTTAGCCTGAACCCATTTTGCTTCTTCCGGAATCGGAGCAGCTCCGTGATGCACACCCTGTGCAACTGGGCACATTTCTTCTACTTCGCGTGAATAAATCATGTTAAAACTCCTTTCAAGTATAGATTTACTTATAATGTTGTTAAAAAGATAGACTACTAACAACCTGACAGTATTTTCTCACAAAGTCCTACTGTTAGTCCAGTCAAACTTAAATCAAAAATGCGAAGATTTGACATTATTATACACATAATTGCTGTTGTGACGTCTTTATGGTAAAATCAAAGAAAAAAGTCAAAGGAGCTTTAACAATGTCTAGCAAACTTCCACCCAGCATTTTTCCGGCACGTTTTCAGATCTTAAGCGGCAGTATGCTCAAAGTGATTGCATGTATCGCCATGCTGATCGACCATACCGGTGCTATTGTCCTCAGCCAATATCAGCCTGCTCTCACAAATCTGTTTTATATTAATGGAAGGGGTATCTCCGCATACCGCATTGTACGCGATATCGGACGTTGCGCCTTTCCAATCTTTTGTTTCCTTATTGTAGAAGGTTTCCTGCATACACATGACCGCCGGAAATACGGCAGAAATCTCCTGTTGTTCGCGCTGATTTCCGAAATTCCGTGGAACTATATGTTTGCCAACTCCTGGCATTATACTGATAAACAAAATGTATTTTTTACACTCTTTCTCGGATATCTGGCATTCTGTGCGCTGGAATATTTCTGGGAAACACCATGGATGCAGCTTGCCTCTCTTCTGGCACTGCTTGGCATCTCTATCGTACTCCATGCAGATTACGGCTGGCGTGGTTTTATCTTTCTTGTCCTGATGTATCTTCTCCGAAACGAAAAGGTCTCTCAGGCAATCGTCGGAAGCTGCTGGCTCAGCTATGAATGGAAGGCCTGTTTCGCGTTTATTTCTATTAACATGTATAATGGAAAACGCGGCTTTATCCATGGAAAAGCCGCGAAATATTTCTTCTATTTATTTTATCCTTTACATATCACGATTCTCGTGATCATAAGGAACCTGTATTTTCTTTCTTAAAGCAGATTCAATCTGTTTAATTTTTCTTAACAATCTCGGCTGCGTTTTTGTAGATACTGTCTGCCGGAATGCAGCCTCTTACCGGTGAAAGCGGATAAATATTGCTGTTTCTGCCGATCACAGTTCCTGGATTCAGTACAGAACCACATCCGACTTCTACATGGTCACCCAGCATTGCACCGAATTTCTTAAGACCTGTCTCGATTTTTTCTTCTGCGTCTTTGACAACAACCAGTTTCTTGTCAGACTTCACATTTGAGCAGATAGAACCTGCACCCATATGAGATTTATAGCCAAGAACAGCATCACCGACATAATTGTAATGCGGAACCTGTACTTTATTAAATAGTACGGCATTTTTAAGTTCTGTGGAATTTCCTACAACAGCTCCCTCTCCTACGATTGCATTTCCACGGATAAATGCACAGTGACGTACTTCTGCGTCTTTTCCGATGATCGCCGGTCCATGAATATAAGCAGTCGGTGCAACGGTTGCTGATCTTGCGATCCAGATATTGCCTTCACGGCACTCATACTCAGACGGGCTGAGTGTCGGACCAAGTTTCATGATAAATTCTCCGATCTCCGGAAGCACTTCCCACGGGTATGTTTTTCCTTCGAATAATTCTGCAGCAATTGTTTCATTCAGATCCAGAAGATTTGAAATTGTAAAATCTTTTAACATAATTATGCTTTTCCTCCTCGTTTCGCAGTTGTCGGTTTCTTTGTATAATTGGCTGCCGCAGCATCAAAAAACTGCCGCAATGCATATTGATAATTGCTCTGCTCTACCTGATTAGTACGCACCCTGACAAAATGTTCCAGCTTCTCCATATATTCCTGCGGAGTAATACTTCCCTCAGCAACATAAGTCAGCCCCTTTTCCCAGCTTGCCGTCAGCTCCGGATTCAGAAGGGAACGTATTGAACAGTTTACCACATCAAAGATCATCTCTCCCAGAAGTGTAGGTGTGATCACCTGTGTCTTTTTATTCAGAGACAGATATTTAATAGAAACAAGTTTCTTAAGGATTTCCGCTCTTGTCGCACTGGTACCGATTCCGCTTCCTTTGATCTGCGCCCTCAGTTCTTCATCCTCAATCAGCTGGCCGGCATTTTCCATCGCAAGGATCATAGATCCGGAATTGTAACGTTTCGGCGGTGAAGTCTCACCTTCTTTGATATTCAGCGCATCTACCATCAGTATATCATTCTTTTTGAGTGTCTGCAATGCGTTCAGAAGCTGTGAATCACAGGACACATCTTCATCCTCATTTTTTTCTGCATCTTTCTCCGCCAGAGATTTCTTCGCAAAAGAATTGGTCGCATATTTCAGATAGCCTTCTTCCTGCAGCACCTTAAAACTGGAAAAAAATTTCTCCCCCTGCATCTCCGTAGTCAGACTGACTTTCTGATAAACTGCCGGCGGACAAAATACACACAGAAAACGGCGAACGATCGTCTCGTAAACTCTCTGTGACGTCAGAGAAAGTCCATTCAGCGCGTTCATCCCCTGTCCGGTCGGTATGATTGCATAATGGTCTGTAATCTGTTTGTCATTGACATATCTGGTCTTTGCTATTGACTTATATGAACCCATCTGTAAAATTTCTTCGGCAGCGTTATCAATAGCCGGATAGCGGCGCAGACCGGAGATATTTTTGTAGATTTCTTTTGCTACTGCGCTCGATAATACTCGCGCATCAGTTCGTGGATAGGTAACAAGTTTCTTTTCATACAGTTCCTGCGTGATCCGAAGTGTCTCATCCGGGCTGATCTTAAAAAGTTTGGAACATACATTCTGAAGCTCCGCCAGATTGAATAAGAGCGGCGGATTTTTATTCTCTTTTTTGCGCTCGACCTTTTCGACACGACAGCTCAGTGGGTGCTGCGCCTGAAGCATACCGATCAATTCCTCGGCATGCTTCTTTTCTTTAAATCCGTTTTCTTTGTACAGGTACGGAGACTGAAAATATCTGCTGCCTTCTACGGCTCTCCATTCTCCTTCAAAATGCTCTCCCTCCAGCACAATACTGGAAAGTACACGGTAAAACGGAGTCTTCACAAAAGAGCGGATTTCCCGTTCTCTTCGCACGACCATGCCAAGTACACAGGTCATTACCCTGCCGACGGAAATTGCCTGATGCTTACTGTTCAGATAATTGGAAACACTGTTCCCATAACGAAGCGTCAGTACTCTGGAAAAATTAATTCCCATCAGATAGTCTTCTTTTGCACGAAGATACGCAGAATCTGCCAGATTATCATAGGCAGAAAGTTCTTTTGCCTCGCGGATACCACGCAGGATTTCTTCTTCTGTCTGGGAATCAATCCAGACACGCCGCTGATTCTTATCTTTTACGCCTGCCATCTGAGCCACAAGGCGGTAGATATACTCTCCTTCGCGCCCAGAGTCGGTACACACGTAGATTGTCTCTACATCCGGACGGTTCAGAAGCCCCTTAACAATGTTAAACTGTTTCTGAACTCCTGGAATCACTTCATATTTAAATTCACGCGGCAAAAAAGGCAGGGTATCTAAACTCCACCTTTTGTACTTGATATCGTATTTTTCAGGATAGCTCATAGTGACCAGATGCCCTACGCACCAGGTCACTACAGAATCTTCTGATTCCAGATAGCCATCCCTTCTCTGTCCGTTAATTTTTAATGCCTTAGCAAATTCCTGAGCAACACTTGGTTTCTCAGCTATGTATAAGGATTTACCCATATTACTTATCTGCACTCATCTTTCTGAGAGGCCATGCAAGTAAAACTGCACCGCCTACCATATTTCCTAAAGTGACGATCACCATGCTCTTGATCATTGCCCCAATGGAAAGTCCTGGTACAAGGCACGCTGCGGTAACAAAAATACCCATATTTGCCACGCAGTGCTCGAATCCGCTGACAACGAATCCGGAAATACACATAACGATCATCAAAAATTTCGCTGCTTCACTTTTCAGTTTGATGCCACAAAGAACCCCTAAACATACAAAGAAATTACATAAAACTGCACGGAAGAACATCTGTCCTGCCGGAATTGCAAGTTTGTTTCCGATAAATCCGGCAAAATAATCTCCCGTTCCTGATGCTCCCGCCCACACAAAAATCAGGGAAAGAATCAGACATCCGACAAAATTTCCAATGTAGCTGATCAGCCATACCTTGCCGGCTTCACCCCAGCTTACTTTTTTGTCATAAGCTCCAAATGCCATAACAAGATTGTTTCCAGTAAACAATTCACCGCCTACCAGCGAGATCAGAAGAACTGCGATTGAAAACACCAGTGCCCCGAGGAATTTCCCCCATGCCGGTTCCTCAGCACCTGAAAAAACATTTCCGACCACATTGGAAAAGATCATGGCAACTACAATAAAAAAGCCCGCCATGATTGCCCGCACAAAATACTTGAAGAAATTGTTCTTCAATAAAGTGCTCTTTGCGATTGCCGCATTTGACAGTTTTTCTACATCCTCATGATTCATAAAAAAGACCTCCCTTTCCCGGGAACATCGTTTCTTGTATACGTTTGTCCCCTCCACATATTGTATTCTTGAATTATATCATTTTCGATAAAAATTCTCAATACATATAGTATGAAGTTTGATATTTTTATGACAATTTTACATTCCTTTTTGATAACTGTCAGTTATCGAATCAGTAATGTATGCTTTTCCCTGTCAATTACTTCCCCGATCACTGCACATGAAAGTGATAATTCTTTCAGTTCCCTCAGTATTTCATCTGCTTCTTCTGCCGGAACTGCTGCCAGAAGTCCGCCGGAAGTCTGTGGATCAAACACAAGGTCTTCGAGCCAGAGCTTCGCAGTACTTACATAGCCTGTTTTTGCTGCAAATTCTCTGTTACGATATGCGCCACCGGGTATCAGTCCCATAGATGCATATTCTTCCACATCCGGAAAAATCGGAAGCGCCTGTGAATCTATTACAAGCGTCTTGTCGCTGCCAGCTGCCATTTCTGTGCCATGACCGCCAAGACCAAATCCGGTAATATCTGTACAGGCATGAATCGTATATTTCTTAAGGATCTCACATGCATACTTGTTTAAAGTCTTCATGGATTTCAGTACAGCTTCCCGTGCTCTCTCCGAAACAAGATCTGCTTTGATTGCTGTATTGATGATTCCGGCACCAAGCGGTTTTGTCAGGATCAGTTTATCACCGGTCTGTGCGCCATAATTTTTCCAGAATTTATCCGGATGAACAAAACCGGTCACACTCAGCCCGTATTTCGGTGTATCATCCTGTATCGTATGTCCTCCTGCAAGTACTGCTCCTGCCTCCAGAACTTTGTCTGCACCGCCCTTAAGGATTTCACCCAAAATTGCTGTGTCCATGTCCTTTGGAAACGCAACAATATTAAGTGCAGTCTTTGGTTCTCCGCCCATTGCATACACATCACTTAAGGCATTCGCCGCCGCAATCTGTCCGAAATCATAAGGATCATCCGCAACCGGTGTAAAGAAATCCAGTGTCTGGATCATGGCAAGCTCATCTGAAATCTTATATACAGCCGCATCATCTGAAGTTTCAGTCCCAACCAGAAGATGAGAATCCTGAAATTTCGGCAGCCCGCAAAGTACACCGGCAAGCGTTCCCGGTCCGACTTTTGCGGCACAGCCACAGTTTGGCGCAAGTTTTGTAAGATATACCTTTTCCATTTTACCGAATTTCCTTTCTGTCTTAATCCTTTTCATCTATGATAACATAATTTTTCTTTTTTCTCCATGTCTTTTTTGATAGAAAAAGCGCTAAAAAAATGCCCGGGCGAATTCTACCCGGGCAGTTTCTTATTATTCAGAGCATATTATTTCTTAGTGATGTAGCCTTTTGCTTTCAATGTTTCGGCACAGAGAACAGCTCCGCCTGCAGCACCTCTTACAGTGTTGTGGGAAAGTCCTACGAATTTGTAATCGTAAACTTTGTCCTCACGAAGACGTCCGATAGATACGCCCATGCCATTTTCATAGTTAACATCCTCGCTTACCTGCGGACGGTTGTCCTCTTCGAGATACTGAATAAAATGCTTCGGTGCACTCGGAAGTTCTAATTCCTGCGGAAGTCCCTTGAAGTTTCGGAGGGCTTCGATCAGCTGTTCTTTTGTAGGTTTCTTACGGAATTTTACAAATACAGCTGCTGTATGTCCGTTCAGTACCGGAACACGCAGACACTGGCATGTGATAACAGGTTCTGTAGCCGGTACGATCACACCGTCTTCAATCTTGCCCCACAGTCTCAGTGGCTCTTTTTCACTCTTTTCTTCTTCTCCGCCAATGTACGGGATAATGTTGTGTTCCATTTCAGGCCAGTCTTTAAATGTCTTTCCTGCTCCGGAGATTGCCTGGTATGTAGTGGCAACTACTTCATATGGCTCAAATTCTTTCCATGCAGTAAGGACCGGTGCATAGCTCTGGATGGAGCAGTTTGGTTTTACAGCGATGAAACCTTTCTTTGTGCCAAGACGTTTCTGCTGATATTTGATAACATCAAAGTGTTCCGGGTTGATTTCCGGTACTACCATCGGTACATCCGGTGTCCAGCGGTGAGCGCTGTTGTTGGATACGACCGGTGTCTCTGTCTTTGCATATTCTTCTTCAATTGCTTTAATCTCGTCTTTAGACATATCAACTGCGGAAAATACAAAATCTACAGTAGATGCAACTTTTTCTACTTCGTTGACATTCATAACAACGATTTTCTTCACTGCTTCCGGCATCGGAGTATCCATTTTCCATCTGCCGCCTACAGCTTCTTCATATGTTTTTCCGGCACTTCTCGGGCTTGCAGCAAGGGTAACCACTTCAAACCACGGATGATTCTCCAGAAGAGAAATAAATCTCTGTCCTACCATACCTGTAGCGCCTAAAATGCCGACTCTCAGTTTTTCGCTCATAACAATATTCTCCTCATTCTTTTATTTCGCATGTGTCTTTGTGTGGCACACATCTGTTTTCCTTGTACATACTATACCACTTCATCAGAAATTGCAAGATGTTTTTAATTATTTTTCAGATATTCTTTATTTGCCGCAATAATCTGCTCCATAACCTTCGGTCCCGGAGCGCCATAAGTTTCACGCTTTTCAACACAGGTCTTCATGCTGATTGCTTCATAGATATCCTGTTCAAATACCGGTGAAATCTCTTTGTATTCTTCCAGGGAAAGCTCATCAAGAGAGATTCCCTTATCAATACAGGTAAGTACCAGGTGGCCGACGATGCCATGGGCATCACGGAACGGAACCCCGTGGTTTACCAGATAATCCGCTGCATCTGTCGCATTTGTGAAGCCGTTCTTTGCACTGGCTTCCATTATATCTTTACGGAATTCCATAGTAGAAACCATTCCGGTAAACAATGCAATACATCCCTTTACAGTATCAATTGCATCGAAAGTCAGCTCTTTGTCTTCCTGCATATCTTTGTTGTATGCAAGCGGAATGCCCTTCATTGTAGTAAGGATGGATGTCAGAGCACCATACACACGACCGGTCTTTCCTCTTACAAGTTCGGCAATATCAGGATTCTTTTTCTGTGGCATGATACTGCTTCCGGTACTGTAAGCATCGTCAATCTCAACAAAACGATATTCGTTGGAGTTCCAGAGAATGATCTCCTCACAGAAACGGCTCAGATGCATCATAACTGTCGACATTGCAGAAAGAAGTTCAATCACATAGTCTCTGTCAGATACTGAGTCCATGCTGTTTCTTGTCGGCTCATCAAATCCCAGAAGCTCTGCTGTATAAAATCTGTCAAGCGGATAAGTAGTTCCCGCAAGCGCTCCTGCACCAAGCGGACAGGTATTCATACGTTTGCGGATATCTGCCATACGGCTTCTGTCTCTGCGGAACATTTCAAAATATGCACCTACATGATGTGCCAGTGTTACAGGCTGTGCTTTCTGCAAATGGGTAAATCCCGGCATGTATGTATGAACATTGTTTTCCATAATAGTCTGCAATGCTTCGAGAAGTTTCTTAAGTTCTGCATCGATTTCTTCAATTTCATCACGTACATAAAGTTTCATATCCAGTGCAACCTGGTCGTTACGGCTTCTTCCGGTATGAAGCTTCTTACCCGGATCACCGATACGGTCGATCAGATTAGCCTCTACAAAACTGTGGATATCCTCATATTCTGCTGTGATCTCCAGCTTTCCGGATTCTACATCGGCAAGGATGCCATCCAGTCCTTCCAGGATCTGGTCTCTCTCTTCTTCTGTCAGTATTCCCTGCTTCGCAAGCATTCTTACATGCGCCTTGCTTCCGCGGATATCCTGTTTATAAAATTTCTGATCAAATGAAATTGACGCGTTAAAATTGTATACCAGTTTATCCGTTTCCTTTGTGAAACGTCCTCCCCATAACTGTGCCATAATTTCCTCCTTGTTGTACGGTAAAGTTTGCATTTCACTGAACTTTCATCCAAAAATGCATAAGTTTCTATCAGTTTACCACATTCCAGTGAAAAATCAAATAGCCGAACCCTCTGAATTTTGTTTTATTTCATTTTTTCTTCCTGTTCTCGCTTTGAAAACGCACAACCACAGTAGTTTTGCCGGTACAGATTGTACTCATGAGATAATTCGATGGAACGTTTGTAACCGTTTTTCTTTTTGAAATCAGACGGCAGATGAGGAACTTTATAGATTTCTGCCAGCTCTTCCCCGATCTCGTTGATCTTTTCGGCGTTCTTCAGCGGGCTGATGGAAAGTGTCGTAGTAAAGTAATCATAATTGTCTTTCTGTGCCAGTCTGGCCGCTTCTTCCATACGGAGGCGATAGCATTTAAAGCACCGCTCACCACCCTCCGGGACTTTTTCCATACCTTTTGCCATCTCATAAAAAACCTGTGGATCGTAAGTACCCTCCTCAATGTGTACCGGATGTGCAAAAGACATTTCTGCTATCAGACGACGGATTTCTGCGACTCGTTTACTGTATTCCTCAACTAATGAGATGTTGGGATTGTAAAAAAATACAGTAATTTCAAAATACTGAGATAAATATTCCAGTACGTAACTGCTGCACGGCGCACAGCAACTGTGTAGAAAAAGACGGGGCACTTTTTCTTCTTTTTTTATATTGTCAATAAGCTTATCCAGCTCTTTCTGATAATTTCGTTTATTCAATTCTGTTACCTTCTTTTCAATGATATCTGTAAATCGTAACTGTTCAGTACCCTCACAGTTACAAGTCCTGTCATATATCATAGCACATGAAATGTTTTTCGCATATCTTAAAATATAGATTCTCGGAGGTATATTTATGAAACCCCTTCTGGAAATCAGAGACGTTTCGCTCTCTTATCATACATCTGCCGGAGAAACACCCGCACTTTCCCACCTGACATTTGATCTGATGCCCGGAGAATTTCTGGCGGTTGTCGGTCCGTCCGGCTGTGGAAAATCCACTCTTTTGAATCTGATCTGCGGACTTTTAAGTGCAGAAGAAGGCACTATACTGATGAATGATACAGTTCCCTCTCCCGGTGATCCACGAATCGGATATATGCTTCAGAAAGATCATCTTCTCGAATGGCGTACAATCTATCAGAATGTAACCCTCGGTCTTGAGATCCGTCGGGAACTCACTTCCGCAAAGCTGGAATATATTGAAGAAATGCTCTGCACTTATGGGCTTGACAAATTTCGAAATGCACGCCCTTCTCAGTTATCTGGTGGCATGCGTCAGCGTGCGGCACTGATCCGCACGCTTGCCCTGAAGCCAGAACTTCTCCTGCTTGACGAGCCTTTTTCCGCTTTGGATTATCAGACTCGCCTGAATGTCAGTGACGATATTGGACGGATTTTGAAGAAAGAGGGAAAACCTGCCATTCTGGTCACTCATGATATTTCTGAAGCAATCAGCATGGCAGACCGGGTGATCATCCTGACAAAACGTCCGGCAACTGTTGCTCGTATTGTGACCATCGATCTCGGTCTTACCGACCGGACACCACTTTCTTCCCGAAACGCTCCGCAATTCAAATCTTATTTTAATCTTATCTGGAAGGAGCTGAATCAATATGTCTGAGCATTCACCTGCACAAAAGCAGTATCTTCTCCGTGTAAAACGTGAAAAAAATCTGATTCACGTGTCCAGAATCCTTCTGTTTCTGGGCTTTCTGATTTTATGGGAGATTTCCGCCCGTTTCGGATGGATTGATTCCTTTATTTTCAGCAGTCCGTCGGAGATCTGGATAACTTTTCTTAAGATGCTGAAAGACCAGTCTCTGTTTACACATATTGGGATCACACTTGCCGAAACGCTCGTCAGTTTTGTATTCACGGTTCTTCTTGGTATCGGCACAGCCGTCCTTCTCTGGACATGTCCCAGACTTTCACATGTTCTTGAACCATATCTGGTGGTACTGAACAGTCTTCCGAAATCTGCACTTGCTCCTCTCCTCATCGTATGGCTGGGTGCAAATATACGAACGATCATCGTCGCCGGAATCTCCGTTGCAATCTTTGGCTCCATCATTAATCTTTATACAGGATTCCGTGAAGTCGATCCCGAAAAGCAGAAGCTCATCCAAACGCTCGGTGGCAGTAAAAAAGACGAACTGACAAAAATTGTCCTTCCGTCTTCTGTTCCACTTATTTTAAGCGTAATGAAAGTAAATATCGGTCTTTGCCTGGTTGGTGTGATCATCGGAGAATTTATCGGTGCAAGACAGGGACTCGGTTACCTGATCATCTACGGTTCGCAGACATTTAAACTCACCTGGGTGCTCATGTCCATCGTGATCCTGTGCATGATCGCAATGGGGCTGTATGCCGCACTGGATCTCATCGAAAAACACGTCCGAAAGAGATAAATTGAAGTTCAGGTCATCCATTTTCAGTACAATGCTTCATTTTGGCTGACCTGAATTGATTTTTTTACCACACCCTCTCTCACATCCACCGCTGGCGGTATTTCCAGCTCCAGGCCATCCGAAAGAGAATCGTCGTCAGTGTCATTCCTGCTGCCATACTTGCCGCAAAAAGAATTGTATAGGTTCCATCTGCGCAGAACTTATCCCACTCCTGCATCATCATCCAGTTCATGGTCCGGTACAGGGCAGCTCCCGGAATCAGCGGAATCGTTGCCGAGACAAGAAACACTGTAACCGGAGTCTTGTGAATCCGTGCCATACATTCTGCATACAAAGTAATTGTCACCGTTGACCAGAAACCACAGATATATGGACTGGATGTCCATATCCCGACTATAAGATAAACTGCCCATGACAGGCACCCGCCAAGAGCCGCAAACCAGAGTTTTTTTCCATGTATATTAAATAATACTGCAAATCCAAGCGATCCCGTAAAGGAAACCAGCAATTGTATCATCTCATGCATAATTTTCTCCTTTGTCTAAAACAAAAGATTCGCCGCCGTGAATCCCAGCCCAACCACAAATGCCAGCAATACGGATTCCATACAGCGTATCAATCCTGTGATCGTATCACCTGAAAACAGATCTCGCAGAGAATTCGTAAATGCAATTCCCGGTATCAAAAGCATGATATTTCCGATACTGATCAGATCTGCACGATGTCCCAGGCCGATAAGAACCGCGAAGTTAGCCAGAATGCCACCCACTCCGCAGCACAAAAATACCGTTATCAGCGAATTCAGCGAACTCTTTTTCAGAAATGATTCCAAAAGTTTCAGAACGATTCCAATCAAAGCCGACGCAATCATATCCTGAAAGTCTCCCCCGAAAAACACAGAAAAAGATCCGGAAATAACAGCATAAATAAGAATCTGCATCCGCAAAGAATATGTCGGTCTCCGGTCTATCTCACTCAACCGTGAACCGATTTCCGCCGGTTCCGGCCTGTATTCACAGATATATCTCGAAAGCTGATTCAGATCTTCCAGTCTGCCAAGATCATTCGCCATTCCACGCACGCGCCTTGTCTGCGTACAGATGCCAAAATTGCCATACATCGTTGTCACAATACTGGAAGTAATAGAAAATACATCTACCCTCTCTGCCCCATATGCCATACAGATACGCCGTATGGTATCTTCTACACGACCAACCTCTGCACCACTGATCAGAAGCTGTTCTCCAATTGTCATTGCATAGTACAGATACTGTTCTGCTTCCTCACACCTCATTCGGCCTTTCCTCCTTTCAGTTCATTCCAAACGATTTTCCTTTAAGTGGAAGTCCCGCAACTTCTGCGAGCCGTCGCACTCCCATCTCTGCTGTTGATACAGCGCTTTCTACATGATTATAATCGGTTGCACTGTAATCAAACAAAATATTTCCCTGTGCTTCAAATTCCTCATCTCTGTCCCAGAAATAAAAACGCATCGGTTCACATGCAAACGCATTGATCTGATAGCCTACATCGCCCTGCGGAAGTTCTGTCCCGTTCAACTTCATAAACGCTTTCCGAAGTTCCTCTGCATGTCCGGAAAAAGTCTCTGCAAACACATCCGTCACACCAATCTTATATGCCGGTGCAAACGGCCTCGCATTTCGAAGATCCGCAAACGGCACCCATTTATCCATAAAAAAAGCCTGTTCTTTTACATAGCCGAACAATGTATAAATATTCAGCATTTCCGTCGCATTGGCCTCGGTCTTTCCATCCAGCCGTTCAATTTTGCCGTCTGATTCCCGGACTCCAAAAGGCACGCCAAAATGCACAATTTTCAGATAGCCGTCCTCCTGCTTCAGTTCCGGAAGTTTTTTCATCAGCTCCGCTTTATCCATCCGGAGAAATTTTTCTGCCCATTCATCGCAGAGTTTTATATAATTAGATACTCTTTCCTCTTTCAAAATTTTTCTCCTTACATAATTTCATCATCAGACTTTTGTCCTTTGCATGATACCCCTGGCAGATATTTTTCTGCACCAAAAGACTTTCCACAGAAATATTTTCTATAGAAAGTCTCTTACATACATTACGATGATTTTACTTTATTCCAGAGATCACCGTATACCTGATCTGCCTCGGTACCAAGATACTGGAATGTTTCCAGATTATCATACCTGGACAGATCCGGGAAGGCGATTTCGCTGTTACGGATAGATTCATCCTCAATCAGCTCTCTTGCGGCCTCATTCGGTGTAGAATAAGTGATATATTCAAAGTTTTTGAGTGCAATGTCCGGTCTGCAGAGGAAATTGATGAATTTTTCCGCATTTTCCTTATGCTCTGCATTCTTCGGGATTACCCAGGAATCGATCCAGATATTGGAACCTTCCTTCGGAATCACATATTCAAGATTTGGATTCTCTTTCTGTGTATAAATTGCTTCACCGGAATAAATAACACCCAGAGCCGCCTCGTTTCCAATCATCTTGTCACGCACCTGATCAATAACATACGCCTGCACCAGCGGTTTCTGCTCGATTAGCAGATTTTTCGCCTCATTCAGCTCATCAAGATCCGTAGAATTCAGTGAATAACCAAGATATTTCAGCGTCGCGCCAAACGCATCACGCACAGAATCCTGCATCAGGATATTATCTTTGTATTTCGGATTCCAGAGGATAGACCAGCTGTCGACTGGTTCATCAACCATTGTCTTATTGTACAGAATACCAACGGTTCCCCAGCAGTATGGCACGGAATATTTATTTTCCGGATCAAACTGTCTGGACTGTTCAAGGTACTGCTTGCCGATATTTTTCAGATTCGGAATGTTATCAAAGTTAATCTCGGAAAGCAGATCATTCTCTATCATTCGCTGGATCATATAATCGCTCGGGCAGACCACATCATATGCGATTGCGCCGGAGCTTACCTTCGGATAAAGGATCTCGTTTGTCTCAAATTCCTCATAAACTACATGGATGCCGGTTTCTTCTTCAAACATCGTCAGGACATCCGGATCGATATACTCACCCCAGTTATAAACGATCAGTTCCTCGCCACCCATGACGCCGCCTTCTTTTGCATAGTAGAAACCGCCGCCGATAAATACGATACAGATTACTACCGGGATCACACGCTGAATAAGTACTTTTTTGATTTTGGATGGTCTGCGCACTTTCTTTCGAACCGGAACTTCCTCTTCTTCCTTCGGAGAATAGTTTACCAGAAGCAGAAGGACAAGAACTGTCACGAACATAATCGTAGACAGTGCATAGATTTCCGGCTTGATGCCTTTTCGTACCTCAGTATAAATTTTGGTAGAAAGTGTATCAATACCCGGACCCTTCGTAAAATGTGTGATAACAAAATCATCCAGTGACATGGTAAATGCCATCATAAATCCGGAAAAAACGCCTGGTACAATATCAGGAAAAACGACCTTAAAAAACGCTTTCAACGGAGAAGCACCGAGATCCAGTGCCGCTTCATAAGTATAGCGATTTGTCTGCTTCAGCTTCGGAGCCACACTTAAAATCACGTACGGAATATTAAATGTGATATGTGCAATCAGAATTGTTCCGAATCCAAGTGTCATACGAAACGCGATAAAAAGAAGCATCAGGGAAACCCCCATAACGATCTCTGCATTCATCATCGGAATATTGGTAAGTCCCATATACATAGTCTTCCATTTCTGCTTCATACCCTGAATCGCAATCGCCGCAGCCGTTCCGATAAGTGTTGCAACTGCTGCCGAAATAAATGCAATGATCAGCGTCGTATAGAATGCACTCATGATCTGTTCATTCTGGAACAATTCCTTATACCATTTCAGGGTAAAGCCGCCCCACTTAGCCCTCGTCTTTGACTGGTTAAAAGAAAGTACGACAAGCGTAACGATCGGTGCATATAACAAAATAAAAATCAGGGTCAGATATATCTTCTGTAAATATTTTCTGATCAAAATGCTGACCCTCCTTCTTCTTTATCGTATTTTGCAACAAGTGCCATACTTGCAATGATAAATACCATCAGTACAAGAGACAGTCCGCTTCCTACATGCCAGTTACTGTTCTGCTTGAAGGACTGCTCGATCACGTTTCCGATCAGCAGAATCTTGCCGCCCCCCAGAAGGTCGGAAATAACAAATGTTGTCAGCGCCGGTACAAATACCATCGTAATACCGCTGATCACACCCGGAATACTCAATGGAAAAATAACCTTGCAAAATGTCTGTACTGAGTTTGCTCCCAGATCACGCGCTGCATTGATCACGTTTCGGTCAATCTTGATAAGAACATTGTAGATCGGAAGCACCATAAATGGCAGGAAGTTATAAACCATACCGAGAATAATGGCATACGGTGTATTGATGATCTCAAGTGCCGGCAAATGCAAAAATCCAAGTACACTGTTGATGACACCGTTTTTTTCAAGCAGTGTCTGCCATGCCAGTGTACGGAGAAGAAAGTTCATCCACATCGGTAAAATAAAAATCAGAACGATAAAACTTGTCTGATTGACCTGCTTCTGGCTCAGGATCATTGCAAGTGGATACGCAAGAACCAGACAGATCAGTGTACTCAAAAATGACAGAAGCAGGGACATTCCCAGAGCCTTCAGATTTTCCGGTGTCGTAATCTGGGCAAGATTCGAAAAGGTAAATGTCCCCTCATCACTCGTAAACGCATAATACACGATCACCAGCAATGGAATCACGACAAAGGATACTGACCAGAACAGATAAGGTCCGGCAAGCATACGCTTATTCTTCAATATTTACCGCCTCCTCATCTTCGGATTCCGGTTTTTTCATAATCTGTATGTCAAACGGGTCTACATGGATACTGACTTCCGTTCCTACCGGAAACATATCTGTGCTGTGTACCAGCCACTCGTAATTATTCGCCATGACCTCCATCTCATAATGGACACCCTTGAAGATCATATGTGTGACAACACCATCAATACTTCCCTGTCCCGGTTTCAAAAGATCAATATCTTCCGGACGGATGACTACATCGACCGGTTTGTTCTGACCGAATCCTTCATCCACGCACGGAAAATTAACGCCAAGTATCTTGACCAGACGATCTTGCACCATAGTCGCGGAGATGATATTACTTTCTCCGATGAAATCTGCAACAAAAGCGTTTTCCGGTTCATTATAGATTTTTTCCGGGGTACCGATTTGCTGGATGTATCCCTGGTTCATGACCACAATCGTATCAGACATAGTAAGCGCCTCTTCCTGATCATGTGTAACGTACAGAAATGTGATTCCAAGCTCATTTTTAAGCCTGATCAGCTCATACTGCATATCCTGCCGAAGTTTCAGATCAAGTGCTCCAAGCGGCTCATCAAGAAGCAGCACTTTCGGCTCATTTACAATAGCTCTTGCAATCGCAATACGCTGCTGCTGGCCTCCACTCAAAGAATCCGGCATACGATTTTCGAATCCGTCCAGATTGACAAGCTTCAGCGCATATTTGATCTTGTCATAAATATACTGCTTGCTTTTATTTTTTATCTTTAATCCAAAGGCAATATTATCTGCAATATTCATATGAGTGAATAATGCATATTTCTGAAATACGGTATTAAGCTGACGTTTATTAGGCGGAAGATTCGTAATGTCCTGTCCATCAAAGATCACACGTCCCTTATCAGGTGTCTCAAATCCGCCTAAAATACGAAGTGTAGTTGTTTTTCCGCATCCACTCGGCCCAAGAAGCGTCAGGAATTCGTTTTCTCTGATGTACAGATTCAACTCATCCAGGACGGTCTGCATTCCATAAGATTTAGAAATGTCGATCAAGTCGATCAGCTTATTGCTCATTGGCTGTTCCTCCCTAAAAATCCCCTCTTTTGTAAAAAAACATATGAATAGTAGCTTTACTTTTGTATCACAAAAATCTCCTGATTTCAATATGTTTTATGATATTTAACATAAATTTATCATGGATGGAGCCAGCTACTGTGTATTTTTGCCAGAAGTCTTGCATTATGATATGCCATTTTTAATGTCAGGCATGTCCTTCCAAGATATTTTCTACCGTCTTCTGTCTTTACACAGGCAAGTGCAAGATCGGCGTTTGCAGGATTCTGCAGACACACCGGTACCAGAAACTGAATGCTGTGATTATAATATTGCGGAACAGCCGTACGATAATCTGCTTCCAGCATATGTTTCGTCTGGCGAAGTGCTCCATCAAAAATCTGTACCTTCATCCCACTGTTGCGGATACATTCCGGAAGCCGCATATTGTTTTCTGCCTCTTCAAAGATATGCTCGTACTGCGGAAGAATATCCAATGTTGTATCAAAGACAAGTTCCGCGGGATCTTTGACATATTCCGCCCGCTTCGGAAGACTGACAATTCCTGATTTCAGTAAATAATACTCCGTATAAAATCCCTCCAGATACCATCTCTGCCTGTCCGGGACGAGATTCGGGATAAAATATGCATATACCGGCTGATAATATCGGTTAAATAATCCGGTATTAAAAATCGCATATTCAGCTGTTTCCAGTATTTTTCCTTCTTCATAAACTCTCTGAAAAGTGTGTTCCAGATATCCTTTCAGTATGCCATTATCATCTGCACCGTCAAAACTCCATTTCTCCGGAACGACCCGGGAAAGATTTTGTATCTGCCGGTTATAATTTCCGCAGTACGTATAATCAAACAAATTCAATTCATCTACCTCCTGCACCATAAAATTAACTACTTATATAAATATTGTATTTGGGAAATCATCCGACAGAACCGCCGGTATAGAATATACATTAAAAATAGCACAGATCCACCCAAAGTGCAATTTCGAGTTTTGGCGAATCCTGTCTTCCATTGCAGATGGCGACATGTTATAATAAAAAACTGAAATAAGCACTTTCCGACAGGAATGCGGAGCTTACAGGCAAGTTGCTTATGTATTTTATTTTTCATCAAGGAGGCAACTATCTAATGACAAAAGAAGAATTTCGAAAGCTGACTGAACAAACGCTTATTCTGGACGGGGCAACCGGATCCAATCTGATGGCGAGCGGTATGCCTCGAGGTATCTGCACAGAGACATGGGTCATTGATCATAAAGATATCATTCAGAATCTGCAGCGTGCTTATATAAAGGCCGGCAGTCAGGTGATTTATGCTCCGACATTTGGCGGAAATCGTCTTAACCTCGAAAAACATGGTCTCGCTGACCGTATTGAAGAAATCAACCGTACACTTGTAGGTTATTCTAAGGAACTTGCCGGAAACGGTGTCTATGTAGCCGGTGATATTACAACCTCTGGTTCCTTTATCACAGCAGATGGTGATTATACCTACGCAGAGGCTTTTGATATGTATCAGGAGCAGATTCGTATTCTGGCTGATTCCGGCATCGACCTGATTGCAGCAGAAACCATGATTAACATCGAAGAAACTCTTGCAGCCGTGGACGCTGCTGCTTCTGTCTGCGATCTTCCGATCATGTGCACCATGACTGTTGAAGCTGACGGAAGTATCTTCAGTGGCGGAAATGCAATTGAAGCAGCCATTTCTCTGGAAGCCGCCGGTGCAGATGCAGTCGGTATTAACTGCTCTGTCGGACCAGATCAGCTTGTATCTGTCGTTCGAAACATCAAGGAGAATGTATCAATTCCGGTTATTGCCAAACCAAACGCAGGTATGCCGGTCATCGACGACAGCGGCAATGCCGTCTACAGCATGCATGCTGAGGACTTCGCCTGCCACATGAAGGTTCTGGTTGAAAACGGAGCTTCCGTAGTCGGTGGATGCTGCGGCACCACTCCTGCATTCATCAAGGCTCTGCACGATGCGATAAGATAAGCCTCACATTTAAAGGGCATTGCTTCATGGTTGTACGATCACCCGTGAAACAATGCCCTGGTTTTTTATATTATTTTACTTTTATTGCCTTCTCCGGGCACATTTCCTGGCAGCAGAAACACCGGATACATTTCCTGTAATCGTAAACTGGTGGATTTTCTCTGCCCTTTCGGAAATCCACAGCCTTATCCGGTACAGGACAGCTCTTTACGCAAATTCCGCAACGAATGCATCGCTCCGGCTCAATGTACGGTTTCTTCTGGAAAATATTCAGCGCTTTTGCAAGCCGCTCCCACATACCCGAACGCGCCACACGCCGATCTACATCAAAATACGGATTTCCATACTGGGCAACAGCATCTTCCATACTGATTATTCCGGCAGGAGTCATGATCTCTATCTCTTCTTTTTTCCAGGTACCAAGTCCCATCTTTTCGCCATGATAATTGGTCGGTACCATTTCCGGCTTAAGATGTATCAGGTTACAAAACACACTGTCCAGTGCTACAGGGTCCTGCGACATCAACATCACATTCATTGGTGCCGGATCTCCGGAACCTGGTCCGTTCCCTTCCATCGCAACAATGCCATCCATAATATAAAGCCTTGGCTTTACATACTGATTCAGATCGACAAGCATTCTCGCAAAACTATCTGCACTCGGATAAAGGGTATGTCCTTTCGCCTTATGGAATCCATAGATAAAGCCATAACTGTTTTTTACTGCGCCGGTAATTCTCTCCAACGCATGCGTCTTCATCTTGCAAAGAGAAATCACACAGTCTTTTTCCAGAAGTTCTTTCGGCAGGATAAATTCTTTTGTCTGAATCCCCTCCGGATATTCTACACGTATTCCCTTCGAATAATCAATTGCCGTAATCCCATACTTTTCCAGATACCTGTCGATTCCGGTACCATGAATCACTCTGGTTGTCGTACCATTACCACAGGAATCAGCAAGTGAAAGATCCTGATATCCCTTTTCTCTCATCAATCTGGCAAACATACCGACTACAGACGGATGCGTGATGACTGCTTTGTCAACTTCTGCTTTTTTGAGCAGATTGGGTTTCAGCAGAATAGACTCTTCTTTCTTTACAATCTTCTCAATTCCGCCCAGAAGCTCCAGGCCGATTTCAAGATTCTCATAAACAATTTCTTCCCTGTATGAACTACAGGGAAGAAGAATTACTTTACTTTTTTTATTCATTATTATCCTCATTTACTTCCGGTGCAGATACTCCACTAAGATCTGTTTCCCGAATTGCTTTACGGACAGGAAGTACGCACGCCGGTACAACTGAAAGAAAATCAACTCCCATTTCAAGGAATTTACCGGTAAGAGCTGTATCCGCAGCAAGCTCCCCACAAATTCCAACGCGCTTTCCTTCTTTATGTGCTGATTCCACCACCATTCGCACCATACGAAGGACGGCCGGATGATGGTCATTGTACTTGTCCTTCAAAAGCGGATTCTGACGGTCCATCGCCAGCGTATACTGTGTAAGATCATTCGTTCCGATGCTCAGAAAATCTACTCTGATTGCAAGTTCACGGCTGATCATAACTGCTGCCGGTGTCTCGATCATGATTCCTGTCATGATATCCTTAAATGGAATATCTTTCTCGCGCAGGCCTTCCTTCACTTCCCCGATAATCATCTCAATCTCATCCATTTCTTCTTCGGAATCGATCATTGGAAACATCATCGCGAGATTGCCGTAAGCACTGGCACGATAGATTGCGCGAAGCTGTGCCTTAAACATTCTTCTTCGATCCAGACAGAGACGGATTCCGCGGTTACCCATGATCGGATTGGTCTCCTGCGGAATGTCCAGATAAGGTGCCTGCTTATCTGCGCCAAGATCTGCAGTACGAATCACAGCCAGCCGTTCTCCCATCGTCTCAGCCACTTTCTTATACGCACGGAACAACTCGTTTTCTCTCGGATAATTCTCACGACCGAGGTACTGGAATTCACTTCGAAGAAGTCCGATACCCTTCGCACCGTAATAAAGCACGCTGCTCAGGTCACTCATGTTGCCGATATTTGCATAAAGTCCGATCTTTCTTCCATCTTTTGTCTCATCCTTCTGGGCTTTTAATTCAAGAAGAGCCTCTCGCTCCCTGTGGTCTGCCTCGAGGCGAATTTCATATTCCCGTCGGATCTCCGCATCCGGATTCAGATAAAATGTGCCGGTATATCCGTCTACAATTGCAGTCATTCCATCCCACTCATCATCAGCGGCAATGTCAACCAGCGTCGGGATTTCCATTGTCTTCGCCATGATCGATGCATGCGAAACGGTAGAACCATGGTGCATGACCACTGCGAGAAGTTTATCTTTATCCATTTCCATGATTTCCGTCGGAGACAGCGCCTCCGCCACAAGGATCACCGGCTCATCCCCGAGGTTGATGCGGATTGCCGCACCACCAAGGATCTGAATCAGGCGATTGGAAATCTCCTGCATATCGTTGATTCGTCTGCGAATGACCGGTTCTTCCAGATTACGGAATGTCTCAACAAGCTCATCTCTATTGATCATAACTGCATAAGCAGCATTCACCTTTTCATGGGCAATGCTGCTTTCGATTGCATTCTGATAACTTTCTGATTCCAGAAGTTTGATCTGTCTTAAGAAAACATGTGCCTCCTGCTCATTGAGGAGCCGGCTGGCTTCATACAGTTCGTGTAATTTATGAACTGCCTGAAGCCTTGCTTCCTGAAAATCGCTGATTTCTTTTTTAATGTTGCTGACCAGACACTGACGTATCTGGTACTCCCCTCTGCTGTAATACAGTACTTTGCCGATGGCTATTCCTGAAAAGGTAGCAATACCTTTATAGATTTCCATCCTGCTTCCCCCTTGTTCTTATCAGTCGCAGGCTGCCTTAAATTCTGTCCAGTTCTTATTGTAAGCTTCTTCTGCTTCTGCGCTGATATTTTCTACTGCGGAACCTTCTGTTACAGAATCCGGTACAACGAGATTCTGGTTTTCCAGAAGTGAATCTGCTGCTTTATTTGTACAGTAGTATCCAATGTAATCAAAGCATTTTGCTGCATTTTCCGGCTGAAGGATGTAATCCATAAACTGATATGCTTCATCCTTATCCGGTGCTTCACTCGGAATGAACATACCCATTACACCAAATCCAAGACCCTCTTCCGGATATACGACCTTAAGGTCCGGGTTTTCCTGAAGGGCTGCAGTTACCTGTGATGTATAAAGGAATGCCACACTTGCTTCTCCATTAAGGAGAGAATCCTGTGTATTGTCATCCTGGATCAGACGAACATTCGGAGCAAGCTCGAGAAGTTTTTTGCCTGTTTTTGCAATATCATCCAGGTTCTGATCGTTGAAATCCTGACCAAGCGCCAAATTTGTAATACCATTGATAACACGATAGTTTGCTGTCAGTGCAATGCTGTCCTCAAGAGATTCATCCCAGAGATCTCCATAACCTTTGATGTCAATGTCTACCATATCCGGATCATAAACGATCAGCGGAATTCCTGCGCCGTACGGAGCGGTATATTCATCATTCGGATCATAGAACTGGCCCTGATACAATGGATTGATGTTGTCCCATCCGGATAATTTGGAAGTATCAAGTTTTTCTACAAGTCCTTCCTGGATTGCTGTTTCGATAATATAGTCATCTGCAACAACGACGTCATAATCTCCGCCTTTTGCCATGGAAAGCTTCTCCAGCATGTTTTCATCTGTATCAAAGTTGGAATATACCACTTTTATTCCAGTTTCTTCTTCGAAGCCATCCAGTACTTCCTGCGGAAACATGTTTTCCCATGTGTAAAGTACCAGTTCCTTGGAATCTGCGCTTACAGATACGCTGAATGCAGGAACTACCATTGCTGCACATAATGCACATACTAACAATTTTTTCATATTCGTCTCTCCTCTTCTAGTCTTTCTTGTCTCTAGATAACCTCTTTACAAAGTCCAGACATGTTCAGTATAACTTACTTTGCCCTTATTGAAAAGAGTTTATTAGCTGTTTTTGTTGTTTCCCTTTGTCGCCTTGCCTATCATTGTATAAACGAATAAAATCAGAACCGTAAAGACAAGCATGATTGTACATAGGGCATTTACCTCCGGTGTAACTCCTGTCTTGATCTGCGTATACACTTTAATCGGCAGAGTTGCCAGACGTGGTCCGTTAATAAAAATGCTGATTACGACATCATCCATGGACATAGCAAATGCCAGAAGTGATCCGGACATAACTGCCGGCATAATAAGCGGAAGAATGATGTCCCAGAAAGCCCGAAACGGTCCGGCTCCAAGATCTCTGGCCGCCTCTTCAAGCGAAGGATCCATACCCGCAAGTCTTGCCTTGACCTCCATCAGAATATACGGCACACAGAATACCGTATGGCCGATCAACAGTGTCAGCATACCAAACGGCAGATTCATCATATAGAAAAATGCCATCAGTACCATACCGAGAATGATTTCCGGAATCATGAGCGGAAGAATGGAAATATATTCCAAAATGCCTTTTGTTTTCCAGTGGATTCTGGAAAGGCCGACCGCACCCAGAGTTCCGATCACTGCGGAGACAAAGCAGCTTATCACACCAAGGAATAAACTGTTGCCCAGTGCTTCCAGCATCGCATCATCATGAATCAGTTCCTGATACCATTTCAGTGAAAATCCGGTAAATCTTACAGGGAGTTTTGATTCATTAAATGAAAATACAATGACGACCGCGATCGGCAGATACATCAGTACAAAAATCAGACCCAGATAAAATCCGGAGAGTTTTGAATTTTTCTTTTTCATCCCACACCCTCCAATTCTTTTGCATTTGTTATTTTACGATACAACATGATCATAAGAGTTGTCAGAACCATCAGAACAACTGCCAGCGCTGCTGCAAACGGCCAGTTATTTCCTTTTGTCATCTGCTCCTGAATCAGACTTCCGACAAGGACGATTTTGTTGCCACCGAGGATATCTGCAATAAAAAACAGTCCCATGGACGGAATAAATGTCAGGATCACCCCGGATAAAAGCCCCGGAAGTGTCAGTTTAAAAGACACCGTCCAAAAAGCCTTCATCGGACTTGCGCCGAGATCTCTTGCTGCTTCTACAAGTGACCAGTCCAGTTTCTCTGCACTCGAATATACAGAAAGGATCATAAACGGCAAAAGTACATAAGTCATACCGATTACGATTGCGGGATAACTGTACAAGATCCTCAGAGGCTTTTCAATCAGTCCCAGACTTTTTAATACGTGATTTAAAAGTCCTTTTGTCTGCAGGATTATCATCCATCCATAAAGACGTATCAGTGAATTTACCCAGAACGGCAGCATCAGAAAGATCATCGCACGTTTTTTCCATTTATCAGACAGCTTTGCCATAAAATATCCAAACGGATAACCGAGCAGACAAATGATGAGTGTACTGATTACCGCCAGCTGAAAGGATCCTGTAAATGTCTTCATATATACCGGATCAAGGATTTTACGATAATTATCAAGGGTAAAAATCCATTCTACACCATGTCCTGCCTTCGGCTGTGCAAAACTTAAGGCAACCATATAAAGCAGAGGACCCGCAACAAAGATCAGTGTAAAAATATACAGTGGCAGGATCATCCAGACAGAGCCGGATTTCTGTTTTTTCATACTTCTGCCCCTCTTTCTGCTTCGTCCGGAAGATCAACCAGAACCGCATTTTCTGCTGCAAAGGAACAGGTTACTTTCTGTCCCGGCTCCACACCTGCATCAATGCCATGTCTGTTTGCAACAACTTCTGTTCCGTCTGCAAGTTTCAGTACGACACGAAGAAGACCACCTGCAAAACTTTTTTCAATAACTTCTGCCGGAAGGCCCTCTCCGCAGTTTTCATCAAAGATCAGATTTTCGCTTCGGACAGCCAGAGTAACTGGCTTACCCACCTTAAGTTCTCTGCCTTCAGATACAACAAGAACGCTGCCTCCGGCAATGGCAATCTTAAGGTCTGCACCTTCTCTTCCTTCCACTGTACCTTTCAGGATATTGGCATTTCCAACGAATGTCGCTACATAGCTCGTTTGGGGATGATTATAAATCTCATCCGGTGTTCCGATCTGCTCGAAAGTACCCTGATTCATAACTGCGATACGATCAGACATATTGATGGCCTCTTCCTGATCATGCGTGATATAGATAAAAGTAATACCAAGTTTTTTCTGTAATTTCTTCAGTTCAAGCTGCATGGCACGGCGAAGCTGGAGATCCAGAGCACCAAGAGGTTCATCGAGAAGAAGGACCTTCGGATTATTGACCAGTGCTCTTGCGATTGCCACACGCTGTCTCTGTCCTCCAGATAGCTCGGACGGCTTTCTTTTCTCAAATCCCGGAAGCTGCACGAGATCCAACATCTCCGATACACGTTTCTTAATCTCCGCTTTCGGTGTTTTTTTCAATTTCAGTCCATATCCGATATTGTCTGCAACTGTCATATGCGGAAAGAGTGCATAATTCTGAAATACTGTATTGACATCACGCGCCTCCGGTGCCAGGCCGGTCACATCTCTGCCATCAAGGAATACTCTCCCGGAATCCGGTGTTTCAAGTCCTGCTATAATACGCAGTGTTGTCGTCTTTCCGCAGCCGGAAGATCCAAGGAGCGTGATAAACTCTCCTTTATCAATCGAAAGACTGATCTCCTTCAATACGGTCTCTTCTTTTGAAAACGACTTTTTTATCTCTTTTAATTCCAAACATTTTTCTGTCATTTTTCTTCTGTCTGTCCTCCTGCTGTTTTTCTTATTATATTAATCAGCCTTTTTCTCTGTGATTTTCTTTACATATTGTATGTAGCTGTCTTTATCAAAAAACGGTGTGTAGCTGTCTTTGATTTCTTTTGCCTTTTCTCCGCCATTTCGAAGGAGCTTATATGCAGTCAGTGCCAGAAGCTTCGCCGGCAAAATATAAGCTTTTTCCGGATCGGTGATCTTAAAGTCAGCCCCGTGTAGTTTACCTTCAAATCCTTTAAAAGTAAAATTAACGATCGGAAGAAGGTGACTCAGATCCCCTACATCGGTACAGGCATTATTGAAATCGCCTTTTTGTACTGTGCGATAATCGAGTCCCAGATCATTTGCCGCCTCAATCAGCGCTTCATCTGCCTCACGAGGAAGAATCGGCATATAGCCTTGAAGGACTTCTCTTTCTATTTTCCCACCAAAAGCATAGGCTGAACCGGCATACGCACGGTTTACCATCTCCATAACCTGCTCGATCCGCTCCAATGATGCCGCACGTACCTTCGTCTCAATGACTGCCTCATCCGGCACACTGTTGATCACATCGCCTGCCTTACGGATCACATTGTGAAGTCTCACATGATCTTCCTCCCGGAAAGTCTCTCTCATCAGCCCCATCATCTGGATTGCACTGGTCGTGATGCTTAAGGCATTTACTCCATTCCACGGATCAATCGCCCCATGTGCTGCCTTTCCCCGTACTGTCACTTGCTCTGCCGTATAGCCGTTGCATGGAGGATTTCCAAGGTAAAAATCTTCTTTTACCGGGACCATATGCACATGTGTCGTAAGTGCAATATCTGTATCATCAAATACCCCTGTTCGGATCATCTCACTCTTACCACAACAAAATTCGATTCCTTGTTCTTTCAGGCGGGTACGCTTATCTGCATCAATATATTCTTCTGCCGGAACCGCAAGAAAATTCACATTGCCATCCAGCTCTTCCTGTATTTCCGGATCAGCCATTGCAATCGCGCAGCCGATCATCGCTGCCATCTGTGCATGGTGTCCGCAGGCATGAGCAACCCCGGTCTGTCTGTCAGCCATCGGATGAGAATGGCATCCGATCGCATCCAGCTCGCCAATCACAGTCAGCGTCGGACCGTCTTTTCGCCTCGTCTCACCTTTTACCCCGGTAAAGGCAAGGTTCTCTGTCAATTTATAACCGAGAGATTTCAAAAACTCTGCCGTTTTTCCGGCCGTCCGTACTTCTTCAAACCCTGGCTCCGGATGTGCAGCAATATCCTCTGCAAATGCAATAATCTGTTCTCTGTGCGCATCTATTCGTTCGAGAATACATTTCTCGGTTTCATCTATCATTCAACTCATCTCCCTCTATAGATGCTTCTCATTTCGCAACGCTTTTATGAGTTAATACGTTATATAAATAATATATTCATATTCTCCTATCATAACATAAATTTTACTCATTGCAAGCACTGAAAAAAATGCATGCCCACTGAAAAACTTTTTCTTGCAATTTTGCTGAAATACGGTATAATATATTTTGTGTCTAAACATAAGCTGAAATAGCTCAGTTGGTAGAGCACTTCACTCGTAATGAAGGGGTCGTGGGTTCGAGTCCCATTTTCAGCTTTATTTTTTTTCCAAAAACAGCCGCCAGTTTCAAACTGACGGCTGTTTTATTATACTGCAATATCTTTTTTTATGTTCTTTTTCGCTGTTGTTTTTTGGGCTGTTGTTGTCTTTTTTGCCGGTATTTTCTTCACAGCAACCTTCTTTGCGGCTGCTTTCTTTGTGCTGTCTTTCTTCGCGGCTGCTTTTCGGGTTGTTTTCTTTGCTGTTTCCGGCTTCTTCGCAGCTACTGCAAGCTTCTCTGGTTTCTTTCCCGGTGTGCAGGAAAATACAGCTACACCAAGTGCCGGGATCTTAAATGTAACAGAATACTCTCTCTCATCGCACTCTGCCTGTTTGCAGGTCTTTGCACGCAGATTAACGATTCCCTGTCCGCCATATTCTTTGCGGTCACTGTTGAAGATTTCTTTATATTTTCCATAGAAAGGAACTCCCACCTGATAATTTTCATATGGAACTGCCGCAAAATTGCAGACTGCCAGAAGTGTTTCATCCGGGTTTTCCGTCTTACGAAGGAATGTCAGGACATTTTCTTCATATTTCATAAGCTGGATCCATTCAAATCCCTCATAATCATCATCCATCTGATACATAGCCGGCTGTGAAACGTACAGTTCATTCAGATCATGAATAAATTTCTGAAGTTCTTCCGGTGCCTCTTTATCCGGTGCCATCATCTTACATCCCGGATGAAGCATCATATAAGAATATGCCGCACGGATCTGACTCATCTTTTGCGCATCATCCCCAGGAAGTTTCGCCATAAAGCTTTCCTGGTCGCCGGTCTGGCGGCTTCCAAGTGGAAGCACAAAGTGCTCACAGTACGTGTACAGCATAGACAATGTCAGCTGGTCATGGACATACTGGCGCTCAATCGGATCTTTGGACAGATAATTCAGGAAATCTCCTGCCCAGTTGTTGTTCCATTTATAAGAAAAACCAATATTATCATCCTCCACGCTTCCTGTCAGTTCTGACCAGAGACCGTCCTCCTGCGCGATAGTCATCGTTCCCGGCAGTTTTTTCTGCAGTATGGAATTCAGATGTTTCAGAAATTCTACTGCTTCAAGATTTTCATTTGTTCCGTAGATATTCGGTCTCCACTGTCCATATTCTCTGCCAAAATCAAGATACAGCATAGAATCGACATCGTCCAGTCTCAGACCATCTGCATGATAAAATTCCATCCAGTAAAACGCATTGGAAAGAAGGAAATCCTTAACCATAGGGCTGTCAAAATTAAATAACAGAGTTCCCCACATCGGATGAATTGCCATGGACGAATCTGGATTTTCATAAAGCGGTGTACCGTCAAAAAGTTCGAGTCCACCTTCCTCACGTGGGAAGTGTGACGGTGTCCAGTCCAGAATTACACCGATATTCTCTTTGTGAAGTGCATTGACAAGCTGCTGAAAATCTTTCGGCATTCCGAACCGACGATCCGGTGCATAGTAAGCAAAGGTGCTGTACTCTCCGGAATCCTCATTCAGATATTCCATCACCGGATGAAGTTCCACATGGGTATATTTCAATTTTTTTACATAATCGACCAGTTCCTGCGCATTTTCCCAGGCGGTCATGCTTGTCTCATAAATAGATACCGGCTGATGACGATCCTTGTATTTCTCACGTGCATCCATCCACGTAGCATCATCCCACACATAATTACGCAGGTCTTTGACAACAGATGCAGATGCCGGCGGGAGTTCCGTACATACTGCATACGGATCCGATTTCAGTTGGATCGTACCACCTTTTAGTTTCATTTCGTATTTATAAACTGCACCATCCCCAACTCCGGGAATAAACAGCTCGTAGATTCCTGACATCGGCATACGGTGCATCATATGGCATCTGCCATCCCAGTTATTAAAGTCTCCGACTACACTGACACGAAGTGCATTCGGTGCCCATACAGCAAAGCTGGTTCCTGTCACTCCGTCTATCTCTTTCGGATGCGCTCCCAGTTTTTCATATGCATGGTAATACACACCGGCACAGAAAGCCTTTTCTTCGTCCTCGGTAATCTGTACAGGAAATGCATATGGATCTGCCACCGTACGGACTTCTTTGCTTTTCGTGATACGGTACTGGTATGACGGAATCTTGCGCATAGGAAGCATTACTGCAAAATATCCCGCCTCATCCTGTTTTTCCATCGTGTAAGTCTTTGTATCTACAAGTACTTCCACACTGTCTGCATCCGGAAAGAATCCCTGTACCAATACTCCATCGGCTGTCATTCGCGGTGCCATCAGATCACGCGGTGCTGCCTCTTCCCCGTAAACAACCGCTTCAATCTCCGGCCAATCCATATATTTATATACTTTGCTTTCCATAAAGTCCCTCCTGTCTCTATTTCATCAGGATTTTCTCCTGAAGTGCAATCCTCTGTTTTAGTTTAGCATTTTTTTTGTAAAAAATAAAGAAAAGAACGAAATTAGTTTGACAAAACAACCTTACTACGATAAATTGATGATAGTATCTTTCTTTCTAAAAAGAAAAACTACAGCTACTTAAGGAGGTTTTAATCCTATGGAAAAAAAACAGTTTGATGTAACAGCTCTCGGTGAGCTGCTGATCGACTTTACAGAAAATGGAGAAAGTTCTCAGGGAAATCCTCTGATGGAAGCCAATCCGGGCGGTGCACCCTGCAACGTACTTGCCATGCTGGAGCGTCTTGGCAAAAAAACAGCTTTCATCGGCAAAGTCGGTAAAGATATGTTTGGTAATCAGTTAAAATCGGCGGTGGAGGAAGTCGGTATCGATACGCGTAATCTGATTCTTGACGAAAACTACCACACAACGCTCGCTTTCGTTCATACATATCCGGACGGTGACCGCGACTTTTCTTTCTACCGTGATCCGGGTGCCGATATGATGCTTACAAAAGAGGAAGTACAGAGAGATCTGATCCAGTCCTCCCGTATTTTCCATTTCGGTACACTTTCTTCAACTCATGAAGGTGTGCGCGCGGCTACACGCCATGCCATCGAACTAGCAAAAGATGCCGGATGCATCATCACTTTTGATCCAAATCTGCGTCCGCCGCTCTGGAAATCTCTGGATGATGCAAAAGCAGAGATTGAATATGGCATGTCCAAATGCGACGTCTTAAAAATTTCTGATAACGAAGTAGAATTCATGTGTGGAACCACAGACTACGACAAAGGCGCTGCCATGATTCAGGAAAAATACCACATTCCGCTTATTCTTGTCACTATGGGAAAAGACGGAAGCCGCGCTTATTACAAAAATATGCGCGTAGAAGTTGCTCCGTTCCTTCAGGAAAACACGATTGAAACAACCGGAGCGGGAGATACCTTCTGCGCAAGTACTTTAAATTATGTACTTGACCACGGTCTTGATGATCTGACTGAAGAAAACTTAAAAGAGCTGCTTACTTTCGCAAATGCGGCCGCTTCCCTGATCACCACACGTAAAGGTGCTCTCAGAGTCATGCCGACACGCGAAGAAGTCGAAAGCTTTATTGCAAGCCGTCAATGATATTTACATTTCCAGACAAAAAACCCGGACGATTCTGAATGAATCTTCCGGGCTTTTTATATCTGCGGATTAATCCGCTTTATTATTTGATTACACGTACTTTGGATACACCTTCGATTGCTCTCAGTTCATCCAGTGCCTCTTTAGATGCTGCACTTTCCAGATCAATGATGGTATATGCATAGCTTCCGCGGCTCTTATTTGTCATGTCGGCAATGTTCAGGCCTTCGCTTCCGAGAATCTTTGTGAACTGACTGATCATGTTCGGGATATTCTTGTGAGCGATGGTGATACGTCCGACTGCTACACAGGTTCCCATATCGCAGTTCGGGAAGTTTACAGAGTTTTTAATATTTCCGTTTTCAAGGAAATCTCTAACTTCTTTAACTGCCATTACTGCACAGTTTTCTTCAGATTCCTCAGTAGATGCACCAAGATGTGGTGTTACAAGGATTCCCGGTCTTCCTGCAACCAGCGGGTTTGCAAAGTCTGTTACATATTTCTTAACCTTTCCGCTGTCAAGTGCTCCGATCAGTGCTTCTTCATCTACAAGAAGATCTCTCGCAAAGTTCAAAAGTACAACACCGTCTTTCATCTTTGTGAAAGCCTCTTTGTCTATCATCTTGCGAGTATTATCAGTAAGTGGTACATGAATGGTGATGTAATCGCACTGGCTGTAGATCTCATCCAGAGATTTGCTGTGTTTGATGGTTCTGGAAAGATTCCACGCTGCATCAATGGAGATAAAAGGGTCATATCCGTAAACTTCCATACCAAGATGTGTTGCAGAGTTTGCAACCATGGCTCCGATTGCACCGAGACCGATGATACCAAGCTTTTTACCGCTGATCTCACATCCTGCAAACTGCTTTTTCTGCTTTTCTGCCAGTTTGTCGATGTGTTCTTTGTCTTCTTCATGTGCTACCCACTCGATACCACCAACGATATCACGGGAAGCAAGAAGCATACCTGCAAGGACAAGTTCTTTGACACCATTTGCATTTGCTCCCGGTGTATTAAATACAACAATACCTTTTTCTGCACACACGTCAACCGGAATGTTGTTGACACCTGCACCTGCACGTGCGATAACTTTGACATTCTCCGGGAGTTCCATGTCATGCATTTTTGCACTTCTTACCAGAACCGCATCGGCATTGTTCAGGTCTTCTGTCTGTTTGTATTCTTCACCAAACAGGCCGAGACCTGTCTGGGAAATTGGATTGAGGCATTTATACTGGAACATTATGCATTTTCCTCCTCGAATTTTTTCATGAATGCAACGAGAGCTTCTACGCCTTCTTTTGGCATTGCATTGTAGATACTTGCACGCATACCGCCTACTGTTCTGTGTCCTTTCAGATTAACAAGTCCTGCTGCTTTTGCTTCTTTTACGAATTTAGCATCCATATCCTTATCACCAGTAACGAAAGGAACATTCATCAGAGAACGGGAAGCCGGCTCTACTGTACCTTTGAAGAGTTTGCTCTGATCCAGATAATCATAGAGGATCTTTGCTTTTTCGATATTTCTCTTCTGCATTTCTTCCAGTCCACCCATAGCTTTCAGCCATTTGAAGACTTTACCGCATACATAAATGCAGTAAGCATTCGGGGTATTATAAAGGGAACCTGCATCGGCATGTGTTTTGTATGTAAGCATGGTTGGTGTTCCCGGAAGAACATCCTCTGTGATGAGATCTTCACGGATGATTGCAATAACCATACCTGCAGGTCCGATATTCTTCTGAACACCGCCATAGATGATGCCGTATTTGCTTACATCTACAGGCTCGGATAAGAAGCAGGAGGAAACGTCTGCAACCAGAGTTTTTCCCTTTGTATTCGGAAGGGTTTTAAATTTTGTTCCATAAATTGTATTGTTTTCGCAAATGTATACGTAATCTGCATCCGGGCTGACCGGAAGATCACTGCAGTCCGGAATGTAGGAGAATGTTTTGTCCTCGGAAGATGCGATCTTGTTTACTTTTCCGTATTTCTGTGCTTCCTGATATGCTTTCTTTGCCCACTGACCGGTAACAATATAATCAGCCACTCCGTTTTTCATCAGGTTCATCGGGATCATTGCAAACTGCTGTGATGCACCACCCTGAAGGAATAATACCTTATAGTTGTCCGGGATGTTCATCAGGTCTCTTAAATCCTGTTCTGCATCATCAATGATTTTCTGGAACTCAGGGCTTCTGTGACTCATCTCCATAACGGACATGCCGCTTCCCTGGTAATCCATCATTTCTGCTGCAACTTCTTTCAGCACAGATTCCGGCAGTACGGCCGGTCCTGCAGAAAAATTATACACTCTGCTCATTGTTCTTCATATCCTCCTCGTCAAATACTTCATTAAGACTTGCACCTGCCGGCACCATCGGGAACACGCTGAGATCCTGATCAATCCAGCAGTCCAGTACCACAGGTCCTTCCGTAGCCAGCGCCTCTCGAATCGCCGGTTCTACTTCTCCCATCTTCGTAACACGGATTGCCTTCGCACCCATGCCCTCAGATATTTTCACGAAATCCACTGCGTCGTCAAGAACGGTATGTGAATATCTGTGATCATAGAATAAGGTCTGCCACTGACGAACCATACCAAGTACATGATTGTTCATAACAATCTGTAACAGCTGTTTACGGCATCGTACCGCGGTTGCGATCTCATTCATATTCATTCGAAAACAGCCGTCTCCTGCAATGTTGACCACTGTTTTATCCGGTCTGCCCATCTTTGCGCCGATTGCAGCTCCAAGTCCGTATCCCATTGTTCCGAGGCCACCGGAAGTCAGGAAAGTACGTGGTTCTTTGTACTTGAAGTACTGTGCAGCCCACATCTGATGCTGACCGACATCTGTTGAAATAATTGCATCGCCATTGGTGATTTCATAAAGTTTCTCTATAATGTATGGTCCGGTAAGCTGTGAATGATCATAATTCAGTGGATATTTTGCTTTCATCTCCTGAATATGTTCGATCCACTCCGGATGCTTTTCTTCCGGAATCATTTCTAGAAGTCTGCGGAGAACTTCTCTTACATCTCCGATCACAGACGCATCTACCACAACATTCTTATTGATTTCTGCCGCATCAACATCAATCTGAAGAATCTTTGCCTGATTTGCAAAAGTCTTCGCATTACCTGTTACGCGATCACTGAAACGAGCGCCGAGTACGATCAGAAGGTCGCACTGTGTCACGCCAAGGTCGGAAGTCTTTGTTCCATGCATACCAAGCATACCGGTATACAGAGGATCTTCTCCTGAAAACGCTCCCTTACCCATCAGACTGTCGCAAACCGGTGCCTGAATCTTGTGCGCCAGTTCACTGATTTCTTTTGATGCTCCGGAAATAACAGAACCGCCTCCGACAAAGATATACGGTTTCTGTGCTTCCTCGATCATCTGTGCTGCAACCTCAAGGTCTTCTTTGCGAATCGTCTCGACTTCTCGATTAATCGTAGCCGGACGGCGAACGGAATACTCATAAGTGGCTGCTGTCACGTCTTTTGTTACATCTACCAGTACCGGACCCGGACGTCCGCTTTTGGCAATATAAAAAGCCTTGCGAATCGTATCAGCCAGCATGGAAATGTCTTTTACGATAAAGCTGTGTTTTGTGATTGGCATTACGATACCGGCAATATCAACCTCCTGGAAGGAATCTCTTCCAAGGAGTGGTTTTCCTACGTTCGCGGTGATTGCCACCACCGGAACAGAATCCATGTATGCGGTCGCAATACCTGTAACCAGATTTGTGGCCCCAGGGCCGGAGGTTGCCAGACATACTCCGACTTTTCCTGTAGCACGGGCATAACCATCTGCGGCATGAGAAGCACCCTGTTCATGAGATGTCAGAACATGATGGATCTCATTACTGTGTTTATAGAGAGCATCATAGACATTGAGGATCGCACCTCCCGGATAACCAAAAACAGTATCTACTTTCTGTTCTTTCAGGCATTCAATGATAATCTCTGCACCTGTAAGCTGCATTGTATTTCCTCCTGTATGAATCTTTACTTTATATTATTTTGCTTTCGGAACTTCAAGGATTGCTCCTCTGTTTCCTGAGGTAACCATTGCAGCATATCTTGCAAGATATCCGGTTGTAACTCGTGGCTCACGTGGCTGCCACTTTGCTTTTCTTGCTGCCATTTCTTCATCAGAAACTTTAACTTCCAGTTTCAGTTCCGGAATATTGATGCTGATAATGTCGCCTTCTTCGATCAGAGCGATCGGACCGCCTACAGCTGCTTCCGGTGAAACGTGTCCGATTGAAGCACCACGGGATGCACCGCTGAAACGTCCGTCTGTAATAAGAGCTACAGAAGAACCAAGTCCCATTCCTGCGATTGCGGAAGTCGGGTTCAGCATCTCTCTCATTCCAGGTCCGCCTTTCGGTCCTTCATAACGGATAACAACAACGTCTCCGGCTACGATCTTGCCGCCTTTGATTGCTGCGATCGCGTCTTCTTCACAGTCGAAAACTCTTGCCGGACCTTCATGTACCATCATCTCTTCTACAACTGCAGAACGTTTTACAACACCGCCGTCCGGAGCGATATTTCCTTTCAGTACTGCAAGGCCGCCAGTCTGGCTGTACGGATTGTCGATCGGGCGGATAACTTCCGGATTGAGGTTTACACAGTCTTTGATGTTTTCGCCTACTGTTTTGCCTGTTACTGTCATGCATTCTGTATGAAGAAGTCCTTTTTTGTTCAGCTCGTTCATAACTGCATAAACACCGCCTGCTTCGTTCAAATCTTCCATATAAGTCGGACCTGCTGGTGCTAGGTGACAGAGGTTTGGCGTCTTTGCACTGATCTCATTTGCAAAGCTGATATCAAAATCCATACCGACTTCATGAGCGATTGCCGGAAGATGAAGCATACTGTTGGTAGAGCATCCAAGTGCCATATCTACTGTCAGTGCGTTCAGAATGGCTTCTTTTGTCATGATGTCGCGCGGACGGATATTTCTGCGATACATTTCCATAACCTGCATACCCGCATGTTTTGCAAGACGAATACGCTCAGAATATACAGCAGGAATGGTTCCATTTCCACGAAGTCCCATACCAAGAACCTCTGTCAGACAGTTCATAGAGTTTGCAGTATACATACCGGAACAGGATCCACATGTAGGACATGTTTTGTTCTCAAATTCTGTAAGTTCGTCTTCTGTGATCTTACCTGCTGCATAAGATCCGACAGCTTCGAACATACTGGAAAGGCTTGTCTTATGTCCGTGTATATGGCCCGCCATCATCGGACCGCCGCTTACGAAAACGGTGGGAACGTTCAGTCTGGCAGCAGCCATCAGAAGTCCAGGTACATTTTTGTCACAGTTCGGGACCATAACAAGGGCATCAAACTGATGAGCCATTGCCATTGCCTCTGTAGAATCAGCGATCAGATCTCTTGTTACCAGAGAATATTTCATTCCGACATGTCCCATTGCAATACCGTCACAGACAGCGATTGCCGGGAATACAATTGGTGTACCGCCAGCCATTGCAACGCCCTGTTTCACAGCTGCAACAATCTTGTCAAGATTCATATGACCCGGTACGATCTCATTATAGGAACTTACAATACCTACTAAAGGACGTTCCATTTCTTCTTTTGTTAATCCAAGGGCATTAAACAGGGAACGGTGAGGTGCCTGCTGTGAACCCGTCTTTACTGAATCACTTCTCATTTTTCTGTCTCCTCTTTATTTAAAACTCTCGTTATAAGGCTGCTGCGATCAGATCGCCCATCTCTTTTGTTCCAACTGCCTTGCATCCTTCTGACATGATATCACCCGTACGATATCCGTCTGTCAGAACTTTCTGTACAGCCGCTTCTACTGCATCTGCTTCCTCATCAAGATTCAGTGAGTACCGGAGTAACATTGCTGCGGAAAGGATCGTAGCAATCGGGTTTGCCTTATTCTGTCCTGCAATATCCGGCGCAGATCCGTGACTTGGCTCATACAGACCGAATTTTGTTTCATTCAGACTTGCGGAAGAAAGCATTCCGATGGAACCAGTTACCATACTGGCCTCGTCAGATAAGATATCACCGAACATGTTCTCTGTAAGAATAACATCGAACTGTCCCGGATCATGTACAAGCTGCATTGCACAGTTGTCAACCAGCATATGTTCCAGTGTTACTTCCGGATAATCCTTTGCAACTTCTTCTACAACTTTTCTCCAGAGTCTGGAAGAATCCAGTACGTTTGCCTTGTCAACGCTTGTGACCTTCTTTCTTCTCTTCATTGCAATGTCAAATGCCTTGATGGCAATACGGCGAATCTCATTTTCATTATAGGAAAGTGTATCGATTGCTTTCTTTACACCATCTTCTTCGATTGTTTTTCTATCTCCAAAATAAAGGCCACCGGTAAGCTCACGGACAATAATCATGTCAAATCCGTCTTCGCCGATCACTTCTTTCTTGATTGGGCATGCTTCCTCAAGCTCTTTGTACAGATATGCCGGACGGAGATTTGCAAAAAGATTCAGTGCTTTACGAATTGCAAGAAGTCCTGCTTCCGGACGTTTGGACGGCTCAAGCTTGTACCATGGAGATGTCCTGGCATCACCACCGATAGAACCCATCAGAACTGCATCAGAAGCTTTTGCTGTTGCAATTGCTTCATCTGTAAGCGGTACGCCGTGAACGTCAATAGAAGCTCCGCCGAGAAGCACCTCTGAATATGTAAATGTATGATGATATTTTTCACATACTTTATCAAGAACTTTTTTTGCTTCATTTACGATTTCCGGACCGATACCGTCTCCTCGAATTAATGCGATCTTGTATTCCATTTCTTCATTTCCTCTCTCTGCACCACACGAAAACCGCAGAGTCCTTTCCTTCTGGATATTGTTATTATAATAACGCACTTTTTTACACTTTTCAACCCTTTACTACGTAAAAGTTTGAACGTGTTACAAATGCGAATAATTCCTATACCCCATTTCAACGGAATTTTGAAAAAAAAGAAGTGCCGCATCTTACGCAGCACTTACTTTCTTATTTGCAGTTATGCGGATGCCTGTTCTGCTTTCTCCACTTCTGCAATAGCCTGTTTTCTCATTGGGATACGGCAGTTCTTGTTATTGCCGAATTCTACGATCACATCTTCTTCTGTCATATCGATGATCACTCCATAGAAGCCGCTTGTAGTAACGATGCTGTCACCGACTTCCATACTGTTGAGCATTGCCTGAAGTCTCTTCTGCTCTTTCTTCTGAGGACGGATCATCAGGAAATACATAACTCCAAAGATAACTACCATCCATAAAATCATCATACCCATACTCGCGGTACTTTCGTTCATTTCAAATTCCTCCTGTCTGCTGACTTACATTCCTGCTGTTCAGGAACACTATATATCATCATACACAAAAAAGCCCGTAACTTCAAGTGTTTTTCGATTTTTTATACGATTTAAAGCTTTTCGCTTATTTCTGCTCTCCTGCTGCAAATCCTTCCAGACGCATTTTCTTATATTCAGCAAAGCTTCCCTCATCCAGCGCATCACGGATTTCTTCCATCATATGGTTATAGAAATATAGATTATGCAGCACACAGAGACGCATACCAAGCATTTCTTTTGCCTTCAAAAGGTGACGGATATAAGCTCTGCTGTAATGACGGCATGCCGGACAGCCACAGCCTTCTTCGATCGGACGGCTATCCAGTTCATATTTGGCATTGAACATGTTCATCTTGCCATGGTTGGTATATACATGTCCGTGGCGTCCATTACGACTCGGATATACGCAGTCAAAGAAATCAATACCTCTCTCAACACCTTCCAGAATGTTTGCCGGGGTTCCGACACCCATAAGATAGGTTGGCTTATCCTGCGGAAGATACGGAACGACTGCATCAAGGATACGATACATTTCTTCATGTGTCTCACCAACTGCAAGCCCGCCAACTGCATAGCCATCCAGATCCATCTTTGCAATCTCTTTTGCATGTTCAATACGGATATCTTCATAAATAGCTCCCTGATTGATACCAAACAGAAGCTGTTCTTTATTAATGGTGTCCGGCAGGCTGTTGAGACGTGCCATCTCTTTTTTGCATCGTGCAAGCCAGCGTGTCGTACGCTCTACAGATTTCTGTACATAATCTTTCTCTGCCACACTGCTCGGACATTCATCAAAAGCCATCGCGATGGTAGAGCCGAGATTAGACTGGATCTGCATGCTTTCTTCCGGTCCCATAAAAATCTTGTGGCCGTCAATGTGCGACTGGAAATGCACACCTTCTTCTTTTATCTTGCGTAGTTTTGCAAGGGAAAACACCTGGAATCCGCCGGAATCTGTCAATATCGGTCTCTCCCAGTTCATAAACTTATGCAGGCCGCCAAGCTGTTTGACGATCTTATCGCCTGGGCGGACATGCAAATGATACGTATTAGAAAGCTCCACCTGTGTTCCGATCTCATAAAGATCCTGTGTAGAAACCGCACCTTTGATTGCGCCAATTGTTCCTACATTCATAAACACAGGAGTCTGAATTGTGCCATGCACAGTCTCAAACTGCGCACGCTTCGCACGACCCTCAGTCTTCATTAATGTATATTTTGCCATATTAAACCTCTTTATTCAGATTCTTCTGTGCTGTGGACAGCATCAGTTTGATTCGGTTCAGCTGATTTACTTCACTTGCACCCGGATCATAATCGATCGCAACGATATTTGCTCCCGGATGTTCCCTGCGGATTGCCTTGATAACTCCCTTTCCTACGATATGGTTCGGAAGGCATGCAAATGGCTGGATGCAGACGATATTCGGTACACCACCGTGAATCAGCTCCATCATTTCACCGGTCAGGAACCATCCTTCACCAGTCTGGTTACCCGGTGATACGATCGGCTCTGCCAGTTTTGCCAGATCTGCAATATTTGCAGACGGTGTAAAATGACGGCTCTGTGCAAGTGCTTCATTTGCAGTTCCTCTTAGCCACTCGATAGCTTTGATTCCCCAGTTTGCGATCGTTGCTTTATTTTTCTTAAATCCAAGGAACTCAGATTTGAAGTTCTGATTATAAAAACAGTAATTGATAAAGTCTATCAGATCCGGGCACACTGCCTCGGCACCCTCTGCTTCCAGAAGTTCTGCCAGATGATTGTTTGCTGCCGGAAGGAATTTGACAAGAATCTCTCCGACGATACCAACTCTTGGCTTCTTCTCTCCGGTGATCGGGATCATATCAAACTCATGTACCATCTCACGGCACATCTTCTTAAACTGACCATGGCTGACACTGCTTCCTTCCAGGAAAGAGATTACCCTCTGTTCCCAGATTTTATGTTTACGGTTGACAATTCCCGGCTCTGCCTCATATGGACGCATACGATAAACACATTTCATCAGAATGTCACCAAATACTGCTCCATAGCAGATACGCTTGATAAGCGGAAGTGTCAGTTTGAATCCCGGATTGCTTTCCAGACCACTTAAGTTGATGGAAATAACCGGAACCTGTTCCATACCGGTTTTCTTTAATGCACGGCGGATAAACGCAATATAGTTGGATGCACGGCATCCGCCGCCTGTCTGTGACATGATGACAGCTGTCTTATTCAAATCATATTTGCCGGAAAGAAGGGCATCCATAACCTGGCCGACTACCATCAGAGAAGGATAGCATGCATCATTGTTTACATATTTCAGTCCGACATCTACCGCATGTTTGTTGTCATTAGGAAGTACTTCCAGGTGATAACCGCAGGTATTAAATGCCGCCTGTAAGATTCCGAAGTGGAACGGAGACATCTGCGGGCAAAGGATCGTATAATCCTTACGCATCTGTTTGGTAAATACAACTTTTTCGATAGAGGACGGTCTGATCTCACGCTCTTTGTGCTGTGCATCTTTTGCACGGAGTGCAGCCAGCAGGGAACGTACACGGATTCGTGCCGCACCGAGATTATTAACCTCATCGATTTTTAAGCATGTATAGATCTTACCGCTTCTGTCAAGAATCTCATAAACCTCGTCTGTAGTAACAGCGTCCAGACCACAACCAAAGGAGTTCAGCTGGATCAGATCAAGATTATCCTGTGTTTTGACATAGTTTGCTGCCGCATACAGACGTGAATGATACATCCACTGGTCATTGACACGAATCGGGCGTTCTACTTCCCCGAGGTGAGAAACAGAATCTTCAGTCAGTACCGCAATACCGTAGCTGTTGATCAGATCCGGAATACCATGATGAATTTCCGGGTCGATGTGATACGGACGACCTGCAAGTACGATACCGCGTCTTCCTGTCTCTTTCATATACTGAATGGTCTCTTCGCCCTTTTTCTGAACATCTTTACGCGCCTGCGCAAGTTCTTCCCATGCAGCATGGGCTGCTGCTTTGACTTCTTCTGCCGGAATATCTTTAAATACTTCAACCAGACGGTCTGTAAGGATTGCTTCCGTCGTAAATGCCATGAACGGATTCATGAATTTAATGCTCGGATCTTTCAGCTCATCTACATTGTTCTTGATGTTCTCTGCATAAGAAGTGACGATCGGGCAGTTGTAATGATTGACTGCATCAGGGAACTCATTACGTTCATATGGTACACAGGGATAGAAAATAAATCTCACACCTTTTTTTATCAGCCAGCTCACATGCCCGTGTGCCAGTTTCGCCGGATAACATTCAGATTCACTCGGAATGGACTCAATACCCAGCTCATAGATCTTACGTGTGGAAGTCGGCGAAAGTATGACTTCGTATTTTAGCTTCGTAAAGAAAGTGAACCAAAACGGATAGTTTTCAAACATATTCAGAACACGCGGGATACCCACCTGGCCTCTGGTCGCCTGATCTGCACTGAGCGGCTCATAGGAAAACAGTCTTTTGTATTTATATTCATAAAGATTCGGAACATGATCTTTGTTCTTTTCTTTACCGATGCCTCGTTCACAGCGGTTTCCGCTGACAAACTGACGTCCGCCGGTGAATTTGTTGATTGTCAGACGGCAGTTGTTTGTACATCCGCGACAATTTGCCATAGATGTTGTATATTTCAGTTCATTGATCTTGTCAATGGAAAGCATTGTGGTTTCTTTGCCTTCCTCATAACGCTCTCTCGCAATCAGTGCAGCACCGAAAGCTCCCATAATACCGGCAATATCCGGACGAATAGCTTCACAGTTGGCAATACGTTCAAAGCTACGAAGAACAGCGTCATTGTAGAAGGTACCACCCTGTACAACGATATGTCTGCCAAGTTCAGTCGCATCGGAAACTTTGATAACTTTGTAAAGAGCATTCTTAATAACAGAATAAGCCAGACCTGCTGAAATATCTGATACCTCTGCGCCTTCCTTCTGTGCCTGTTTTACCTTTGAGTTCATAAATACGGTACAACGTGTTCCCAGATCAATCGGATGTTTTGCATAAAGAGCGGCTTTTGCAAAATCCTGTACACTGTAATTCAGGGATTTCGCAAATGTCTCAATAAAAGAACCGCAGCCGGAGGAGCATGCTTCATTAAGCTGTACACTGTCTACGGTCTGGTTCTTAATCTTGATACATTTCATATCCTGACCACCGATGTCGAGGATACAGTCTACTTCCGGATCAAAAAATGCAGCAGCATAATAATGGGAAACCGTCTCAACCTCGCCCTCATCAAGAAGAAGTGCAGCCTTGATCAGTGCCTCGCCGTAACCGGTAGAACATGCATAGGCGATCTTTGTACCTTCAGGAAGTATCGAATAGATTTCCTGAATGGAACGGATTGCAGTCTTGAGCGGACTTCCGTTGTTGTTGCTGTAAAATGAATACAGAAGACTTCCGTCCTCTCCTACCAGTGCAGTCTTTGTCGTCGTTGATCCTGCATCAATACCAAGGTAACAGTTTCCTTTATAGGAAGCCAGATCTCCAGTCGTAACCTTGTAGGAAGACTGTCTCTTATTAAATTCTTCATAATCTTGTTCTGTCGCAAACAGCGGCTCCATACGCTCTACTTCAAAGTCAAGCTTAATAGAATGACGAAGTCTGTCTTTCAATTCAATAAGAGAAACTTTGACATCTTCTTTTGCATTCAGTGCAGAACCGATTGCTGCAAACAGATGAGAATTCTCCGGCACGATCGTATGCTCATCGTCCAGTTTCAAAGTACGGATAAACGCAGTTTTTAACTCAGAAAGGAAATGCAGCGGACCGCCCAGAAATGCTACATGTCCACGGATTGGCTTACCACAGGCCAGACCGGAAATCGTCTGATTGACAACTGCCTGAAAAATAGATGCTGAAAGGTCTTCCTTCGTTGCGCCTTCATTTATCAGCGGCTGTATATCTGTCTTTGCAAATACGCCGCATCGTGCAGCGATCGGATAAAGTGCCTTGTAATTCTTTGCATATTCGTTCAGACCGGTAGCATCTGTCTGCAGAAGTGATGCCATCTGGTCAATAAAGGAACCTGTACCACCGGCACAGATACCATTCATTCGCTGCTCGATATTTCCGCCTTCAAAATAAATAATCTTTGCATCCTCACCACCAAGCTCGATTGCAACGTCTGTCTGCGGTGCAATCTTCTGTAAGGATGTAGATACAGCGATTACCTCCTGCACAAATGGAATCTCCAGATGATTTGCCAGCGTCAGTCCGCCGGAGCCAGTGATTACCGGACTGAGTGTCATCTCTCCCAGCTGTGCATGTGCTTTTTCCAGAAGATCTGCCAGTGTCTCCTGAATATTTGCAAAATGTCGTTCGTAATCTGCAAATAACAGCTTTTCATTTTCATCAAGAATCGCGATCTTTACTGTCGTAGATCCGATGTCAATTCCCAATGTGTATGTATTCAATAAATCGACCTCCTCGTCATAAATCTGTATCTTCAGATATGAATATAACGTGTTTCTTCTTATTAAAAGTATTTTTCAAAATCCAATTCCGTAACATTATACGACAAAGTTTTACAAATGACAATGACCAACTTTCACAATTTGTCTCACATCCCACGGCATAACTTTGTTTGATTATCAAACTTTACAAATAAAAAGAATATCTGCCCTCTGTTCAGCAGATATTCCTTATTTTTTCTTATTATCAGGTCATCTTCCACCTATCGTCTGATCTTCTGGGCAATTCTGACGAGATAAGCGCCACCCGGCATTCTGGAAAGTCTCTCGGATGCTGTTTTGTCCACGAGAATATATACCAGAAAATATGCCATAGCTGCCAGAATGATCGCCACACCAAGACAGATGACATTTGACGGAAGCAGTGCATGTAGTCCATAATACACACCAGCTGCCACAACACCCATCACGGCAGATGCAATGATCGGACTTACGTATGCCGCTTTCCACGGATTCTTATAATCCAGATATTTTTTCATAAAGAAATCGTTCAGCACACATACCACGATTGCATAAACGATCATCGCAACCAGCAGTGCATAAATCCCAAGGTTCGTAAACATCAGAAGTACTACCACGACAACTACATCAACCACAAGTGCCACAGCTGCTGTTATCATCGGAATCTTCGGTTTACCAATTCCCTGAAGGACACCGTTTGAAATGTTGGACATACCATTCAGAAGAATAGTAAATGAACCCAGCATAAGAAGCTGTCCTGCCACACCATTCGTTCCATGAAAAAGAAGTGACACAATCGGCTGTGCCAGTACAGCAAGACCTACCGCACATGGGATAGAAATGAACATAGAAAGCTGTACTGTCTGATCTACTCTTCTGCTTGTCTCATCGATATCCCCGGTCGCATACAATGCGGAAACTTCCGGAATCATGGAAGTCGGTGCCGCACTGGAAAGTGTCAGCGGGATATTGATAATGCTCATAAAATATGTCGCATATTCTGCATATAACATACTGATCGTATCTGCATCCATACCATGATTGCCCATAATCTCGGAATACAGGACGCCATTCAGATATCCGTTAATATTGTAAATAAAAGAGCTTAAGATGATCGGGGAAACAATAAGAATGATCAGTTTCAGAATTTCTCCATAAGATTCTTCTTTATGGACACGGTCTCTGTCTACTCTTCTTCTTATTGCCCTTCGGTTAACACCATATACCATCAACATGAACAAAAGCGCAATAACAACGCCCGCAGTCGTACCTACTGTCGAACCGGCTGCACCCCATTTTGCCACACTTCCGTCACTGCCGTCTGTAAAATATCTGATAAACAGCCATGCAGCGATCAGGCTGACTGCCGCATTAAATATCTGCTCCAGAATCTGTGAGATCGAGGTCGGCATCATATTACGATATGCCTGAAAATATCCTCTGTACACTCCAAGTATACCGGACAGAAAGATTGTCGGTGATAAAATCTGAAGTGCAAGTATCGCATTTGGCTGATTACTTGGGATAATAAATCTCGCCCCAAACAGGCACACCAGCGCCACGATTCCACCTACGATTGCTGCATAGATCAGGGAACCGTGAAAAATCTTCTGTGCATTTTTGTAATCTTTTAAAGCTATTCGTTCTGAAATCAATTTGGACACCGCCTGCGGAATACTGAAAGAGGCGATCATCAGAAGAATCATATAGGCATTTTGGGCAAGACTGATATATCCCATTCCCATATTGCCTACGATCGATGAAAGCGGACTCTTATAGAGAAGACCAATGACCTTCGAGATCATCGCCGCAATCATCAGAAAAGATGCATTTTTTACAAGATTATTCTTCTGACCCATGTTTACTCCTTGATTTCCTGTTGTGTTTTATTTTCGATCTGCCAGTCAATCGGCTCCAGACCGTTCTGAACTAAAAATTCATTTGTCTTGCTGAAATGTCTGCATCCGAAAAAACCTCTGTATGCAGAAAGCGGACTCGGATGAGGTGCTTCCAGGATCAGATGTTTCGGGTTATTGAGCATGGATTTTTTCATCTGTGCCGGGCGTCCCCACAGAAGAAATACAATCGGTCTGTCCTGCTCATTGAGGATACGGATTGCCGCGTCTGTAAACTGCTCCCATCCGATTCCTCTGTGTGAATTGGCCTGATGTGCGCGTACTGTCAGTACCGTGTTCAGCATCAGTACGCCCTGTCTCGCCCATTTTTCCAGATAACCGTTATCCGGGATATAACAGCCAAGATCATCATGAAGCTCCTGATAAATGTTCACCAGTGACGGCGGGATCTCTACATCCTTTTTTACAGAAAAACAAAGTCCATGTGCCTGTCCGTCATTGTGATACGGATCCTGTCCAAGTATCACGACCTTGACCTGGCTTAACGGTGTAAAATGAAATGCATTGAACATATCATCTGCCGGAGGAAAAATCTTCCGCGTCTGATACTCCTGCATGACGGTTTTATATAATTTTGTGTAATATGGCTGATGAAATTCACCTTTTAATGCTTCCAGCCATTCTCCTGATAAAGGAGCCATTTTCCTTCACCTCTTATCTTCTTACGGAGATTCCCCTCTCTGCCAGATAATCTTTTACCTGACGGATCTCCAGTTCTTTATAATGGAATAAAGACGCTGCCAACGCCGCATCCGCACCACCTTCTGTCAGTGCATCATAAAAGTGTTTGAGTGTTCCTGCACCGCCGGAAGCAATGACAGGAATGCTGACTGCATCCGCGATCGCACGTGTAAGCTCGATATCATAACCGGCTTTTGTTCCGTCACAGTTCATACTGGTAAGAAGGATTTCACCGGCACCGAGTGCTTCGGCTTTCTTTGCCCATTCTACGGCATCCAGACCGGTATCCAGACGTCCGCCATGTTTATAAATATTCCAGCCTCCATCCGGTCTTCTCTTTGCATCAATCGCAAGCACTACGCACTGACTGCCGAATTTCTCCGCCGCTTCACGGATCAGTTCCGGACGGTCTATTGCTGCGGAGTTTACCGAGATCTTGTCTGCACCTTCACGGAGAAGCATCTTAAAATCATCAACCGTGCGAATCCCGCCGCCTACTGTAAATGGGATAAATACACAGGCAGCAACTTTGCGTACCATATCAACTACCGTCTCACGCTGCTCACAGGATGCAGTAATGTCAAGAAAAACAAGTTCATCTGCACCGGCAGCATCATATGCTTTTGCAATCTCAACCGGATCACCGGCATCCCTAAGATCTACGAAATTTACTCCCTTCACGACACGGCCCTTGTTGACATCCAGGCAGGGAATGATTCTCTTTGTAAACATCTCAGTTCCCCTCCTTTTCAAGCTTTGCAAAATTTTCCAGTATTTTCAGTCCGTATTTACTGCTCTTTTCCGGATGGAACTGACATGCAAATACATTGTCTTTTTCTACAGATGCATGGATCGTTGTACTGTAATCTGTCACCGCTTTGACAATCTGCGGCTCTTCTGCATGTAAATAATAAGAATGTACAAAATATACATACGTCTCTTCCGGAATACCACGAAACAGTCTGCCATCATTCTGAAGATGAAGTGAATTCCATCCCATATGCGGAATCTTAAGCCCCTCAGACGGAGGAATCCTTAATATACGACCTTTAAGGATACCAAGCCCCTCTACTCCCGGAGTCTCTTCACTGCTCTCAAAAAGGAGCTGCAGTCCCAGGCAGATTCCCAGGAACGGTGTGTTATTTTTTACCATTTCTTTAATTACAGGTACCAGATTATATCTATGAAGATTCTCCATTGCCTGTCCGAAGCTTCCGACACCCGGAAGGATCACTTTGTCTGCTTTTAAAAGCACCTGCGGATCTCTGGAAACAACAGTCTCCTCTCCAAGATATGAAAGTGCCTTTTCCACACTGCGAATATTGCCTGCGTCATAATCAATAATTCCAATCATTGTCTCTCACATCCTGTCTTTATCGAATATCTTCAAGTATAACCCAAAAAAAGACAGATGCAAAGCTATTTCTTCACATCTGTCCTATTTTGTATGGTTTTACTGATTCTTCTTATCTAATGTGAACCAGAATTCAACGCCATTGTCGTAGTTTTTGACACCGTATTGCTGATGGAGTCCTTCCATGATTGCCTTGACAATCGACAGACCAATGCCGCTTCCGCCGTACTCTCTCGTTCTCGCCTTATCTACCTTATAGAATTTGTTCCAGAGATTCGGAACATCTGCTTCTGGTATAGGTTTACCGGTATTAAATACAGTAACTTTCACATGGTCATCTTCCGTAAGTACACGGATCTCGATTTCCCTGTCTCCCTCCAGATGATTCAGTGCATTACTTGTATAGTTCGTTACAACTTCTTCAATCTTGAATTCATCTGCCCACACATAAACCGGTTTATCAGCATTGAAACTTACTTTTGCTTCTTTTTGCTGAATCATGATATCCATCGACTGCAGGACACCTCGGATCACACTGACAATATCAAAACGTTCTACTGTCATCTCATCCCTTCCGGATTCCAGCTGATTCAAAGTGAGAAGATTACGGACAAGCTTGTTCATCTTACCGGCTTCATCCATAATGACATCACAGTAAAACTCCCTGCTCTCCAGATCTTCGGAAATATTTTCTTTCAGACCTTCTGCATAGCCCTGTACCAGTGCGATCGGCGTCTTCAACTCATGAGATACATTATTCAGGAACTCCTGTCTCATCTGATCGATCCGTTCTTTGTTCTCAATATCTTTCTGGAGCTGATTATTGACAGATTTCAATTCAGAGATTGTCTTTTCAAGCTGTTCTGACATCCGGTTAAAATTCTCACCCAGTTCATCGATCTCATTGCCGGAATGGCTCTGGTATTTTGCCTCAAAATCCAGATCACTCATCTTTGTAGAAAGAAGCGTCAGTTCACTGATCGGACGCGTGATACGTTTCGTCACAAACCAGATTACAAGGCCGCTGATAACGATGATCATAATGCCGACATAGAAATAGAATTTATTGGATATGGAGACGCTCTCACGAATGCTTTCCAGAGGTGTACGGATCAGGAAATAACAACCGTTATCCATCTCTCCCCAGCTCTCCACGTATTCCATGCCTGCAAAGCGGTCACTCACCTGCTGGATAACATAATTGTCATTCTGCTGGATAACTTTTGCATGGTCGTTCTTCTTATCAAGATCATACACATATCCTACCAGCCGCGCCTCCAGAAGATCTTCGTTACTTCCTACCGCACATACAGTCTGTCCGTCCGCAGTAATCACGATCCAGGTCAGGTTATTCTCTGAACTGTCCTTAAACATTGCATCTGAAACTTCTGCACTGCAGCTTCCATCCGATGTAGTCTCGACTTTAAGATCCTCCAGATTCTCGACCGCTTCCTGCAGCACCTCCGTTTTTTTGCTGATGTAATAATGCTCCAGAAACAGACCATTGATCACAGTCGTTATGACCATGGAAAGAAGTAAAAGCCCGATAAACCAGACCGAGATCTGCAGACGCAGTGGGTGAAATTTTTTCTTTTTTACTTTCACGCCAGATCTCTGTGGTTTTTTCATTGTGCATCTACCTCAAATTTGTATCCCATTCCCCAGACAGTCTTAATGTATTCTCCTTTATCGCCCATTTTGCTTCGCAGTTTCTTGACATGGGTGTCAATGGTACGTGCATCACCAAAATAATCATAGTTCCACACAGAATTTAAGATTTTCTCTCTGGAAAGGGCAATTCCCTGATTTTCAAGGAAATATGTCAGAAGTTCAAATTCTTTAAAACTGAGTTCCATAGGTTTTCCATCCACCGTCGCCTGGTGTGCAGATTTGTCGATTACGATTCCACCGGCGGCAAGTACATCATTACCGGCATCCTGACCGGTTCTTCGAAGGATTGCCTCCACGCGTGCAACAAGGATTTTCGGACTGAACGGCTTTGAAATATATTCATCCACGCCCAGGTCAAACCCGAGAAGTTCATCACGCTCATCTCCTCTGGCTGTCAGCATAATGATCGGCACTTTAGAGTTTTTGCGGATCTCACGGCACACTTCCCACCCATCCATCTTCGGCATCATTACATCAAGTATCAACAGCGCAATATCTTTTTCTTCATAAAAAATGTCCATTGCCTCTTCACCGTCACCGGCTTCCAGTACGTGGAAATTTTTCTTCTCAAGGAAATCCTTTACAAGCTTGCGCATACGGCTTTCATCATCTACTACAAGAATCTTCGGGGCTTCCATTATTCTTACCTCCATCAATAGTTTTACATTTTCTTTATCTTAGCAGAGATTTATGTAGGTTTTGTGAACGTATTACGGAAATTTCAGGTAAATCGTCAAAAAGTCGGAAACCAGATACCGGTTCCCGACTTCTTTTCGCATCGTTATATTCAATTTTATAAGATTATGCAAGTGCTTTGCCAAGTGCTTTGCAGCTTTCTACTGCATCGTCATCCGGCTCATCCTGGCAAATGACACCGTCGGATACAAGAACTGCACCGTCTTCTTTGCATTTGTCTTCCCAATTATGCATCCATTCTCCGTCTCCCCATCCATATGAACCGAAAAGTCCGAGTTTTTTGCCGGAAAGCTTTGCTTCGCAGGAGCTGAACATTGGTTCAAATTCGTCTTCCTCAAGAACTTCATCGCCCATAGCCGGACAGCCAAATGCGATTGAATCAAACTCATCTACTTTATCAGCGGAAAAATCAGACGTTTCAAAAGTTGTCACTTCTGCGCCTGCTGCCTTTGCACCTTCTGCCACTGCATTTGCCATAGATTCTGTGTTTCCTGTGGAGCTCCAATAAACTACTGCTACTTTACTCATCTTACTTTACCTTATCCTTTCTATTTATGCTGCAACAGTCAACTGAAGGATTGAACGTCCATCTGCAAACAAACGTCTGTAGATTTCTGAACATTTCTTCAGCTTACGAAAAAGGATCCGGGTCTGCTCTTCATCCCCGTATACTTTCCAGATTCCGCAACACTTATAATTTTTACCTTTCTGTTCGATAAAACCAGTCACATCATCCAACGGATATCCAAGGAACAACCCCACTTCATGAGGGAAACAGTCGTTTTCAAAGAAGCGCTCCTGAAGCTTTCTGATACAGCAGTCAGCTTCCTGACACTCATAGCCACAGTTATTCAGCAATGTGCAGGCACCTTCACAGCTTAAATCCTGTTGCAGTTTTTTCTTGCGGTATACATAAACAAGAGCTTTGTACTCACTCATTCTAAGTACTTCCACAAAAACACCTCTGCTATTCAGCTTATTATTTTCCTCTTCAATTTCTTTATAAAAGCCATCCCTGTTCTCAGGTGTGTAAGTAAACATGTTTGCAGTTTTGATTCCTGCCAGCGTAGGCGCGCAGTGTGCTATGATTTCAGCTTCTAACATTCCCTGTTCTCCTTGTTGATTAGTTTCATCTAACCATTGGTTTTAAATTTACGGATATGTTTCCATACCCGTAAATTCAGTTTTGTTAGTTATTTCTAACTGATATGATAGTACATTATTTCCTACACACTGTCAATAGTTTTTTGCAATTAACTTTTTATATTTTTGATCGTCTCAAAGTACGGATTTCATAGAATCCATACCAATCAAAAGTGTAGATGTATTATGAAGCAGTGCAGACATTGTCGGCTGGATCACTCCGGTCACACCAAGTGCAATCAGACTTCCGTTGATACCAACGATACGTCTATAATTTCTGTGAATCTTTTCCATCAGACCATTGCTGATTTCTTTAAGTGTTACCATAACGCTCAGGTCGTCCGCACCGATCGTAATGTCTGCGATCTCTCTGGCAAGTTCTGCACCGTCACTGATTGCAATACCGACATCAGCTGCGGAAAGAGCAGGTGAATCATTGATACCGTCTCCTACCATCAGCACTTTGCGGCCCTGTGCCTTTGCTTCTTCGACAAATTTCGCCTTATCCTCAGGAAGGACTTCTGAATAATATTTGTCAACGCCAACTTTCGCTGCGATTGCTTTTGCAGTATGGTCACTGTCGCCGGTCATCATAACAATCTGGGTAAACCCGGCTTGTCTTAATGCCGTAATTACCTCCGGTGCCTCCGGGCGGAGCGGATCTTCAATACAGATCACCGCTGCCAGTTCTCCCTCGATACCAAGATACAGATGAGAATATTCTTCCGGAAGGTTTTTGAAAATCTCTTCTTTTCCTGTCGGAATCGCACATTTCTCATCTTCAAATACAAAATGATGGCTTCCGATGATTGCTTTTCGTCCGTTTACAGTTGTAGAAATACCATGTGCAACGATATACTCAACTTTTGAGTGCATTTCTTCATGTGTCAGGCCATGTTCTTTCGCAGCGTCCATAACTGCCTTTGCCACAGAATGCGGGAAGTGTTCTTCCATGCAGGCAGCCAGTCTCAGAAGATCTTCTTTGGAGTCGCCGTTGAAAGATACTACATCTACAACTGTCGGCTGCGCTTTTGTCAGCGTACCCGTCTTATCAAAGACGATTGTATCAGCCTCAGCCACTGCTTCCATGAACTTGCCGCCTTTTACTGTGATATGATGCACATTTGCCTCGCGAATTGCTGCAAGTACAGAAATCGGCATGGCCAGTTTCAGTGCACAGGAGAAGTCAACCATCAGAATAGACAGCGCCTTCGTCACATTTCTGGTAATTGCATAGGTAAGTGCAGTTCCGGCAAGTGTATACGGAACAAGTCTGTCTGCAAGATGCTCTGCCTTACTTTCTACCGCAGATTTCAGTTTCTCTGTTTCTTCGATCATTGTCACTATCTTTTCGAACTTGGTAGATCCGGATGTTTCTTTTACACGAATAGTAAGTTCGCCCTCTTCGAGAACAGTTCCTGCATAAACATAGCTTTCTGTATGTTTGGCAACCGGCATGGATTCACCTGTCAGGGAAGCTTCATTGACCGTTGCCTCTCCATCCGTGACAATACCGTCAAACGGGATCACAGTTCCCATATGTATACGTACCCGATCACCCGGTTTGATCGTATCTGTGCCGACCTGAACTTCTGTGTCGTCCGTAACCAGCCATACTTTACTTACATTCAGGGACATGCTTCTTGCAAGATCATCTACAGATTTCTTATGCGTCCAGTCTTCCAGTATCTCACCAAATCCAAGCAGGAACATGACTGAAGATGCTGTACTGAAATCACTTCTTAAGATAGACACACCAATTGCAGCTGCATCCAGTACCGGTACTTCAATTCTGCATTTTACAAGTGTACGGACACCCTCCCAGATGTATTTCACAGATTTAAGTGTGGTAAGGAATGTACGGATCGGAAGAGGAAGGAAAATTTTCTTTCCATAATGGAGTACCACATGGTTGACCATTTTTTCCCAGTATTCCCCGTTCATTTCTCTTCCGGAATTCTGAAGATAGCTCTCAGGTGCCTCTGCCTTTTCATAAGAAAATCCCTGCACTGCTTTCAGGATTTCTTCTCTGCTTCCCCAAAAGCTGATCACAGCATCCTGGTTTCGTTCCACGACCTTTGCAGTTATTACTCCCTCAAGATTTGTCAAAAAATATTCAAGCTGATCTGCCTGTCTGCAGGTCATTCGTTTCTGACAAATATGAAGCCTGACTCTGCCTCTGATCTCATGTTCTATTTTAAATCTCATATTATCATCACCTTTAGTTATAAAAACACCTGCAGTGCTTGACCACAGGTGTCTTTTATTTATTCCTCTTCTGCTGCAGTTTCCTCTGTTTCTTTAAAGGACTCTTCCTCAGCAGTATCTTCAAATACTTCCTCAGCTGCTGCACGGTCTTCGTTGATCTGCTGTGCTTCTGCGTAAATGTCTTCTGCATTTTCCTGAACTTTAGATACAGTCTTCATTACGCAGTCTTTTGCACGAAGAACTGCTGCTGTACAGTTTGTGTAAACTTTTTTTGCATCTTTGCTGGAAAGAAGTTTAATTCCTGCTGTGCCAAATAATACTCCTGCTGCAAATACTCCGCTGTGTTTCTTATCAAATTTAATCATGGTAAATTCCTCCTGTATATAATTTATTTTTTATCGTTTTCACTGACTCATCACTCTGGCATTACACATATTATAAAATCTTCAAAACGAAAGTCCAGACTAACTTGTTCAAATGAGAAATTTTCTCAATATCATCCAAAATCAGAGGGTTTTCGCTTCTTTGTATTTTTTTCGGCAGAAATCGGTTTGTTACCACTTTCTACCAGTACTTTACTTACTCTTCTCGACTGAAGATAACCACAGGATTCCATACCCTTTTCAATAATTTTACAAAGCTTTTCATTATCAAGGCGGATGTTCGTCTGATCATCCAGTTGTACACAACAAATCGGTACTCCTGCCTGCTCATCACAAAGCCGGTAAGCACTCTTTCTTTTCAATGCCCCAATCTCTTCCAGAAGATTGATCATTCTGTAAATTGTTGCCATTCCGATATTCGGATCCTTCTTCGATGCAAGAAAATAAATTTCCTTACAACATGCGCATTCTTCCTGAAGAATGATATCGAGTATGATTTTTCTCTGTTTTGTAATTCTGCATCCCTCACGTCTGAGTCTGTCCACAATGACGCTTCGCTGCATACTGCTTCTCTGATACTGTTGATTACGGAAGGATTCCTGAGCAGAATCTGATGTATGATCATATATTTCTTCTTGCAGTAATTCCATTTTTGCTCCTCCTGATCCGGTCAGTTCGTTTCATATTACTGTGCTTTGTCTTTAGTAACTTTAGTTTGTTTTATCTATCGAAAGTTTATATCTTCTAACCTCTGATGTCAAGATTTTTTCGCATTTTTAAAAAATTCCATCAAAAACAACACAACGATACTTGACAAGCTGCTGTGTTCTTTCATATAATAAAAAACAATCAGAACAAAAGCATCGTCTGTTCACCAGTAATAACGGAAGATTTTTTATCTGTCTTTCGTACCTTTTCAGGGCTTGTACTGGTTTCGACGGGGGCTTTGAAGTTGAGGCAGCCATCCGCAGACTCCTGGACTGCGTACCAACCGGGAAACTAAATATAAACGCAGACGAACAGTACGCGTTAGCAGCCTAATTGCTGCTCGTCAGCCCTAGAGCACTCACACTTCAGGAATCTGACGTCGACTATGTGAGAAACCTTGCCGGGTAAGCTTTGCCCCGGTAGATGTATCATGAAGCTACTGAAGCAGTAAGCCTGTCGGTGGGCGTGCTGCCGAGGGAATGTCAAATCAGCGACTGTGATGGGAGATACCGCAAGGGATAGGCTTTCGGACGCGGGTTCGATTCCCGCCAGGTCCATTTTGGAATATCTCATAGATCTGTAAGATCATAACAACAAAAAACTGACGTTCATCCTGAAACCACGGGATGGACGTCAGCTTTTTTTCAATGAAATCAAATTATTTAATTTTCATTAAAAAGTTACTGTTCTAAAAGAATTATATATATCTCTCCTGCAACTGGCTGTCATACATTTGCTTAGACCCTATAGTTTTGCGTCACCAGGTTTCCCCGGCTATGCCTTTTTATTAAAATAAATATAGTCTTTTATTGCATAAACGTTAATAAGTTCCATTTTTACAGATTTTTGTTTCTGTGATACTATTCCGCATGTGCAAGGCACTGACCCTGATTATTTAATACCCCCATATTCATGAGCATTTTTATTGCATCTCCCATTCCTGCTACATAAGACATGTCTGCATATCTTTCATCTCTTGATTCCAGGCATGCTATATAGTCATCAATTACTCTTCTGATCGTATGGGGAATATTCAGGCTGTTGTACCGTTCTTCCAGATAAACAAGATCTCCGTTGTCCTGCTGAATATATTCATCAGAAGCAAATATTCTCTGCCTCCTTTCTTTCATCATTGTTTCAATGTAATTTGCGATTACGATTTCAGTTTTATTTTCCAATTTTCTTCCTCCGTTTGTGCAATAACTATAGGTTTCATCATCATTCTATATTCCGACTCGTCTTTACGTCAACTCAATTCGTCATACAATTACATAGCTTTTTCGACAAATGCGGTCTTTGGGGTCAGTCGTTTTTTCCTGATTTTATGCGCTTTCTCAGTCTTTTTTGTGTGATTTGTTTTTTCCGCAGCCCGTCCATCATTTTTACAAGAATTTTCTTTACTTTTTTCATGTTTTCGAATAATATTGTAGGTATGTGCATATCCGCAGATGAATAAATATGCATTCAACAGAAGGGAGAGGAACTTATGACAACATCACACATCTGTATTATGATAGCGATCATCGTCTATCTGGGTGCTATGCTCTATGTTGGATACCTGTGTTCCAAGAAAAACAACGACACCTCTGATTTCTATCTGGGCGGCCGAAAACTTGGACCACTTGTTACTGCAATGAGCGCTGAGGCATCCGATATGAGCAGCTGGCTTCTGATGGGACTTCCCGGACTAGCCTATCTTTCCGGAATCGCAGATGCCGGATGGACAGCTATCGGCCTGGCGATCGGAACCTATCTCAACTGGAAGATCGTAGCAAAAAGGATTCGCCTCTACACACATGTATCTGGCAATTCTATCACACTGCCATCCTTTTTCAGCAACCGTTTCCGCGATAACCGAAAAATCCTGCAGTCTATCGGAGCTATTTTTATTGTTATTTTCTTTATTCCATATACAGCTTCCGGATTTGCTGCATGCGGCAAGCTTTTCTCCAGTCTTTTTGGAGTAAGCTATCTGACAGCAATGATCATCAGTGCACTTGTCATTGTCGGATATACCACTCTGGGTGGTTTCCTTGCAGCATCTACGACAGACTTTATCCAAAGCATCATCATGTCCATCGCACTGATCATTGTATTTGGCTTCGGTGTTTCTGTAGCAGGCGGTCCTTCCGCAGTTATTGATCATGCAAGATCCCTTCCGGGATATCTCACTATGATGACTACTTACGATCCGGTAAGTGGCACAGAAGCTGCCTACCCGCTCATTAATATCATATCCATGCTTGCATGGGGACTTGGATATTTCGGAATGCCGCATATTCTTCTTCGTTTCATGGCAATCGAAGATGAAAAGAAACTTTCTTTATCCAGAAAAGTTGCAACCACATGGGTTGTAATTTCACTTGCTGTTGCCGTACTGATCGGTGTGATCGGTCTTGGTATGACAGAAGCCGGCAAACTCGAAATGCTTCAGGGCTCTGCTTCCGAAACGATTATTGTTAAGATTGCAGATCTTTTAAGTACATATGGTATAATTCCGGCGCTGCTCGGTGGTACGATTCTTGCCGGCATCCTTGCTTCCACCATGTCAACAGCTGATTCGCAGCTGCTGGCTGCTTCTTCCGCGGTTTCTTCCGACCTTCTCGGAAGCATCCTTAGGAAAAAAGCAGACAAGAAAGAAAGCATGGTTGCTGACCGTGTTACACTACTTCTGATTGCAGTAATTGCTGTTATCATTGCCCGTAACCCGGACAGTTCCGTATTCAACATCGTTTCCTTTGCATGGGCAGGTTTCGGTGCTGTATTCGGTCCGGTTGTACTGTTTGCCTTATTCTGGCGTCGTACCAACTGGCAGGGAGCTCTCGCAGGAATGGTTTCCGGCGGTGTTATGGTATTCGTATGGAAATACCTTGTCCGTCCAAATGTATCTTTCCTGAATTTCTATGAACTGCTCCCTGCATTTCTGATTTCCAGTATCATGATCATTCTGGTGAGCCTTGCTACAAAAGCACCATCCAAAGAAATCACCGATGAATTTGATCTGGTACAGAAAAAAATGGCAGAGTAAAAAATGGACCGGCTGTTAGCCGGTCCATTTTTTATTACCATATATAAGAGAAAATTGAAGCTCCTATAACTGTACAGAGTCCGCATACAACGATTGCAAGACTGCTCATAGCGCCCTCTACTTCTCCCATTTCCATTGCTCTTGCCGTACCAACTGCATGAGATGCGGTACCGATTGCAAGACCTTTTGAGATAGTATTACGGATACGGAACATTTTGCAGACAAATTCTGCCGACATATTTCCGAGTACACCGGTAATAATAATAACTGCAACGGAAATCGTCACATAGCCGCCAAGTTCCTCCGAAACACCCATTCCGATTGCGGTTGTGATTGATTTCGGAAGCATGGTGACATATTCTTTATGGTTCAACCCGAACACCATTGACATTGCCAGTACGGAACCCAGACTTGCAAGCACTCCTGAAAGAACACCCGTCATAATTGCCACGATATTCTTTTTCAGAAGATCCAGCTGCAGATACAATGGAATTGCCAGACAGACTGTTGCAGGAGTCAAAAGATAGCTCAGGTATTTTGCACTCATATTATAACTGTCATAATCTACATGAAAAACAACAAGAAATACAATCACAAGTGCTATGGAAATCAGAAGCGGATTTAAAATCGCCAGTTTCCATTTACGCTGTGCTGCAAGACCAATCTCATATGCAAGCAGGCTGATCACAATTCCTATCGTTGCAGAACTTAAGATCAGATTATCCATATTACTTTTTCCCCTCTTTTTTTGAAATTAAAAAATCTGTTACTTTTCCGGTTACAATCATGACTACAAACGTAGATACCACTGTGATCACAAGCAGCGGCACCAAAAAAGGCTGCAGCTGACTCCATGAAGTGATCAGCCCAACCCCTGCCGGTATAAACATAAGCGGCATGATCTCGATCAGAAACTCTCCGGTCTCTTTCACATGTTCTACTTTGATCACCTTTGCCAGAAGAAGTACAAACATCAGAATCAGTCCGTAAATACTGCCCGGTATCGGAAGCGGGATAAAATATTTCATGATCTCACCCACACATGTCACAGCAAGAATGATTCCAAATTGTCTAAGGTATTTCACTATATTCGCCTCCCGAATTAAAATCTGGTCATTATCCGTATAATCTTTACGAACAATAAATCGTCATTTATTATAGCACACCGTCTTTTGTCGTAACAAGTCAAATAAAGTACAAAAAATCGCCATATTTCAGGCGATTTTTTATTAAAATATTTTATTTATGTCAATTTTTGGTCTTTCATGCATTACTCACATCTGCTATATGCAGCTTCATAAAAGAACTCCTGCGAATTCAGCGGCGTATCCTCCACTTTTCTTACATTGTCCATAATACTGTATTGCTTCAAAATCAAATACAAGGGTGGTTTATGTAAAATTTGTGGAAAATTCTTCATTCATTTCTTTATTAGGATGTCGGAAAGTTTGCGCTTCGGTACGTAGTGTACGTCGTTTTCATCGCGGTAGTAGGCGATATTTTCGCCTTCTTCAATTTCTTTGATGATGATTTTCTCGGCTGGTTTGCCGAATGCCACGATCAGTACCGGTGCAAGGTTCTCAGCCAGATTCAGTTCTTTTTTGACAGAATCTGCATTGTAATTTCCAATCATGCAACCGCCAAGTCCTTTCTCAGCTGCTGCAAGGAGCATGGTCTGTGCTACAATTCCGACATCTTTCTGATATCTCGGAATAGATGCTCCCAGATTTAAGTCCTGACAGATGATGATAAATCCTGTCGGGCACATCCCCGGGTGCGGAAGCTTCATCTGCGGCAGTGCTCTCGCCCAGTTTGTCAGTTTCTGGATGCGTGAAACTTCTTCTTTTTCCCATGCCAGATAATAACGGAACGGCTGTGCATTCACGCTGGACGGTGCATAACGTGCACAATCTACAAAATCCTCCAGCTCTTCTTTGATAAAATGATATGACTCGTCATATCCTCTGTAGCTTCTGCTTGCTTTTACTATATCTTTAAACATATCATTCTCCCATATCTTTTGCGCACTGTTTTAGCTTTTCTCTGATTGGCAGATGGTACGGACATCTCGGCTCACATTTGCCGCATTCGATACATGCGGATGCCTTTACCGGCAATGTGCGGTATCGGTCTTTTGCCCAGTCTGCCAGATTATATCTCTGCAAATATCCTGCAAAAAGGAAGACGCTCGGAATATTGATACCGACTGTACAAGGTGCACAATAATTGCAGCGACGGCAGAAATCGTTACCAAGCTGTTCACGAATCTTGTCCATCTTAGCCAGTTCCTCTTCGGTAAGTGGTTCTGTATTAGAACATGCTTTGATATTTTCATCCAGCTCATGAACTTCTGCCATTCCCGGGATGACAACTGTCACATCTGGGTTGGAACAGACATAGCGCAGTGCCAGCGTAGCATCTTCGATTGCTCCGCCTGCCAGTGGTTTCATATCAATAAATCCAATATTTTTCTCTGCACATCTGTGGAGCAGCTCTGCTCCCTGCTGTTCTACAATGTTATATGGGAACATGATCGTTTCTACCCAGTCCAGATCAAGCGCACGCTCAAATACAGCAGTAGAATGCGCAGTAAGACCGATATGACCAATCTTGCCCACTGATTTTGCTTCCATAAGCGCCTCCAGAGCGCCACCCTCACCGATTACCTGATCAAGCTGTTCCATACTCGGGTTATGAACCTGATAAAGATCAATATAATCTGTACGGAAATTTTTCAGACTGGTTTCAATATCAGCAGCCATTGCTTCCTTTGTTCTTGCCATGGACTTCGTTGCAAGCACGAATTTATCACGAATTCCTTCCAGTCCATATCCGATATACTGCTCACTGACTGTATATCCTCTCGCAGAATCAATATAATTGATTCCCCTCTTCATCATTGTATGAAGAAGCTTTTTGGTTCCTTCCTCATCGATTTTCTGGATTGGAATGCCTCCGAATCCCATACGTGAAATCTTTAATCCTGTCTTTCCAAGCGTTCTGTATTCCATGATATCATTCTCCTTATCCTGTTAAAAAAATACCACCGAATCTCTTCGGTGGTATCATCACTTCTAATCAATTATACACGAGACAGATATTCACCTGTTCTTGTATCGATTTTCAGTTTGTCTCCCTGGTTTACAAACAGAGGAACCATTACCTGCGCACCTGTCTCAACAGTTGCCGGTTTGGTTGCACCCTGTGCAGTATTTCCAGCGAATCCTGGCTCTGTCTCGATAACTTCAAGCTCTACGAACAGAGGCGGCTCAATAGCATATACATTGCCATTCCAGGAGCAAACTTTAACAACTTCGTTTTCTTTAACGAATTTGAGGGAGTCACCTACCTGCTCTTTCGTAAGTGCTACCTGATCATAAGTTTCTGTATTCATGAAGTTGTAAAGGTCTCCATCATTGTACAGATAGCTCATATCAACACGGTCAATACGTGCCTGCGGGAACTTCTCTGTAGGACGGAAAGATTTTTCCAGTACAGCTCCTGTGATAATATTTTTATATTTTGTTCTTACGAATGCAGCGCCCTTTCCAGGTTTTACATGCTGGAACTCAACGATCTGACATACATTTCCTTCAATTTCAATTGTGACACCGTTTCTGAAATCACCTGCAGAAATCATTTTAATTATCCTCCTTCTTTGTGTGTTCGCTACCAACTATTTTATAATATACAGAAAGTTTTTTCAACTATTTTTTTCATATGTAGACAATTTCTCTTCAATTTCTTTAATAAGTTCCTCAAATGGCACTTCTCCGGTAACGACCTGAATGTCTGCAAACTTCTGATATACCGGATCTCTCTGTTTCAAAAGCTTCTTGATCTTGTCATCCCGGTCTTCTCCGTCAAGCATCGGATCTTTCTTGGAATCTGCCAGACGCTTTTTCAGCGTGGTCAGTGATCCTTTCAGATATACGACCGTTCCCAGTTCTTTAAGATATTTTTCGTTTTGTTCCTGAAGCGGAACTCCTGCACCCAGTGAGATTACTTTTCGCTCCGGGTCCTGAATCAGTTGCTTCAAGGCAACTGTTTCCAATGCACGATAATATGGTTCTCCAAATTTCTCAAAAATTTCCCGCGCTGAAAGATTCATTTTTTTGGTGATAAGTTTGTCAAGATCGACAAACTGCAGCCCCAGATCTTTAGAAAGCTGCTTTCCTACTCTTGTTTTACCTGAACCCATAAACCCAATGATAACCACGTGGTTCATGAAATCCCCTCCTCCTTTTTGTAAAAATGTAGTACTATTTTTTCCAGATATCGTTTCAGAACGATCTGGATTTCTTCTTTTGGATGGATCGGCTTTACGAGAATATTGCGGATGCCGGTCCTTTTGGCTCCGTATACATCTGTAAAAAGCTGATCCCCTATAAAAATCGTATTGCCGGTATCCGTTCCCAGCAGTTCCATTGCCTTCCGGTAATTTCTCACAGACGGTTTATGGGCATTTTCAATATATCTGGCCTGAATCGCATTTGCAAATGGCGCCACCCGCTCAATTTGATTGTTTGACAGAAGGCAGTAACCAAAGCCGATTCCGCGAAGCCGTTCAAAAAGAGCTATCGCCCTGTCATCTGCCGGTGCCCCGTGAGGCACCAGCGTATTATCAATGTCATAGATCAGTCCACGATACCCTTCTTCGTAAAGCTTCTCGTAGTCGATCTCATATGCTGAATCCAGATATTCATCCGGAAAAAAACAACGAAACATCCTTTTCTCCTGTCTGTAACTTTTATCGTTCATCAAGCGGAACGTATGCCGCTTCCGGAAGAACGTTCTTGTATGCCGGACGAATGATCTTGTCTGTATTGATCAGCTCCTCCATACGATGTGCACTCCAGCCTACGATACGAGCTACCGCAAACATCGGTGTATAGAGTTCAAGCGGAAGATCCAGCATACTATATACAAATCCACTGTAAAAATCTACATTGGCACTGACACCTTTGTAGATTCGTCTCTCTTCTGCGATTACTTCCGGAGCCATCCACTCTACCATGGAATACAGGCGATAATCTTTCATGCGGCCTTTTTCTTTGGCAAGGCTTTCTACGAAGCCTTTCAGGACTTCTGCTCTCGGATCCGATACCGAATAGATTGCATGTCCCATACCATAGATAAGACCTCTCTTGTCAAATGCTTCTTTATGCAGAAGGCGTTTCAGATAATTTCTTACTTCGTCTTCATCCTCCCAGTTATGCACTTCTTTCTTCATGTCCTGGAACATCTGAATGACCTTAATGTTGGCACCACCGTGTTTTGGTCCTTTCAGGGAGCCAAGTGCAGCCGCTACAGCAGAATATGTATCCGTTCCGGATGAAGAAACTACATGTGTCGTAAAGGTAGAGTTGTTACCACCGCCGTGCTCCATATGAAGGATCAGCGCAAGATCAAGAATCTTTGCTTCCAGATCTGTGTATTTCTTGTCCGGTCTCAACATACGCAGGATATTTTCCGCTGTGGAAAGTTCTTTCTTCGGATTGTGTATATAAAGACTCTTTTCTCTTACATAATGATTATATGCCTGATATCCGTAAACGGAAAGAAGCGGAAATACACTGATCAGGTTCAGACACTGACGCATAACATTCGGAAGTGAAATATCATCCGGATTATTATCATAAGAATACAGTGTCAGCACACTTCTGGAAAGTGCATTCATAATATCACGTCCCGGTGCTTTCATTATAACATCTCTTACGAAATTTGTCGGTAATGAACGTTGATTTGCAAGTAATTTCTGAAAATCTTCCAGTTCTTTTCTGTCTGGCAGCTTACCATAAAGGAGAAGATATGTCGTCTCTTCAAATCCGAAACGGTTATCTCTTACAAATCCAGCTGTCAGATCCTTGATATTATACCCACGGTAATAAAGACTTCCCGCACAGGGAACTTCCTTACCATCTACGACTTTTACTGCCTGTACATTGGAAACCTGTGTGAGTCCGGCAAGGACACCTTTACCATTGATATCACGAAGGCCCCTCTTTACATCATATTTTCCATAAAGAGACAGATCTATACTGGAATGATCTTTGCATTCCTGTGTCAGTCGTTCGATTTCCGGTGTTACCTTTGTGTTAAATCCTGCCATGTAATATTGCTCCTTTCAGAAATTCAGATTCTTTTTCTCCGCTTCTTTTTCTCCGCTTTTCCTCCTCAAAATAAAACCTTATAATAATGTAACTCTTTACTTATGCTGACGATAAGTACTTAAGAACTCACGCAGCTTTTCCGATGCGCGCTCAAGCTGTCTGACGTTCGGCAGATAAACCACTCTGAAGTGATCCGGCTGCATCCAGTTAAATCCCTTACCCGGAACAAGAAGCACCTGCTTCTCATGAAGAAAATCCAGTGCAAACTGCTCATCATCCGTGATGTTGAATTTTTCTGTATCGATCTTCGGGAAAATATAAAATGCCGCATGTGGTTTGACAACAGAAATTCCCGGAATATCTCTCAGTGCATTGTAGATGCATTCTCTCTGCTCATAAACTCTTCCGCCCGGTTTGATATATTCGGTAACACTCTGATATCCGCCCAGTGCAGTCTGCACAATGGACTGAGCCGGAACATTAGAACACAGACGCATGGAAGACAGCATCTTGATTCCTTCTATGTAACCTTTAGCTTTGTCCTTCGCACCGCTTAAGATCATCCAGCCAATACGAAAACCTGCAATCATATGTGACTTCGAAAGTCCGGAAAATGTCACACAGAAAACATCCGGTGCCAGAGATGCGATGGAAGTATGTTCATATTCATCCATAACCAGACGGTCATAAATCTCATCCGAAAAGATAATCAGTTCTTTCTCTCTTGCGATCTGTGCGATCTGCTCCAGAATTTCCTTCGGATAAACTGCTCCGGTTGGGTTGTTTGGGTTGATGATAACGATTGCCTTTGTTTTGTCTGTAATCTTGCTTCGGATATCGTCAATATCCGGATACCAGTCGGACTGTTCATCACAAATATAATGTACCACATTACCACCGGCCAGTGTTGCTGTCGCTGTCCAAAGCGGATAATCCGGTGCCGGAATCAGGATCTCATCACCATTATCAAGAAGTGCCTGCATGCAGAGATTGATCAGCTCACTGACACCATTTCCTGTATAAATATCATTCATTGAAACATTTGGAATATTTCGAAGCTGCGCATACTGCATAATTGCCTTACGTGCTGAAAAAATCCCTTTCGAATCAGAATATCCCTGAGATGTACGAATGTTGCTGAGCATGTCCAGAATGACTTCCTGAGGAGCGGAAAAACCGAACGGATATGGATTTCCGATATTCAGTTTCAGGATTTCCTTTCCTTCATCTTCCATTCTCGCCGCCTCGTCAACCACCGGGCCTCTCACATCATACAGTACATTATCGAGTTTCGTTGATTTGTCAAATGTTCTCATTTTTTCACTCCTCTCCATGAGTTTTCTATTCGTATTGTAATATAATCTCATATTCAGACACTTTTCGCAAGGTAAAATTCCATACAAAATTTTGTTTGCGCCCCGAAATATATTTTTTTTTATTTTTTTTTACAATTTTCTTTGCAACTTTACCACTTTCGTGTATAATAGTCCATGGACAAATGTCTTACACAGATAGACATGATTCAATAAGCGAATGAGGAGGAAATCAACATGTCTTACACAGAAGAAGTTTATGAAAGAGTCGTTGCACAGAATCCTGGCGAGCCAGAATTCCATCAGGCAGTAAAAGAAGTTCTGGATTCTCTTAAAGTTGTTATCGACCGTAATGAAGAAAAATACCGCAGTCTTTCTATTCTGGAACGTCTGGTAGAACCAGAAAGAATTATTTCTTTCCGTGTTCCGTGGGTAGATGACAACGGAACCGTACAGGTTAACAAAGGATATCGTGTACAGTTCAACAGCGCAATCGGACCTTACAAAGGTGGTCTTCGTTTCCATCCTACAGTAAACCAGAGCATTCTGAAATTCCTTGGTTTCGAACAGGTATTCAAAAATTCTCTGACAGGTCTTCCGATCGGCGGTGGTAAAGGTGGTTCCAACTTCAATCCTAAGGGTAAATCCGACAGAGAAGTTATGGCATTCTGCCAGAGCTTTATGACAGAGCTCTGCAAATATATCGGCGCAGACACAGATGTACCAGCTGGTGACATCGGTGTTGGCGGACGTGAGATCGGTTATCTTTTCGGACAGTACAAACGTGTTCGCGATCTCTATGAAGGTGTCCTGACAGGTAAAGGGCTTACCTATGGCGGTTCTCTGATCCGTACAGAAGCAACAGGATACGGTGTTGTATATATCCTTAACGAACTGATGAAAGATCACAACGATTCTCTCGACGGAAAGACTGTTGTTGTTACAGGTTCCGGTAACGTTGCTATTTACGCAGTACAGAAAGCTACTCAGCTTGGTGCAAAAGTTGTTGCTATGTGCGACTCCAACGGATACATCTATGATCCGAACGGTATCAACCTTGATGTAGTGAAAGATATCAAAGAAGTAAAACGTGGACGTATCAAAGAATATGCTGACCGCGTAGAAGGCGCTACCTATACAGAAGGTGTTGGCATCTGGAACATCAAATGTGATGTATATCTTCCATGTGCAACTCAGAATGAACTTGATGTTGACGGCGTAAAGGCCCTCGTTGCAAACGGATGCAAATATATTGTAGAAGGTGCTAATATGCCTACTACAAGAGAAGCAACAGAGTACGCTATGGATAACGGTATTCTCTTCCTTCCGGGAAAAGCTGCAAACGCTGGTGGTGTTGCTACCTCCGCACTGGAAATGAGCCAGAACTCCCAGAGACTTTCCTGGACATCCGACGAAGTTGATGCAAAACTTCATCAGATCATGGTTGACATCTACGCTAAGATCAGCGATGCCGCAAAACGTTATGACCTGACAGACAACTATGTTGCCGGCGCAAACATTGCAGGTTTCGAAAAAGTTGTAGATGCTATGATCGCTCAGGGTATTGTTTAATTCTCTGACTGTATAAAAGCATAATTTTTAAGGCGTTCCGGTTCTGACCGGAGCGCCTTTTTATTGTATAATCCAGCTTAATACTTCTCTCTTAATACCTTATTCGTCTTATGGCTCCATAAATTTCTTCAGTTCATCCATAAATGTGCTGACATCTTTGAATTCACGATATACAGATGCAAAACGAACATAAGCAACTGCATCCAGGTCTTTCAGATGTTCCATCACGATCTCGCCAATACGGGTACTTGCAATCTCCCTGTCCGCACTGTCAAAGATGTCCCCTTCTATGGAATCCATCGTCATTTCAATCTTTTCTATCGGTATCGGACGCTTGTAGCAAGCGCGTAAGATTCCATCCTGAATCTTTGCACGGTCATACTGTTCACGTGTCTGGTCTTTCTTGATCACACTCAGTGGAATCGTCTCTACCTTTTCGTATGTAGTAAAACGTTTGCCGCAGGATTCGCACATTCTTCTTCTGCGGATGGAATTGGTGTCTTCTACCGGTCTTGAGTCTACAACTTTACTGTTATCCTGATTACAAAATGGGCATCTCACAGTATTTACCCCTCTTTCCCCTTTAATAAAATAATTATATTTATTTTTTCTGACAGTGTCAACAAAAGGTCATGTATATCTGTAAAAAATATTCATATATTAAAAAAAACGGTGTTTTTATGAGACTTTGTGAGCTTCGACAGAAAGAAATCATTAATACCTGCACCTGCAAAAGCCTCGGCTGTCCCGTCGATCTGGAATTTGACTGTACCACAGGACGCATAAATGCGCTGATCGTCCCGGGTCCCGCTAAATTTTGCTGTTTCTTCGGTCACGACAATGAATATGTCATTCCATGGAACTGTATTCGCCAGATTGGTGATGACATTATCCTCGTAGAAATCCAGGAGGAAAAATGTTTTCATAAAGAACACCTTCTCTGATCCTGTCAAGGTCTATTATTTTTTATATTTTTTTCAAAAAAGAATATTTCTCATCCTCCCTGTGAATCATTTGTAATACCAAATGAAATAAGGAGGATATTTCGATGGCACTTAATAAAGTAGAAATCTGCGGGGTCAACACTTCCAGTCTTCCGGTCTTAAAGCAGGAAGAAAAAGATGAACTGTTCCGACGTATCAAACAGGGCGACACCGAAGCCAGGGAACAGTATATTAAAGGAAATCTGCGTCTTGTGTTAAGTGTTATCCGACGTTTCCAGAACAGCAACGAAAATCCTGATGACCTGTTTCAGATTGGCTGCATCGGCCTTATGAAGGCGGTTGATAATTTTGACGATACCCTGATGGTCAAATTTTCTACTTATGCAGTTCCGATGATCATCGGTGAGATCCGCCGTTATCTGCGAGATTATAACAGCATCCGTGTCAGCCGCTCCCTGCGTGACATTGCCTACAAAGCTATTTATGCAAAAGAAAATTACATCCGCCAGAATCTGAAAGAACCTGCCATGGAAGAAATTGCAGAAGGAATCGGCATTGAAAAAGAAATGATTGTCTATGCACTTGATGCTATACAGAATCCTGTCAGTCTCTACGAGCCTGTCTATTCCGAAGGCGGTGATACCCTCTACGTTATGGATCAGATCAGTGACCGCAAAAACAAAGAAGAACACTGGCTGGAAAGGCTGTCTCTCAAAGAAGCCATGAAACGGCTCGGCAATCGCGAACGCCACATCATTGAAATGCGTTTTTATGAAGGAAAAACACAGATGGAAGTCGCAGATGAAATTGGAATCTCACAGGCGCAGGTCAGCCGCCTCGAAAAAAATGCTCTCAAAACCATGCGGAATTATCTCCGCCCATGATCTCGCTCTATATAACGTCAAAAGAAAAAGCCCCTATTTCAGGGCTTTTTCCAGTTCATTAATAATGATCTTTAATGCTTTGATACGTGCATATTTTTTATCTACAGATTCAAGGATATGCCATGGTGCAAATGTAGTACTTGTCTTTTTGAGCATTTCATTAACAGCTTCTTCATACTGATCCCATTTTTCACGGTTGCGCCAGTCTTCATCTGTGATCTTCCACTGTTTTTCCGGATTATTCTGACGCTCGGTAAAACGTTCAAGCTGTGTATCTTTGTCGATCTGTACCCAGAATTTAATAATCACAGCGCCCCAGTCATGCAGTTCTTTTTCAAACTCATTCATTTCATTATACGCACGTTTCCAGTCATTTTCACTGCAGAATCCTTCAAGACGTTCCACCATAACACGTCCATACCATGTACGGTCAAAAATTGTGATATGTCCGTCCTTCGGAAGCCTTGTCCAAAATCTCCAGAGATAATGTCGTGCTTTTTCATGCGGCTCCGGACTTGCGATCGGCTGCACCTCATATCCGCGCGGATCCAGCGCACCGGTGACTCTCTTGATGTTTCCGCCCTTTCCGGCAGCATCCCATCCTTCATAGGTAATAATTACCGGCACACGTTTACGATACAGGCGGTTATGCAATTCTCCGAGCCTGCTCTGTAATTTCTTTAATTCTTTCTGATATTCCTCTTCATCTATTGTCTTGCCTTCCAGCTCAACATCTTTCAGTTTCGGCATTTTCACAAGTGGAAATACATTCTGGAGAATCGGTACGGAATGACTCTGATTCTGCAATGCAACCTCTATACTGCTTACCAGTATATCCATAACCTGCAGTTCTGCCCACTTTTTATCCGCCGCATCTATGATATACCATGGGGAAGTTGACATGTTGGTATCTTTCATATAACGGTCGATCACATTTTCGCATTTTTTGTAATGCTTGTGCTGCCATTTATCAGCACCGGTCACACGCCACTTCGTATCTTCTTTGCCCAGAAGCTTCTCCATGCGCTTTCCTTGCTCATCTTTATCGATCTGCATGAAAAATTTCAGTACAAGATATCCATTATCGGTCAGCTGGCGTTCAAATCGGCGGATACTTTCAATTCTTTTTTCATACAAATCACCTTCCAGATCACCGGTGAGAACATCCATGACACTCTGCTCCATCCAGCCAGAATCGAGGAATGTAAATTTGCCTTCTTCCGGGATCTGTTTCATATAACGATACAAAAACGGTCTGCGCAGTTCTTCTTCTGTCGGTGAAGACATCGTTGCAACTTTGAAAAAACGAGGATCAATATTTTTGATCACTTTGCCGATCATACTGCCTTTACCTGCCGCGCTCCATCCTTCAAAAAGAACCAGCACCGGCAGCTTATGCTCCTTGATCTTCATCTGGAGATCATACAGACTGCTTTTCGTTTTTTCAAGCTGTATTTTCATTTCTTCCCTGTCCGGCATTTCGCCCGGCGTCCATGATTTTAACATATAGATTCCCCATTTCTTTTTTTGTACATAGTATATCATACTTAATCATAGAATATAAATTATTTTTGTGCATTTTTTACTATTTATGTGAAAAAGCACATAAAAAAACAGAACCATCTGTTTTCGGACGATTCTGTCTTTTATTTTATAAACAAGATCAGGAAAGTTCCAGTTTTCCGGTATATAACTGGTAATAGGTACCCTTCTGTCTGATCAGATCTTTATGATCACCTCTCTCGATGATCTTTCCATGTTCAAGTACAATGATCGCATCACTGTTTCGGATTGTGGAAAGACGATGGGCAATAACAAATACAGTACGTCCCTTCATCAGGTTATCCATACCTTTTTGTACAATGCTCTCTGTACGGGTATCAATACTGGAAGTTGCCTCATCCAGAATCAGTACCGGAGGATCTGCAACTGCTGCACGCGCGATAGAAAGAAGCTGTCTCTGTCCCTGTGACAGTTCCTCACCGTCTCCGCTCAGCATAGTATCATATCCCTTCGGGAGCATCTGGATAAACTGGTCTGCATGTGCAAGTTTTGCAGCTGCATAAATTTCTTCATCCGTTGCATCCAGTTTACCATATCGGATATTGTCACGGATCGTTCCGGTAAAGAGGTGTGTATCCTGCAGAACGATTCCCAGTGAATGGCGCAGATCATCTTTTTTGATCTTTGTAATGTTGATTCCATCGTAGCGGATCTTACCTTTCTGAATATCGTAGAAACGATTGATCAGGTTGGTGATCGTTGTCTTTCCTGCACCGGTAGAACCTACAAATGCAAGCTTCTGTCCCGGTTTTGCATACAGGCTGATATCATGAAGGATTGTCTTGTCCTCATTATATCCAAAGGTTACATCTTCAAATCGTACATCACCCTTTAACTCTGTATAAGATACGGAACCGTCTGCAGAATGTGGATGCTTCCATGCCCACATACCGGTTCTCTCTTTGCATTCCACGATGTTGCCGTCTGCATCTTTTCTTGCATTGACAAGAGTGACATAGCCCTCATCCTCTTCCGGCTTTTCATCGATCAGATTGAAGATACGCTCCGCTCCGGCAAGTGCCATAACGATGGAATTGAACTGCTGTGCCACCTGCATAAACGGCTGTGTAAAGCTCTTCGTAAACTGAAGATAAGAAGCCATGACACCGAGCGTGATTCCGCCGACTCCGGCAACGGAAAGCACACCTCCGAGAACCGCTGTCAGTACAAACTGTAGGTTACCGATATTTCCGATCACCGGTCCCATCATATTACCATACTTATTTGCCTGAGATGCACTCTCAAAAAGTGCTTCATTCAGTCTGTCAAATTCTTCTTCGGATTTTTTCTCGTGGTTGAAAACTTTTACCACACGCTGTCCATTCATTCGCTCTTCTGCAAACCCGGTCACATCCGCCAGTGACATCTGCTGACGTACAAAATATTTTCCGCTCTTGATTCCGATCTTATTTGTAACAAAAAGCATCACAAAAATAATCAGAACTGCAAGAATTGTCAGAAGCGGGCTTAAAACCAGCATAGAAACAAATGTAACAACAATCGTAAACAGCGCCATCAGTGCCTGTGGAATTGCCTGACTGATCATCTGTCTTAAGGTATCGGTATCATTGGTATACAGACTCATGATCGATCCGTTTGTATTCTGATCAAAATAACGTATCGGAAGTGTCTGCATATGTTCAAACATATCGTCACGTACTCTTTTGAGCACACCCTGTCCTATATAAACCATCATTCTGGTATATATGAAAGTTGCAGCCACACCGGCAAGAAAGATGCATCCCAGAACTGACAATGCCTTATAAAGCCCGGCAAAATCCGGTTGTTTCTGTCCAATCAGCGGAAGGATAAAATCATCCAGAAGGTAACGAAGAGAAAGGGATACTGCCGTTGTCGCAACTGCGCTGATCAAAATGCAGATGAATACCAGAATAAACTGAAGTTTATATTTTTCTGTCACATATTTCAGAAGACGTTTTGCTGTCTTTATGTCATTTTGCGTCATTCTTGTTTTCTTTTTCTTATTCATCCTCTTCGCCTCCTTTCACCTGTGATTCATATACTTCTCTGTAGATTTCATTTGTTTTCAAAAGTTCCTCAGAGGTTCCCACACCGGCAATCTTACCACCATCAAGCACAATGATCTGGTCTGCATCTTCGATCGAGGAAACTCTCTGTGCAATAATAATCTTGGTCGTATCCGGAATTTCTTCACGGAATGCCTTACGGATCAGCGCATCTGTCTTTGTATCTACCGCACTGGTAGAATCATCCAGAATCAGAATCTTCGGTTTTTTAAGCAGCGCACGCGCAATACAGAGACGCTGTTTCTGTCCACCGGAGACATTGTTTCCGCCCTGTACGATCACTGTATTGTAACCATCCGGAAACTCACTTACAAAACCATCTGCCTGCGCAAGACGGCATACTCTTTTAACATCTTCATCACTGGCATGCTCATCGCCCCAGCGAATGTTATCATAAATCGTACCGGAGAACAGGACGTTTTTCTGTAATACCATGGAAACCTGATCTCTGAGGACTTCCAGATTGTAATCACGTACGTCAACTCCGGCAACTTTTACTACACCGGAAGTAACATCGTAAAGACGTGGAATCATCTGTACGAGTGTAGATTTCGCACTTCCGGTTCCGCCGATGATACCAACAGTCTGACCAGATTTAATATGAAGACTTATATCTTTAAGAGAAAGATTTCCGCCCTCGCCTGCATAACTGAAATCTACATGGTCAAAAGTAATCTCACCATTTCTTACTTCTTTTACTGCGTCTGCTTTGTCCTGCATTTCCGGAACTTCGTTCAGTACTTCAGTGATACGATCCGTAGATGCCTCCGCGATCATAATCATGACAAATACAAATGTTACCATATTCAGGGACATCAGAATCTGGAGTGCATAAACGATCACGCTGGTCAGCTCACCGGTCTCCATTGTTCCGAATACAATACTTTTTCCGCCAATCAGAGCAATCAGCAATACAACTGCATACATCATAAACTGCATGACAGGTGCATTCCATGCAACGATTTTTTCTGCTTTTGTAAACAGTGTATATACGTAATTAGATACACCATGGAATTTACTGATCTCATGCTCTTCTCTTACAAATGCCTTTACTACGCGGGATGCATTCACGTTTTCCTGCACGGAATTGTTCAGCTCATCATATTCATCAAATACTTTAATAAAGTGCGGATGTGCTTTCTTCGCAATAAAAATCAGTATTCCGCCGAGAAGTGGAATTACGATCAGAAAAAGAAGTGCGATTTTTACATTGATCAACAGTGTCATGATCCAGGAAAGCACGATCATAATCGGTGCTCTTGCAAGAAGGCGGATACTCATCATGTAAGCCATCTGCACATTTGTGATATCAGTTGTCATTCGTGTGACCAGGCCAGATGTTGAAAAATGGTCAATGTTTTTGAATGAAAAGTCCTGCACCTTATAAAAAATATCATGACGGAGATTCTTTGCATATCCTGCAGATGCCACCGCCGCCATATTTCCCGCCTGCACACCGAAATAGAGTGCAAGCATTGCCATAACTACAAGGATCACTCCCCGCTGCACGATATAAGCCAGATCACCGTTTGCAATTCCCACGTCAATGATCTTTGCCATTTCCAGCGGAATGAGCACTTCCATCAATACCTCCAGGATTACCAGCAATGGCGCCAGTAGCGACTGTTTTTTATATTCCCGGATAGATTTAAAAAGTGTCTTATTCATCTACAATCATGTCCTCCTCTTCAATTTTCAAATTAGCTTGAAGCTTAACTTTTCATATTATACAAAATCTTCCCTGCTAAAATCAACTACTTTTTTGTGTCCTTTTGAACACATTTTCAATACAGCACCGTCCTTTTTCTGCAAAAAAAAATGCCCTGTTATAAGGACATTTTTTCGCTTTCGTATGTATTTCTGACTTCCTCCGCTCTGGTTCGATGCGGAAAGCAGATATTTCCAAGCTGTTTTACCGGCATGACTCCCATCAGAGAATTCGTAACAAAACATTCTTCATAATACATCAGTTCATCCGGATAGATGATTGTCTCCACCACGCTGAATTTTGACATTACGTATTCTCGCAGAATTCCCGGCAATAATCCACAGGACAGCTGCGGTGTATAGATCATATTTTTGCGCACAAAGAAAATATTGCTGACTGTTCCCTCGCTGATCTGGCCTTTTGTATTGACAAAGACCTTCTCATTGATACCGGCTGCCGCTGCAGCTCTTTTTTCAAGGATACAGTCACCATAATTCAAGGTCTTGTGATAAACCAGCGGAGATGTCTCATTTCTGCGCACTTTACTGATGTCTGCCACAAAGCCTTTTGCATAATCCTCTTCAGAATATGTATTCGTTCTCATCTGGAAAAATAAGTTTTCGGCTGAACAGACAATTTTTAATACACCATGATCTGTGAACTTAGAACCCTGACCTGCAAGATACGACAACACCCTTTCCCTTGAAAGTCCACGTTCACTGCACGAGCCAAGTTTAAAAAAATCTGCTGCCTGTTCCAGTCTTTCCAGATGTTTTTCAAGCAGTATTGGCTTTCCCTTTTCGACAGCAATCGTTTCAAACGCACCCATCCCGAACAGAAAACCTTCATCTAACCTGATATCCATACTTTGCTCTCCAATTACTTATTTCATAGCCTGAAGAACCGCCTTCGCTTTCTGAAGTGTTTCTTCATATTCAAATTCCAGATCGGACTCTGCGGTAATACCGCCGCCCACACCCAGATAATATTTTCCATCTTTATGCAACGCAGTCCTGATCACAATATTAAAATCACAGTCACCATCCAGTGTCAAATAACCGATAGATCCTGTGTAAAGATTTCGTTTATTATTTTCCAGCTCATCAATGATTTCCATTGCACGATACTTCGGTGCTCCCGTAATCGACCCTCCAGGAAAAGCTGCCTCAAGAAGATCCATGACCGTTTTTCCTTCTTCCAGATTTCCCTCAATATCCGAAACCAGATGGAATACCGTTGCATATTCTTCTACTGTAAAAAGCTCAGTCACCTTAACGCTTCCCGGACGGCATACTCTGTTCAGATCATTACGTTCGAGATCCACGATCATCAGCAGTTCACTTTTGTCCTTCTCGGAATTTTCAAGTTCTGTCCGCATGAGCAGATCTTCTTCCGGTGTCTCCCCGCGCTTACGTGTGCCTTTGATCGGTCGTGTATTTACATGCCCCTTCTGCATTTTAAGAAAACGTTCCGGTGACGCACACACGATCTGAAAATCCCCATAATCAAAATAGCCGCCAAACGTAGACGGATTATTTTTCCGAAGATCATAAAACACATCCAACGGTACTTTATCACTTTTCACAGTGAGCTGCTGTGTCATATTGGCAATGTAGATATCTCCCTCTATAATATAACGGATCATACGATCTACTGCCTGCTTGTATTCGTCCTTCGCAAAATTCGGCCGCACTTCGATCGGATATTCTGTATCTGACTCTTTCTGCATATACACCGGTTTCCCGTTTATCCGGGTCTCCATCTCATCCAGCAGTTTCGCAGCTTCCCTCGTGTTGCCATTCGCAATCAAATATGTACGCTGTTCCTGCCTGTCCTCTATAATAAAGAAATCATAAAAGACAAGTACCGCATCCGGAATCGAGACAAGATTCTCTTTCGCAGAATCCACTTCCATCAATTTTCTTCCATATTCATAGGAAAAATATCCTATTGCACCGGAAATTATCGGAAGCTCTGTATTATTTTTGTCTTTGTGTTCTGCCAGATACTTTTTCAGGTATTCTTCAAAAGAATATGTTGTTTCTTTCTCTCCATTAATATAGAAGCTATTCTCATCCTTCACCAGTTTCAGATATGGCACAGCACCTATGATTGAATAACGTCCAAGCCGGTTAACCAGAGAAGAATCCAGGAATGCACTGTCTTCCTCTCCTGCAAAATATCTATAAAGCTCTGCTGCATTTCTGGCAGGCTTCATTTCTTTTATAATACGGGTTTTATTATACATCGTTTTCTTTCCTCTGTCCATTATGACGGACATTTCCTTTATCTTTTTTTCGTACGGTTTGTACTATATCGTTTTAGTTAATGTGTACATTCCGCAATTCGGCAGAAATTTTCAAGCAATTCATGCCCATACTCTGTCAGCACTGCCTCTGGATGAAACTGAACTCCATACAACGGAAGGTTCTTATGTGAAAGCCCCATCACCGCACCATCCTCTGACACAGCGTCGATATGGTAATCCGCCGGAATGCTGTTCTCTTTTACAATCAGCGAATGATAACGCGTTACTTTGAACTTTTTCGGAAGTCCTTCAAAAACACCGGTTCCCATATTTGTGATATCCGTCACCTTTCCATGCATCGGCCGCTCACCTTTTTTTACCGTTGCGCCACAACAGTATCCAAGTACCTGATGTCCGAGACAGACGCCAAGAATCGGGATTTTTCCCCGCAAACGTTCCACAGTCTGTACACAGACTTCTGCATCCCACGGACGTTTCGGTCCGGGGGACAGAATGATTCCCTGTGGCTGCATTTTTTCTATTTCATCCACGGTGATCTGATCACTTCTTTTTACAACAATCTCCCTTCCAAGCTCCTCAAAGTAAGCCTTCAGGTTATAGACAAATGAATCATAGTTGTCGATCATTAAATACATAGCGTCCTCCCTGTCATCAAATCGCGGATAAAATAAAAAAAGAGACAACGAGTGTGCGTATTTTCATGCACACAGTCGTTATCCCTGATTGGTCCGTAATCTGTGAAATTATTATCTGTTTCTTTGCTTTTCTTCTATAGATAGCTTTATGCTATCATATCTCTCATTTCACGTCAATAATTATTCAACCTGAATATTTTTTTCAACAAATTACCCCTTTTCTATCAAATACATCTATGCTATACTGTACGGGAAATGAATGATATGCAAAATAGGATTTTATGCGTCAAGTGTTCAGCGAATGGGGAGTTGTCGCCGAAACGAAAAGTCCGTCTTACGGTATAGGATCCGCACCCGTTGCGACAATATAAGAGGCTATCTCATATTGTGTAGGGATACGTTTTTCGACATACGTTCTATCACAATTGGAGATATCTTTTTTTGTTTTATTTTACAAATACATTGACAAAAAGCAGACAATCTCCACGATACACAATATCATTATAATAGGAGGTTGTTTTTTTATGGTAGACAAACAAAAAGTAGAACAGGCAATCCGACTTCTCCTTGAAGGAATCGGCGAAGATACAGAACGTGAAGGACTGAAAGATACCCCGGACCGCATTGCACGTATGTGCATGGAAATCTACGGTGGTCTGGATGAGGAAGCAGATCAGCACCTCGCCAAACAATTTAAAGTAGAAAATAACGAAATGGTCCTGGAAAAAGACATCACATTCTATTCCATGTGCGAGCATCATCTGATGCCATTTTACGGCAAGGCCCACATTGCTTACATACCAAACGGCAGAGTTACCGGACTCAGCAAACTTGCCCGCACCGTAGATGTCTATGCAAGAAGACCTCAGATTCAGGAACGTCTGACTGTACAGATTGCAGATGCTCTGGAGCGTGCTTTGAATCCCAGAGGCGTTATGGTCATGCTTGAGGCCGAACATACCTGCATGACAATGCGCGGCATTAAAAAGCCCGGCAGTAAGACCATCACTACTGTAACACGAGGGGATTTCAAGACAGACCGTGAACTTCAGAAGCAATTCCTCTCCATGGTAAAAGACTGATGTCTGCTGGTATGACAAGAGTTCAGGCCATCTGGCAGCATCCGCTTTATCAAAAACATCTGAATGCCCTTACCCGTCTGGAATCTGACCGTATTTTCTGCCGCCACACCCCGGAGCATTTTCTGGATGTAGCAAGACTGGCCTACATTTTTGCGCTGGAGCGAAATCTTGACTGTTCCCGTGAACTGATCTACTGCACTGCCCTTCTCCATGACATTGGCCGTGCCGAGCAGTACACAAATGGTATTCCACACGATGAGGCAGGTGTCTCTATAGCAGGACAGATTTTATCTGATCTGAACTTTACAGAAGAGGAAAAAAGCCAGATCCTGAATGCCATTGGAGAACATCGTTCCTCTAACGAAAATCTCCCGGTACTCAGCCGGCTTATTTATGAAGCAGACAAAAAATCACGTAATTGTTTCCTGTGTCCTGCTGAGAAAGAATGCTACTGGGCTCCTGAGAAAAAAAATATGACGATTCAATATTAAAAGGAGAATCTTAAAATGAAAATTGGAAATCGTGAATTCAACGTAAAAAACAGAACTTATATTATGGGAATCCTGAATGTCACACCAGATTCTTTCTCTGATGGTGGCAAATGGAACTCTATGGACCATGCACTGAAACATGCTGAGACTATGATTGCTGAAGGTGCAGATATTCTGGATGTCGGAGGAGAATCCACACGTCCGGGACATACTCCGGTAAGTGCCGAAGAAGAAGCTGCTCGCGTCGTTCCGATTATTGAATCACTTCGCAAACATTTTGATGTTCCGATTTCTGTAGATACATATAAAGGAAGTGTTGCTGATGTCGCCGTACAGGCAGGTGCGGATCTTGTCAATGACGTATGGGGATTGAAATATGATCCGGCAATGGCAGGCGTAATTGCAAAACATGATGTAGCCTGCTGCCTGATGCATAATAAAGCAAACACAGAATACAACAATTTTCTTACCGATATACTTACAGAAACACAGGAATGTGTAAATATTGCCCGCAAAGCAGGTATCAAAGATGAACGTATTATTCTTGATCCGGGTATCGGATTCGGAAAAACATACGAAATGAACCTTGAGACCATGAATCATCTGGAACTTTTCCAGCATCTCGGATTCCCGGTACTTCTCGGCACTTCCCGTAAATCGATGATCGGTCTTACACTCGATCTTCCGGTTGACCAACGTGTCGAAGGAACAATTGCCACTTCTGTCATTGGAGTTATGAAAGGCTGTGCTTTCGTGCGAGTCCATGATGTAAAAGAAAACAGACGTGCTGTACTGATGACCGAAGCGATTCTCGGCAGAAACATCAAATAAAGAAATAATTAAAAGGATTAAAAATAAATGGATATTATTGAGATTAAAAACCTTGAGATTTTTGCTAACCACGGAGTTTTTCCGGAGGAAAATGTACTCGGTCAGAAATTCGTCGTATCAGCCAAACTTTATACCAGTACACGTAAAGCCGGTCTGACAGATGAGCTGACTGCTTCGATTCACTATGGAGAAGTCAGCCAGATGATCACAAAGTTTACCAAAGAGCATACCTACAAGCTTTTGGAAACACTTGCCGAAAACCTCTGTCAGATGCTTTTGCATGAATTTCCACTTATGAATACAATTACTCTGCGTATCGAAAAACCGTGGGCGCCGGTCGGACTTCCACTGGATACAGTTGCAGTAGAAATCACGCGTGGATGGCACACCGCTTATGTTGCTTTTGGTTCTAACCTCGGAGATAAAAAGAAATATATCGATAATGGCATTCAGGGCCTTCGGAACACTCCCGACTGTGAAGTCGAGGCCGTATCAGAATATCTTGTCACAGAACCCTATGGAGGTGTAGAACAGGATGAATTTCTCAATGGTGTGCTCCGTCTCCGCACGCTTCTGACTCCAGAAGAACTGCTTGACCGTCTTCACGAGCTGGAGGCTGCCGCAAACAGAGAACGCATTATCCACTGGGGGCCTCGTACCCTTGATCTGGACATTCTGTTTTATGACAATGAAATCATTGATACCCCGAATCTCCATATTCCTCATATTGATATGGAAAACCGCGATTTTGTGCTGAAACCGCTGGATGAGATTGCTCCGTATTACCGCCATCCGGTTCTGAACAAAACCATCCATCAGCTTCTTAATGAGCTTCTTTCAAAAAGCAATTAAAAATGTCAAAACTTCTGAGTCCCGGTCATACACCAAGACTCAGAAGTTTTTTTGCTTCTTCAAGACGTTCATAAAACTGTTCGTAGAAATCTTTTTTCTCATCGTACTCTTTATAATAGAAGCGACTGAGTACATACATATTCAGATTCTTAATAAGATCTGCATCTTCTGTCTGATAAAAAACCTCCTGCACATCAAGAAGAAACTGATGCCACTCCCATATAAATTTTTCATATTGTTTCAAATTCGGTGTATCTAGCCATTTTTTTACTTTGATCTTTGAACGGTTTTTCTTCGTACATTCATGGATCTGCAAAATATATTTAAACCCATCTTCCGAATAATATCTTCCGAGTGGGAACAAACGGCAGAATCCCGGACGAATTGCATGGACCACGCATCTTCCTTCTCCGTTTAGAAATACGCAGCGTTCTTCTGCTCCTTTCATTGCAAGATGCGGAAGAATATTTCCATCCGAAATTCCAAGTTCCAGCACATTACCAATCAGATCTTCGGGAGTTCTCTGAAGTCCCCGGCTTAATCGACAGACATCATAGGGGTCCAGAAGCACAGAATCCCCCATCCCCTTACAGCAGTCGCAGCAGCCTTTACAGTCCTGACAGTCCGCTTTTACCATATCATTTGCATCATATAATTTTCCATCTGAAATTTCTTCCAGCGTTACTTCACGTCGCATAGATTTTCCTCTTTCTTCCTATACTGTTCCTATATTACTTGCATGACTTATGATACAGGACTATAATAGTGCTTGTCAATCATCAAGAAAACGGAGGAACAGAAAATGCGATCTCTCGCAATCTATCTAAAAAACTATAAGAAAGAAGGCATTCTTGCACCTTTCTTCAAATTTCTGGAAGTTGTGTTCGATCTGCTTGTTCCGGTAGTAATTGCCCAGATCATTGATGTGGGTATCACAGGAAATGACCGTTTATACATCATTGAACGATTTTTCATCCTTGTGCTTATGGCTGCCGCCGGACTTACAGTCAGTATCACTGCCCAGTTTTTTGCAGCGAAAGCCAGTGTAGGATTTGCCACAGAACTGAGGCAGGCTGTTTATGACCATATTCAGAAGCTTTCCTATACAGAACTTGATACTCTGGGAACCGATACACTGATCACCCGTCTCACCGACGATATCAACCAGGTACAGAATGGCGTAAACATGGGACTTCGCCTTCTTCTTCGAAGTCCTTTTATTGTGCTTGGTTCCATGGTCATGGCATTCACGATCAATACTCGCTGTGCCCTGATTTTTGCCGTTGCCATTCCGGTACTTTTCCTTGTAGTATTTGTTATCATGTATCTCAGCATCCCACTTTTTGGTAAGGTACAGGGACGCCTTGATACAGTTACCGGTCTCACCAGAGAAAACCTGACCGGTGTACGTGTCATTCGTGCTTTCTGCCGTGAAGAAGAAGCAGTCCGTGAATTTGACGAGAGCAATGCCGCACTTACAAAATTAAATGAATTTGTCGGAAAGCTTTCCGCTCTCCTCAATCCAGTCACCTATGTGCTCATCAACATTGCTACCGTTATTCTGATCAATAATGCAGGACTTCAGGTGAACTTAGGTAACATGCAGCAGGGTGAAGTTGTTGCGCTTTACAATTACATGGCACAAATGATCATTGAACTCATCAAACTTGCATCTCTGATCATTACTCTGAACAAATCTGCCGCATGTGCAAACCGTGTTGCCGACATCCTTAAAGTAAAAACTTCCATGGATTATCCGGATGACACCGCTTCTGTTTCCGCAGCCGCTGAAAATGCCGTAGAATTTCAGGATGTTACCTTTGCCTATGCAGGCACAGGCGCACCAAGTCTTTCTGATATCTGCTTTTCTGTAAAGAAAGGCCAGACTGTCGGAATCATCGGTGGTACCGGCAGTGGTAAATCCACTCTCGTCAACCTGATCGCACGTTTTTACGATGCCACAAAGGGAACGATTATGATAAATGGGCAGGATATCCGAACCTACAGCCAGCATGATCTTCGTGAAAAAATCGGTGTTGTACCGCAGCGTGCAGCACTTTTTAAGGGGACGATCCGCGAAAATATGAAATGGGGACGCGAAGATGCAACCGATGAAGAAATCTGGGATGCACTGACCACTGCCCAGGCACGTGAAATCGTTGAGGGAAAAGACGGTCAGCTTAATTTCAAGCTGGAACAGAATGGACGAAATCTTTCCGGCGGTCAGCGTCAGCGACTGACAATTGCCCGTGCTGTCGTTAAGAAGCCTGAATTTCTGATTCTTGATGACAGTGCAAGCGCACTTGACTTTGCCACAGATGCCGCACTTCGTAAATCTCTTCATCAGTTAAGCGGAAATATTACCACTTTCCTCGTCTCACAGCGTGCAGCAAGTATCCGTCAGGCCGATCTGATCCTTGTTCTGAATGACGGTGAGCTTGTCGGCAAGGGCATCCATGATGACCTGATCCGTACCTGTGACATTTACCGTGAGATCTATTTCTCCCAGTTTCCGGAAGAACTGGCGAAATATACTTCATCAAATACTGCCGTATCCGGTGGAACTATGGAGGTGGTATCATGAACAAAACAACAAATGATACAGCAAATGCAAGCAGTATGGAGACTCTCTGGAAAGTACTCCGTTTCATCGGAAAATACCGTTTTCTCCTGATCTTAAGCATTATTCTGGCAGCTGTATCCGTTATTCTTCAATTATACGTGCCGGTACTTTTTGGTAATGCGATCGATCAGGTCGTTGCCGAACACGACGTAAACTTCAGTATGATGTGGTACTATCTGACAAGAATTCTTGTCATGGTCATCATCTCCAGTGTCGCTACCTGGATCATGAACATCATCAACAACCGCATGACTTTCCGTACGGTACAGGATATCCGCGCAAAAGCGATCCGTCAGATTCAGGTACTGCCGCTCTCCTATCTGGACAGCCACAGCACCGGTGACATCATCAGCCGTATCATCGCCGATACCGATATCCTTTCCGATGGTCTTCTTCTCGGATTTACACAGTTGTTTTCCGGAATTGTAACCATCATCGGAACTCTGATCTTTATGTTTTCCAAAAACATCCGGATCACCCTGATGGTCATTATCCTCACCCCGGTCAGTTTTTTTGTAGCAAGATTCATTTCTTCCCGCTCTTTCCATATGTTCCGGAAACAGAGCGATGCACGTGGCCGTCAGACAGCCCTTATTGAAGAAATGATCGGTAACCAGAAGATCGTACAGGCTTTTGGATATGAAGATAAATCTTCAGCACGTTTTGCAGAAATTAACAATGAGTTGAAAGAATGCAGCCAAAAAGCCGTCTTCTACAGCAGTCTGACCAATCCGTCCACCCGTTTCGTAAACAATGTTATTTACGCAGGTGTTGCACTTGTCGGTGCATTTATGATTCCGGGCGGTGCACTTACTGTCGGCGGTCTCTCTGTATTGCTTTCCTACGCAAACCAGTACATGAAACCATTCAACGACATCAGTTCTGTTATCACAGAACTTCAGAACGCACTTGCATGTGCGACCAGAATCTTTGCACTTCTTGAAGAATCTCCGGAAAGTGCAGATCCGACAGAAGCCCTTACTGATGCAAAAGGCGAGGTCAAGATTGATCATGTCAGCTTCCGCTATGTTACTGATAAAAAGCTGATAGAAAACTTCAATCTCCATGCAGAACCGGGCAAACGTATCGCAATCGTCGGTCCGACCGGCTGTGGAAAGACCACCTTTATCAACCTGCTGATGCGTTTCTACGATGTGACCGGTGGCACCATTTCCATTGACGGACACCCGATCAATGAAATTTCCCGCCACTCCCTGAGGAGCAGTTTCGGTATGGTACTTCAGGATACATGGATCAAGAACGGAACTGTCCGTGACAATATTAATATCGGAAAACCTGATGCTACCGATGGAGAGATCATTGAAGCAGCAAAACGTTCCCATAGTTGGGAATTTATCCGCCGACTTCCAAATGGGCTGGATTCTCAGTTAAAAGAGGACAGCTTAAGCCAGGGTGAAAAACAGCTTCTCTGTATCACACGTGTCATGCTGTGTCTGCCGCCTATGCTGATCCTGGACGAAGCGACCTCAAGCATCGATACCAGAACAGAGCTTATGGTCCAGGAGGCATTTGACCGTCTTATGGAAGGACGTACCAGTTTTATCGTTGCACATCGTCTCTCCACAATCCGCAATGCCGATGAAATTCTTGTTATGAAAGACGGAAGTATCATCGAACAGGGTTCTCATGACAACCTTATGGCAAAAGGCGGATTCTACCAGAATCTGTACAACAGTCAGTTCGTAAAAGTATCTGAATAATTTTATATATTGCAAAACCCGTCAGAGCAGTTGGCTTTATGCCATCCGCCCCGACGGGTTTTCTTTTTGGGTTTTATTTATTTGACTGAAGGACTACTGTCGTCATTCTTCTTTATTTTTCTGTGCAGCCAGATATTCTTCTGTGAGTGCTACTGCATCACGGATACAGTCCGGACAACTTCTGAGGACTTTACCTGTCTCTACGCCTTTTAATTCTTTACAGAGATATGAGCCGTTCTGCTCTTTAAATTTTGCAGCATACTCTCTGACTTTTTTGTAGGTATCGCCTTTCGTCATTTTTCCTTTTTCCGGATTGCCCACACTGTTCTGCAGACCAATGATCATCATCATTCCGGAAAGTGCGCCGCACACCTCCATCATTCCCATGCCGAGTCCGAATCCTTCTGCAATACGGAACATCTCTTCCTCGTCCACTCCGAATTCTTTACAGAATGAACATGCAACTGCCTGTGCACAATTGTATCCTTTGTCATGAAATGTGATTGCCTGTTCTGCTTTTGTACTCATTTTGATTCCTTCTTTCTATCGTTTTCGTTTTCTTTCTGATTTATTCGATATTACTATATCAGAATTATTACAATTTATCCACCATTCTGTTGAATATACTCTCATATAATGGTATAATTATTCTTAATATTAGAGTAAAAGGGCGTATTTTTATGAGTATAACAAATGTGCTGTACAGCCGCTCAAAGTTTCTCGAGAACGTAAACGATTTCCTTGAAAGTCATGCACTGTCTGACTGGTGTATCATATCTATTGATATTGAACGATTCAAATTATTTAATAACTGGTACGGTCAGGAAGCCGGAGATATCCTGCTTACCAATATCAGTCAGTATCTGTTTCGTATTCAGCAGATGAAAGGCTATCTCGCCGGTTATTTTGGGGGAGATCATTTCTTCATGTGTATTCCGGACGATGACCAGCTTATCAACCTGATTTATAAAACGATCCGGAGCTATATCGGCATCCACAGCCAGAACGAGGGATTTCTGCCTATCATTGGCATCTATTCTATCCCTGATGATCATCCGGATGTTGCAACGATGTGCAACAATGCACAGCTCGCAGGTTCTGATATAAAAGGCAATTTTAACAAGCGTATTTCTTATTTCACTGATGAAATCATAAATCAGCTCGAAAAGGAACAGCAGATGATCCACGATGTAACAGTCGGTCTGGAAAATAAAGAATTCACCTTTTATCTCCAACCAAAATGCAACAGCGAAACAGGTGCTATCGTCAGTATGGAGGCACTCTCTCGCTGGATCAGTCCGGTTCGTGGTTTTGTTGCCCCCGGTGAGTTCATCCCGTTTCTTGAAAATAACGGCATGATCACTTCACTTGATACATATATCTGGGATGCCGTGTGCCAGACGCTTTCCTACTGGAAACATGATCACCTTTATGTTGTTCCTATTTCAATCAATGTATCTGTTACTGATATCGAAACGATCAATGTTCCTGAATACCTGCAGGATCTCATCACAAAATACGACCTTTCTCCTGAGATGCTGCTTGTTGAAATCACAGAGACGGCCTTTTCAGAAAACAATATCATTGTAAGAGAAACCATCGATCAGCTTCATCAACACGGTTTCTGCGTTCTGATGGATGATTTCGGAAGTGGCTACTCTTCTCTTAACATGTTAAAAGACACAAATGTTGATATTTTGAAACTTGATATGAAGTTCATCGAAATGAATCCGGAAAACTGCCAAAAAGGAATTCAAATCATCGATTCTATTGTCAATATGGCACATAAACTCAACCTGCCGATTATTGCAGAAGGTGTAGAAAGCCCTGAACAGATTAAAATGCTGCGTTCTATGAATTGTATCTATGCGCAGGGATATTATTTCTATAAACCAATGCCGATCAGCGATGCAGAGGATCTTCTGACCACAGTTCCTCACGAGAAGTACCATCACGTATGCAAACAGGATCCGGCTGATTCTCGAAATACCGCGGATGCGTTTCATGAAACATCAGTTACGCATTCTATTTTCAAGATTCTTGCCGAAAATTCACTTGTTCTCGCCAGATTAAATCTGAATAACGGTGAATACGAAATTTTAAAAAGAGATTACCGGCTCCATGGACGTGGACTTGAATTGGAACATGATTTTGAATCATACAACCGTCGTATATTAGATGAAAAGCTGATACATCCGGATGATGAAGAGCGGTATCGCGCCAGAATCACATTGTCCTCATTGCATAATTTCTTTTTTGACGGCCAAAAACAACTCAGCTATCAATTTTGCCGTCAGTTGAATAATAAATATATTCCCACTGTTATGGAATTTTTTGCAGGCAACCGGTGTGATGTACAAAATCCATGGATTGTTGTACTTATTCGAGAAATATCTTGACAGTGCGCAGTGAAAAGTGCTATTTTTACTGTAAAATTTTAAAAATCATATGACGAGGTGCAAAGACATGCAGGAATTAAAACCAATTAAAGAAGGTAAAGTACGTGAGATCTATGATAACGGAGACAGTCTGATCATGGTAGCTACTGATCGTATCAGTTGTTTCGATGTTATCCTGAACAATGAAGTGACCAAGAAAGGAACAGTACTGACACAGATGTCCAAGTTCTGGTTCGACCTGACCGAAGACATTCTGCCTAATCACATGATTTCTGTTGATGTAAAAGACATGCCGGAATTTTTCCAGCAGGAAAAATATGATGGAAAATCCATGATGTGCCGCAAGCTGAACATGCTTCCGATCGAGTGCATCGTTCGTGGCTATATCACAGGCAGCGGCTGGAAAAGCTATCAGGAAAACGGTACCGTATGCGGCATCACACTTCCTGAAGGTTTAAAAGAATCTGATAAGCTTCCGGAGCCAATTTACACCCCGTCAACAAAAGCCGAGATCGGTGACCACGATGAAAACATTTCTTTCGAACAGAGTATAGATCATCTTGAGAAATATTTCCCGGGCAGAGGTCAGGAACTTGCAGAAAAACTGCGCGACAATACCATTGCCCTCTATAAAAAATGTGCAGAATACGCACTGAGCAAAGGTATCATCATTGCTGACACCAAATTCGAGTTCGGTCTGGATGAAGACGGAAATATGGTAATCGGTGATGAAATGCTGACACCTGACAGCTCCCGTTTCTGGCCAGCAGACGGTTACGAACCAGGACATGGACAGCCGTCCTTCGACAAACAGTTTGCACGTGACTGGCTGACCTCTAATCCGGGAAATGACTGGACACTTCCACAGGAAATCGTGGACAAAACCATCGAAAAATACCTGCAGGCATACAAAATGCTTACCGGCAAAGATCTTGACTAATATATATTAAAGGAGTGAATTTTACGAGTGGACGCAAGTGACACTTACCAGTTGATTATCCTGATCATACTACTGGCATTATCTGCATTTTTTTCATCAAATGAGACTGCACTTATGGCAGTCAATAAAATCCGGCTTCGTACACTTGCCGATGAAGGCAATAAAAGGGCAGCCAAAGTTCTGGACATTGTCGAGAACCATACTTCCAAAATGCTCAGTGCCATACTGATCGGAAATAACCTTGTTAATATCACCGCTTCCTCTCTTGCCACCTCACTGGCATACAGCTTTGGCGGCTACATGATAAGTATCGCCACAGCTGCATTAACGGTGGCAATCCTTATTTTCGGTGAAATTACACCAAAGAATTACGCTACATTAAACGCAGAAAAAATTACATTACGTTATATTCCGGTTCTCAGCTTTTTCATGACGATTATGACTCCGTTCATCTTCATCATCGATTTGTTTTCAAGAATCTTTATGAAGCTTCTGCGAGTGGATTCGGATGCAGCCAATAAAGCCATGACCGAAGAAGAGCTTCGTACGATTGTTGATGTCAGTCATGAGGACGGTGTCATCGAATCTGATGAGAAAAAAATGATCTACAATGTGTTTGATCTCGGGGATGCCGATGCAAAAGACATCATGGTTCCACGTGTCAACGTCACATTTGCCGATGTAAATTCGACTTATGAAGAACTGATTGATATTTTCCGCGAAGACCGTTTTACCCGTCTGCCTGTATACGAAGACACACAGGACAATATCGTCGGAATCATTAATATGAAGGATCTCCTTCTCTATGATCCCGATGAACGATTTGATATCCGCAGTTTTCTCCGCAAACCTCATTTCACATATGAGTACAAAGACATTTCCGAACTTCTTGTAGAGATGCGTGAATCCACTTTCAATATTGCCATTGTTCTTGACGAGTACGGTGAAATGACAGGACTCATTACTCTGGAAGATATTCTGGAGGAGATTGTCGGTGAGATACATGATGAATACGATGAAAATGAAAATGAACTGATTAAAAAACTTTCTGATCATGAATATGTCATTGAAGGATCTATGAGTCTTGATGATGTTAATGACCATCTTGGAACACATCTTGAATCAGAAGACTATGATTCACTTGGCGGTCTTGTGATTGAACATCTGGATCGTCTGCCCGTCGCAGGAGATCAGGTAATCACCTCTGACGGTATCCGCCTTGTCGTTGACAAACTTGATAAAAACCGTATCGAAAATGTACGTGTATTTCTTCCCGAAAAGGAACCCGATAAACCCGAAGCAAACGATTCTGATGTATCTACAGAATCTTAAACAATCCAAAAAGTGCTGTTTCTGTCAGATTTTTCTTTCAGAAACAGCACTTTTTATTACTTCATAACTTATGTCTTCCACCTTCGATCATACCGAATCTGATACAAGTATTTACATGAATGAAATCTTCCATTGCTTCACGGTTTCCTTTTTGCTGAACTGTAACAGATCCAACAGGACTTCATAGACTGCTTCATTCCCTTTTACAATGATTGCAAATTCCTCTCTTGCCTCATTCAGACGGTGAAAAAGCGCACGCACCGCAGTCGGTTTCTGCTGCTTCTGCCTCTGTTCACGCAGATAGCCTTTTTCATCGTAATAGTAACGTTCATCTATTATAAAAACAAGTTGATTCTGGTAGCCTTTCAAAAGAAGCTCTGCTTCTTCCTCATCATTTGCATACACCACCTGAATATGAGGGTAATAGCGTACCGCTCTCTTTTCAGGTAAATGCATCATATTTTGAATGAAAGATGAAAGTTCTGCATTTGTACGGATGCGATTTGTCAGATGGAAGCTCTGAATATCCGGCAGATGTTCGATCTCATGGATCATAGTCCTGTCCATTTCTTCATCCGAAATCATATCTTCATCGTCGCTGGAAAAGATTACCGGATGCTTCTCGCTCAATTCCAGTATCACGTGTAGCTTCTCCTCCGTAAGCAAATGCGCCTCATCTACCAGAATTGCACTGTATTCATTCAGATCCGATTGCTCTTCAAGCTGACTGTCTGTAAAAAATGCAATCCGTAATAATCGGTCATGCAAGACTTTCCATTCTTTTCCCGCTTCTCCACAGTGGATTATACACACTTTCTGATGTGCAGAGAGCCTCATGGCAATGTCATAAAGCAGCAACGTCTTACCTGTCCCCGGCAGACCACTGAACCAGAAGTAACCGGACCCGACTTTTCGTATTTTATCCAGTATTCTCCTCTTAATATCTTTCTGTTGCGAAGTCAGAAAATATTCTTTATTCAAAAACCTTTCCGGCTCTGTCAATGGTGAAAACAGATACATTTCTGCCTGAAAAAGATCTTCAATATCACCTTCATAATCTTTGCTCTGTCTCTGCAGGACAGTACACAGCTGTTCCCAGTCCGCTTCCACAATATGATCGTGATTACTCAGACGTACGAGGCGGTTCTGGCTGCTGATGTATGTATAAGACTGAATTGTTTTTCCCTGTACAGACAGATAATATCGATTCTGTAATAGCTGTTTACGTACTGCCTCATCTGATACTATTCCGCTCTTTAATTCAACGTTTACAATCTGATCATCTTTTATCTGAAGAAGATCAAATTCCTTACCAAGTCTGGGAATCTGAAACGAATAGAAAAAGCGCAGAGCATACACATCCGGAAGACGCATCTCCAACTGCCGCACAAGTGCTTTCATACTATCCAGTTCCCATTCCCGTATTTTCAGGAAATATGTTCTTCCCGATAACTGCCGCTCCAGCTTCTGCAGGCACTCAATATTCTGATTTCTTGTGATCGTATAAATTGAAATGGATTTCATGTCCTTTCACCTGCTCCGATATCTCATTTTCTCTCTTAATCTATGCTTACTCTTTAATCTCTGCCCATGCTTCTTTCAGACGATCCAGTGAATAGCCCGCATTGGCAGGGCTTGTAGACGGCAGTTTATGTGCTTTGATTCCGTTTGCCGGATAAATGTATTTACAGTATAGCTCATATGCCTTGCCACCGTTAGTATAAATAGTCTGAATATCTGCGATCTTAAGAATTTCCGACAGATCATTCGGTACAACATCTCGGATGCTTGCATCAGACGATCCTTCGATTTCACAGCTTCTGATCACATCCCAGACTGCAATGTGATTTGCAAGCAGCATTGCTTTCTTTTCTTCTATCGTCTGTGGGACTTCACATTCCAGAATCCCGGCAAGTACCTTCCAGAAACGGTTCTGTTTATGTCCGTAAAAAAACTGTTGTTCTCTGGATTTTACAGATGGAAAGCTTCCCAGGACCAGAATACGGGAGTTTGCATCATAGACCGGTGGAATTGTGTGTTTTATCATGTCTTTGCTCCTATTTTCTTCAACTAACCTATGTCACTAATATAATAACATTTTATTTTATAAAATTCCTAAAAATTTAGTAATTAAACGATTTTCCCATTCACCTGTGAAGCGATTACAGCCAGTTTTCCAGAACATCATTCAGCTTATTCATATC
>UMII01033570.1_pt1 | contig 82787 bp, 86 predicted proteins | sample 1965731 | NCBI WGS metagenome assembly UMII01 (sample SAMEA4836118, study PRJEB28245) | human gut metagenome | biome: gut microbiome; material: fecal sample | place: Denmark | collected 2008
TTCTATGCAAAAAGAGGTATGATAATAGTGTTTTAAATATGGGCGATATTTTAAACACTATTTGTAATGCTACTGAAGAACGGCAGAAAGAAGCGCAAAACATAGCCGGAGAGGTAGACACTATGCTTGTCATTGGTGGCAGACATAGTTCCAATACTCAAAAGCTGTTTGAAATATGCAAAGAGGAATGTGGAAATACTTACTATATACAAACACCTGTAGACTTGGATTCTGAAATGTTCCATCACAGTAGTTATGTAGGTATCACAGCAGGGGCATCCACCCCAAAGAAAATTATTGAGGAGGTTCAAGAACATGTCAGAATTGAGTTTTGAACAGATGCTGGAAGATTCCGTAAAAACAATCAGAAATGGAGAGATCGTACAGGGTACAGTCATTGATGTTAAAGATGATGAGATCATCCTGAATATCGGTTATAAAGCAGACGGTATTATCACTAAGAGTGAATATTCCAATGATGCTTCACTTGTACTCACAGATGCAGTTCATGTTGGTGACAGCATGGAAGCAAAAGTACTGAAAGTCAATGACGGTGAAGGACAGGTTATCCTGACTTACAAGAGACTCGCTGCAGAAAAAGGCAACAAACGTCTGGAAGCTGCTTTCGAATCACAGGAAGTACTGAAAGCACCTGTAACACAGGTACTGGATGGCGGACTTTGTGTAAATGTAGAAGAAGCAAGAGTATTCATTCCTGCAAGCCTTGTTTCCGACACATATGAAAAAGACCTTTCTAAATATGCAGATAAAGAAATCGAATTCGTTATCACAGAATTCAACCCAAGAAGACGCCGTATCATCGGTAACCGTAAACAGCTTCTTCTTGCAGAAAAAGCAGAAAAACAGAAAGAACTTATGGAGAAAATCCATGTTGGTGATACTGTAACCGGTACTGTAAAGAATGTTACAGATTTTGGTGCTTTCATCGATCTTGGTGGAGCAGACGGACTTCTTCATATCTCCGAAATGTCCTGGGGCAGAGTTGAAAACCCGAAGAAGGTCTTCAATGTAGGTGATGAAGTAAAAGTGCTCATCAAAGAAATCAATGGTGACAAGATTGCACTTTCCATGAAATTCCCGGAAGAGAATCCATGGCTTTCCGCAGCTGAAGATTTTGCTGTAGGTAATGTTGTTACTGGTAAAGTTGCTCGTATGACAGATTTCGGTGCTTTTGTTGAACTTGCACCTGGAATCGATGCGCTTCTTCATGTATCTCAGATTTCCAGAGAACATGTTGCAAAACCATCTGATGTACTTTCCATCGGACAGGAAATTCAGGCTAAAGTTGTTGACTTCAACAGCGAAGACAAGAAGATCAGCCTTAGCATGAAAGCTCTGGAAGCTCCGACTGAAGAAGCTACAGAAGAATAATTTTAGAATTTTGAAGCCCCGGCAGAATTGCCGGGGCTTTTTCACATTGCAGATTAAGGAGACGCCGGAGGCGTGTCCTCTGATTATTTATTAAAATTATCAAGAAAAAACGAGAGCGTGTGTGTCAGATAGTGCATTTGTTTTGCTGGATCGTTTAAAAAACTTTCGTCACATCGGAACCAGGTATAGCAAGTCTGTGGTGTTGCTGCAAAGCGAAGACTTTTATCCATATATTTGCTGATGGATTTTGGCATTGCCGTATCTTCGCCCGGAATATATTCATAATCTTTATAATTCCGATAATACTGACGCAGTTTTCCGTGATTCAGATGTACAAGGATTTTTGCCTCCTGCTCAGATACCGTCAAATAAAAGGAAGTATTTCCGCATGAAACACTTATCGGAACTGCCACAGGAAGTTCCAGCGTCATTTTCAGTTCCTGATCGATTACTTCACAATGCTTCGGATGATATTCACCATCATAAAGCTTCCGAAAGGAGAGCAGCGGAAAGATTTTTCCAAGCCCCAAAAGATCTTCTTCATTATGTCCCATAACTTCCTCAGCGATTTTCGACTGCCTTTTTTTTATGAAATTCCTGTAAAGACGGATACATTGGCCTCCATCTACGTATTTTCTGTTATGAATTCCTACAATTTTTTCCAGGTCTGGCTGTTTCATTCTGGTCAGTTTGAGTAAACTCTGACATGGTTTTAACAACTGATAGATATCTACAGATGGTTTTTCTACAAACGGAGAGTCCATTTTGTATTTCCGATAGCGTTCTTCCAGAAAAGGCTGGTCAAAACGATTTCCATTATACTGTATCGTATACCCCACATTTTCCAAAAATACAGAAAATTCCTGTAAAACAGCAGCTTCTTCCTCTTCATTTTCAGCCATCCACTGGTAAAGCATCCACTGATTTTTCTCATAATGGACCGCACCGATCAGATAAACAGAAGCAGTATATCTTGATAGTCCTGTTGTCTCAATATCGTAAAAAATCGCATTATTGTCTGATAATTCATTTTTGACATTCGACAAATAATTAACGGTATCAGGAGCTGGAAATCCTTGTAAAATAGGTATTTTTTTAACAATCATAGTCTTTTATCCCTTTCGTGATTGTATTTAATTATACACAATATTTTGAAAATTCGATAGTGAATTTTTCTCCAAAAAGATGTATAGTATAGTCAGAGTTACTGTTAATATGAACAAAACTGACAGTGACCGGACATGAAAAAGAAAAAGAATATAAGCAGAACTGATGCTTATAAAATAAGGAGGAAAAATATATGGGAAAACTGACCTTTAGGGGCGGAATCCATCCTTACGAAGGTAAGGAACTATCCAAAGACCATCCGATTGAGAAGTATCTCCCAAAGGGTGATCTGGTCTATCCACTTTCTCAGCACATTGGTGCTCCATCGGTTCCATGTGTAAAAAAGGGTGACACAGTTCTTGCCGGACAGAAAATTGCGGATGCAGGCGGATTTGTTTCTGTACCGCTGCATGCATCTGTATCCGGTACCGTAAAAGGCATTGAGAAGCATCTGAATGCTACCGGATCTATGGTCGACTGCATCGTAATCGAAAACGACCAGCAGTATCAGGAAGTTGAGTACCAGGAGACTCGTCTGGAAGATCTGACAAAGGAAGAAATCCTGAACCGTATCAAAGAAGGCGGTGTTGTAGGTATGGGTGGTGCCGGCTTCCCGACACACGTTAAACTTGCACCGAAGGATCCTTCCAAGATCGAATATATTCTTGTAAACGGAGCAGAGTGCGAACCTTATATCACCAGCGACTATCGCCGTATGATCGAAGAACCGGAAAAAGTCGTAAAAGGACTTCAGGTTATCCTGACTCTTTTTGATTCCGCAAAAGGTTATATCTGTATCGAAGACAACAAACCGGACTGCATCGCAAAAATGAAAGAACTGGTCAAAGACATCGACCGTATCGAAGTAAAAGAAGTCATGACCAAATACCCACAGGGTGGTGAGCGTACCCTGATCTATGCAGCAACAGGACGTGAGATCAACTCCAGCATGCTTCCTGCCGATGTAGGATGCGTAGTAGACAATGTTGAAACTGTAATCTCCGTATATAAGGCTGTTATTCTCGGAAGGCCGGTCAACAGCCGTGTTGTTACCATGTCCGGTGATGGCATCAAAGAGCCAAAGAACCTTCTCGTTCTTTCCGGCACCGATATGTCCGAACTGGTAGATGCTGCCGGTGGACTGAAAGCAAAAATTGCAAAAGCAATTTCCGGTGGTCCTATGATGGGATTTGCTTTATATGACCTTCATGTACCATGTACAAAAACAACTTCTGCATTCCTGTTCCTTGAACATGATGCTGTATCCGAAGCACAGGAAATCCAGACAGCCTGCATCAACTGCGGGCGCTGTGTAAGTGTCTGTCCCGGCCACGTTCTTCCAGCCCGTCTTGCCAAACTGGCAGAGCGTGGTGATATGGCAGGTTTTGAAGCAATGGATGGTATGGAATGCTGCGAATGCGGCTGCTGCAGTTATATCTGTCCGGCAAAGAGACCGCTGACCCAGAGCATCAAATCCATGCGTAAAATGGTTCTTGCCAGCCGTAGGAAGAAATAAGGGGGAGGAAAAGAAATGGAACAAATGTATAACGTATCATCTAATCCCCATGTCAGGGACAAAATGACAACCAGCCGAATCATGCAGCTCGTTGTGATTGCGCTGCTTCCAACCACACTGTTTGGTATCTGGAACTTCGGCTTCCGTGCACTTCTTGTTGTACTTGTGACGGTTGCATCCAGCGTTTTCTTTGAATGGCTGTATAACCGTCTGATGCATAAAAAGAACACCATCAACGATTTCAGTGCAGTAGTAACAGGCCTTCTGCTTGCACTCAACATGCCACCGCAGATTCCGCTGTGGATGCCGGTACTTGGCAGTGCTTTTGCAATCATCGTAGTAAAACAGCTTTTCGGCGGTCTCGGTCAGAACTTCATGAACCCGGCACTTGCTGCAAGATGTTTCCTGATGATTTCCTTTGCAGGCAAAATGACCAATTTCGCAGTGGACAAGCTCAGCGGATATCACTGTATTGATACCGTTACAGGTGCGACCGCACTTGCCGAACTCAAAAACAGCGGATTTACAGCAGATTCTATTCCTGTCAAAAATCTGTTTATTGGTAATATTCACGGAACAATTGGTGAAACTTCTGCAATTGCGATCCTGATCGGTGCAGTGATCCTTCTTGCTTTTAAAGTAATCGATTTTAAAGTACCGCTTACATACATCGGAAGCTTTGCTGTATTTGTAATCCTTTACATGCTCGGCTCCGGAATGGGCTTTGACATAAATTACCTGCTCAGCCATCTTTTCGGAGGCGGTCTGATGCTCGGTGCATGGTTCATGGCAACTGATTATGTCACCACACCGATCACGCCAAAGGGCCAGCTCGTATATGGCTGCTGCCTTGGTATTGTAACTGCCGTTTTCCGTCTCTTCGGCGGTTCCGCAGAAGGTGTTTCCTATGCGATCATTTTCTGCAACCTTCTGGTTCCGATCATTGAAAAAGCAACTAAGCCGGTTGCCTTTGGAAAAGGAGGTAAAAAAGCATGAATACAATCTTAAAAAACACCATTTCCATTACCGTGATCACTCTGGTTGCAGGTCTTGCCCTTGGTGTCGTACAGGACATCACAGCCGGACCGATTGCGGCTCAGGCCGAAAACTCCAAAGAGGAAGCTTACAAGACTGTTTTCGAAGATGCTTCCGGTTTCAGCGAATATTCTCTTGATGACAAAGGTCAGGCAGAAGATCTTGTTGGATATCTTAATGATAACGGATTCTCTGCTCAGACGATCGATGAGATCATGGTAGCAGAAGATGCTTCCGGCGAAACTCTCGGATATGCATTTACAATTACTGATTCTGAAGGCTACGGCGGTGACATTCAGTTCGCAATGGGTGTTCAGAATGATGGAACACTGAATGGAATTTCCATCTTATCCATCAGTGAAACCGCCGGTCTTGGTATGAAAGCTACCACAGATGATTTCAAGAATCAGTTTAAAGACAAAAACGTAGAAAAATTCACCTACACAAAAACAGGCGCTTCTTCTGATGACGAGATTGATGCCATCAGCGGCGCAACCATTACAACAAATGCCATGACAAACGGTGTGAACGCCGGTCTTTGTGCATTTCGGTATGTGGAAGGAGGAGCAGAGTCATGAAAGCAAACACACCTGCCGAACGTCTTGTAAACGGTATTATTAAAGAAAATCCTACTTTTGTGCTGGTATTAGGCATGTGTCCTACACTGGCTGTTACAACATCTGCAATCAACGGTATCGGAATGGGACTTACCACTACGGTAGTTCTGGCAATGTCCAACCTGATGATCTCTCTTCTTAGAAAATTCATTCCGGACGGCGTACGTATGCCTGCATTTATCGTTGTCGTAGCATCTTTTGTTACCATCGTACAGATGCTCCTGCAGGGCTTTATTCCGAGTCTGTATTCCGCACTCGGTATTTACATCCCGCTGATCGTAGTAAACTGTATCATCCTTGGCCGTGCCGAAGCATATGCTTCCAAAAATCCTCCGATCCCGTCGCTCTTTGATGGTATTGGAATGGGTCTCGGATTCACCTTAAGTATCACCTGTATCGGTGCAGTCCGCGAACTTCTCGGCGCAGGCCAGCTCTTCGGACAGCAGATTCTTCCGCTTGCCGCTGACGGCAAAATGGGATATGAGCCGATCACAATTTTTATCCTTGCTCCTGGCGCATTCTTCGTACTTGCCATGCTTGCTGCACTTCAGAACAAATTCAAAATCGGTGCAGCAAAACGCGGAATTGATCCAAGTGAAGGATGTGGCTGCTGTTCAGGCTGTGATTCCTGCAACAATACCATGTGTAAAGGAGGCAAACAGGCATGAAAGAATTATTGATTATCCTTGTCAGCTCTGCCATTGTCCATAACGTAGTACTGAGCCAGTTCCTTGGTCTCTGTCCTTTCTTTGGTGTTTCCAAAAAGACCGAGACTGCAGTCGGAATGGGTGGAGCCCTTGTATTCGTTATTACATTGTCTTCCTTCGTTACCGGACTGATCTACAAATTCATCCTTGTTCCTTCAGGTATGGAGTATTTGCAGACAATCGTATTTATCCTGATCATTGCCGCACTGGTTCAGTTTGTAGAGATGTTCCTCAAAAAATGTGTTCCATCTCTTTATAAGGCACTTGGTGTATACCTTCCTCTGATTACAACAAACTGTGCAGTTCTTGGTGTTGCACTTACAAACGTACAGGACGAATACAATATTCTTCAGGGTACCGTCAACGGATTTGCCACCGCTGTAGGTTTTACGATTTCCATTACACTCATGGCCGGTATCCGCGAAAAAATTCAGTATAATGATATTCCGGAAGCTTTCAAAGGATTCCCTACTGTACTTCTTACAGCAGGTCTGATGGCGATTGCATTCTTCGGATTTTCAGGATTAATTTAAGGAGGCATCGTTATGAATATTGGAGCAATTATTACCGCAACCGTAGTTGTTGCAGCCGTCGGCCTCTTTATCGGTATTTTCCTGAGCGTTGCCGGCAAGAAATTTGCTGTTGAAACAGATGAACGTGAAGTTGCAGTTCGTGAAGCCCTTCCGGGAAACAACTGCGGTGGCTGCGGATATCCCGGCTGTGACGGTCTGGCAGCTGCAATCGCAAAAGGCGAAGCACCTGTCAATGCCTGTCCGGTAGGCGGAGAAGCAGTCGGCAAAGTGATTGCAGGAATCATGGGACAGGAAGTTGTAGAATCCACCCGTATGGCTGCATTTGTAAAATGTACCGGTACCTGCGAAAAGACAAACGACAATTACACTTATACCGGTGTAGAAGACTGTGAAATGATGGCATTTATCCCAGGCGGCGGATCCAAAGCCTGCAATTACGGTTGTATGGGATTCGGAAGCTGTGTAAAAGCCTGTCCGTTTGATGCGATCCATATCGTAAATGGTGTTGCAGTCGTTAACCGAGAAGCCTGCAAAGCCTGTGGTAAATGTATTGCCAAATGTCCGCATCACCTGATCGAACTTGTGCCATACGAACAGCAGACATTCGTAGGATGCAGTTCCCATGCAAAGGGCAAAGCAGTAACTACCGCCTGTGAGATCGGATGTATCGGATGTAAAAAATGTGAGAAGACCTGTCCAAACGGTGCGATCACTGTTACTGACTTCTGTGCACATATTGATTATGACAAATGTACAAATTGCGGTGCATGTAAAGAAGCATGCCCAAGACACGTTATTCTTTAAATACAGTTTGGATAATCCGGCGGAGGAGTTTTCCCTTCGCCGGATTTTTGCATGCTGGCGCGTCCACCGATTTATTCGAATAGATGTTTGCTTTTTATAGTTTCCTATGTTATCATTGGAAGAGTAAGTTTTACGGATTTTATAAATCACAGGAGAGACAGCATGATTTCATTTATTCGCGGTCTTGTAGCCGATACCACCGAAAATTCTGTTATTCTGGAAGCCGGCGGAATTGGATATGAGATTTTTATGACAGGTTCATCTATCGAACAGGCCTCACGTTCAGAGGGGGAAGTTAAGATTCATACATATTTTCATGTAAGAGAGGATGCCATGCAGTTATATGGTTTTCTTTCCAGAGATGATCTGGAAATGTTCCGGCTGCTTCTGAACGTCAACGGTATCGGCCCTAAGGCAGCTCTCGGAGTACTTGCCGGGCTCACTGCAGATGAACTTCGTTTTGCTGTCCTTTCCGATGACATTAAGACAATTTCCCGGGCACCTGGCATTGGTAAGAAAACCGCCCAGAAACTGATTCTGGAACTGAAGGACAAGCTGAAACTTGAAGATGCTTTCGAGAAAAAGCTTGCCCACGAACAGGAAGCTACGAACCTTTCCGGTTCTGTCCTTCATGATGGCAGACAAGAAGCAGTAGAAGCTCTGGTTGCTCTCGGTTACAGCAGTACAGAAGCTATGAAAGCCGTCCGTAAAGTCACGGATGTCTCACCTGACGACGTAGAAGGTCTTTTGAAAGCCGCCCTGAAACTCTTCTGATTGGAGTAAAGATTAGCAATGGATAAAAGAATGATCACCACCGATGTGACCGAAGAAGATCTTCCTCTAGAGGGAAATCTTCGACCTCAGACACTAGATGAATACATCGGTCAGGAAAAAACTAAAAAAACACTTAAAATTTATATAGAAGCAGCAAAACAACGGCACGATGCGCTGGATCATGTACTGTTTTACGGTCCTCCCGGACTTGGTAAAACCACCTTATCCGGCATCATTGCCAATGAGATGGGTACACACATGAAGGTCACTTCCGGTCCTGCAATCGAAAAGCCCGGTGAAATGGCAGCTATTCTAAACAACCTTCAGGAAGGTGACATTTTGTTTGTCGATGAAATTCACCGTCTGAACCGCCAGGTAGAAGAAGTTCTTTACCCTGCGATGGAGGACTTTGCAATTGATATTATGATCGGCAAGGGCGCTTCTGCCAGATCCATCCGTCTCGATCTCCCGAAATTTACGCTGGTCGGTGCCACGACAAGGGCCGGTTTGTTATCAGCGCCTCTGCGTGACCGTTTTGGTGTCATGCATCATCTGGAATTTTATGATCAAAAAGAGCTACAGACGATCATACTTCGTTCTGCGGAGGTTCTCGGAGTGGAAATTGATACACGGGGAGCTGCCGAAATCGCCAAACGCTCCAGAGGTACCCCTCGTCTTGCAAATCGCCTTCTCAAGAGAGTGCGTGATTTCGCACAGGTAAAATACGATGGACGGATCACTTACGAAGTAGCTGTATTTGCACTCGATCTTCTGGAAGTAGATCAATACGGTCTCGACAAGATTGACCGTCGCATTCTGCAAACTCTGATCGTCAATTTTCAGGGTGGCCCTGTCGGTCTGGAGACACTGGCAGCCGCCATCGGAGAGGATGCCGGAACTTTGGAAGATGTGTATGAACCGTATCTTTTGCAGAATGGATTTCTGAACCGTACGCCGCGTGGCCGTACCGCGTCTGCACTGGCTTACGAGCATCTCGGATTTGAGAAACCCGTTCAGGATTAATACAGAATACATTTTTGAAAACAATTCGTAAAAATTCCTATACATTTCTACAAAATTCGATTATAATGGTTGGAAGAAACTACAAATTTACGGGAGGCTTGTTATGGCAGTCAAAAATACGGCGCAGGTAGTAATCGGAGGCAAGATCTTCACTCTGGGAGGTTACGAATCTGAGGAGTATTTCCAGAAAGTTGCATCTTATATAAATAATAAAATGGCAGAATTAAGCGAAATGCCGGGATATTCCCGTCAGTCCGCCGAAACAAAACATACATTACTGAGTCTGAATGTCACAGATGACTATTTCAAAGCAAAAAAACAGGCTGAGATCTTCGAACAGGATCTCCAGCAGAAAGATCAGGAAATGTACGAACTGAAGCACGAACTCATCGCGCTTCGCATGAAGATCGAAGAAACAGAGAAAAAGCAGCAGGAAGCCCAGCATCAGAAAGAGCTTCTCGAAGATAAAGTCAAGGATCTGAATGAGGAAATTGACAAATTGCTTAAGTAAAGCAGGAAGGGGATTGCTTCGGTAGTCCTCTTTATTTGTTTAAATCCATTTTTTAGAAAAGGATGATATATTTTGAATATAACACACGAAATCGAACTTCTTGCACCGGCAGGTTCTTATGAAGCTTTTGAAGCAGCCCTTGGCGCAGGTGCCGATGCCGTTTATGTTGGTGGCCCTGACTTCGGTGCAAGAGCATATGCGCGCAATTTTACACAGGAAGAGCTGATCCGTGCAATTCATACGTCTCACATTCATGGAAAAAAGCTTTATCTGACTGTAAATACACTTCTCAAAAACAGAGAGCTCAAAGAACGTTTATATGATTCCCTTCGCCCTTTATACGAAGAAGGACTTGATGCGGTCATTGTACAGGATTTTGGCGTATTTCAGTTTATCCGAAATAATTTTCCAGAGCTTCATCTTCATGCCAGTACACAGATGACTGTGACCGGCCCTGAGGGAATGAAATTCCTGGAAAACCAGGGTGCTACCCGTGTGGTTGCTGCCAGAGAACTGTCTCTTGAAGAACTTTCTGCCATGCATCAGGCAAGCTCTATTGAAATCGAAGCATTTATTCATGGTGCACTTTGTTACAGCTTTTCAGGACAATGTCTTATGAGCAGTATGCTTGGCGGCCGAAGTGGAAACCGTGGGCGCTGTGCACAGCCGTGCCGCCTTCCTTACCAGGTACGTACCCCTGACGCCCGTCATTACAAAACACAAAAAGATTTTTGTCCTCTAAGTCTCAAAGATATGTGTACCCTTGATCTTTTACCCGAGATCATAAATGCGGGTGTTACCTCTCTAAAGATTGAAGGCCGTATGAAACAGCCGGGATATACAGCTGCTGTCACCGGAATGTATCGGAAATATCTGGATATACTGCTTAATAATAGCGAACCATATCATATAACAGATCAGGATCGTCAGTATCTCCTTGATATTTTCAGCCGCGGAGGCTCCTGTCAGGGATATTACAGACAGTCAAACGGGCCTTCTATGATGGCATTTACAAACGACAAAAAATCAAATGGGATTCCTGAAGCACTTCCTTCACGTAAAGAACCTGTCAGCGGAACTTTGATCCTGTATCCGGGTGCTCCGGCGATGCTCGATATTTCCTGCCGTGACGCTCATATCACCGCAACTGCTGAAGAAGTACAGTTCGCCAAAGATCAGCCTATGGCCGAGACACGAATCAGGCAGCAGATGGAAAAGCTCGGAAACACACCATTTATCTGGAATTCTCTGAATATTGAGATGGGAGAGCAGATTTTTGTTCCGATCCGTATACTGAATGAACTTCGAAGAAATGCAATACAGCTTCTCGAAGAAAGACTTTACAGCAGGCAGAAGCGTACTGTTTCCGGTCAGATCCGATACAGTACAGCTAAGAATGCTGTTCCTTCCGAACAAACACTTAGGTTCCGGGTTTCCTGCGAAACCAGAGAGCAGGCAGCAGCACTCTGCAAAAATCCTGAGATATACGGACTGTATGTATATTATGATGCACTGAAAGAATTGATAAATTCCGACATATATAAAGAAAAAGAGCTGTATCTTTCACTTCCTTATATCACCAGAGGCAGCGCACCAAAAGGACTTTTTGATAGCTGTCGTTTATGGCTTTCTGATGGCAGACTGAAAGGCTTTCTTGTACGGAATCTCGAGACTTACGGAATGCTCAGAGAACTTGGATTGCAAAAATACTGCATTCTGGACGCTTCCATGTATACATGGAATGATGAGGCAATTTCATTCTGGGAAAACGAAAATATTCTCAGAAATACACTCCCTTATGAGCTCAACGAGAAAGAACTTCTTCACCGTAACAATATCGGCAGCGAAATGATTCTATATGGCAGTATTCCTCTGATGCTTTCCGCACAGTGTGTACGCAAGAACACGCAGGGCTGTGACTGCAACGAACAGTCCATGGTTTTGAAAGATCGTTACGATAAGGAATTCTGCAGCATCTGTGTCTGTCACCCATGGAAAACCGGAACTACAGCAAAAGAAAAGCATTGTTATAATATCCTTTATAACAGCCTTCCACTTGGACTTCTGCAGGAAGCAGATAAGGTGCGAAATCTCGGAATTCGTAATTTCCGTCTGAATTTTACTACAGAAGCACCAGCTCAGGCAGCTAAAATCCTTCAGGAATTTCTGGATGTCTACCTTCATCATAAGATTCCGGCAGAGAGAAATTATACAAAAGGACATTTTAAAAGAGGAGCCGAATAGGGCATATGATTAATGTAATAGTAGAACTTTCCAAATATATCATCCTGACGTTGATGATCATTTATACTTTTCACTGTTTTTATACAGTACGCCAGTCTGATGAGGAAGAGCGTAATGAACTTTTACGCCAGCAGCTTCTGTTGATCTTTTTCATTGATTTTACTGCATTTCTGATAATCTATCTGAAAACCTTTAACTTTCAGGTTGTCGAATTTTATGCGGAGATGCTGTTGTTTTTTGCTGCAATCCAGATTTTGTATCGTCTCTTTTACAAAAAAGCATCCATACTTCTTCTGAACAATATGTGTATGCTTTTAAGCGTCGGTTTTATCATGCTGTGCAGACTGGATATCTCCGCAGCACAGAAACAGCTTCTTATCGCAGCCGGAGCCAGTGGCATTGCACTGATCATTCCTGTAATGATCCGCAAGATGCGTTTCTTACGTAAGCTGACATGGGTCTATGCCGGTATTGGTATTGTCCTGCTTGGCGCAGTTTTCGCTCTTGCAAGGACAAGCTACGGTGCGAAGCTGTCTCTTATGGGTGTACAGCCCTCCGAAGCGATTAAAATCACTTTTGTATTTTTCATGGCATCCTTTTTATCAAGAGATACCAGTTTCCGTGCCATTGTGCAGGTGACAGTCGTTGCTGCACTTCACGTCGGGATTCTTGTACTTTCCAAAGACCTTGGAAGTGCCGTGATCTTTTTTGCCGCATACCTTATTATGGTTTATGTTGCCACAAGAAATGTCGGCTACCTCGGACTTGGTATTGTCGGAGGTTCCGGTGCATCTGTTGTTGCTTATCATCTTTTCGGACATGTCCGTCAGAGAGTAAGCGCCTGGAAAGACCCGATGGCTGTTTATCAGAACGAAGGTTACCAGATCGTACAGTCACTTTTTGCAATCGGTACCGGCGGATGGTTTGGCATGGGACTCTGTCAGGGATCACCGGAATCTATCCCAGTCGTCAAAAACGATTTTATTTTTAGTGCGATCTGTGAGGAACTTGGAGGCATTTTTGCCATCTGCCTGATCCTTGTATGTATGAGTTTTTTCCTTATGATCGTAAATATTGCACTGCGTATCATCAATCCTTTTTACAAACTGATTGCGCTGGGACTTGGTACTGAATATGCATTTCAGGTTTTCCTTACGATCGGTGGTGCAACCAAATTTATCCCTATGACCGGTGTAACGCTCCCTCTCGTAAGCTACGGCGGAAGTTCATTATTGTGTACAATACTAATGCTTGCGATTATTCAGGGACTTTATATTTTAAGAGAAGACGAGGACGAGGAATTTGAGAAACGAAGACAAGAGGCAATACAGAGAATCAGAGAGAGAGAGGAAATTGGAAGAACGCGCCAGATCTAAAAGACGCCGTGCCAGAAATCGAAGCTATACCTGTGTGTCTGTATTTTTCATGGCTATTTTTATGGGGTTGATCGCTTATCTTATTTATTTCAACGCCATAAAAAGTGATGACTTTATCAACAGCCCGTATAACACACGTCAGGATACCTTTTCTGACCGGGTAGTCCGTGGCAGTATTCTATCTTCCGACGGGGAAGTACTTGCCCAGACAAACGTCTCTGAAGATGGAACAGAAGAGCGGTCTTATCCTTATGGAAATACATTTGCACATGTAGTCGGATATGACACCAACGGAAAAAGCGGTCTTGAATCCGAAGCAAACTTTCAGCTGCTTTCTTCGCACGAATTTTTCCTGAATCAGATCCGTAATGAATTTATGGGAACCAAAAATACCGGTGACAGCGTAGTATCTACTCTGAGTGCTGACCTTCAGACCACTGCATATAATTCTCTCGGTGACAGAAGAGGAGCCGTTGTTGCACTTGAGCCATCTACCGGCAAGATACTTGCAATGGTCAGCAAACCGGATTTCGATCCCAACACCATTTCCGAAAACTGGGACAGTCTTGTAAATGACGAAACCAACAGCAGTCTGCTCAACAGAGCCACCATGGGGCAGTATCCTCCTGGATCGACTTTTAAAGTAGTCACTGCACTTGATTATTTCCGCACACACGGAAGTTTTAACGGATTTTCTTTTGACTGTCAGGGAAGCATCACAAAAGAAGGACATACTATCCAGTGTTACAATGGAAACGTGCATGGTACCGAAGATTTTTATACGGCATTTGCCAATTCCTGCAACTGTGCCTTTGCTGAGATCGGTACAGAACTCGGCGGCGCATCTCTGTTAAAAACAAGCGAAGATCTTCTTTTTAATAAAAAACTGCCACTTAATTCTTATCGTAAGAGCAGTTTCTCACTGGACGGAAGTTCCGGCATTCCATTGATCATGCAGACTGCCATCGGTCAGGGAAACACTCTTGTTTCTCCAATGCATATGTCACTCATCACAAGTGCTATCGCAAACAATGGTGTCCTCATGAAGCCATATCTGATTGATAAAATCGTCAATGCAAACGGAGACACTATCCAAACAACTGAGCCAACTACGTACAAACGTCTGATGACAAGCAACGAGGCTGCAATCCTCGGTAAACTAATGAAAGGTGTTGTAGAAAGCGGCACCGCTTCCGCCTTAAATGGCAGGGGGTATACAGTAGCCGGTAAGACTGGTTCTGCAGAATATGACGAAAATGGCTCCAGTCATTCCTGGTTTATCGGATATTCTAACGTTGATGATCCTGATCTTGTTGTTGCTGTAATCGTTGAGGGTGGTGGTACCGGAAGCGAAGCAGCCGTACCGATCGCAGCAGATCTTTTTGACGCTTATCATTTTGATCAGCAATAATTGATAAACAGTTGCCAGTCGACCAAAAAAGAGTTATACTATATGCAGTTCAAGATATGAAACTCACACGCATTACAGGAGGAAATTGCAAAATGATAGAAGCAACAAGCTGTGGCGGTGTGGTAATTTATCGGGGTAAGATACTGGCACTTTATAAATCTTATAAGAACCGTTATGAAGGTTGGGTGCTCCCAAAAGGAACCGTAGAACCGGGCGAGACACACATTGAAACTGCCTTACGCGAGGTACATGAAGAAGCAGGAGTAAGGGCTACTGTCGTAAAATATATCGGCAAAAGCCACTATAATTTTACTGTACCTGAAGATATCGTTACAAAAGAAGTACATTGGTATCTGATGACGGCTGATAATTATCATAGCAGACCTCAGAGAGAAGAATTTTTTGTAGATTCCGGATATTACAAATTCCATGAAATCTATCATCTTCTCCGTTTCTCCAACGAGAAACAGATTGTAGAAAAAGCATATCAGGAATATCTGGAAATGCGGAGTCAGGGACTCTGGGGGAAACAGCGCAGAGTATAACTGCTCTGCATAAAATGTATCCATAACAGGGTTGCAGCATTCGCAGCCCTGTTTATTTTTCGTTTAAATTTTATAAAAGGGGGCATCCTTTTATAAACACTATTTTCTGCACAGAAGGAGCCAGGAACCAGTATGCTGAAATGGCACAAAAACTATTATATCGGACCGGGAATCAAAAATATTTCCCGTATCCGCCGCCGTCTGGAACACGGAAAGCCTGTCCCGGGCATTTATCTGATCACATTATCAGAGAATCCCTGCAATCTTCTCGAAATACTTCCTGCACTGACCCTCATTCAGGAAAGCGCAGCAGATATGTGTCCGGAAATTGTAGGTATTGCCAAAGGAAAAGAGGACGCAATGGATCTTGTTACAGAAATGATTCAGACAATTTTCTCTGAAACCGGCGGATTTGAAATAAAAGAATATTGGAAAAACAGGTGACTTTATGCTACATATTCTGTGGATACTGATAAAATTCATATTGGTGCTTCTTGCAATTCTGCTGGGGCTTGTCGTATTGGCACTTCTTCTTATACTGTTTTGTCCGGTACGCTATCAGGCCAGCGCAGCCAAAGAAGAGGGTTCATTTTTCGATGCATCTGCAAGTGCAAGAATCAGCTGGCTTTTCGGAGGAATTTCATTCCGGCTTGATTACAAAGATCGAACCGCCGGATATGAACTGCGAATATTGGGAATCCCATTATTGAGATTATTGAACTATTTTAGAAACCGTAAGAAGAAAAAGCAGCAAACATCTGATACCTCTAAACCTCAAATACAAACACTTACGCAAAAAGATGTCATAAATGCAGAAACACATAAATCATTATCAGATTCTCAATCTCTCGCAGGCACTTCTCGTACCGAGGATTCTGTCTCCAGAGAAGAATCCCACACATATTCTTCGACAGACGAAACTTTAGACGAAACAATCTCCGAAGATCAGCAGCGTCTGATTCGGAAGATTGAAAATCTGTGTTACAGTCTGGGATATAAGCTTCGTGCATTTTTTGAATCACTCAGAAGATTTTGGCAAAAGTTATGCGGAATACCAAAAAACATCGAAAATTTCACATTAACAATCAAAAATATCTGTGATAAAATAAATATGTTTCGAGATTTTCTCGAACATCCACGGGTCAAAGCAGCGATCACTCTCGTAAAGGACCATTTCATAAAGCTGCTCCGTCATGTATTTCCGACAAAAATAAAGGGGAATCTTACTTTTGGAAGCACGGATCCCTCCATCACAGGAAGCGTACTGGCAGTTCTCGGTATGACCATTCCACTTCACAAAAACTGTATTGCCGTAACTCCTGTATTTGAAGATAAAAATATACTCAAAGGAAATATCAGCCTGAAAGGACGGATCTATGGAGTATTCCTCATAAAGACCGCTCTGGAGCTGTATTTTAATAAGAATATCAAATATGTCATCAGACGATGGAAACATAAACATAAGGAGGACTGATTATGTCAGGCGAAAACAATTTCAAAGATACTGTAAACTCTCTTTTTAAAGGACTGGATGCATTCATCTCCGCAAAAACCGTAGTGGGCGAGGCAATTCATGTAGGTGACACTATCATCCTTCCACTGGTAGATGTTTCTTTTGGTGTAGGTGCCGGTGCATTCGAAGGAGACAAAAAGAGCAACGGCGGCGGCGGAATGACCGGAAAGCTGACACCAAGTGCCGTACTTGTAATCCAGAACGGTTCCACAAAGCTTGTAAATGTCAAAAATCAGGATGGACTTACCAAAGTTCTGGATATGGTTCCGGATTTTGTAGACCGTTTTGCAAGTGGATTCGGCAAAGATGATACAACTGCAGACAGCAGTACCAAGGCCGGGAGCGAAGAAGCATAAACCATATACAGAAATCTGTATTCCCGAAAGTTTTCCTGCATATAATATTATAAGCTCTTAAGATGAGGTTCGGATTGTGGGAAGACTTTTGGGTCTGATGCTTTTTTGCATTGGAATCGGTATGGTGATCGGTATGCTGATCTCTGAAAATGTGATCATTGTTATTTCCGCCGGACTTTGCCTTCTGTGCGGATACCATATGTTTTGCAGATGAGGGCCGGAGAGCAGATGATGATTCTCCGGTTTTTGCAACGAATAAAGGCACGGGATCAATCTTCCCGTGCCTTACTTATCGTTCATAATCATGAAATCTTATGCTCTTTCTACTTTTCCGGATCTCAGACAAGAAGTACATACATACATCTTCTGTGCACCGCCAGTAGCGGTTTTAACTCTAACGGATTTCACGTTAGATTTCCACATTTTATTAGATCTTCTATGTGAATGACTTACATTATTTCCGAAATAAGCACCTTTTTCACAAACTGCGCATTTAGCCATGATAGCACCTCCTTGACGCTTTTTTTCAACAGGTCTTATTTTAACAGATGAATTTACCTTTTGCAAGTAAAAAATAGAAATTCTCAAAATTAATATTCCTTTTTGTACAAAAAAAGGTTATAATACATGCATACTAAAAAATTGGAGGTACCTATATGAGTGGACGTATAGATTCCGGATTGGGGCAGATCGTCATTGATACAGACGTAATTGCCACCTATGCAGGAAGTGTAGCAGTGGAATGTTTCGGTATTATCGGAATGGCCGCAGTCAGCGTAAAGGATGGCCTTGTCAAACTGCTTCGCAAAGACAGCCTGAAACATGGTATCAGTGTAACTATCACCGACGAAAACAAGATCCGCCTGAATTTCCATGTTATTGTTGCTTATGGCGTAAATATCAGTACAATTGCAGACAATCTTGTCAGCAACGTCAAATATAAAGTTGAAGATTTCACTGGCATGGAAATCGAAAAAATCAACATCTATGTGGAGGGCGTTCGCGCCATAGATTAAGAAATCAGAGGAGGAACTTGTGGTGAACATGAAAACCATAGATGCCAAAGTACTTTCCAGAATGTTTCTGGCCGGTGCCAAAAATCTGGAAGCAAAAAAAGAATGGATTAATGAATTAAACGTATTCCCTGTTCCTGACGGGGATACCGGTACAAATATGACAATGACGATCATGTCAGCAGCCGCTGAAGTCGGCGCCCTGACAGATCCGGATATGGAAACACTTGCAAAGGCAATTTCTTCCGGCTCCTTACGTGGTGCAAGAGGAAACTCCGGTGTTATTCTTTCCCAGCTTCTTCGTGGATTTACAAGAAGCGTAAGAAAGTCTAAAGAACTGGATGCACTTTCCATTGCAGCCGCCATGGAAAAAGCAGTTGAGACTGCCTACAAAGCAGTTATGAAACCAAAAGAGGGAACTATCCTGACTGTTGCAAAAGAAGCTGCTCTCAAAGCATCCGAGATTGCACCGGAAGCAGAAGAACTTGAGCCGTTTTTTCATGAAGTATTCGAGCACGCAGAATATACTCTTTCCCGTACACCGGAAATGCTCCCTGTACTGAAAGAAGCAGGTGTTGTAGACTCCGGCGGACAGGGTCTTCTGGAAGTTCTGCGAGGAGCGATCGATGGTTTCCTCGGCAAAGAAATCGATTATTCCGATTTCGAAAAACCGGGTGCAGCCGCAGTCACAAAGATCTCTCAGCAGGCAGAAGCCGATATCAAATTCGGTTACTGCACTGAGTTTATCATTCTTCTGGACAAACCGATGCCGATCGAAGAAGAGCGTTCTTTCAAGGAATTCCTTACTTCCATCGGAGATTCCATCGTTCTTGTTGCAGATGATGAAATTGTAAAAGTACATGTGCATACAAATCATCCGGGACAGGCATTTGAACGTGCACTGACATACGGAGCACTTTCCCGCATGAAAATCGATAATATGCGTGAAGAGCATCAGGAAAAACTGATCAAAGACGCAGAAAAGCTTGCCAGACAGCAGACCGAAGAAGAGAAGAAGCAGACACCGCCGAAAGAGACCGGATTTATTGCTGTTTCCGCAGGTGCCGGTCTTACTGATATCTTCCGTGAACTCGGTGTTGATTACCTGATCGAAGGCGGTCAGACTATGAACCCGAGTACTGAGGACATGCTGAATGCCATTGATAAAGTAAATGCAAAGACCATTTACATTTTACCAAACAACAAAAACATCATTCTTGCAGCAAATCAGGCTCGTGACCTGACAGAAGACAAAAAGATCATTGTCATCCCGACCAAAACAATTCCTCAAGGTGTAACTGCTCTGATCAGCTTCGTCCCTGAAAAAACAGATGATGAAAACACAGCCGAGATGACAGATGCGATTACCCGTGTCCAGACAGGCCAGATCACTTATGCCGTTCGTGATACCCGAATCGATGCCAAAGAAATCCACGAAGGAGATATCATGGGTATCGGCGACAAAGGAATCCTTGCTGTAGGCAGTGGCAAAGAAAACGTTGCAGTTGCTACCGTAGATGCCATGATGACCGATGATGCTGAAGTAATCAGTATTTATTACGGTGCAGATGCTTCTGAAGAAAAAGCAGAAGAACTTGCTTCCACACTGGAAGAGAAGTATCCTGACTGTGAAGTTGAAGTCAACAACGGCGGTCAGCCAATTTACTATTACATTATTTCTGTAGAGTAGGAAAATGAGACAGAGTTTACAGACCTTAAAAGGTGTCGGAGAAAAAACGGAAAAACTTTTTTTTAAACTCGGTATCTATGATACCGAAGATCTCATTCACTATTATCCAAGAAATTATGACGCATTTGAAGCGCCGGTGGATATCGCAGACCTTGAAGAGGGGACGGTGAAAGCCGTCTCTGCTGCGGTATGTTCCGGCGTTTATGTTCGTTCAACGGGCGGAAAACAGATCATCACCGCAACAGTTGCCGACCAGAGTGGAAAACTTCCCGTCATATGGTTCAACATGCCATACTTGAGAACAATTCTCAAAAAAGGCAGTACTTTCGTATTACGTGGACGGGTCATCAAAAAACAAAACCGGATTCAGATGGAACATCCGGAAGTTTTTACCCCGGCAGCATACGAAGAGATTCTGCACAGCCTGCGGCCAATCTACGGCCTGACAAGCGGACTTTCCAACAAAACCATTACCAAAACAATCCGGCAGCTTCTTGAAAATCTTCCCATGTACAGTGAATTTCTTTCGGAAGATATCCGACAGCGTTACCAGCTTGCAGACATTAATTATGCACTGCGCACTATTCATTTCCCGCTCAGCATGGAAGAACTGCTTGTTTCCAGAAAGCGTCTTGTTTTTGATGAATTTCTGCTGTTCATCCTGTCCATCCAGATGATGAAAGAAAAAAATGAAGAAACTCCCAATTATTTTCCGATTCAGAAAACCTGGATTACCGAACAAATCATTGAAAACCTTCCTTATTCTCTGACAAACGCCCAGCTAAATACCTGGTATGAGATTGAACGTGATATGTCCGGACAGGCACTTATGTCGCGTCTGGTACAGGGCGATGTAGGAAGCGGAAAAACGATCATCGCTTTTCTTGCCATGATTCTTTCCTGCGAAAACGGTTATCAGTCTGCATTGATGGTTCCGACAGAAGTCCTTGCAAAACAACATTATGAAAGTTTTATGAGATTATTAAAACAGCAGGGGCTTGATTTTTGTACAGTACTGCTCACAGGTTCCAATACTGCAAAAGAAAAGCGTGAAATTTATGCAAAAATTGCTTCGGGCGAAGCACAGATCATCATCGGTACACACGCACTGATTCAGGAAAAAGTAATCTACAAAAATCTTTCACTTGTCATCACTGATGAGCAGCACCGCTTCGGTGTCAAGCAGCGCGAATCGCTTGCTGAACGTGGAAACCCGCCCAATGTTCTCGTCATGAGTGCAACACCGATTCCAAGAACTCTGGCAATCATTTTGTACGGAGATCTCGATATCTCTGTGATCGACGAGCTTCCTGCCAAAAGACTTCCGATCAAAAACTGTGTTGTAGATATTTCTTATCGCCCAAAGGCATATTCCTTTATCCAAAGACAGGTGCAGGAGGGAAGACAGGTATATATCATCTGTCCGATGGTAGAAGAGAGTGAGGGACTCGACGCAGAAAATGTCCTGGATTATACTGCAAAAATCAAATCTGTCTTTCCGTCAGATATTCAGATAGAATATCTTCACGGCAAAATGAAAGCCTCCGAGAAAAATCAGATCATGGAGCGTTTCGCGGCCAACAAGATACAGATTCTGGTTTCAACTACCGTTGTTGAAGTCGGTGTTAACGTGCCGAATGCTACAGTCATGATGGTTGAAAATGCAGAGCGTTTCGGTCTTGCACAGCTTCACCAGCTCCGCGGACGTGTCGGCCGTGGAGAACATCAGTCATATTGTATTTTTGTACAGGGAAATAAAGAAGACACAACCTCAAAACGACTGGAAATTCTTAATAAATCCAACGATGGATTTTATATCGCCGGTGAAGATTTAAAACTCCGCGGACCGGGAGATCTGTTTGGCATCCGCCAGAGCGGTGTGATGGAATTTCGCATCGGGGACATTTATAACGATTCCTCCATTTTGAAATCCGCCAGTGAGGCAGCTTCAGAAATCCTTTCACTGGATCCTGACCTGACGCTTCCGCAGAATCAGCTTCTGAAAGAACAGTTGCAAATTCTGACAAATCGTAGTATTCTAGTACCGTAAAAACATAATCATCTTGTAAGGAGGCTATTATGGCTACAAGAACCACAACAAAAAAAGCAGAACTCAAGACATCTACTGCGAAACCGGCTACTGAAAAAGAGGCTCCTGCAAAAAAGACAACTACTGCAAAAGCTGCAGTTAAAGCAACTGTTAAAAAAGCAACTGCCAGAAAGACTACTGTCAGAAAAACCGCTTCCAAAAAAGCTGTTTCTTTAAATACCGAAGTATATGTACAGTGGCTTGGTAAAGAAGTATCCGAAAAAGATATTGTAGACAGCATCAAAAAAATCTGGACAGAAGAAATGGGCAAAAAAGAAGCCGATCTTACAGATCTTAAGATTTATATCAAACCAGAAGACAATGGTGCACATTACGTAATCAACAACGATATTACCGGCTTCATCGGTTTATAATTTTATGACTTCAATATTATTTTTTCAATCAGGTTCAGATGATCTTTATGGTCATCTGAATTTTTTATTTCCAGTTAAACCAGTAAGTTCCAGTTTATTTTTCTGTATCCTTCATATACTAGCACTGTAACATCCAATTAAACGAAAACCAAGGAGGAAATAATCATGACAAAAAATACTTCTTCTAACAGAGCAGTTGTACCAGAAGCAAAAGGCGCTCTTGATCGTTTTAAATTTGAGGTTGCAAACGAACTGGGAGTACCGCTTACAGATGGATATAACGGAAACCTGACTTCCAAACAGAACGGAAGCGTCGGCGGCTATATGGTCAAAAAGATGATCGAACAGCAGGAACGCCAGATGTCCGGAAGTTCCCAGAACGAACAGTACTGAGCATTCTGATCAATAACCTAAACTCCTGAATTATTCAGGATAAAGACAGTGCAGCTCCAAAATCTGTAATCAGATTCCGGACTGCACTGTTTTTTTGTATAAATTTTCAAGAAATAATTGCCAATTTTTTGTTGACTTGTTATAATATATGAGAATAGCTATATTATAACTAAAAAACCAGTAATGTATTGGTGAAAATGGAGAGATGAACGATGAATTTAGGAATCATTGCACACAACAGTAAAAAAGTACTTATCGAAGATTTCTGTATCGCATACAAGAATATACTCGCCAAGCATGAGGTTTATGCCACAGGAACTACCGGTCGTCGAATTGAAGAAGCCACAAACCTTCATGTGCATAAGTTTCTTGCAGGAAGCATTGGCGGAGACAAACAGTTTATGGAAATGGTAGAGCGTCAGGATCTTGATATGGTCATTCTTTTTTATAATCCTGTTATGATGGATCCAAAAGAACCTGATATTCAGGCTATAGTCATGCGCTGTGACCAGTATAATATCCCGGTTGCTACCAATATCGCAACCGCTGAACTTCTGATTCTCGGACTTGCCCGTGGTGATCTGGATTGGAGACTGAATTTAAAATGAGAGTAATAGCAGGAACAGCCAGACGGCTTAATCTCAAAACCGTACCTGGCATGGAAACACGACCGACAACTGACCGTATAAAAGAAACACTGTTCAATATTCTGCAGCCTGAAATGCCTGACTGCCGCTTTCTTGATCTTTTCAGCGGAAGCGGAGGAATTGGCATTGAAGCATTAAGCCGTGGCGCTGCATATGCTGTATTCGTAGAAAAGAATCCAAGGGCCTGCAACTGTATCCGTGACAATCTTTCATTTACAAAGCTTGCCGAACATGGTAAACTTCTGAACATGGATGTTTTACAGGCACTTCGTTCCCTTGAGGGCGGAGGAGCCTTTGACTGTATTTTTATGGATCCGCCATATAATCACGATCTGGAACGTCAGGTTCTTGAATACCTGACAGACAGCTCACTTGCTGATGAACACACACTGATCATCACAGAAGCTGATCTGCATACGGATTTTTCCTATGTGACCGATCTCGGATATGAACTGGCACGCTCTAAAGAATACAAGACAAACAAACATGTATTTTTGTATAAAAGAAAGTGAGATCACACATGGTAACAGCAGTATACCCCGGAAGTTTTGATCCGGCGACCTATGGTCATCTGGATGTCATCCGGCGTGCAAGCGTCTCTTTCGACAGAGTAGTAGTCGGAGTTTTGTATAATTCTTCAAAAAGTCCGTTGTTTTCTGTGGAAGAACGTGTTAATATATTGGAAAAGGCGACAAAAGACATACCAAATGTAATCATTAAACCATTTGACGGTCTTTCTGTTAATTTCGCAAGAGAGAATCACGCACAGGTAATCGTGCGTGGTTTGCGTGCTGTCACGGACTTTGAGTATGAACTCCAGATGGCACAGACAAATCGAGTTCTTGCTCCTGATGTAGATACTGTATTCCTCACTACCAGTCTGGAATATGCTTATGTCAGTTCCACCATTATGAAGGAAGTCGCCCGCTTCGGAGGAGATTTGTCAAAATTTGCGCCGCCGGAGATCACCACGACATTACGCGCGAAACTTCAGCAGGTAAACGAGAAAAATTAAAGAGAATGGAGAATATACTATGAGCAGCAGAATCGAACAGATTATTGATGAAATTGACGAGTTTATAGAGAGCTGTAAATTCCAGCCTTTATCCGCAACAAAGATCATTGTAAACAAAGAAGAGATCGAAGAGCTCTTAAGAGAGCTTCGTCTGAAAACACCGGACGAGATCAAACGTTATCAGAAGATCATCAGCAATAAGGATGCCATTCTGGAAGATGCACAGTCCAAAGCAGACGGTATCATCGCGGATGCACAGGCAAAGGCCCAGGAACTTGTCACACAGCATGAGATCATGCAGAAAGCATACGCACAGGCAAACGATACCATCAATGCAGCCAACAAGCAGGCACAGGAAATCCTTGATTCCGCCACTCAGGATGCAAACAGTATTCGTCTGAGCGCCATCACTTATACAGATGATATGATGGCAAACATCGGTTCTGTACTGACTCAGACTCTTGAAGATGCCGGCGGCAAATACAAAGGATTTATTGATTCTCTTCAGAGCTGCCTTGATGTTGTAAACCACAACCGTCAGGAACTGGCTCCGCAGACTGCACAGGCTGCAGCCATGACAGGATCTTATCATGAGGATCTTAGTAAGGCACCGGAAGAAGACAGTCTTTTAGACGATCTTGGTGACGAATAAGAATAAAGCCACAGCAATTACACCATTCAGAAGTTTTGCCACAATATAGAATTTTACGGACAGTTCTTTTGTCACAAGACTTCTGGTCTGGGCAGTTATACAGATTCCGCCACATGCAGTAAGGAAAACTGCCAGCATACCTTTTGTTATGTCCGGCAGTACCAGCAATTGCAGACGATATAGACCGGTAGTCAGTTCCAGTATTCCGGTCAGCAAATATCCCGGAACACTATGTGGTATATACCAGCGGCTGATGCAGGCGGACCAAATTGAAAACATAAGAATGTATCCACCCAGCCGGGTAATTGTTTCAAACCCATTCATAATGGAGACATCCAGAAAAGCTCCTGGTGAGCTTATGACGGGTGTCTCTTTTTTCGTAAATGTTTCTTCACGGAAATAGTTTTTCTTTCTGAAAACTATAAAACGAAAAAACTGTGCTGTCATCCATTCAGACACAAGAAGAATCAACAGCATTCTGCAAAATGGAACACTGCCATTCAGACAGATCTGACACAGATATGTACGAACAAATACCGGGCTTGGCTGATTCACAAAGGTAAGCAGATATTCTGCTTCATTTTTGGTAATCTCTCCATTTTCATAAAGATCCGATGTTGTTTTTGCCCCCATAGGATAACCACACAGCATTCCGACCAGAACTGCATATGCACCGGCAGGAGAAATACCCAAAACAATTTTCCATAGTTTTTTAAGTGGTGCCAGTAACCGACTAATCTGGTCTGTCTGCACCAGTATTCCGGTAAGGATAAGAAAAGGCAGGAGTGTCGGAATCATGACATTCAGCCACAGATTCAAGCCTTCTCTGGCTGCTTTAAGCGCTTCCGCCGGATACACAAGTATAAAACCAATCTGCATGACGCAGAATATTGTAAAAAAAAGTCTTTTCATATTCATATTTTTTATATGCTTTGCTTTACTTTATGCCACATATCAGACAGATATGTCGATAAAATATAACAAATAATGATTGTTATCATTTATTTCATGGAGGAAATCAATATGAGAGTATTAGAAAATTGCGAACCGAAAAAAGTCTTTTATTATTTTGAGGAAATCTGCAAGATCCCGCATGGTTCCAGAAACACCAGACAGATCAGTGATTATCTTGTAGATTTTGCAAAAGAGCATGGCTTCAAATATGTTCAGGATGAACTGAACAACGTCGTTATCTACAAACCCGCGACCCCAGGATACGAAAATGCTCCGACCGTTATCCTTCAGGGACATATGGATATGGTCTGCGAAAAAAGACCTGATGTAGAGCATGACTTTACAAAAGACGGTCTGAACCTTTCTGTCAAAGACGGATACGTATCTGCAAACGGAACCACTCTCGGCGGTGATGATGGCATTGCAGTTGCTTACTCCCTTGCACTTCTTGACAGCACAGACATCCCTCACCCAGCATTGGAGGTTCTGGTTACTGTAGATGAAGAGATCGGTCTTCTCGGAGCTTTCGGACTGGATTGCAGCGTACTCAGCGGCAAACACATGATCAATATGGATTCTGAAGCAGAAGGAAGTCTCTGGATCAGCTGTGCCGGAGGTCTTTCCGCAGTCAGCCACATTCCGGTTCAGCGCGTTGCAGCAGAGGGTGAAAAACTTCAGATAAAAGTCTGTGGACTTATGGGCGGACATTCCGGTTCTGAAATTGATAAAAAACGCGCAAATGCCAACATTGTTATGGGAAGATTTCTCTATGCTCTCAAACAGGACACCGATTATGAAATCATTTCTTATGAAGGTGGTCAGAAAGACAATGCCATCACAAGAGAAGCCGTATGTGAAATCCTTGTTGCCAGAGAAGATATCGAAGCAGTAAAAGCCTGTGCCGCCAAAGCAGAAAAAGGGATACGTGAAGAATACGCAGGTACTGATAGCAACATCACTGTCCAGATTACAGAAGAAGGATATGCAGAAACTGATGTGCTTCATCCGACCAGCCGTGAAAAAGTATTATTCTACCTTGTACAGATTCCGTTTGGCATACAGAAAATGAGCGGCAACATTGAAGGTTTAGTGGAAACATCTACAAACATCGGTATCGTCAAGCTGTCCGACGATGAATTCTTCGCCAGTTCCAGTGTCAGAAGCTCCGTAGAAGCAGCCCGAGATGCTCTTTCTGATAAAATCCAGTATCTGACCGAATTCCTCGGTGGAGAATTTGAAATTCAGGGTGCTTACCCGGCATGGGAATACCGCAAAGATTCCCCTCTCCGTGACAAAATGGTATCTGTTTACGAGGAAATGTACGGACAGAAACCGGAAGTTGTTGCCATCCATGCAGGTCTCGAATGCGGTCTTTTCTACAAAAAGATTGAAGGTCTTGACTGTGTATCTCTCGGACCAAACATGAAAGGCATCCACACCTCTGAAGAGGTTCTCGACATTGCCTCCACAGAACGTGTATGGAACTACATTGTCAAAGTTCTGGAACAGTTAAAAGACTGATTTTGAAGCAGCTTTTTAAATCAGATCATCTATCTGCCCTGCAAAAAGATCCCTCACTTCGATGGGATCTTTTTGCATATATTATGAAAAGACCTACGAAAAAGGATTATTTCTGTATGAAATCATCCCGTCTGTTTTTCCTCCTCATTTTATTTATTATTAACTGCTTCATCCTGGTCTGGCTGATTCAAGACAGAAGCCATGCCTCAGGTCTGACAGCAACAACCTGTAATTCTGATGAATTCCGGGAACAGTTTCTGCCTCCATCTCTCTACAAAGAGCTGTCTGAAACATCTGATTTCGGTCATCCATTTGCCGAACTTCTCACCACAACCATGCTTGATGGAGATTTCCACCCCAAAAACGTCTCTGCAAATGCAGCGCCTTATCTGAAATACAAAAGAGAAGAATTTCTTCTTCTGAAAAAATGCTATGAAATGATCTGGTCAGATCTGGAATACTTTCCTGTTGCAGATACAGCAGTCTTTTTTGAAAACAGCTGGCTGACACCACGCAGCTACGGAGGAGAACGCAGGCACGAAGGTACCGATATTTTTGCTTCGCGCAACATTTCGAACTATTATCCAATCATCAGCATCACCGATGGCATCATCGAACAGAAAGGCTGGCTTCCTCTCGGCGGTTACCGAATTGGAATCCGTTCTGAATCCGGTGCCTTTTTTTATTATGCGCACCTTGCCTCTTATGAACCGGATCTCACAGTCGGTGATACTGTTTCTGCCGGAGACATACTTGGATTTATGGGAAATACCGGCTACGGAGAAGAGGGAACCGTCGGAAAATTCCCGGTTCATCTGCATCTGGGAATTTATATTCCCACCTTATACACTGACGAGATGAGTGTAAATCCCTACCACATCCTGGACATTCTTCGAAAAAACACAAGAAAGTATACATATTCTTAACATAATATCTGCAATCTGTGTTATAATGTACGAGAAGTTTTGTCTTCCGGTACTATGGAACATTTCTTCAATGCAACAACTCGTCAAGGAGCGATTTATATGGAAATACAGTTATGGAGAAGTATTTTATGTCCATATGAGCTTGCCGTCAGAGAACTGATGGTAAAATTTGAACATATTATAGATGAACATAAGCAAAACGACCTGTATTCTCCGATAGAGCAGGTCAGCGGTCGTGTAAAAAGTCTTCCAAGCATTCTGGAAAAAATGCAGCGCAAGCATATCCCGATGGATAAAATGGAAGAAGAAATAGAAGACATCGCCGGAATCCGTATCATATGTCAGTTCGAAGAAGATATTGATACTGTTGCCGCGATTATCCGAGACCGCAGCGATATGGTGATAAAAAGTGAAAAAAATTACCTCAAACACATCAAACAGAGCGGATACCGAAGTTATCATCTGATTATTTATTATACTGTAGATACGATCAGCGGTCCGAAGAGACTTCAGGCAGAAATCCAGATTCGTACTATGGCAATGAATTTCTGGGCAACGATTGAACATTCCCTGCAATACAAATACAAAGGTGAAATGCCTTTGCATGTAGCAGAACGACTCAGCAATGCAGCCGACGCTATCATTGCACTGGATCATGAAATGTCCTCTGTCCGCAATGAGATCATGGATGCGCAGAATTCTTCTCAGATGCAGTCCAATCTTGTCAAAGATATCCTTCTCAGCATCGAAAATCTTTACAAGATTTCCAACAAACGGGAAGTCGAAAAAATTCAGGACGAATTTTTACGTGTCTTCCGCACGAAGGATCTGCAACAGCTTGCACGTTTTCACCGTCAGCTTGATATTATTGCCGAGGGCTATCGTGCACAGTCCGTATCATTTTAGGAGTAACGCATGCAGGATTTTTTACCAATAAACAAAAAAGATATGCAGAAAAGAGGATGGGACTGCGTGGACTTTGTCTACGTTACCGGTGATGCCTACATCGACCATCCTTCTTTTGGTTCCGCGATCATCAGCCGGCTGCTGGAGAGCAGAGGATATCGGGTCGGAATCATTGCACAGCCTGACTGGCGCAAAAAAGAAAGTATTCAGGTATTTGGTGAGCCACGTCTCGGATTTCTTGTTACGGCCGGAAATATGGACTCGATGGTAAACCATTATACCGTATCACGTAAACACCGTCAGAAAGATGCATATTCGCCGGGAGGACAGATGGGGCTCCGACCGGATATGCCAACGGTTGTTTACAGCAATCTTATCCGCCAGACCTACAAACATACACCGATCATTCTCGGCGGCATCGAGGCAAGTCTTCGTCGTCTGGCACATTATGACTACTGGAGTAACCGTGTGCGCCGCAGCGTCCTTATGGATTCCGGTGCCGATCTGATTTCATATGGAATGGGAGAGCATTCCATCATCCAGATTGCAGAAGCTCTTCAGAGCGGAATTCCGGTCGAGGAAATCACCTATATTCCGGGGACCGTCTTCAAAAGCAAAGAACTTTCCCGTGTTTATGATCCGATTGTACTTCCATCTTTTGAAGCCGTCACTGCAGACAAAAAAACATATGCCGAAAGTTTCAATATACAGTATCGCAATACAGATCCGTTCACTGCACATCCGCTTGCAGAAGATTATGGTAACAGAGGATATGTCATACAGAATCCGCCGGCGCTTCCTCTGACACAGCAGGAGATGGACGATGTCTACGATCTTCCGTATCGTGAGACATGGCATCCGGTCTATGATTCCATGGGCGGCATTCCTGCTCTGGAAGAAATCAAATTCAGTCTCACAAGCAACCGTGGTTGTTTTGGCGGCTGTAGTTTCTGTGCGCTGACTTTTCATCAGGGAAGGATTCTGCAGACCAGGAGTCATGAATCTATACTCAGAGAAGCCATAAAAATGACACAGGATCCGGATTTCAAAGGTTATATTCATGATGTCGGCGGACCTACCGCAGATTTCCGTCAGCCTTCGTGTCAGAAACAGCTGACCAAGGGTGTCTGCCCGAACAGGCAGTGTCTGTTTCCTGAGCCCTGCAAAAACCTCAGAGCGGATCATTCAGACTACGTTTCTCTGCTTCGGAAGCTGCGTGAAATTCCAGGTGTCAAAAAAGTATTTATCCGTTCAGGCGTCCGGTTTGATTATGTAGTTGCAGACAAAAGTCCTGTTTTTTTGAAAGAACTTGTAAAGCACCATATCAGCGGTCAGCTCCGCGTTGCACCGGAACATGTTTCCAATCAGGTACTTCATTACATGGGCAAACCAAACCATCAGGTCTATGAAGCTTTCATCAAAGCTTATGACAAAGAAAATCAGGCTACCGGCAAAAAACAGTACGCGGTACCTTATTTTATGTCATCCCATCCGGGGTGTACGCTCAAAGACGCGGTTAAACTTGCTGAATATGTACGTGATCTCGGTTTCACACCGGAACAGGTACAGGATTTTTATCCGACACCATCTACGCTGTCTACCTGTATGTATTATACCGGCATTGATCCGAGAGACGGAACACCAGTCTATGTGCCAAGGGATCCTCACGAAAAAGCAATTCAGCGTGCACTGATGCAGTACAAAAATCCCGCCAACCGCAAGCTGGTCCTTGAAGGACTCAAAAAAGCAGGTCGGATGGATCTGGTTGGCTTTGGACCGAAATGCCTGATCCGTCCGGAGCGAGACAGCAAAGACAACAACCAGCGTACAGAGCGTACTTCTACTGGTCATAAAGCATCCTCCGGAAAAAGGACCGGTCGAACGATCCGTAATACCCACAAGAAAAAGACTCGAAAATAACAAAAGGAGCGTTTCATGAGCAAAATAAATATATTTTCCAACAGAAGCAAGGGCGATTTCGGATACCTTTCCTCAGAGAAAAAAAGGCGTATTCTCATCACATCCATTTTGTTTGCTGTACCATTGTTGATTTTTTTCACTGCATTATTATATTTTCATACAAGACTGACGATCTGGACTGTCGTAGCAGTTGTCGGCTGTCTGCCTGCATGTAAATCACTGGTCGGCCTGATCATGATCTTTCGTGCCAGACCACTGGATGCTTCTGTTTATAAAAAAATCAGCCAGCATGCTGGAAAGCTTACCATGTCCTACGAAATGTACATGACCTTTTATGAAAAAAGTGCTTCCATCGACGCATTTGCAATCTGCGGAAATGTTGTCGTCGGCTACAGCAGCGATCCCAAAATCAATCTTGCATTTATGGAACAGGAAGCGCAGAAGATTCTCCGCGGAAACGGTTTCAAAGTCAATGTAAAGATATTTACCAGACTGGAGCAGTTTCTGGAACGTCTTGATTCTATGAATGAACATAAAGAATCTCTGGAAGAGGGCATCAAATTCCGTCCGGATGAAAAATACCCGGATCTGTCAAGAGATGAGCTGATCAAACACACCATCCTTGCGATCTGCCTGTAAAGGAGCTATATGAAAGAATTTCAGATTACAGATAATGAAGCGGGGCAGCGCTTTGACAAATATCTTGCAAAACTGCTGGGAAATGCACCCAAAAGTTTCTTTTATAAGATGCTCCGCAAGAAAAACATCACCTTAAACGGCAAAAAAGCAAGTGGAAACGAAAAGCTTCAGACCGGAGATCAGATAAAACTTTTTTTAGGTGATGACACTTTTGCAAAATTCAGCCAGCAGAAACAGACTGCGAGAGCAGTGACAGATCTTGATATTCTCTACGAAGACAGTGATATTCTTTTAATCAACAAACCTGTCGGCATGCTTTCTCAGCCTGATGATACAAAAGAACCATCACTCGTAGAATATCTGATCGGATACCTTTTAAATAATGGTTCAATTACAGAAGAAGGACTGCGTACTTTTCATCCATCTGTATGCAACCGCCTGGACAAAAATACAAGCGGTATCGTCGCAGCAGGAAAGTCCCTCGCCGGACTTCAGGAATTGTCCTCCCTGTTTCACGACCGCACGATCCATAAGGATTATCTCTGCATTGTCAAAGGTATCCTGACCGAAAAGGAACAAATCCGCGGATATCTTTACAAAGACACAAAGCTTAATAAAGTAACTATATCAAAAACAAAAATAAAAGATTCCCAGCCCATAGAAACACGCTATGAACCGCTGGGACATACCAGTCATATGACGCTTCTGCGTGTGCGTCTGATCACCGGACGGACACATCAGATCCGCGCCCATCTTGCCTCCGAGGGACATCCCCTTGCCGGCGATATGAAATACGGTCAAAAAGAATTTAACCGTTATTTCCATGAAAAATATCATCTGAATCATCAGCTGCTTCATGCATACCGGCTGACTTTCCCGGAGCTTACCGGAAAGCTCGCCACATTGTCCGGCAAATGTTTCCTTGCACCTTTGCCAAAGCAGTTTTTAACCATATTAAAAGAAGAACACTTAGAGGAGAGTTATTATGAAAATCTGGAATGAAATCTGGGATTATATAAAAATGATCATTATTGTTGTTGTCGTTGTTCTTGTGGTAAACAACGTAGTTCTTATCAATGCAAAGATTCCTTCTGAATCTATGGAAAACACGATCATGACCGGTGACCGTATCTTCGGATTTCGTATGGCATACGGACTTAACTTTGATCTTTTCGGCAAACATATTTCATACCAGACAAAAGACCCGGAACGTTTTGATATCATCATCTTCAAGTTCCCGGATGACGAAAGCCAGCTGTTTATCAAACGTCTGATCGGACTCCCGGGTGAGACTGTTGAAATCCGTGACGGAAAAGTCTACATAAACGGTTCCGATGAACCTCTGGATGACAGTTTTGTACCAGAAGTACCGACCGGAAATTATGGTCCGTACACAGTGCCGGAAAACAGTTACTTCATGCTCGGAGACAACCGTGAATATTCCAGAGATTCCAGATTCTGGAAGAACACCTTTGTTTCCTTTGATGAGATTGTAGGAAAAGCAATCGTTCGCTATTATCCATCCATCAAGCTTCTGAAATAAGAGGAATATATATGGCAACATGGAACAGCAGAGGCCTCCGGGGTTCTACCCTGGAGGATCTCATCAATCGTACAAACGAACAATACGCCGAGAAAAAGCTTGCCCTGATCCAGAAGATTCCCACACCGATCACACCGGTCCGCATGGACAAAGAAAACCGGCATATCACACTTGCTTACTTTGAACAGAGAAGTACCGTCGATTACATCGGCGCTGTACAGGGAATTCCTGTCTGCTTCGATGCCAAAGAATGCAGTGTTAATACATTCCCACTAAGCAATATCCACCCACACCAGGTCGAGTTTATGAATGCATTCGAACAGCAGGGGGGCATTGCTTTTTTTCTTATCTTTTTCAGTCATGCTGATTTATTTTATTACCTGCCATTACGTGATCTGATAATTTTCTGGAACCGCATGAAAGAGGGCGGGCGCAAAAGTTTTCGACGCGAAGAATTAAATAACATTTATTATCTTCAGAAGAAAAATGGATTCCTGATTCCGTATCTTGATGGAATCCAGACAGATTTGAAATTGCGGGATTGACAATTTCTGCTTTTCCTATTATAATTTCTTTGTTTTATATAGTAGCATGGTAGCACGTTAAAGCGTTTCTCATATAATGAGGAGGAAACGATTATGCAGCGAATTTTTCACACGCCGGAAGGTGTACGCGATATTTACAACGGAGAGTGCAGTCAGAAGCATCATCTTCAGACAGAAATCCGCACAGTATTTGATTCCTATGGATATGAGGAGATTGAAACTCCTTCTTTTGAATATTTTGAAGTTTTCAGCAGAGAGGTTGGAACGATTCCATCCAAGGATCTTTATAAATTTTTTGACCGTGAAGGAAACACTCTGGTATTACGTCCGGACTTTACCCCGTCTGTTTCCAGAGCCTGCGCCACTTATTTCAATCCAGAGCAGGAAGTTGTCACACTGTCCTATACAGGAAATACTTTCATTAATAACTCCAGTTATCAGGGACGTCTGAAAGAAACGACACAGATGGGTGTCGAGCGTATCGGTGATGATTCTGCCGAAGCAGATGCGGAACTTCTTGCCATGACTGTAGAATGTCTTCTTAAATCCGGTCTGAAAGAATTTCAGGTCAGTGTCGGACAGGTGGATTACTTCAAATCACTTCTGCAGGACGCAGGATTGGATACCGAAGCAGAAGAAAATCTCCGTTCTCTGATTTCTCAGAAGAATTACTTTGGCGTAGAAGATCTTGTCCGCAGCCAGAATATCCCGACAAATCTGGAAAAAGCTTTCCTGGAACTGCCTCATCTCTTTGGCTCTGCAGAAGTTCTTGCAAAAGCACGCAGTCTGACAGACAATATCTGTGCGATCAAAGCCGTAGAACGTCTGGAAGAGATTTATGAGATTCTTAAAATCTACGGATACGAAAAATATATCAGTTTTGATTTTGGTATGCTCAGCAAACTGCAGTATTATACCGGAATCATTTTTCAGGCATACACCTATGGAACCGGTGAACCGGTCGTAAAAGGCGGCCGCTACAATGAACTTCTGAAACATTTCGGAAAGCCTGCTGCCTCCATCGGTTTCGGACTTGCTGTAGATAATCTGCTCATGGCATTGTCCAGACAGAAGATCAGCCTTCCGAAAAAGAAAGCGCCGGTCATCCTGACTTATACTGAGGCAAACCGCTGTGAAGCCATCCGGGAAGCTCAGGAACTCAGAAGCAAGGGTACATCCGTTGCCCTGCGCCGCGAAAAGGAGGACTGCTGATATGAGATATCTTACTGTTGCACTTACAAAAGGACGACTTGCCCAGAAAACCCTGGACATGTTTGAAAAAATCGGTATCACCTGTGAGGAGATGCGTGATAAAGATACGCGTAAACTTATTTTCGTCAACGAAGAACTGAAATTACGTTTTTTCCTTGCAAAAGGTCCTGACGTACCTACCTATGTTGAGTACGGTGCCGCTGATATCGGCGTTACCGGCAAAGACATCATCCTTGAAGAAGGACGCAAAATGTATGAAGTCATGGATCTCGGTTTCGGAAAATGCCGTATGTGCGTCTGCGGACCGGAAAGCGCCCGTGAACTTCTGCAGAATAATCAGCTGATCCGCGTAGCAACCAAATATCCGAATATTGCAAAAGATTATTTCTATAACAAAAAACATCAGACCGTAGAAATCATCAAACTGAACGGTTCCATCGAACTTGCTCCGATTGTCGGACTGTCCGAAGTGATCGTCGACATTGTAGAAACAGGAAGCACACTCCGTGAAAACGGATTGAATGTTCTCGAAGAAGTCTGCCCGCTTTCTGCAAGAATGGTTGTCAATCAAGTCAGCATGAAAATGGAAGATGAACGAATCCGCAATCTGATCCGTGATCTTCGAAATGTAATTGATAAATAAAAACAGAAGGGATGAGCACAATGCGTACAGTAGCACTTACAAAAGAAAGCACAAAAGATATTCTGGAAAATCTCCTGAAACGAAGCCCAAATAACTACGGCAAATTCGAATCTGCCGTTGATGAGATTCTTCACAAAGTAAAAACAGAAGGTGATTCCGCCCTTTTTGCCTATACAAAAGAATTTGACAAAACTGAAATTACCGCAGGTACGATCAAAGTCACCGAAGAAGAGATCAAAGAAGCTTATGAAGCTGTTGACCCGGCACTGATTGATGTCATCCGCAAAGCACTGGTCAACATCAGAAGCTATCATGAAAAGCAGAGACAGAACAGCTGGTTTACCAGCGAAACAAACGGAACCATGCTCGGTCAGAAAGTAACTGCCCTTGAAAGAGTCGGTGTATATGTACCGGGTGGCAAGGCAGTATATCCTTCCTCCGTTCTTATGAACATCGTACCTGCCAAAGTTGCAGGTGTTGACCAGATCGTTATGACCACCCCTCCGGGAAAAGACGGTAAAGTAAATCCGTCCACACTTGTTGCCGCAAAAGAAGCCGGTGCTGATGAAATCTACAAAGTCGGCGGTGCACAGGCGATCGGTGCTCTTGCCTACGGTACAGAAAGTATCCCGAAAGTTGACAAGATCGTAGGACCTGGCAATATTTTTGTTGCTCTCGCCAAAAAAGCCGTATATGGATATGTCAGCATTGATTCCATTGCAGGACCAAGTGAGATTCTTGTTCTTGCCGATGAAACTGCTAATCCGAGATATGTAGCTGCAGACCTTCTTTCTCAGGCAGAACACGACGAACTTGCTTCCGCAATCCTGATTACCACAAGCAAAGAATTTGCGGCAAAAGTCAGCGAAGAAGTTGATGGTTTTGTCAAAGTTCTTTCCCGAAAAGAGATCATCCAGAAGTCTCTAGACAATTTTGGCTATATCCTGATTGCCGAAGACATGGACGAGGCAATTGATGCAGCAAATGCCATTGCTTCTGAACATATGGAGATCGTGACTGCAAATCCGTTTGAAGTTATGATGAAAGTACGTAATGCAGGTGCCATCTTTATCGGAGAAAATAGTTCTGAACCTCTCGGTGATTATTTTGCAGGACCAAACCACGTCCTTCCGACAAACGGAACAGCAAAATTTTTCTCCGCACTTTCCGTAGACGATTTTGTCAAGAAGTCAAGCATCGTATATTATTCAAGAGAGGCACTGCGTAAGATTCACAAAGATATCGAACAGTTTGCTACATCCGAACAGCTGACCGCACACGCAAATTCCATTGCGGTACGGTTCGAAGACGAAGAACAGTAGGAGGAGAAGCCATGGCAAGAGAAGCTTCTGTAGAACGAAACACCAAAGAAACTGAAATCAAATTAAAACTAAATCTCGACGGAACCGGTTACTCAGATATTGAGACCGGTGTCGGATTTTTTGATCATATGCTGGATGGTTTTACCCGCCACGGACTTTTTGACCTGGCCATACGGGTACACGGTGACCTCCAGGTAGACGATCATCACACGATCGAAGATACCGGTATTGTGCTTGGTTCCGCAATCAAAGAGACCATTGGGGACAAAAAAGGCATCCGCCGCTACGGAAGCTGTATTCTGCCTATGGATGAAGTTCTGGTGCTGTGTGCTATTGATTTATCCGGACGCCCTTATTTTTCATGGGATGCAGAATTTACATCTGAAAAAATCGGAGATATGTCCACCGAAATGGTAAAAGAATTTTTCTATGCCATTTCTTATTCCTGTGGAATGAATCTGCATATCAAAGTTCTTACCGGTGGCAACAGTCACCATGTCGCAGAAGCAATGTTCAAAAGCTTTGCAAAAGCTCTGGATCAGGCGGTTTCTTTTGATCCGCGTATTACAGACGTACTTTCTACTAAGGGAAGTCTTACATAAGGAGGAAATTCAGCCATGGCAGATAAATTATTGATTCCCTGTCTGTATCTGCAGTCAGGAAAAGCAGTCACCGGTTTTGGTCAGAGAAATCTGTTCGGTGACGGAAACATAGAAAATCTTGTCCGTTTTTACCGAGACAATGGCGCTGATGAACTTCTCATTTTTGATATTTCTTCCGGAGACACAGAGCATGAACAGGCCATTTCCAACATTAAGAGCATCTGTTCTGCTGCCGAAATTCCTGTTATGGCAGCAGGCAATATCAATCGCATGGAAGATGTCAAAAAACTTCTTTATGCCGGCTGTGCAAAGGTCGTCCTGAATTTTTCAAAAGCCAATAATATTTCGCTTCTTGAAGAAGTATCCAGACGTTTCGGCAAAGAAAAAATGGCAGTCTGTATTTCTTCTACGGAAGAATTCACCGCAAACCAGGCATTGATCGAGTCATTTGCAGATGAAGTCCTTGCACTTGATACCATTCAAGATGAAATTCATGCATGTTCCTCTATCAAAATCATCCTTCATACAGAAGTAAGCAAGACTGCCGCACTTAAATCTCTGCTTCAGAAGAATTCTGTGTATGCTTTAAGCGGTGCCTATATCAGCTCTCTTGATATTTCTCTTCAGGATTTCAAGACAGACTGTAAAGCAGACGGAATTCCTGTTGTTACCTTTGAGAGTGCCATTGCATGGGCTGATTTTAAACTGAACAGTGACGGACTGATTCCGGTAGTCGTTCAGGATTATAAAACTGATCAGGTACTTATGGTCGCATATATGAATGAAGAAGCTTTTAATAATACACTCAAAACAGGAAAAATGACATACTGGAGCCGCAGCCGCCAGGAGCTCTGGCTTAAGGGACTTACGTCCGGCCATTTCCAATATGTCAAGTCACTTGCTCTTGATTGTGACAACGACACGATCCTTGCAAAAGTAGATCAGATCGGAGCGGCCTGCCATACCGGCAGCAGAAGCTGTTTCTTCAAACCTCTGGTTCAGAAGGAATCCAACGACACCAATCCGCTTCATGTATTCCAGGATGTATATGATGTCATCGCCGACCGCAAACTTCATCCGAAGGAAGGCTCCTATACCAACTATCTCTTCGACAAGGGCATTGACAAGATACTCAAAAAAGTTGGCGAAGAGTGCACAGAGATCATCATTGCTGCTAAGAACCCGGACAAAGAAGAAATCAAATACGAGATTTCTGATTTTCTGTACCACGCCATGGTCCTCATGGTCGAAAAAGGAGTCACCTGGGAAGAGATCACCAACGAACTTGCCAGAAGGTAGGTAATTGCCAATGAACAATTTTGACTATCATCTGCTCGCCAATTTTCAGAATTTTTTTATCCGACACAGAGGAGTGTATATTTATCTGATCATCATAAATCTTGTTACGTTCGCTGTGTTTGGAATTGATAAGTTTAATGCGATACATCATCGTTCAAGAATACGGGTTTCTACACTTTTCAGACTTTCTCTGATCGGCGGCTCCATCGGCGGACTGGCTGCCATGTACCTGTTTCGCCATAAAACACAAAAGCTTAATTTTACATTGGGTATCCCCCTCATCCTTTTTGTACAGATAATTATATTGTTTTTTGCAGCAAACACCGGATGGTAGATCTGACCTTATTGCATCTGGCAAATTGTTCCTTTATGTGATAAAATAAAGCAAAAACAACGAGGGAGGATTAATGATGACCTATACAGAAAAAAAGCGTTCCATGTTTCTTGGATTGCCATGGACTTTTACCTCTTATACCGTGACAGATGAGATCATAACAATAAACAACGGATTATTAAGAAAAGAGGAGAATGACTGTTACCTTTATAAAGTAATTGATGTACGTCTGGAGAGTACTCTGCTGGAGCGTATGCTGGGACTCGGAACCATTCATTGCTTTACAGGCGATGTTACAGACCCGGATCTCAAACTGTGCCATATCAAACATTCCAAAGAAATCAAGGACTTTATCCTGAAACAGTCCGAGGAAGAGCGGATGAAAAGAAAAACATTAAACATGCAGCATCTGGACGGCAATCCAGCCATGAGCCAAATGGCAGAGACCGACAGCTGCAGATAAAATCTCACTCAAAAGGGCAGGTCTGCTACAGGCCTGTCCTTTTTGCTTACAATTGATTGCTTTTTATCTGCTGAGAAATGTTTTCGAAAACCGTCAGATACTTACCAACGGGTATATAGCAAATAAAAGATACATAAATTTTATAAAATCATAAAGGATAATCATCAAATATGATTTCACTCACCCTTTGTATGATCGTAAAAAATGAAGAAGCTGTGCTGGAAAGGATATTAAACCCTGTTTCGGAGATTGTGGATGAAATTCTGATTGCAGATACCGGTTCTTCGGACAGAACGAAAGAGATTGCCGGACAATATACCTCTCAGGTATTTGATTTTCCCTGGTGTGATGATTTTTCTGCTGCAAGGAATTTTCTTGTAGAAAAAGTACGCACGGATTACTGGATGTGGCTGGATGCGGACGATGTTATGGATGAAAAGAATCTGGAGAAACTTAAACTGCTGAAAGCATCCCTTGATAAAAAAGTCGATGTAGTGATGATGGAATATGCTGCTTGTTTTGACAGCACTGGAAAGGTGACATTCTCTTACTACAGGGAAAGAATTCTTAAAACTTCAGAAAATTTCCGGTGGAGCGGAAAAGTTCATGAGGCGATAACGCCAACGGGGAACATTTTTTATTCAGATATAAAAATCCAACATCGAAAATGCACTCAGAGAGATCCGGATAGGAATCTTCGAATTTATCAGAAAATGCTGGCTGAGGAGGAAAAGCTGGAACCACGACACCAATTGTATTATGGACGAGAATTGTTTTATCATCAAAAGTATCAGGAAACCGCAGATGTACTCGAAGCTTTTCTGGAAGAGCCGGGTACATGGATTGAGAATCGCATAGATGCCTGTATGATTCTCGGACAGTGTTATAACAAACTTAAAAAAAACGATGCTGCACTCGAAGCTTTTCTGTACAGTCTGACGCTGGATATTCCCAGAGCTGAAATCTGCTGCGAGATTGGAAAAATCTTTCTGGAAAGAAAGTGGTACAGACAGGCCGCTTACTGGTACGGTCAGGCACTTACCGCTCCTTCTGAAAAAAAGAAGGGTGGTTTTTTTATGGCAGAATGTCATGGCTTTGTACCATATATGCAGCTTTGTGTCTGCTATGACAGAATGGGATGTCATGAGCAGGCTTTCTTTTTTCACAAAAAAGCAAGCAAAGAAAAACCGGATGATCCGGGAGTAAAATATAATACGAATTATTTCAGAGAAAAGTATGGATTGGAATGATAAAAAAATTATAGCATTCCTGCTGTAAGCAGTAACAATAGCATTATCCTGTGTGCACAGTTAGATTCTGTTGCTCATATACTGTATGGAAAGTTATTTGCAGTATGAGGTGAATATAGTATGTTGTTGAGACGCCGCAAACAGAATGAGCTGGAGATGCAGCAGGACAGACATGATGATGTATCCTGTACATCGTGTTTTGGAAATAACAATCACTGCGAATGTAACAGAGGCTGTCCGGGGCCGACAGGACCGACAGGACCAAGAGGATGCCCGGGAGTACCTGGTCCTATAGGCCCACAGGGACCGCAGGGCGAACCTGGAATTCAGGGATATACCGGAGCAACTGGGGCTACCGGGCCTACCGGTGCTACTGGACCTACCGGTGCTACCGGACCTACCGGTGCTACCGGACCTGCCGGAGAGCAGGGAGCTACTGGTTCAACTGGAGCAACCGGGGCTACTGGACCTGCCGGAACAGTGACACCGGCAACTGCCGTGGGGGATGCCAACAATCTGGACGACATTGTAGAGGACTTTAATGCACTGCTTGCAAATCTAAGAGATGCCGGCATACTTGAACGTTGATTTTCCTTTATCTGTCACACTAATTATTGCTTGAATTCCCCATGCAAACCATATATAATAGGAATACTGTGAAGAAATATCATTATGTCGCGGGATACTACTTGTGAACAGTGGCAGATATCTCTTCATGTAACCTGTTATATATGAACCTTTGAAAGGAAAACTATGAGAAAACTAGCATTACGCGATGAAATACTCCTGCAGATCGACAAAGCCGCCCGTTACATCGGCGGTGAAGTCAATGCAGTTATGAAAAACAAAGAGGACGTAGATATACGGTTTGCGATGGCATTCCCGGATGTCTATGAAATCGGTATGTCAAACCTCGGCATGATGATTTTATATGATATGTTTAACAAAAGAGACGACGTATGGTGCGAGCGTCTTTTTTCTCCGTGGACAGATCTTGACAAAATCATGAGAGAAGAACATATTCCTCTGTTCACTCTGGAATCTCAGGACCCGGTAAAAGATTTTGATTTTCTCGGCATTACTCTCGGATATGAGATGTGTTATACAAATGTCCTTCAGCTTCTGGATCTCAGCGGAATCGCACTTTTGTCAGCTGACCGCGAAGAAAATGATCCAGTCATAATCGGCGGTGGTGCCTGTGCATACAATCCGGAACCTCTGGCAGAATTCTTTGACCTCTTTTATATTGGAGAAGGCGAAACCGTTTATGATGCACTTTTTGATGCATATAAAGCAAACAAAAAAGCCGGTGGCAGCAGATCGGATTTTCTTCTGAAAGCTGCACAAATTCCTGGAATCTACGTACCATCACTTTATGAAGTCACCTATAAAGAAGACGGTACGATCGAATCTTTTCATCCGACATGCGAAGGTGTATCGGAAAAAGTAGAAAAACAGCTGATCATTGACATGGATAAGGATTACAACAATCTGGAGGCTCCGGTCGTTCCTCATATCAAGGCAACACAGGACCGTGTCACTCTGGAGATTCAGAGAGGATGTATCCGTGGATGCCGTTTCTGCCAGGCAGGTATGATCTACCGTCCAACACGAGAACGCGACGTGGAAAAACTGAAAAAAGCTGCAAGAACCATGCTTCAGAAAACAGGACACGAGGAAATTTCCTTAAGTTCTTTAAGTTCCAGTGATTACAGTCATCTGAAAGAAATCGTAAATTTTCTGATTGATGAATTCCGTGATGAGGCAGTTAATATTTCCCTGCCGTCACTCCGAATTGATGCATTTGCACTGGATGTCATGAGTAAGGTACAGGATGTCAAAAAAAGCAGTCTGACTTTTGCACCGGAAGCAGGTTCCCAGAGGCTTCGTAACGTTATCAACAAAGGACTTACGGAAGAAGATATCCTTCACGGTGCCGGAGAAGCCTTCAAAGGCGGATGGAATCAGGTAAAACTTTATTTTATGCTCGGTCTTCCTACAGAAACAGAAGATGATATGAAGGGGATTGCACATCTTGCTCAGAAGATTGCAGAAACTTACTACGAAACTGTTCCAAAGGAACAGCGCAAAGGGAAAGTCCAGATCAATGTCAGTACCTCATTCTTTGTACCGAAGCCTTTCACTCCATTCCAGTGGGCTCCTATGTTCCGTGAAGAAGATTTCATCGAAAAGGCAAAAATTGTCAAAAATGAAATCCGCTCTCAGTTAAATCAGAGAAGCATACGCTACAACTGGCACGAGCCGGACGTTACTGTACTCGAAGGTTTTCTCGCAAGAGGTGACAGACGCTGCTCCAAAGTTATTCTTAAAGCATACGAAAAGGGTGCTCTTTACGATGCCTGGTCCGAAAGTTTCCACTACGATATCTGGAAAGAAGCTTTCAAAGAGACAGGTGTTGACATCGAATTTTATACACTGCGTGAACGCAGCACAGATGAAATCCTTCCATGGGACTTCATTGATGCAGGTGTGACCAAAAAATTCCTGATTCGTGAATGGGAGCAGGCCAAAGCAGAAACTGTAACGCCAAACTGTCGCCAGAAATGTTCCGGCTGTGGTGTTCTCAAATACAAAGGAGGTGTGTGCTGTGAAAGTAAGAATTAAATTTGCCAAAACCGGACATATGAAATTCGTCGGTCATCTGGACACCATGCGTTATTTCCAGAAAGCAATTCGCAGAGCAGAGCTTCCAGTCGCGTTTTCAGGTGGATACAGCCCACATATGATCATGTCCTTTGCAGCACCACTCGGTGTAGGAACTACCAGTCTCGGAGAATATTTTGATATGGAACTGACAGACACTGTTCCGACAAAGGAAATCGAGGAACGACTGAATGCTGTCATGGCAGACGGTGTTTCCGTATGTTCTGCCCGTCAGGTAGAAGACGGCAAAGCAAGCACCGCCATGGCTCTGGTAGCAGCAGCAGACTATTTTGTACAGTTTCGTGATGGAAAAGAACCTGCTGCATCCTGGAGAGAGAAACTGGACGGATTTCTTGCCCAGAAAGAGATCATCGTGACCAAGAAAACAAAGCGCAGTGAAAAGACCATAGATATCCGTCCATATATTTATGAGATGCGTCTCGATGGCGAAGGTATTTTCATGCAGCTCGCTTCCGCAAGTTCCAACTACACCAAACCGGAACTTGTCATGGATACATTCCTTCGATGGATGGGCGAGGAGCCGCTTCCGTTCGCATATATGATCGAACGCCGCGAAATCTATGCCAACAAAGGCGATGAAGAACATCTGAAACTTGTTTCTATGGAAGCATTAGGTGAGAAAGTTGAATAAGCTTGTAATTACAGAAATGTATCTTCGCGAAGTTCTGTGTACTGTCTGCGCAGTTGTAAAAGATCAGAAAGTCATTGAACTTCGTCTGGAACCTTCCGGAAAGAAAAATATCTTAAATAATATTTACGTAGGACAGGTAGAAAAAATTGCAACCAACATTCAGGCAGCATTTGTCCGCCTGAATGATTCTGTCAATGGTTATCTGCCACTGAACCAATGTGAACATGCCATATTCGCAGACGGTCACAGGGAAGGACAGCCGCTTCGTCCCGGTGACCAGATTCTGGTACAAATAAACCGGGATGCCATGAAGGGCAAACTCCCGGCGCTTACCGCCAATCTGAATTTTTCCGGCAAATTTCTGGTTCTTACCACAGGCAATCGCAAAATCGGAATTTCCAACAAACTTTCCAAAGAGGAAAGCAGCAAATTGAGTAAATGGCTAGATGATGAAAGAAATATTCCTGACCGTGGATATGGACTTATCGCCCGCACAAATGCCGCCGATGCTTCCAAAGAAGAATTTTTTCATGAACTGGATATGCTTAAGAAACAGTACGAAAAGGTTGCCGTATATGGAAGAAACCGCACCTGTTTCAGCCTTCTGTATGAGTCCGAGCCTTTTTATCTTTCTGCTGTGCGCGACATTTACGGCAGAGATCTGGATGAGATTGTTACAGATATTTCGGAAATGCACACAAAAATTTCTGATTATCTAAATGAATTTCAGCCTGAAAAACTGGCAATACTTAATTTGTATCAGGACAAACTCCTTCCATTATATAAGCTGCATAGTCTGGAAAGCGCCATCGATGAAATCTGCCATGAAAAAATATGGCTGAAGAGTGGAGGTTTTCTCGTGATCCAACAGACAGAAGCATTTGTATCCATTGATGTCAACAGTGGCAAATACACCGGTAAGAAAAAAGCAGAAGAGACCTACCGCAAAATCAACCTCGAGGCAGCAGCAGAAATTGCCAGACAACTTCGCCTTCGGAACCTTTCCGGCATCATCCTGATTGATTTTATCAACATGCAGAATACCGACCACCAGGACGAACTTTTCCATGTTTTACAAAAACATCTGCGTAAGGACCCCGTCAAATGCACAGCAGTTGATATAACCCCACTTCATATCCTCGAGATGACCCGCCAGAAAGTCCGCCGCCCCGTAATCGAAGACATCCACAGCCTTTCAACCATTTAGCTTCATTTTAGCGTCCAATCTTTTGAACAACTAACACTTTCTCCATATTTAATCTTCTTCCCCATACCCGCCATTCGCTTTTCAGCGGTGGCCAAAAAGGGGGAGCGCGAGGGGGAGATTCGGCCGTTCGCAACTCCGAGATCCTCCCCCTCGCAATCTCTTTTCCATTTTTTCATTCTTTTTTACAAAAAAAGAAAAATCTCTCTTGACGCATTCCAAATCCCATGCTATTATATAGCAGATGCCGCACAGAGAGGTTTAAGCGCATGAGATTTTGTCATAAATCCTCATCCACCATATCTGGCGAGTAAAGATTATAGGAGGTGCCACAGATGTACGCAATTATTGCAACAGGTGGTAAACAGTACAAAGTTGCCGAGGGCGACGTAATCAGAGTTGAAAAGCTCGGTGTTGAAGCTGGTGAAACCGTTACTTTTGATAACGTTCTTGCAGTTAGCAACGAAGGTTTAAAAGTTGGAGCTGATGTAGCTAATGCCAGTGTTACCGCTTCTGTAGTTGAAAACGGAAAAGCTAAAAAAGTTATCGTTTACAAATACAAAAGAAAAACTGGATATCACAAGAAAAACGGTCACAGACAGCAGTTTACAAAAGTTAAAATCGAAAAGATCAACGCTTAATCTGGTGTTTGCATGATTACAGTGACAGTCAGCAAGAAAAATAATTCCTATATCAGTTTTGTTTCTGAAGGACATGCCGATTATGCAGAAGAAGGGCAGGACATTATATGTGCCGCTGTTTCCGCTCTGGTAATCAATACCGTCAATTCTCTGGAACAGCTGACTAAGGATTCCATTAAAGCAAAAGAAAAGGACGGTTTTGTTTCTTTTACTTTTACAGCTCCGATTTCGGAGGGTGGAACACTTTTGATGAATTCATTACTTCTTGGTCTGACAGAAATTGAACATAGTTATTCAAAACGTTATTTAAAAGTAAAAGTCAGGGAGGTGTAACGACATGATGAAAATGAACCTTCAGTTATTCGCACATAAAAAAGGTGTTGGTTCTACAAAGAACGGCCGTGACTCCGAATCCAAGAGATTAGGTGCCAAAAGAGCAGACGGACAGTTTGTTAAAGCTGGAAACATCCTTTACAGACAGCGTGGAACCAAGATTCATGCAGGTGAGAACGTAGGCTGTGGTAAAGATTATACATTATTTGCACTGACAGATGGTGTAGTAAGATTCACCAGAAAAGGACGCGATAAGAAACAGGTTTCTATCGTTCCGGTAGAGGCAGAATAATCAAGTTCAGCGTGAGGCTTCAAATCGTTCAGGTTTGGAGCCTTTCTTTGAATCCAAAAATAATAAGGAGCGACATATGTTTGCAGACAGAGCAAAAATTATCATCCGTTCAGGAAAAGGCGGAGACGGACATGTAAGCTTTCGCCGGGAGCTTTATGTACCCAATGGCGGTCCTGACGGCGGCGACGGCGGACGCGGCGGCGATGTGATCTTCGAAGTAGATGAAGGCCAGAACACACTCGGCGAATACCGTCATAAACACAAATTCAAAGCACAGGATGGACAGGAAGGCGGCAAGAAACGCTGCCACGGTGCAGACGGAGATGATATCATCCTGAAAGTACCGGAAGGAACTGTCATTATGGAAGCACAGTCCCGCAAGGTTATTGCCGATATGTCCGGTGAAAACCGTCGCCAGATTGTCTTAAAAGGCGGACGTGGTGGTAAAGGAAACCAGCATTATGCAACTCCTACCATGCAGGTTCCGAAATATGCACAGCCGGGACAGCCTGCGCAGGAGCTTGAAGTGCTTCTTGAATTAAAGGTAATTGCAGACGTAGGTCTTGTAGGTTTTCCAAATGTCGGAAAATCCACATTCCTGTCCCGTGTTACCAACGCCCAGCCCAAAATTGCCAATTATCACTTTACAACATTAAGTCCGAATCTTGGTGTTGTTGACACCGCAAACGGCGGTTTTGTTATCGCAGATATCCCGGGACTGATTGAAGGAGCTTCTGAGGGAGTCGGTCTGGGACATGAATTTCTTCGTCATATTGAACGTACCAGAGTGCTGGTACACATTGTAGATGCAGCATCTACCGAAGGCCGTGATCCGATTGATGATATTTACAAGATCAATCACGAACTCGAAGCATACAATCCGGAAATCGCAGCCAGACCTCAGCTTATTGCCGCTAATAAAGTGGACTGTATTTTTGACGGCGATGATGAAAACCCAATAGAGAAATTAAGAGCAGAATTTGAACCAAAAGGAATCAAAGTCTACCCGATCTCTGCAGTAACCGGACAGGGCATCAAAGAACTTCTCTTTGCGATCAAAGAGCTTCTTCAGAGTGTTCCTGCCGAGCGTATCGTATTCGAACAGGAATTCTTCCCTGAAGACGAATTGTTTACAGAGAACCTTCCATTTACAGTCGAAAGGCTTCCTGAAGATCCTGAAATTTTTGTTGTGGAAGGTCCGAAGATTGAAAAAATGCTTGGCTATACCAATCTGGACTCCGAAAAAGGTTTTGCTTTCTTTCAGCGTTTCCTCAAAGAAGGCGGTATTCTTGAAGAACTCGAAAAAGCAGGAATCGAAGAAGGCAATACTGTCCGCATGTACGGTTTTGACTTTGATTATTACAAATAACAGAAAGGTCGTAAAAATATGACAAGTAAACAGAGAGCATATCTGAAAAGCCTTGCGATGAAGATGGATCCGATCATGCAGCTCGGAAAGGGCAGTGTGACACCGGAAAATACCGCTTCCGTTGACGAAGCTCTTGCAGCCCGTGAACTGATCAAGATCAGCGTTCTCCAGAACTGTCTGGACGATCCTCGCCAGATGGCAGAAGTCCTTGCAGAAAGAACACATTCTGAAGTTGTTCAGGTAATCGGAAGAAAAATCGTTCTTTACCGCGAAGGTAAAAAAGACAAAAAGAAAATCATTCTTCCATAAACCGGCATATATTGTCCAAAATATATTCAGGAAGGAAGTAAAACCAGCATGGATACCAGACGAAAAAAAATCGGGATCATGGGCGGAACTTTTGATCCGATCCATATAGGCCATCTGATTCTGGGAGAAAAAACATATGAACAGCTTGGGCTGGATAAAATATGGTTTATGCCCGCTGGCAATCCGCCTCATAAACGTAACCGCGCCGGCCGTGCAACCGATGAGCAGAGAGTTGCCATGGTAGAGCGGGCGATTACCGGAAATCCCCATTTTGAGCTTTCTCTGATTGAGATGCATGACCATGGTTTATCTTACACGTATCACACACTTGAGAATCTCAGAAAGCAGAACCCTGATACCGATTACTACTTTATCATCGGTGCAGATTCCCTATACAGTTTCACCACCTGGATGAAGCCCGAGAGAATCTGTGCTGCATGTACGATCGTAGTTGCCACGAGAGACCATACACCCGTAAAAGAGCTGTCTGAAGAAATGGAACGTCTGACACAGCTTTATCATGGTCATTTTGTACGGCTGGACACCATGAATATTGATATTTCCAGTCAGCTGCTGCGCCAATGGCATCAGGAGGGCAAAAGCCTTCGTTATTATGTACCAGACGCAGTTGCCGACTATATCAATGAGCACCATATTTATCATATTACGGAAGGAGCATCCGAAACGAATGGCTGATTACGATTTTATAAAAATGCAGAAAAAACTTTCCAAATATCTCGATGAAGATCGTTTTGAGCATACGCTCGGTGTTATGTTTACCTGCGCCTCGCTGGCAATGGTCCACGGATATGACCTCAAAGATGCCCAGGCTGCAGGGCTGCTCCATGACAGCGCAAAATGCATTCCAAATAAAAAGAAACTAAAAATGTGTGCAGAACACAATATCCCGGTTACTCCATTTGAAAAGGAACATCCTTTTCTTCTTCATGCCAAACTCGGAGCTTATATTGCACGTGCAAAATACGGAATCACTGATGAAGAAATTCTTTCTTCCATCACATTCCATACTACCGGTAAGCCAGAGATGAGTACCCTCGAAAAGATTGTTTATATTGCAGATTATATTGAACCGGCGAGAAATAAAGCACCGAACCTGACTGAAGTCCGTAAGCTTGCTTTCGAGGATCTGAATGAATGTATGTATGCAATTCTCCGGGATACCCTGACTTATCTTGACAAAAATCCGGATGATGTCGATTCTGCAACAAAAGATGCATTCGCCTATTATGACACCTTACATAAGGAACGGCAGGAGAGCAGATAACATCTGATTTTCTGTCTGACCGGAAAGGATGAGATAACTATGAATAAAGAACAGGAAATGGTACGTATCGCCTGCAAGGCGATCGATGACAAAAAAGCAATTGATATCAAAGTAATCGACATTCACGAAGTATCTGTAATTGCTGATTATTTCATTATCGCAAGCGGAAACAACCTGAATCAGGTACAGGCAATCGTCGATAATGTAGAAGAACAGCTCGGAAGAGCCGGTTATGAGCCCAAACAGGTAGAAGGAACCCGTGGTTCCAACTGGATCCTGATGGATTACGGCGATGTGATCATCCATGTTTTCGATGAAGAAAACCGTCTTTTCTATGATCTGGAACGAATCTGGAGAGATGGAAAAGAACTGGATAGTGCTGATTTTTTAAAATAAGTTTACAATAATAAAATTATGTAAATCAAATCAACAAAAAAGACATGCCCGCAGAGTCATACAAAGACTTACGGACATGTCTTTTGATTTTTCATATGCAAATTTCAGCAGTATGATCTGCTGATTACTGATAAAGGCGGAACACACCAAATACCTTTCCAAGTATCTGAATATCACCATGTACCAGAATCGGATCCATAGAATCATTTTCCGGCTGAAGACGATAATAGCCATCCTCTTTATAAAAAGTCTTCACTGTAGCAGAATCTTCTACCAGCGCTACGACAATATCTCCGTTAGATGCCGAAGCCTGCTGCTTTACCAGCACCTGATCACCATCAAAGATTCCTGCATTTACCATACTTTCTCCCTTAACTTTCAGCATAAAGCTCTGTGCATTCGGCATGTATTCTGCCGGCACCGGAAAATAACCTTCGATATTCTCTACTGCCAGAATCGGCTGGCCGGCCGCAACCGTACCTACAAGCGGTACATTGACAACCTCTCTGCGTACTAAATTAAAATTATCATCGATGATCTCGATTGCTCTGGGCTTTGTGGCATCTCTGCGGATATATCCATTCTTTTCCAGTGCTTCCAGATGTGAATGAACTGAAGAAGTGGATTTCAGATTAACCGCCTCACAGATCTCACGTACTGCCGGTGGAAATCCACGGTTCAGAATTTCGTTTTTTATATAATCAAGAATTTCCTGCTGTTTTTTACTGATTCGACCGTATGACATAGGTTCACCTCCAAGAAATATGAACATTATTTTTTAAAAAAAGTATAACATACCCTTTCAGAAATAGCAAACAGATATTCGGAAAATATGTTCGTTTTCCATATATATTTGTTTTCTGCCTTAATTATTTTGCCTTTTTCTTGTCAGATACCCCACAAAATGTTACAATACTTGTATTGTCTTTTTATATGATTTTTAATGAGAATTAGAAAATAAAGGAGGCATTTTTTTGCCTGTTAATAATAAACAAAACGGATCCGGTTCCGGCATCCTCAAAAAACTTAAAAACTTATTCGGCATGAATATCGGAACCATGCTGTTTGGTGTATTGTTTATTTATATGCTGTTCAGTATGATTCTTTATCTGACTTCCTCAAACATCGAATCCTATCTGGTAATTGCAGGACCACTTTCCCGAAACGAAACGTATACCGGTCTTGCTATACGTGAGGAGACCGTTCACAAAGCGGAGACCGGCGGTTATGTTAATTATTATGCCCGTGAAGGTTCCAAGATCAATGCAAACGGTGTAGTATACGGCATCAGCAGTTCCAAAAAAACAGAAGGCACGACAGAATTAAGTAACGAAGAACTTTCCAGCATCCGAAGCCAGCTCCAGAGCTTTTCAAAAGGCTTCAATGCCAGCAAATTTAACACTACCTACAGTTTTAAGTACAATCTGGAAGGCAGCATTCTTCAGTATGCCGGTGTTACCGGAGGAACTTCTTCATCAGATTCTTCCGATTCCACATCCAGTGTGGTTTCTTATGGTAATCAGACCTTAAGTAAAGCAGAGCAGGACGGCATCGTTCTTTACTCTATGGACGGATATGAGAACAAGTCTGTATCCTCACTGAGCACTGAAGATTTCGACCAGAATGCGTACCATGAAACAGACTTAAAGACGCAGAATTCAGTGTCAGCCGGTGACAGCTTGTATACACTGATCTCTAATGAAAACTGGAGTCTTATGATTCCGCTCAGTGCCAAACAGGCCGCAAAACTTGCCGACCGCAGTACTGTGCGTGTAAAATTTCTGAAAGACGATATGACACAGACCGGCGATTTCAGCATTGTCGAAATTGACGGTTCCAAATACGGTAAGATTGATTTTAACAAAGGTTTAATCCGTTATGCAGCAGATCGTTTTCTGGAAATAGAGCTGGTTACCAATACTGTGACCGGTCTTAAGATTCCACTTTCCTCCATTGTGACCAAGGAATTTTATCTGATTCCTTCCAAATATTCAACAAAAAACGAAGACAGTCAGGATATCGGTTTCATGGTGCAGGGCAAAGACAATAACGACAGTCTTTCCTTTGTCAAGGCTTCCATCTATGCCAGCATTGAGGAAGACACTGCTGATAATGCGGACAAACCTGAAGACCAGAAATCATATATTTATTATGTAGATAAGAAGTCATTTGCCGAGGGTGATGTAATCGTCAGCCAGAAGGACCAGAGTAAATACGTTGTAAGTGATGTAGGTGTACTCGAAGGTGTTTATTGCATTAATCAGGGATATGCGGTATTCCGCCGGATTGAAATCCTTGATCAGAACGAAGAATATGCCATTGCATCCAAATCCACCTCATACGGTCTTTCCCGTTATGACCATATCGTCCGAAATGCAGACAAAGTAAATGAAGAAGAGATTTTATACTAGATATATACGAATCAGGAGGCTTAATCTATTATGGTAGCAGAAAATCTTGAACAGGTAAGAAAAAACATTGAACTTGCATGCAGAAAAGCAGGGCGTGACCCGAAAGAGGTTACATTGATCTCTGTCAGCAAAACCAAGCCTGTGTCTATGCTTCAGGAAGCATATGATGCCGGTTCCAGGGATTTCGGAGAAAACAAAGTACAGGAGATCATGGATAAGGTACCGCAGCTTCCGTCTGATATCCGCTGGCACATGATCGGACATCTGCAGCGCAACAAAGTCAAATATATTGTAGATAAAGTGGCTCTTATCCATTCCGTGGATTCTCTGCGTCTTGCAGAAACAATCGAGCATGAAGCAGCCAGGCATAATGTTACTGTTCCGGTTCTTATCGAGGTAAACGTGGCGCAGGAGGAAAGTAAATTCGGTCTGAAAACCGAAGAAGTTCTTTCTCTCGTGGAATCTGTCGCAGCCTTTCCGCATATACATATAGAAGGGCTTATGACGATTGCTCCATATGTAGAAGATCCAGAAGAGAACCGCGGCATTTTCCGTCAATTAAAGAAATTAAGTGTTGACATTGCTGCCAAAAACATTAATAATGTTAATATGAGTGTTTTGAGCATGGGTATGACCGGAGATTATCAGGTAGCCGTGCAGGAAGGCGCTACAATGGTTCGCGTCGGAACCGGAATTTTCGGTGAAAGAAATTATGCAGTCTGACGCGCAGAACAATAAGATTGGAGATTAAAATGAGTGTTTTAGATAAACTTTTAGATGCTGTAAAACTGAATGATGACTACGATGAGGATGATTATTTAGATGATGATCTCCTTGACGGTGATGACGATGATTTTCTCGATGAAGACCGGGAAGACAAGCCAGTCAAGAAGTTCTTCCAGAAATTCTCCAAAAAATCCGAAGAGGATGACTATGATGATTTCGATGATGAACCGGAGACTCCTGTTTCCAAACAGTCCGCATCCAAATCCATCTCTGTTCCGAAGACAACATTCAAGCAGGACAAGCCTGCACGTACTTCTTCAAAAATCACACCTATGAGAAGCAGCCGCAAAGGTTCACAGGCAGCTAACATGGAAGTCTGTGTTATTCGCCCAACCTCTATGGAAGATACACGTGAAATTGCAGATACACTTGTTGATAACTCTACCGTAATCCTGAATCTTGAGGGAATCGATATGGAACTTGCACAGCGTATCATCGACTTTACTTCAGGAGCATGTTATTCTCTGGGTGGAAGTCTTCAGAAAGTATCCAGTTATATCTTTATTCTTGGACCATATAACGTAGATATTACCGGAGACCTTCAGAATATTCTCGGTGGTAATTCCATTCCGTCCGTAAGAGCAGGATACTAAGATCAATGAACAAAGACGAATTCTTTATCAAGAGGATCCGGGAACTGGCAAATCTCTCTTATCAGAGAGATATTGTCACCTTTTCGGATTTTCTTAATTTAAACGAACAAAATATTGTAAATGAACAAAAGAATCAGATGCCGGGCGTAATCACAGAATGCTCAGGCGGTTATGAGCAAGCAGAGCGTCAGATGGTGGCATTTCATCCTGATGCTCTTTTGTTTCCGTGGGAATACCCGATCACATGTCTAAAAATCGAACCTCTGGCAGCCAAATTTTCTGAATCACTGACACATCGTGACTTTCTGGGAGCTGTCCTCAATCTCGGTATTGAGCGTTCCGTGATCGGGGACATCCTTGTGCAGGAACACACGGCCTGGATATTCTGCCACAATAAAATTTCGGATTATATTATTGAAAATCTCACCCGGGTACGTCATACCACTATGAAAATTTCCAGAGTTGACAATCCGGAGCACTTCCCGACACCGCAGTTTGAAACGATCAGCGGTACATGTGCATCTGTTCGTCTGGACAGTCTGATCGGGCTTGCTTTTCAGAGTTCCCGCAGCAGCATGGTTTCCTTCATTGAAGGTGGTCAGGTCTTCGTAAACGGCAAACTGATTACTTCTAATGGATATGAACCCAAAGACGGTGATATTATTTCCGTCCGCAGCAAGGGACGCTTTCGCTATGAGGGGGTTTTCGGTCAGACGAAAAAAGGTCGCTACAGCATAAAATTATCACGCTACAAATAGATGAGGAGGACCATATTATGAAAACAGAACCATTACAGGTAAAGCGCAGCGGTGATTTTTATTATCCGATATATTTCGAAGAGGGATTTGGTTCCCTTGCAGACGCCATCCGTACAGAAGGGCTAGACAGTCGCAAAATGTGTATTGTTTCCGATACCAACGTTGCACCCTTGTACGCGGATTCTCTGAAATCTGCCCTTTCTTCTGTTGCCTCGTCTATTTCCCTTTTTGTTTTTGAGGCAGGCGAAAAAAGCAAGCATCTTCATACCGTACAGAATCTGTACGAAAAACTGATCGAATCTGAGCTGGATCGTAAAAGTCTGATTGTTGCACTTGGAGGCGGTGTCGTTGGTGACCTCGCAGGATTCAGTGCAGCAACTTACCTTCGCGGAATCGATTTTATTCAGGTACCAACCACACTTCTCGCTCAGGTGGACAGCAGTGTCGGAGGCAAAACCGGTGTAGATTTTAACCAGTACAAAAATATGGTCGGAGCATTTCATCAGCCACGTCTTGTCTATATGAATCTTCAGACACTGAAAAGCCTTCCTGATACGCAGTTTGCATGCGGAATGGGTGAAGTCTTAAAAACCGGGCTGATCTGTGATGGTGATTTTTATCACTTTGTGTGTGAGCATCAAAAGACCATTCAGAATCTTGATCCGGAACTTCTTGCCCAGATGATCCGGCGTTGCTGTGAGATCAAAGCCGGCGTCGTAGAACGTGATCCGAAAGAGCAGGGTGAACGTGCTCTTTTAAACCTTGGGCATACTATCGGACATGCTGTCGAAAAGCTGATGGATTTTCAGCTTCTTCACGGACAGTGTGTTGCAATCGGTCTTGTTGCCGCAGCTTTCATCTCTATGAAGCGTGGCCTTCTTACCGAAAACGAGTATCTGCAGATCAGAACCGGCTGTGAACTTTATCGTCTTCCGGCTCATGTAAATGGTCTGGATCCGCAAAAGGTGCTTGCCGCTACCAAAAAAGACAAAAAGATGGAACAGGGCACCATCAAATTCATTCTGATGAACGGCATCGGCAAAAGCTTTATTGACCGCACCGTGACAGATGAAGAACTTCTTTCCGGTATTCAGGAGATTCTTCAATGAAAAAAAAATCCCAACAGAACAGCCAGATCTGGTATATGCTACTCTGGTTCGGAGGAATTACCATCCTGACTGTCATTGATCAGCTTACCAAACATCTGGCAGTAAAATATCTGAAGGAGACATCCGGAATCATACTAATTCCGGACGTTCTTGAATTTCAGTACGTAGAAAACCGCGGCATGGCTTTTGGATTGCTTCAGGGGCGCCAGATCCTGTTTTTAATCCTTTGCGTTGCCTTCTGCGCAGGAATTCTCTATTTATATGCCAAAATTCCTAAAAACGGCTATTACGCGCCTCTGAGCATCATTGGCGGAATTCTTTTCAGCGGCGCACTCGGCAATTTTATCGACCGCGCATTTTACGGTTATGTCACAGACTTTATTTATTTTTCTCTGATTGATTTTCCGGTATTCAATATTGCCGATATCTACGTTGTCTGTGGCGGCATTCTGCTGGCGGTGTTTGTTATTTTCCGCTACAAAGATGAAGATTTTTATTTTATTAATCATAAAGGATAACACATGGAAACATTAGAATTTAACGTAGATGCATCCGCAAACAATATACGGATCGACCGTTATCTTGCGGATCAGTGCCCGGAGCATTCCCGTTCTTATATTCAGAAACTTCTCAAAGAAGAACAGGTGCTCGTAAATGGCCGCGTCATCAAAGCCAATTATAAGACTCAGTCCGGAGATTATATCGAGTTTCATATCCCTGATCCGGAAGTTCTGGATATCCTCCCGGAAAATATTCCTCTGGATATTCTGTATGAAGATGACTATGTACTTGTCGTAAACAAACCAAAAGACATGGTCGTACATCCCAGTGCCGGACATACTTCCGGCACACTTGTCAATGCCGTTATGGCACACTGTGGAGAACATTTATCCGGTATTAACGGAGTGCTTCGCCCAGGTATTGTACACCGAATTGACAAAGATACCACCGGTGCGCTTCTGATCTGCAAAGATGATGTCGTACACCGTGACCTTGCCGAACAGCTCAAAGAACACAGCATCAAACGCCGTTATCGCGCGGTTGTGCAGGGAAACCTCAAAGAAGATGAAGGAACTGTCAATGCACCTGTCGGCCGTCATCCTACAGACCGCAAAAAAATGGCAATCAACCATAAAAACGGCAAAGAGGCAATCACACATTATAAAGTACTTGAGCGTTTTGGACAGGCAACTTATATTGAATGCCGTCTGGAAACAGGTCGTACACACCAGATCCGTGTTCATATGGCAAGCCTCGGACATCCGCTTCTCGGAGATACTGTATATGGTTCTTCCAAAAATCCTTATCACCTTCAGGGCCAGGCATTACATGCAATGATTCTTGGTTTTGTTCATCCGATAACGGGAGAATATCTGGAGTTCGAAGCTCCTTTGCCTGAATATTTTTCAAAACTTTTAGAAAAATTGAGAAAATAGTTGGATTTTCTTTGTATATATTGTATAATGTCAATATGATTCTTGCAGAAGGGAGTGTCTATTATGAACAATACTAGTTCAATTATTACAATCGGGCGTGAATATGGAAGTGGTGGCAGACAGATCGGACAGGAGATTGCCAATTATTTCGGCATTAAATATTATGATAAAGAACTGTTGGAGCATGCAGCAAATGACAGCGGTATCTGTAAAGAACTTTTTGAACATCACGATGAGAAACCAACAAACAGTTTTCTTTATTCACTCGTGATGGACACCTATTCATTTGGTTATTCCTCCGCAGGTTTTTCAGATATGCCTATGAATCACAAGATTTTCCTTGCACAGTTTGATGCTATCAAGAAGCTTGCAGGAGAAGGTCCGTGTGTAATGGTCGGCCGTTGTGCTGATTATGCTCTTGCTGACTGGAAAGACTGTTTCAGTGTTTTCGTACACGCAGATTTTGACTGGCGAATCAACCGGATTGCCGCCAAATACAATAAAACACCTAAGGAAGCACGCGATATCATCACCAAAACCGATAAGAGCAGAGCAAGTTATTATAATTATTACACGAATAAAAAATGGGGATCTGCCAAGAGCTACAACCTCTGCATTGACAGCAGCAAGTACGGAATCGACAATACCGTCAAAGCGATTATCGAATCTATTAAAATTTTTGATTCAACAAAAGCATCTCGTTAAAGCTACATATTCTTAAATTTACAGTTCCGATTCATCAAACTGCATCTGGCAGGATTACTGAGTCGGAGCTTTTTTTCTTTGTCCAAACATGCTATAATAGATGTATTGTCTGAAATATTTAAGTTTAAATAAAAATAATCGGAGGAATATTTATGCGTCTGGTCATTCAGCGTGTACTTCATGCGGAGGTACAGGTAGATGGAAATACAATCGGAAAAATAGGGAAGGGACTTCTTGTTTTTGTCGGAGCCGGTCAGGACGATACAAAGGAAATTGCAGATAAATATCTTCGCAAACTTCTCGGTCTTCGTATTTTTGAAGATGAAAATGGTAAGACCAATTTATCATTAAAAGACGTGAATGGCGCGTTACTGATCGTGTCACAGTTTACCTTATATGCCAACTGCAAAAAGGGAAATCGCCCGAGCTTTATCGAAGCCGGAGAACCACATATGGCGGAAGCTTTGTATGAATATATGATCGATGAAGCAAAGAAATCTGTTCCGGTTGTTGAGCATGGCGAATTTGGTGCAGACATGAAAGTGTCCCTTCTTAACGACGGACCGTTTACGATCATTTTAGATGAAAAGATTTTATAACAACGATGAATAGGATATTTTATGAATGCAATAGATCTATACGACAAACCCGAGTTTTTCAAATAGATGTACAAGGAGTTTTTATTATGCCCGTAAATACCTCAAGAACCACTTACCGTGAACATACCGATACCGAAAATATCTTAAAGCTTCGGCAGGTTCTTTCGACGCTGCCTGCGTTTTGCAAAGATTATTTTCGTGCCATTGATTCTACGACAACCACAAAGACACGAATTTCTTATGCATACGACATACGAATTTTTTTTCAGTTTCTTCTTGATGAAAATCCGGCATTCAAAAATTATGCAATGACTGATTTTTCTGTGGCTGTCCTTGATCAGATCAAAGCCGTCGATCTTGAAGAATACATGGAATATCTCAAGGTATACCAGAATGGTGACAAAACCGAAACCAACGGTGAACGTGGATTAAAGCGCAAAATTTCTGCTCTGCGCAGTTTTTATGCTTATTATTATAAACGTGAAATGATCCACACAAACCCGACTGTCCTGATTGATGTCCCGAAAATCCATGACAAAAGCATTATCCGCCTGGATACAGATGAAGTTGCGTTGCTTTTGGACTATATCGAGCACTGTGGAGACAGCCTGACCGGTCAGAAACGTGTATATTACGAAAAAACAAAGGAACGTGACCTGGCAATCGTCACGCTTCTTCTCGGCACCGGAATCCGTGTATCTGAATGTGTCGGTCTTGATATTGAAGATGTAGATTTTAAAAATAATGGAATTAAAGTCACCCGAAAAGGTGGCAACGAAATGGTTGTTTATTTTGGTGAAGAAGTTGAAAAAGCTCTGAAACGCTATCTGGAGATACGCGAAGGTATCACTCCTCTCGCCGGACATGAACATGCTCTCTTCTACTCTGCTCAGCGCAAACGTATGGGCGTGCAGGCAGTCGAAAACATGGTTAAAAAGTACTCCCGCCAGATCACAACTACCAAAAAAATAACGCCCCATAAACTCCGCAGTACATATGGCACAGCTCTGTATCAGGAAACCGGCGATATTTACCTTGTAGCGGACGTTCTGGGGCATAAGGATGTCAATACTACCAAGAAACATTATGCAGCCTTAGACGATGCCAGACGGCGTCAGGCAGCCACAGCAGTCAGACTTCGTGAAGATTAAAGATGAAGTACCTCGATCAAAAAAATCCAGCTCAGTCCATAGTAGGAAATAACCGCAACCAGGTCATTTACTGTGGTGATCAACGGTCCGGATGCAACTGCCGGATCGATATGGATCTTTTTGAAAAACAGAGGAATACAGGTTCCCACCGCACTTGATATCAGCATTGCCAGAAGCAGGGAAAGACCAACACAGCCGGAGACCGCATATGCAAATACCAGCGTTTTTCCCTTAAACAGCCAGATATATAGACCAATCAGTACGAAGGATAAAATACCAAGTACCCCACCGTTACAGAGGCCAATTTTCATCTCTTTCAGTACAAGTTCCAGTTTCTGTCTGCCGGTAAGTGATTCATCCATAAGGACACGGATTGTGACAGCCAGAGACTGTGTGCCGACATTTCCTGCCATATCAAGAATCAGTGACTGGAAGCACATGATAATCGGCAGATTTGTAACAACTTTTTCGAATACCCCAACAACAGAAGAAACTACCATACCCAATCCCAAAAGAATGATCAGCCATGGCATTCTTTTTTTCATACTTTCTTTCAATGGTTCCTGCAGATCTTCCTCCGCAGTCAGACCAGCCAGCTTCGCATAGTCCTCTCCCATTTCATCATCAACAAGATCTACGATATTCGCCGAAGTAATAACGCCCAGAAGACGGTTATCATTATCCAGCACCGGAATCGAATCTTCGGAATAATCTTTCAGATTTTCGATACAGTCATCAATCAGTTCCGTTCCATAAACATATGGATAAGAAGTAACGATCAGTTCCTCCAGCGGATGATTCTGTCTCGCGATAATGAGGTCCTTAAGATCAATTGCTCCATAAAATTCTTCAGCATCATTGATTACAAAAATCGTTGAGATATTATCATTCTCTGCCGCCTGTGTGACCAGCTGACTCATTGCCTCTTTGACACTGATGTTTTCATGTATCACAATATAATTCGTTGTCATACGACTACCGATCTCATCGTCATCAAATGACGTGATCAGTTCAATATCGTGTCTTACTTTATCATCAAGAAGCTCAATTAAAATCTTTCTTTTGGAGCGTTCAAACTGCTGAAGTACATCTGCCAGTACATTTGTTTCCATCTTTGACAGTATTGCTGCAGCTTTTTTCACCTCCATTTCTTCCAGATACTTTACTACGGTATCTTCATCCGTATACTCAAAAATATCGGACAGCATATCCATATCCAGTACACGATAGAGCTTACAGCGTTCTACTACAGACAGTTCTTCCAGAACATCTGCAAGATCATTTTCGTGGAAATCCTGAAGTCTCTTTGCCAGAACTGCCGGAGAAACATTGCTTCTCACAACATTCAGGATTTCTTTTCCATAATCCTGTACTCTTTTTTCCATTCTGTATTTCCTCCTTTTCTCCCATAATAATCGTACAAAAAGGCATAGCCATAGAAGCTGCCATCAATAAACATGGCAACACAAAAAAAGCATGTCTTTCTGCAAAACATGTCAAATATCTGATTTGAACTTAATTGTGTTCAGGGATTTTTACAGAACAGAAAATTATCTGGAAATGAAAAAGAGAATAATAACCAAATTAAAACAGAATGTAGTAACTGTACTCACAGACTGCTTTTAATTTCTGTCCTGTGTAACTACTTCGCCCGTGAGAATCACAATTATCCATTCTGTTCACCTGCCTTTACTTTAGAATTCTTTTTTGACGTACACATTATAACGTATGCCTTCTTAAAAGTCAACGCTTGATCAACCATACAATTTGCACAATATAATTGCACAAAAAGAGGATCCTGTCCCCCAACAGAATCCTCTCTGATTACCCCATCATATGTACCTTATATGGTTTAAAAAGACTAATCCCGAATTTCTTTTTTACGGTTTATAATGCTGTAATAATCTTGTCCTGTAAGGAAGCAGGAACTTCTTCTTTGTCAAGAGACATACTTACAACAAATTTTACGTTGAACTTCTCGCCAACTGCACTTAACTGCTCTAATGCATTTGTAACATCCTGTCCCTCAAGTTTCGCTGTTGTCAGGAAACTGTCAAGATAAATCTGCTCAAGATCATGATCCTGAGAAATAATACCACAAACAAATCCTACAAACTCGTCTGCATTCTTAATCGGATATCCAGATACATCGATCAGACGAACTTTATTATTTAATTCATACATATGTTTTGCACTTTTATCTAAGTAAACAATGCTGCCATTGGCTTCTTTAATTGCGCCGTTCACTTTGTCTAACAGTACTTTTGTTTTGCCCTTACCTTTCTTACCTACGATCAGTTCAACCATCCTGTTTTCCTCCTTAGACACAATATAATATTAATTTTGAACAAAAACGATAATTAATATGTTTGTATTATAGTGCATTTTATCTCAAATTTCAATAGATAAATGTAACTTTTTGTGAAATTTTAAGCCTTTACTGTAAACAGTTGAACAGTAAAGGCTTTTGTCTATTGTATCTACTGATTTATTTTTTCAAGGAGTGATGTCATCTGCTGGTAAAGAAGCTCTTTACTTGATGCTCCCATAACAATCGAAATATATGGAGAGCCATAAGAATTCTGGCTGAGTAACGCCAGGCAGTTACCCGCACTGTTTGTCGTACCGGTCTTTCCTCCAAGAACTGTAACACCTTTCGGCACATTTGCCTCGCCCGTCAGATAATGGTCCGTTGCAGTCAGTGCCACACTGTCCTCTGATCCGTCACTGTGTGTAAATGTAACAGTATAACTCGGCATCTGTGTAATCTCTGTAAATTCCGGATAATTCAATGCCTCTTTCAACATCAGATAAATATCATATGGTGTTGTATAATGGTTTTCATCCTGCAACCCATGTGGATTCGTAAAATGAGTTCCTGTACATCCAAGCTGAGCAGCATACTCATTCATCATGGAAACAAAATTCTCTGTCGTGCCACCTACGTGTGTCGCAATTGCAGATGCAGCATCATTTCCGGAATAAACAAGAAGACAATGTACCAGCTGATCCATTGTCACCTGATCACCTTCCTGAAATCCTACTACCTGAGAACCCTCCTCTAATGTAATGTTTTCCTGTGAAATTGTCACTACATCATCCATGTTGCTGTTCTTAAACGCAAGGAGTGCTGTAATGATTTTTGTGATGCTGGCCGGATATACACGCTCATATGCACTTTTGGCAAATAACACGGATTTATCTTTCAAATCCAGCAAAACGCCCTCCTGTCCATCTTCCAGCGATACAGAATCCATTGGCTGATCCCCGTCTACCACACAGAGATCCGCCGCAAATGCTGATGCTCTCTGACTGGTTCCTACAAGACTCTGATGCTGAAATTCTCTGGTAATATCATATGCCTGCGCCGGAGTGGAAATACTGCCTCCTCTGAGGACATAAAAGCCACCAAATGCACCAGCAAAAACAACTAACAGAAAAAGTACCAGTATAACCGTACTTTTTATACGTTTCCGGCGCATTTTGCGTATTCTCGGAGTTCTTCTCGGATTTCTGCGCGCCTGCAGACGTGCCGTTTCAGGAGCTTTTCTGGTCAATTGCTCCGGTCTTGCTGTTTTGCGTCGCTGTCCCTGTCCTGCTGTATTTCTTTTTTGCTGTCTTTCTGTCATAAATAATCCTCTTTCTTATCGATCGTGTTCTTGCGGATTTCTTTATTGTAGGCGCTGCTCTGAAGTCCTACATTCAATACCAGTCCCATACCAATATAAAGACTCACAAGAGACGTAAGTCCATAACTGACAAAAGGAAGCGGTGTACCGGTATTTGGTGCAATTCCTGTCGCCACGCAGATATTCAGGAAACTCTGGAGTGATACAATACTTGCCATACCGCAGCATATAATCTTCCCCGACAGGTCTTTTGCCCTGAGGCTCATCCGAATACATTCCACCGAAATTGCCAGCAGCAGAAGGACGATTGCACAGCATCCCATAAAACCATATTCCTCACCGGCCACAGCAAAAATAAAGTCTGTCTGATTCTCTGATACGAAGTTACCCTCATTTACAGAGGCCACTTCTTTATCTCCGGAAAGTTTTTTGCCGATCAGTTCACCCGAAGCAATTGCTGTCTTGGAGTTATTCTGCTGTTCAATATCGTCGCCGTATTCTTCGTTCTCTGGATAAAGGAAAGCCATAATACGTTTTCTCTGATAATCTTTGATCAGATTCTGATCTGGCTGAACAACGATTGATAAAAAAATAATAGAAAGCGGGATTATGATCAGAAACATTCCGCCAATGACCTTATAGCTCAATCCTGCAATATAGATCAGAATACAAAATACAGCAAGCATCATCAGTGTATTTTTCATATCCGGCTGTTCATAAATAAGAATCAGCGGGATTGCCAGAAGAATTACAGATTTTGCCAGTGTCCGAACCGTATTCAGGTCTTCCTCATGATCCATAAAAAATCGTGCAAAAAACAATATTATTATAATCTTTGACAGCTCAGTCGGCTGAAATCGAATAAAACCAAAATCGATCCATCTTGCCGCACCGTTAGCCGAATCACCAAACAGACGCACAATCAGAAGCAAAACGATATTAGCGACGTACATGATCCACTGAAAATTTGAAATCCATGAATAATCCATCAATGAAAGGATTACCATAATAATAAAACCGATAATAACTCCGGCAAGCTGCTTGGTCATCAGATCCTCTCTTGCGCTTCCGACCAGTATAATACCAAACGTACTGATTGCCAGCAAAAATATTACCAGTCTGAAATTGTAAAATCTTAATTTATATTGTTTTATCATTTTCCTGTATTCCTTTATTTTCAGACCGTACCGGTATCTTTGCATGAATGATCGGAGGTTCCTGTGTAATACAGATATTAACCCCCTTCTCATCCACTGGAATATATTTTTTTACGGTACGGATCAAATCGTTTTTCAGCATATTTATCATTTGCGGAGAGCAGTCAAGCCGTTCCGACACAAGAAGAAGTGTCATCCTCTTTCTTGCGTATTCTGCCGAGCGGCCTTTTATCTTATTGACAGATTTCACAGGGAACACCCTCCTTTGACGAAGCTTAACGGAAACAGAATCAACTGTCTATTTATGAAAGATATCGCTTAATCTCCTGAACATACCTTTTTTCTGTTTCAGCTCCGCAAACGGTACTTCCTCCCCGAGAATTCTCCGGCAGATATTCTTATATTCTTCTTCTGCCTGAGAATTCTGTCCGGACAGCGGCTCTCCCTGATTGGCAGCCACAACAATCTGCTCATCATCAAGAATAGTTCCGATCAGATCCACAGCAAGAATTTCTGTTACATCATCCACAGACATCATATCACCCCTGGCAATCATATCTGGTCTTAAGCGGTTTATGATCAGATGGATGTCTCGAAGGTCCGATGCCTCCAGAAGTCCGATAATTCGGTCTGCATCGCGAATTGCTGACACTTCCGGAGTAGTCACTACGATTGCCTTATCAGCTCCCGCTATCGCATTCCGAAATCCCTGCTCTATCCCTGCAGGACAGTCCAAAAGGACATAATCAAATTCTTCCCTGAGTTCATCTGTCAGTTTGATCATCTGCTCCGGTGAAACAGCAGACTTATCCTTCGTCTGAGCTGACGGAAGTAAAAACAGATCCGGATAGCGTCGGTCTTTGATCAATGCCTGTTTCAGTCTGCAGCTTCCGTTGATGACATCCACCAGATTATATACAATCCTGTTTTCCAGACCAAGAATAACGTCCAGATTACGAAGTCCGATATCGGTATCTACTACGACTGTTTTTTTGTTCAGCATGGCAAGGCCTGTTCCGAGATTCGCAACTGTTGTCGTTTTACCGACTCCACCCTTGCCGGATGTTACTACTATGACTTCTCCCATTTTTGTTCCCTCCTGAAAATATGTTCCAGACTTCTGGTATTCTCCTGCGTAGCTTTTTCTGCCATTTCCGGAAAGATCTCTTTCGGAAGACACATCAGTCATTTGATGTATTACTGGTATCACTGGAGGCATAGCCTGTCAGAATGGTATCTTCATCTGCCAGATTGTAAATATATTTTAATATATCATTTGCTGTCAGACATGCATTACCGGAAGAATAGCCGTTCGCAATTCTGACTGCAATAGAATATTCCGGTTCATTTGACTCGGATGATGTAGTATATCCGATAAAGAGACCATGGTTCGGATGATAAATATCAAGCTCTGCCGTACCTGTCTTACCGGATAATGTCACTCCCAGCCCGTTAAACTGCTCATGAGTTTCTACCACTCGACGCATACCGTCATGAATATCTTCCCATACATTACTCGGAACGTCACTCATCTCATTTGCAACTGACGGCGCATATTCTTCAATCGTTTTGCCCTGTGCATCAGTTACCTTATCAAGCAGTGACAGATCATAAACTGTTCCGGAAGTGGCAAGTGCTGTTGCATAACGGGCAAGCTGTGTTGTTGTAAACAGATGGTTACCCTGTCCAATATAAGACGGTACCGCTTTACTGTCTGAAACATGTGGTGATGCCTCAGAAATCTCGATCCCGCTCTTTTTGTCCAGATAAAACTCTGATGCATATTTCTGAAGTTTCGTAAGACTTAAGTTTTCAGAAAAATTTCCGTCTGAATTCTTGCCTGCAAGAAAGCCGACCATATTAAAAAAATAGTTACAGGACTGTTCGATTGCCCCTCTGATTTCAAGTGATCCATGTCCCTGCTTATTCCAGCACCAGATAGATGGTGTTACCAAATCGAATTCACCTGTACAGTCATAATAAGTGCCATCGTCAATAATGCCTTCCATCATACCAGTGACTGCGGACAGAAGCTTCAGAGTAGAACCAGGTGCTGTTGTCTGCTGTGTCGCCTTATTAAAGAACGGACTCGACTGATCAAGTGCAAGTTTTGTGTAATAAGATGTATCCATGTTATTACTGAGACGGTTGTTGTCATATCCCGGATAGGAAACGCATGCAAGTACCTTACCGGTCTTTGCATCTGTAACTACCGCAGATGCAGAACACGGAGTCAGTGCAAGCTGTGCCGGTTCAATCTCAAGATTGGAAATCTTATTGATCATAAAATCATATGCCGACATTGCACCGGAAGCCAGATTTTCATAACAGTTGTCTTCTTTTGACAGAACGCCCTGTTCATACAGCACCAGACAGATCTGCTGCCCGGAGATCTGATCATTCATAAGCAGATATTTATACAGAAGTTTTGAAAATCCAGTATCTGTCTTCAGATAATCTATCACATAATCCGTCAGCGCCTGATAAATTTCCTGAGAATCCAGATATTCTCCTTTTGGAGAGATTACCGAGATATTGATCCAGTTCTGGCTCGCTGCATAATTCAGATAATCTTTCAGGCTGATACTCTGGTCATTCGCCCATGCCTGATAAGTCGCATCAGAAGAATCTACAGCATTTTTGTCAATGACACCAAGTGTATCTCTCAGAACCGTATCACAGATATAACTTAAATATTCCTGTACTTCTTTACTTTCATCTTTGTAGGCTGCCGGATTTGAACTTGTCAGCCTGTTAGTTATTGTATCAAAAACTTCCTGCTGCTTTTGTTGAAATCTGGCATAAAGATTTTTTTCTGTATCGGAGGCCTTCTCGTCACTGAATTTATCAATATCAATTACACTGTTTGAAATCAGTGCATTGTAAACATCATAAATCGGAACGATGATCTGGCTGGCATCATTTACACCTTCATAATCATATTCTTTGACTGCCTCGATCTTATTCAGAAGGATACCTGCCACACGCTGTTTCAAAATCTGATAAATAGCACTCTGCCAGTCAGAATCTACGGAAAGATAGACGTCGTTTCCGGCAACCGGTTCTACGGTTGTATTATTGTCAATCTTAAGTACTTTACCAAGGTTATCGACCGTAACTGTTTCCTGGCCGTCTTTGCCCTGTAACTGAAGTTCCATATACTGTTCGATGCCGGCTTTACCAATGATCGCATCATTGGAATAATCTGAATTTTGTTTTTTGAGACTTTCCAGCTCTTCCGCGGATGCACGTCCGGTATAACCGAGAAGAGGTCCCATACTGTCATCATCTACATACTGACGGACAGAATCTTCCAACACATCAATACCCTGTAATTCATTCTGATTTTCCATTACAGCAGCAACTGTACTTTCACTGACATTGGTCGCAATCGTAACTGCCATGTATTTCTGGAAACTGTTTGTGCTGAGTTCATAACGCATGATTGCAATATTCAGGATTTCCTGCTTCGTGAGTTCTTTTGGAAGGCCGTATTGCTTCAACTCTGCATCTGTGTAAGCATTATCTCCATAAAGAACAATAGAAAATCCCTTATTTCCGGTAAGATAACTCATCATCTCATCCGCCGTTGCATCTGCCTCATCTTCCGTCAGATCATCGATCAAAGCATGACCGTAAATATCCGCCCGAAATCGGTTCAGTGTAAATCCTTCATCTACATCAAAACTGTAATTTCCGTCTTTATCCAGCTGAATATGGAAAGAATTCGACAGCGAATCTCCGTTGGATGCAAGGATCTTTAATACTTTATATGCAACCCCGTTCAATGTGAGGTTCTTTTCCCTTGTTGTATCATATGTTCCGTTGTCCTCAAATGTAAGAGAATACGACAGAACATTTGACGCGATGAGTTTATTATTTTTGTCATAAATATTTCCACGGGTACTCTTAAGCACACGTGTCTTAGTCGTTCTTGTCTGAAACTCATTTATATAGTTTTCTCCCTGAATGATCTGGAGATTAAATAACTGTCTGATCAGTACAAATGCCATAAGAAAAAAGACAAGAAGAAGTACAGACGTTCTCTTTAACTGAATTTTTTTGAATAGTTTTTTTATTTTAGTACCCAAATAGACTCACTTTCTTTCCTTGTTGCGCTCATGAAATGATCGTTAATATAGTGAAAAATCCGATACACGATCACAGTAAGGAACACTGTGTAAAAAACTTCCGGAACGATGATTCTTGTAAAATATGTACCCAGTCCCAGTCTTCCCCGAAGCAGAAACTGCAGTCCATATACTGCAAGATTGTAAAATGTATCCATGATCACTGTCAGCATGATCGGCACTTTAATGTCATCATCATAATAAATACGAAATGCATAACCGCTGAAAAAGCCGACATACATATAGATCAGTGCATAGAAACCAAATACAGATCCATAAAACAGATCTATCAGAAGACCGCTGAAAAAGCCTGTCCATAAGCCCACCTTACGCCCCCGCATAAGTCCCATGGAAACACAGAGAATCAGCAGCAGATTAGGTGTGATCGAACCAATAGATATCAGATGCAACACAGTCGACTGAATCATAAAACAGACAACTGTCGTCACAAGCAGCACAATCTTGCTTCTCATCACTGTTCTCCTTCCTCTATGGAATCCTGTTTATTTACGGTAATGACAAACACATCTTTGAGATGCTGAAAATCAACAGGTGTAACAAGTGTACCTGTCTTTGTCAAATTGTTGGAATCCAGTGAAATCTCACTGACATATCCGATAAAAAGTCCTTCAACATATTTCTCACTGATATTTGAAGTAACAACCCGTTCTCCTGCTGTTACTTTATCTTCTTTATCATAGAGCTGTGTAAAACGCAGTTTACCCTCATCGATCAGTTCCAGATCTCCTTCGACTACGCAGGTATCATCGGTACCGACAGTCATTGCACTTACATTGCTGCTGTCGTCAATGATCGAACGGACAGTTGCCCAGTTACTGCCGACTTCTGTGACAATACCAACCAGGCCTTTTCCGGCAATAACGTTATTGTCTACACGTATTCCGTCTTTGCTGCCCTTATTGATCATAAATGTATCATACCAGTTGCCCGGATCTTTAGAAATGATTCTTGCCGCAACCTTCGGATAATCGGAATACTCCTCATCCAGCTTGTACAGTTCCTGAAGCCGCGTAAGCTCAGACTGGTTCTGAATCAGAATATTATTCTGCTCCGTCAGTGTATCTACTGTATTCTGAAGTTCCTCATTTGCATCTACAAGATCCTGTTTGTCCTTGAATGCCTTGTGGAGATCAGTAAGCCATACACCAATCGTATTAATGCTTTTTTCAAAAGGAACTACAATTGTTCCCGCTGCCTCCTGAAACGGTACTGTCGTAATCCCGGAAGCAAGCGTAGCAACAATGGTACTTCCGCAGAAAAGCGTCATAATAACAAGCAGATGTTTACTTTTTAAATGTAGACGAAACTGAAACTTTTTTTTCAGGTTTTTCATGTATCATACCCCTAAAAGATCATAATTTACGTTGTTTTACGGGCTGAGCCCACTTCATCAGGTCACGGTCACGGATGATTTTTTCCAGACCTGTGACAGTTGCCTTTTCGTAAAGATCTGAAAGCTTAAACGAAAAGCCGGTGTAACTTGCAAGATAATTATCTATGTATGGAATCTTTGTACTGCCGCCTGTAAGAAAAATCCCCTCACGGGCAATATGGTAAGAAATCTGCGGCGGAATACGCTCAAGAAATGTCTTCATCTCTGCCGCAATATCGTTGACACAATTCATGATTCCCGCATTGACTACATATCCGGAAATTACTTCTTCTCTCGGAAGGCCGGATATTCCGTCGATACCAACGACTTTACGCGCATCCTTGCGCTGGTCGTTCAAACGTCCCATCGCAAGTTTCAGACGTTTTCCTGTACGCGTACCGATCTGAAGATTGTAACGCTTACGTATCTCATTGCAGATTGCTTCATTCATCTGTCTGCCACCGATCGGAATTTTCCTGGCAATGATGATCTTGCCGTCAGTAATGACCGAAAACTGCGTGCTCTGTGCGCCGATATTAACAATCATGCTTCCCGCATTTTTATTAAGATCCACTCCCATGGCAATCGCATCTGCGATCGGGGCTTCCACCATATATACTTTGTTCTGACGGAGCCAGTGTCCGTTCGCCACATGGTAGTATGCCCTTTTTTCGATAGCCGTCATATCAAGTGGTACCGAAAAAAACATATCGGAACCGATACCGAGAAAACGGTCAATTTTTTTCATCATACTGTACAGTGCAATTTCCTGCAGTTCCAGATTGGCAATCATACCAAAAGCCATCGGCGAATTAACTACGATATCAGCAGGTGCTTTTTCAAACATATCGTACGCTTCATTGCCCACGGCGATGATCCTGCGTCCTTTTGACGCAAGCATGTTCTTTTCCATATAACTTTTGTTTTTAAAAAAGGAATAGACTTTAATGCTGCTGCTTCCCAGATCTATTCCGTATGTTTTTCTTAAAAGCATAAAACAATCCCTTCATACCGGATATTCGTCCAACAATCCCTGTTCTCTGAAACTTACGTATCTCTGATCACCGATGATAATATGATCCAGCAGACAGATGCCAAGCATCTCACCCGCCTGACTGATCCTCTCCGTAATTTCTCTGTCGCATACACTGGGGGATGGATTTCCTCCCGGATGATTGTGAATCAATATCAGGTTGACCGCATGATAACGCAGAGCTTCCAGAAAGACTTCCCTCGGAGTGATCAGCGTCGCATTGACGGTTCCTTTAGACAGCACTGTATCACCAAGCAGATGGTTCTGATTATCCAGCATCATGCAGATCATCACTTCCTGCTCCTGATGGCGAAGCTGTTCCATATAATACGCAGCGATCGAATCCGGATTTTTAAAATCCAGCATAGACCTTGCGGCCTCACTGGCGATTCGCTTTGACAGTTCCCCAATGCATTTAAGCTGTACTGCCTTGACGACACCTATTCCATGAATCCTGCGCAGTTCAGGCAATGAACTGTGAATGATCCCCGGAAGTCCCGGATAAGAAGACTGCTCCATGTGTTTTAAAATATCATTTGCCAGAGTCAGTGAATTACTTCCTCTGGTCCCTGTCCGAAGTATCACTGCCAGAAGTTCGCTGTCACTTAAAGAGCCTTCGCCTTCCCGTATGCATTTCTCATAAGGTCTCTGTGATTCCGGCATTTCTTTGATCGTATGGTTCATTTGATTTACCTGTCCGCTCTCTGTGACAGATTCCCAAAAGAATCAAAGATTATTTTAGCATAAAAAGAGGGAGATGTACACTCCCTCCTAGAAATTCTTAAATTTTTCACATATGAACTCAGCGATTTTTATCCCGTCCATAGCCGCAGAAGTAATACCTCCCGCATATCCTGCGCCTTCGCCGCAGGGGTAAATTCCCTCGATATTTGCACATCCCTGTTTGTCCCGCACAATACGCACAGGCGAGGATGTACGGCTTTCGATGCCGCTTAAAAGTGCATCCGGACGGTCGAAACCTTTTATTTTTCTGCCGAATGCAGTCACGCCTTCTTCGATGGAATCTCCAATTACTTTCGGAAGAATCGAACGTACATCTGCAAGGACATATGCCCCTTTCATCTGTGGCATAACCTCACCAAATTCCATACTTTTCCTGTGTTCTTTGAAATCTCCGAAAAGCTGTACCGGGATTCTGCCTTTTCCAAGTTCCCATGCTGCCTTTTCCAGATTCCTCTGAAAAGCAATACCTCCCAGAGCCCCTTCCTCCGGAAAATCCTCCGGTGAAACAGTAACGATCAGCGCACTGTTGGCATTTTGGCTGTCACGTGCCTGATAACTCATCCCGTTGACTGCAAGCATACCCGCTTCTGAGGATGCATTGACTACATAACCTCCCGGACACATGCAGAACGAATAAATGCCTCTGCCATTCTCACAGGTATACGTCACCTTATAGCTGGCTGCTCCCAGCACTTTGTTTTCTTCTTCACCATAAAGATCCATATTGATCATCTTCTGCGGATGCTCCATACGAAGCCCTACTGCAAATGATTTCGGCTGCATAAAGATTCCACGTCTGTGCAGCATGGAAAAAGTATCACGGGCACTGTGTCCAAGTGCAAGTACACAGACTTCTGCCGGTATTTTTTCTTTGTCATTAATTTCCACAGCACAAAGCCGTCCTTTTTCCATACAAAGGTCTGTTACTTTTGATTCAAAACGGAACGCCCCGCCCATTTCTTCAATCTGATGACGCATGGTCTCAACAATCCCGATCAGCACATCCGTTCCGAGGTGCGGTTTCTGCTGATATACGATTTCCTGCGGTGCTCCCGCCTCCACAAAACGTTTCAGCACTTCATGATTACGTCCGTTCGGATCTTTTACCAGCGTATTCAGCTTTCCATCAGAAAACGTTCCTGCGCCGCCTTCTCCAAACTGTACATTGGACTCCGGATCAAGAATCCCGTCTTTCCAGAAACGGTCAACCGTTTCCTTACGCTTCTGCGCTTCCTTTCCGCGCTCCAGTACCAGCGGCCGATAACCCGCTCTTGCCAGATACCATGCACAGAAAAGACCTGCCGGTCCGCTTCCGACAACTACCGGAGGATTCTTCAGAATCTCTTCACCCGATTTTGGGAAACAATATTCTTTTTTCTCAAAGAAAGTCACATTTTTATCTCTGTTTTTGCGAAGCAGCTTCTTTTCTGCCGGAGTACTCACGTCTACTGTATAGACAAATTTTTTATCGTCTTTATGGCGGGCATCCAGTGACTGACGTACGATTTCATAAGAAAAAGTATCTTCCCCGCATTTCAGAATTCTGGCTATTTTTTTTCGTAACTGCTCCTGCCTGTGATCAACAGGAAGTTTTAACTGTGTAATACGTATCATAACTTCTCCCTCGCACTGTGTAAGCCGGCTACCGCGCCGCTTGACCATGCCCACTGCAGATTATAGCCACCGCACGGACCATCAATATCCAGAAGTTCTCCTGCAAAATAAAGCCCTTTATGAATATGTGATTCAAGTGTTTCTGTATTTACCTGAGTTGTGTCAACACCACCGGAGCAAACCTGGGCCTGTTCCAGTCCAGTGCTTTCTTTGACCGTCAGTCTGTATGAAGTCAGCGTCTGAATCAGATCCTTTTGTTTGCGGAAAGCACGGATCAGTTTATCCGGCAAGAGTCCTACAAGGAGTTCCGCTGCCGACTGATACGGACAAAGTTCTCGGCGTTTATCCAGCAGTTTTGTCAGTTCTTCCGTCGTATACTCCGGGAAAAAATTAACAGAAAGTTCTGCTATTTTGCCTTCTGCCAATGCACGGACTGCATATCTGCTTAGCTGAAAGACCGGAATTCCCGAAATGCCATAATCCGTAAGCTGAAGTTCGCCCCGTTCTTTACAAAACGGCTTTCCATCCAGAAGCAGGGTCACTTCACCCTCCGTACGCACGCCTGCCCAGGCAGAAAAAGCATTCCCCCTGCAGCGCAGTCCTGTAAGAGCCGGCAGTGGTCTGATGATCCGATGTCCGAGGTTCTCCGCGATTGCATATCCGCTTCCGTCAGAACCAGGAACCTGTGATGCACTGGAACCATTCGCCAGTATCACCCTGTCGCATTCATAAATCCATCCTTCTGTCCGGACTTTCCATCTGCCGTTTTCCTTATAAATGTCCTTCACTTTTTCTCTTGTTTTGATTTTTACTTTCAGAGAATGTGCTTTTTGAACCATCAATTCCGGGATACATTTTGCCTGATTGCTTCTGGGATATACCCAGCCATTGCGGTCGACAAAAGCCACACCTATCTGTCCAAAAAACTCCAGCGTATCTTCCATGGAAAACTGTTTCAGGACGCTTTGTACAATTTCCGGATGTTCTCCCCGAAAAATCTCCGGCTGCATATTTTTGTTGGTCAGATTGCAGCGGCCGTTTCCGGTCACGCAGATCTTACGGCCCGGATTTTCGTTCTGTTCAAGAACAGTTACTGTTGCACCATTCTGTGCCGCCACAACTGCTGCAGTCAGTCCGGATGCGCCGCCGCCAACCACGATCACCTGCAGATTTTCACTCATACTTTCTCCCTTTTTCCCTGATCAGGGAAGTGTCACAATCTTTGCGTCAACAAGTTTCTGTAAAGACATCAGTACACCGAGTTTTGCATGTTCCCATGTGAGTCCGCCCTGGAAATAAACTGCATATGGCGGTTTGACCGGACCATCTGCAGAAAGTTCGATTGAAGATCCCTGCACAAAAGCACCTGCCGCCATGATTACCTGACTGTCATATCCCGGCATATCCCACGGTTCCGGATCTACATAGCTGTCTACCGGTGCCGCTGCCTGAATGCCCTTGCAGAATGCAATCAGCCCTTCCGGCGTACCCAAAGTCACTGCCTGAATGATATCCTGACGTGGTTCACTTCCGTTCGGAACAACCGGGAAACCAAGTTTTTCATAAATATTTGCTGCAAACACAGCACCCTTTAACGCGCCCTTCGTCACCATTGGCGCAAGGAAAAATCCCTGATAGAAAGAGCGATTTACACCAAGAGATGCTCCGACTTCCATGCCAAGTCCAGGACAGGTCATACGTGTTGCTGCATTTTCCACGCATTCTTTTGTTCCTGCAATATAACCACCGATCGGTGCAAGTCCGCCTCCCGGATTTTTGATCAGAGAACCAACGATCATGTCTGCACCTACATCACTCGGTTCTACTGTATCTACAAATTCTCCGTAGCAGTTGTCAACCATACAGATCACATCCGGCTTGATACTCTTGACAAAAGAGATCAGTTCTCCAATCTGTTTTACAGAATATGACGGTCTTGTCTGATAACCTTTTGAACGCTGAATTTCGACAAGTTTTGTTTTTTCACTGATAGCTGCACGAATCGCATCATAATCGAATGTTCCGTCTTCTTTCAGATCAACCTGTCTGTAGGTTACACCATATTCTGCAAGAGAACCTCTGGATGGACGGATTCCAATTACCTCTTCCAGAGTATCATATGGTTTTCCTGCCGGTGCAAGAAGTTCATCACCCGGACGGAGATTTCCAAAAAGTGCAATTGCAAGTGCATGTGTACCACAGGTAATCTGTGAACGGATCAGACAGGCTTCTGTATGGAAGGTGTCCGCATAGACTTTCTCCAGGGTATCTCTTCCAAAATCATCATATCCATAACCGGAAGAAGACTGAAAACACTCTGCGCTTACTTTATTTTTCTGCATTGCCATCAGCACTTTAAGCTGATTGTATTCTGCTGTTTTATCAAACTGCTCAAAACGTTCCTTCAGAGATTCTTCGATCTCTGCCCCAAAATCATATACCTGAGAAGAAATCCCAAGCTGTTCATAAAGTTCTTTCATACTAAACGATCTTCCTTTCCTCACAAATGTGTTTCATATATTTCAGGATTTCTTTTTCATCCCAGTCAAATTTCTCTTTATCTACCCAGATCACATCAGACTCTCTTCGGAACCAGGTAAGCTGCCGCTTCGCAAAATGTCTGGTGTCGCGTTTCAGAATGCGCACTGCTTCTTCCAGCGGATATTCTCCTTCCAGATACGCAAGGATTTCCTTATAACCAAGTCCCTGCATGGAAACCATTCCACGATGGCAGCCTTCTCGCTTAAGCTCTTCGACTTCTTTTACCAGACCTTCTTCCAGCATCTGATCCACGCGCCTGTCAATTCTCTCATATAAAATTTCACGTGGAGCATTCAGCACAAAATAGGCAAGATTATATGGGCTTACCTGTTTTTTCTGTTCTTCATTATGTTCAGAAATCGGTGTTCCGTTTTGATGATAAAATTCCAGTGCCCTGATCACACGTTTGACATTATTGGCATGAATCGACTCTGCACTCGCCGGATCGACCTCGCGAAGACGCTCATGAAGATACTCGGCACCTTTTTCTTCTGCCAGCTTTTCCAGTTCGGCACGGTAGGTATTTTCCTGCTGCGCCTCTGTAAAATCAATGTCTCTTGTTACTGCCTGAATATAAAATCCAGTTCCGCCGACAAGAATCGGTACTTTTCCTTTTGCATAGATTTCTTCCATGGCAGCTTTTGCCATCTCCTGAAATTTCACAATATGAAATTCCTCTTCCGGTTCAAGTACATCCACCAGATAATGCTCCACGCCCTGCATTTCTTCCTTACGGATCTTTGCCGAGCCGATATCCATTCTTTTATATACCTGCATGGAATCCGCAGAAATAATTTCCCCATTCACCGCCTTTGCAAGCGAAATAGACAGGCTTGTTTTTCCCACTGCCGTCGGTCCGGTAAGGACAATTAAAGGTCTTTTCATAACTGCTCCTGTATTTTTATACAATTCTTTTAAATTTCTTTTCCAGTTCTGTGCGCGTCATCGCAATGATTGTCGGACGTCCGTGCGGACAATGATACGGATTATCCAGTGTCAGAAGCTCGTCGATCAGCTTTTCCGCTTCTTCAAAAGACATCGCATGATTGCCTTTTACTGCTGCTTTGCATGCCATAGTCGCGAGTTTTGATGCAAAAATATCCAAAGCATCTCTGCTGTTATTTCCGGAAAGATTGTCAAGCATTTCCAGAAACAGATCTTCTTCTGTCAATCCATAAAGGTTCGACGGAACAGCGCTGATCCGATACTCACGGCCACCGAAATTCTCAATTTCAAAACCGAATTGTTCAAAATAGTCTTTATTTGAATTCAGTACTTCTTCTTCCTGCATACTTAAAGTAACGATCATCGGCGGACTCAGATACTGCGAATCGATGGAATGTTCACGGAACTGTTTCACCATACGCTCGTAATATACTTTTTCGTGTGCCGCGTGCTGATCGATGATATAAAAATTATCTTCAAACTGCACCAGCCAGTAAGTATCAAAAATCTGTCCGATCACGCGGATACGGCTTCTGGATTCCGGTGCAAGAAGTTTCTCTTCAAAAAGCTCAAGCTGCTGCGGAGGCGCCTGTTTCTTTTCCGTCTCTTCTGTCGGCTTTAATTCCGCCTGCTTCTTCTCTTCATCCAGTTTCTGGTTTTCACGAAGTGTACCACTGAACATTTCTTCCTCTGCCTTAGAGAATGCAGGTCTGTATTCTGCTACCGGTTCACGGACAAGTGTTTTGGATGGGGTACTCTGTGAAAGAGGCTTTCGTATTTCCGTTCTTTCATTTAAGTCATCCCTTGCTTCAGGCTTTGGATTTAAGTTTGCCTGTACTTCCGGTTTTGGATTTAAACTTGCCTGTACTTCTGGCTTTCTCACCGTGTTCGGGTACATTTCTTCACGGCGTTTCGTTTCAAACGGTTCCGGTACCGCAGCACGGGTGATTTTTTCTTCTTTTGTTTCTGTTTTTGCAGGAGTACTGTCTACAGATACTTTCGGTATCATTTCCCTTCTGGTCAGTGCACTGCGTACCATATCATACACTGCATCATAAACTTCCTGTTCTCTGGCAAAGCGTACCTCTCTTTTCGCCGGGTGTACGTTGACATCGAGATCATTTCCCTCCATCTCCATGCGCAGCGAAACAAACGGAAATTTGTGTTGCATCAGAAAGCCTCTGTAAGCATTTTCAATAGCCTTTGTGATGATATTGTTTTTTACATAACGGCCATTGATATAATAATTCTCAAAACTGCGGTTTCCTCTGGCGATCTCCGGTTTTCCTACAAATCCTTCTACTTTCATAAAAGAATTTTCATAATTTACATCCAGAAGAGCTTTTGCAATTTCCCTGCCATACACGCTGTATATTACATCTTTCACACTGTAATTTCCGGATGTATGCAGTTTGACCTGTTTGTTCTGAATATATTTAAACGAAATCTCCGGATGCGACAGGGCAAGCTGTTCCATCAGCGTATGGATATAATTTGCTTCTGTCATATCTGATTTCAGGAATTTACTTCTCGCCGGTGTATTATAAAAAAGATTTCGCACAAGAAACGTCGTTCCTTCCGGCGCTCCGAGCTCTTCCAGCGCAATTTCCTTCCCACCTTCAATCACATAACGGGAACCGCTGATATCTGAAGGAGTTTTTGTGATCAGTTCTACCTGCGAAACAGCTGCAATACTGGAAAGTGCCTCCCCGCGGAAGCCCAGCGATGCAATGTGCTCCAGATCTTCGACCTTTTCAATCTTACTTGTCGCATGACGCAAAAATGCAAGCGGAATCTGCTCAGATTCCATTCCGGATCCATTATCTGTGATACGGATCAGCTTTTTTCCGCCATCTGTGATCTCCACAGTCACTGCCGTTGCTCCGGCATCTATGGCATTCTCTACCAGTTCTTTTACAACCGAAGACGGACGCTCCACTACCTCTCCGGCAGCAATCTTGTCAATTGTATTCTGATCTAAAACTGCGATTTTTTTCAAAGCACCTCACCCTGCCCTTTTACCAGCGATTTTTGATCTTGTTCTGTAAATTATATAAAATATTCATAGCTTCCATCGGTGTCAGATGTGTCATATCAAGATCACGGATTTCATCTACGATATCATTGTCCTGCACGGTGTCAAAAAGTGACATCTGTGCCATGTCTACCTGATCATACATGATTTTCTGTTTTTTCTTCGGAGCGGTCAGATCCTTAACGGCAGCTGTAATGTCTGCGTCGCTCAATTCCTCTACCAGCTCCTTTGCGCGGCTGATAACAGAATCCGGAACGCCTGCCAGCTTGGCAACCTGAATACCATAACTCTTGTCAGCGCCGCCTTTGACAATCTTTCGAAGGAAAACAATATCGTCGCCCTTTTCTTTGACTGCAATACAGTAGTTGTTCACTCCCGGAATCTTGCCTTCCAGCTCAGTCAGTTCGTGATAGTGTGTCGCAAAAAGAGTCTTCGCACCGCAAAGCTTTGTATTGCTGATGTGTTCGATCACTGCCCAGGCAATGGCAAGTCCGTCAAATGTACTTGTACCACGTCCGATCTCATCGAGGATCAGAAGACTCTTTGCAGTAGCATTACGGAGAATATTTGCAACCTCTGTCATCTCTACCATAAAAGTACTCTGACCGCTTGCAAGATCATCAGAAGCCCCGACACGGGTAAAAATCCGGTCTACGATTCCGATATTTGCTTTTTCCGCCGGAACAAAACTTCCGATCTGCGCCATCAGAACGATCAGTGCAGTCTGACGCATATATGTAGATTTACCTGCCATATTCGGTCCCGTAATGACAGAAACACGCTTTTTCTGATTGTCCAGATATGTATCGTTCGCAATGAACATGTCGTTCTCGATCATCTGCTCAACAACCGGATGGCGTCCGCCTTTGATGTCAAGGACACCATTCTCGTTGATCTTTGGTTTCACGAAATTGTTGCGTTCTGCCACAAGTGCAAGTGAAGCAAATACGTCGAGTGCCGCAACTGCTTTTGCGGTCTTCTGGATACGTACAACTTCCTGACCGACCTTTTCTCTTACATCTGCAAACAGTTCATATTCCAGGGCATAGAGGCGGTCTTCCGCGCCAAGGATCAGGTCTTCCAGGTCTTTCAGTTCCTGCGTGATGTAACGCTCTGCATTTGCCAGTGTCTGCTTACGGACATAGTTATCCGGGACCTGATCTTTGAATGAATTGGTTACTTCCAGAGAATAGCCGAATACACGGTTATATTTGATCTTAAGGTTTTTGATGCCGGTGCGTTCTTTTTCTCTTGCTTCAAGTTCTGCAAGCCATTTCTTGCCGTCTGTACGGGAACGACGGTATTTATCAACATCCGCATTAAAGCCCTCCCGGATGATACCTCCGTCTTTTTGTGCAAGCGGCGGATCTTCTACGATCGCACGTTTGATCAGATCCGTCACATCTTCCAGCGGATCCATATCTTCATAGATCTGCTTCAGGACAGGCGCTTCGAAATCTTTCAGGATCTGACGAATAAACGGAAGCATTTCAAGCGAAGATGCAAAAGAAACCATATCTCTCGGATTTGCGGACTGATAGCTGATACGGCTGACCAGTCGCTCAAGATCATAGATCGGGTTTAAGTATTCTCTGATTTCTTCGCGGAGCATCGGTTTCTGTGTCAGTTCTTCCACTGCTGCCAGTCTCCGATTGATCTCCTGGGCATCGATCAGCGGCTGCTCTACATATCCACGCAGTGTACGGGCACCCATCGCAGTCTTTGTCTTATCCAGAACCCACAGAAGAGATCCACGTTTCTGTTTTTCGCGAAGTGTTTCTACAAGTTCAAGATTTCGTCTTGTAGAACTGTCAATCAGCATAAATTTATCTGCGGTATACGGGTGGATCGTTGCCATATGTGACAGCGCTGTTTTTTGCGTCTCGTTAAGATACTGGAACAAAGCACCTGCTGCGATCACACCGCTGTCATAATCCTGCACCCCCAGCCCTTCCAGTGTATTTACATGGAAATGTTCTTTCAGAGTACGCTGGCAGAGGCTGTCATCAAAATACCAGTTATCCAGAGGAAAGATGCAGATTCTCAGACGTTCTTTTAAATCTTCTGTATCAACTCCGCTCATAAAAAAGGCGTCATTACAGATAATTTCTGCCGGAACGAATTTGTTGATCTCGTCAAGCAGTTTCTGTGGTCTGTCTACCTCAGTGAGGAAACAGTCACCAGTCGTAATATCTGCAATGGCACAGCCAAAATGATCTTCGAGGGAAACGATCGACATCAGATAGTTGTTTTTGGATTCATCCAGTGATGTGGCATCCAGCGTTGTTCCCGGTGTCACCACTCGGATAACTTCACGCTTTACAAGTCCCTTTGCTTTCTTCGGGTCTTCTACCTGCTCACAGATCGCAACCTTATGCCCTTTTTCGATCAGGCGTTTGATATACACTTCGGATGCATGAAACGGAATCCCGCACATCGGCGCACGTTCTTCCAGTCCGCAGTCCTTTCCGGTCAGTGTCAGTTCCAGTTCTTTAGATACAAGAAGCGCATCATCAAAGAACATTTCATAAAAGTCACCCAGCCTGTAAAAAAGCACACAATCCTTATATTTTTCCTTTGTTTTGCAGTATTCCTGCATCATCGGTGACATTGCCATCGTTTTATAATTCTCCTCTATTGTTTGCTTTATTATCACTCATAGTCAATTAATTATAATATCATGTTTAAAGGTTCGTTGCAAGATGACTGTTTTCAAGATCTTGAGAAAAATCCTCCACTGGTAGAATTTTCTTTACAAAAACAGAGAAAGTCATGTTATACTTATATCAAATGATTATTCCACATAAAAGAGGTAGTTTTTATGAGATACTGAGACGAAGTTCATATCGCACTCATGGCCCTTATCTTTTCCTGCACCATGTTTGCAGTTTATGCAGTTGTTCCAAAGGATGCCGCCGTTGCTGCCAAAGCAAAAGCCACCGTCAAAGAAGCTCCGGAAACAGCTGCCGAAGCGGAAGCGCTCCGCTCCAGTCAGGATACGGATGCTGGATTCAACATCTACACAGAGGAAAGCAATTATAATTATGACGACACTTCTGATTCCACAGATGATACCGCAGCTTCCGATCAGACCACATATAATCCGGGAACATATTCTTCTGACGATACGACAAGCAGCGACGTTGCGGACGAAGGGACTGCCGAAGATGGAAGCTACGACTCGTCAGACCAGATTGACTATCCATCCGATGACAACAACGGTGACACTCCAGATGACAATAACGATTATGATTCTTCGCAGGATAATGGTGATTACTCCGACGATACCAGCGAAGAGGGGTCTTCTGATAATACAGATAGTGCATCATTTGATATTGTTACCCAGGATAGCAACTATTAAAAACAACAAAAAGAAAGGTGATGAGCAGTTCAAACTACTCAAAGCCTTTCTTTTGAGAGCGTTTCAAGTTTTGTGTAAACAGAAAAAACTGATATA